>Ga0272440_1000072_pt1 | contig 81549 bp, 67 predicted proteins | sample SSMMMBAug17_FD_192440 | JGI IMG/M metagenome (GOLD analysis project Ga0272440, IMG submission 192440) | Marine sediment archaeal communities from Little Sippewissett salt marsh, Falmouth, MA, United States - SSM-MMB-Aug17 | ecosystem: Environmental > Aquatic > Marine > Wetlands > Sediment ... | reverse complement strand
TATTCATCTTCTTCAGTGTAATCATGGTTCAAAAAACAGAATGAACAGTTTGGTACGCATATGATTAATGTTTAATTTTTAATTAAGCATTTTGAAATGGGGAATTTATTTTTCTAGCATTCCTAAATAATTATTCTAATTTTATCATCCATACTGATATATCGTAGTCAATCTTTTGTTATTCGCCTGGTTGGTCAAGCCTTATGTTCGTCTTCAAACAAAAAATTGAAACCAAACCTATGTTAGAAAAGGATGTAGGGGCCACATTATGTTTGTCCTCCGAACAACAATCGTTTGCGAACCTGAGCCCGAGGAAAACGTTCTTAATTTAATAAGTAAGTAGCCATAAGTTTTCGGGTATAAAAAAGTATTAGCCGGGTATGACAAAATATTAATCGTCAAATAAAAATGTACGATCTCGGCAATTGCAAGAACAGCGTAGTTATTCCGGGGAAAGTCAACCACAAAATATGCGGGTACTGTATGCCGCATATTTTGTGGTTGACTTTCCCCGGAATAACTACGCTGTTCTTGCAATTATCGAGATCATACATTTTACCTGATTGCAATTCTTTTGTTACATATATGATAAAACTTCTGTATACCCGAAAACTTATGATCGCCTACTTATTGTTCAAATGAATGCGACCAAAGGGCATTTCTCTGTGTACCAGAATCAATGGTCGCTTTTCCTTTAAGCATACATCTGCAGAGCGTAGCATGAGATGATCCGAGAACCCATTGGCAATCGCGGCGCTTGATTTCATGGAACAGGGTACGACAGCCATCCCATTATATAGAAACGATCCACTGGCTGGTGGGGCAAAAAAATTATCTTGCTGGATTTCGTCGAGTAAATCCATATTATCGTCATTATGAAGCTTTTTTAACAAACACGTTAAAAACTTGTTTACCTTAATGCATTCACCCGAAGGTTGGTTTTCTCAGACAGCTAACCAAATGTAGGTTTTGCGTTTCATGGGGAAACACTTTTTGCCCATTGATGTGACAATCCAATAAGTATTCACATTGGATGCGAGCAAGCTTTGATTAGTTGTATCGCATAAATAACCAATAATAATGATTGTCAGTAAATAAAAGAAAATCATTGCCAATATGGCGGATGAAAAAAGAAACAGGAATGAAAAACCAATGACAAATATAATTGACTGCAACCTGGATATTTCACCGGATGGTATCGCCCGCATGGCAGTTCGTGGATTTTTGGCATCAAATTTGGAATCAACAATCCGGTTGAACCCCATTGCAGCAGATCGCGCACCAAACATTGCCAGAATAATCCATACGATATCCCAGGTTTGTATTGTGTAATGCTGCTGTGTAGCCAAAACTACTGCGGATAGCGCAAATGGCAATGCAAAAACAGTATGGCTAAATTTAATCATTTGGCCAAACGCGCGAATTTAACCAATCATTCAACGTTTCATACCTGGTTGTAGTTGAGATAAATTGGTGTTATTCTTTATATTTATTTATAATATTTTTTAGATGACCATTGTCCTGTAATTTTTTTAACGCCTTGTTGAATCGATCGACAACTTTTTGCGTACAAGATTTTTTACTGAACATGACGTGAATCTTTGCAGACGAAACAGGAAAAGGGTGGATTTCAAATCGATCTCTGACACCTTCTTTTTTTAACATTGCAATGCCAGCATAAATGTCACCAATAAAGCCATTCACACGATTCCTGAGGGTTTTTTTGATATTGATATAATCAGTGGGAACACCCTGTATATGTTTTTTAAATTCAGGATCTTTCAATAATTCTGCAAATGCATCCCCATAATGATATCCACTCGTAATTCCCAATTGAAACTTGGTGTTTTTTATATCTAATAAATGCTTGAATGGATATTTCTTTGCTGTTCCTTTTAAAACAAAAACAACATTGGATTCATCACGATAAAAATTGGAAAAAAAGGCATATTCCTGTCTTTCCGGTGTTTTTGAGGCACCAGCGACCATATCGATTGTGCCCTGTTTGACATAAGCCAGTTGACGAAGCCAGGGGAGTTTTGTATATTTGAACGTACTTTTCATTTCTTGAACAATGGCTTTGACTAATTCAACATCCAGACCTGTCAATTGCCTTTGTTCATTTATAAATTGGTATGGCATCCAAGGTTCCCAACCTATTGCGAATTCATTTTTATCTGTTGAAAAAGCTTCCATTCTAAGTAACAAAAAGAACAATAGACCGACAAGTATGAACAGTTTTTTTGGTTTCATATGTTTCTCACAATTTAATTAGAGTTTTAATAGTTTTATCAATGCCTGTGCTGTTGGACTGAAACAGGCAATTGTTAATAATGCCAGGCCATCAACATTCTCTTCCATAAATGGATACGTTTGAATTCACCGTGCATTTTTTGCTCAAGAGAATCAATTTTTCCATTCATTTTTTGATCAATGGAATCAATTTTACCATTTAATTTTTCAATATCTGCTTTTGTAGCTTGTAAAAAGTTCTATCAGGAGATCCTTTTTTATTTCTGCTTTACGATCCAAATCACCATTTTTGTATTCATCGAAACCTTCCTGAATTTTGTGGATAGCTGTTTCCTGTGCTGCTAAAATACGTTGCTGTTTATCAAGAACAGTCTGTTTATCTTGAAAGGTTTGCATGATTTGTTGAAATGCTTTTACATACTTAAAACTCTTTTTGGGGTGAAAAGAGCTCTATAGAATTAATTAAGGAATTCTCGAATAATAAGTTCCCCATTTTAATTTTTCAATCATTTTAAATGGTTATTCCTTAGAATTTGGCGAAAAATACTATGCAATTTTTATGCCCCAGTATAGATTTAAATTGAGGAATTGATATTAATGAAACAAAAATGGCATATTTTTTACTTAGCAGCTCGTTTAGTGGTTCCATTATTTGATTTGATTGAATTGGGAAAGTTATTTACCGAGAACTCCTAAGAGAAACGAGCAATTTAAAAAAGTTTCAGTTAAGTCATGGTTAAAAAAATATTGAGCGATAAAAGCATTGACAAGTAATATATTTGCACATTTAATATATTAACACATTATATTGAAATATAAGAGTTTCAATCTGATATAGCCAACAAAAACAAGGCCTTCTTGATATTCGTGCAAAAGATAAAGATATTTTTCTCGAACATAGGTTTAATAATGGTTTTTGTTCGAGACGAATATAAGGTGCGACCATCCAGACACATTCCCAAAAAATGGGCTACGATCTTCCCAAAAATTTATTATCGCATACTTATAAATACAATACCACCTGAATTGACAGCGATTTCAACAGGCTTAAATGAACATACGTGTTTAATCGGTGCAGTATCGATATATAATAATTTTTTACATTATCTAAGAGAACAATTATACCAATATCAACCTTGAGTGCAAAAAAAATTAAACTAATACATGAATAATATTTTTTTTTATGATATGTAATTTTGAAAAATAAATATAGATTTGACTGAAAACTGCAAGTCAAATTGGTACATGGAAAAAAAATAGGATAAGTTTAAAGGACATAATGAATTTATCCATCAATTCAATTGATTAGAAAGTGAGGCAAATGTAATGACAAGAAAAGAAACCTGGTTTGAACCCCCTTATAATCTTGTTGATATGTTCGAAAACACTGTGAGAAAGTTTCCTGATCGTAATCATATCGGTGAAAAACAAGCAGATGATAAATATCATTTCTGGACGTATCGGCAAATGGGCGAACGTGTAAAGAATCTCCGCGGCGGTCTTGCACAATTGGGTGTTGAAAAAGATGATGCTGTCGGCGTGATTATTAAAAACAGTGTGGAGTGGGCAATCACTGCTTTTGCCAGCTATGGTAGAGGGGCCCGATTTGTTCCCATGTATGAAAAGGAACGACAACAAATATGGGAATATATCATTACAGACAGTGGTATAAAAGTTCTTTTTGTAGTGAACAATGAAATTTACGATAAAGTCAAACATCTGTTGGACAGAATTGAAACCCTCGAAAAAATTATTAATATTGAAGGTGAAGGGCCGGATTCTTTAGCGGCTCTTGAGGAGCTTGGAAAATCCAATCCAGTGCCATCAGTTAAGCCGCATTGGAGTGATATTGCATCTCTAATTTATACATCAGGGACGACTGGTGATCCCAAAGGTGTCTTGTTAAGTCATGGAAATTTTACCTCAAATGTTCAGGCAGCGGCAAAGGCATTTTCTCATTTGGATGAAACAACTGTTAGCCTGTCTATATTGCCCTGGGCCCATTCTTTTGGTCAAACCGGAGAACTTTACCTGGGAATGTATCTTGGCGGTTCGACCGGTCTTGTCGGTTCAGTGGATACAATTGTTGATGACTTGCAAAAGGTAAAACCCAATATTCTCGTAGCGGTTCCCAGAATTTTTAACAGAGTATATGATGGTATTCATCGTATGATGAAAGAAAAAGGCGGGATCTCAGAGTTTTTATTTAACCTGGCAAAAAGTGAAGCTGAAAAAAAACGTGAAACCGGTCGTGGATCACTCCTGTTTTATCTTTTAGATCGCATTATTTTTTCCAAAATTCGTGCAAAATTTGGCGGCAATTTAAAATTGGCAATTACAGGTAGTGCGATGATGAATCCTGAAATCGCAACTTTTTTTAGTGACATTGGCATCAGCACATATGATTGTTATGGTCTAACAGAAACAACCCCTGCCATGACAATTAACTGCCCTGAAAAAAATAGAATTGGCAGCGTGGGATGCGCAATTGATAAAGTGACAGTTATTATCGACAAAAGCATGACTGGAGCGGACTCTGAAGATGGTGAAATAGTATGTCATGGACCCAACGTCATGCAAGGTTATCATAATAAGCCAGAAAAAACTGCTGCTGTCTTGATTGATGATCCAGAATTGGGTGTCGGATTCCGAACAGGTGATCGTGGCAAATTGGATGAAGATGGTTTTTTATATATCACCGGTCGCTTTAAAGAAGAATATAAGTTGGAAAATGGTAAATATGTTCATCCCGCATCCATTGAAGAAGATATCAAGCTAAATCCTTACATTGCCAATGCCATGATATTTGGCGAAGCAAAACCATATAATGTATGTTTAATGGTTCCTGACTTTGATTCGTTGAAGTCGTATATTGAAAGTATCGATTGCACGGGCAAAACCCCTGAGGAGTTAATTGAAGAAGAGAATTTTGTTCATTTTCTTGAAACTCAAGTCATAGAGCAATTAAGAAACACTTATGGTGGATATGAAATTCCCAGAAGATTCTTGATTATTGTGGATGATTTTTCAATTGATAATGGCTTGTTGACACAAACGATGAAGCTCAGACGACAAAAGGTTTTGGATAAATATGGTGAGCAACTGATGTCACTTTTTTAAGTATGCTCAGAATTGACCCATCAATATCCCCCAATTTGCTGAAATGAGATTCAACAAATTGGGGAATTCAAAAAAAATTATTCTGTAAGGGTTCCATCAGCCGTCCATTTTTGAATAACAGGGGCGGGGACATCATCTTTTTCGATTTTTGATGCCCGACAATCGCCTGAAGCATCAATTTCAAACAAATAAAAATGACCGGCATTATAGCCATACACTTGTTTGACAGTCTCAGAAGCTGTTACAACCGGTGTATCTCCGGGAATTCTTATCATAAAAGTGGTGCCTTCTCCAGGTTCTGAATCAACAAAAATTTCTCCACCCAATTCATTCTGAACCATCTTTTTTATCTGGTCTAGTCGCATTCCACTTTGAATATCATTATCTGAATCATAATAACCCTTTGAAAAGATTAATTCCAGGCATTCGTCTTCAGAAATTTCATCAAGCGCATCCTGGGACATCAATTCTTTATCTAGCATAGTTTGTTTGACCATTTCAGGCTCAAGCCCTTCGCCATCGTCACTCATCTCAACCAGCAGGCCATCTTCATCCTCAACAATGGATACAGAAATGTTGGCTTCTTCAACTTTATTTCGATCAAATCTATCCTCAGGAGCATCAATGTTGTGCTTGAGAATATGTAAAAACAAATGAATCAAAGGTTCATTCAGATTCTGGGCCAAAGCGTAATCTATCATGACATCAGTATCTTCAATTGTAAATGCTGCACTTTCTCCGGTGACATCAATAATACCTTGAATCATTCGAGCGGTTCGGCTCAATCCATCATAAACGGAAACAGCTTTAAGTTCATTCACTTGTTCCATCAATTTTGTTTTTTCATCGTTGCTAACACTCAACGCTTTAATGTTTTCAGCAAGATCTGTGAGGTTTTTTCCCAAAACTTTGAGTTTTTTATCTGGATTTTCCTGAATTTCAAGACCAGTCAATTCCTGGAAGGTTTCTGTCATATTGGAAATATTATCAGAAATCTCATTTAACTGTGTCTCACATGAGGACAGCCAATCATCAGAAGCTTCTTTCGCCAGGACTTGCTGAATAATACTGAGCAGGTTTTCAGTTTGATCAATAAGGTGGTCTTCGCCAAACCCACTGGCCAACCCGGCAATTTTATGAATATTGAGGGACAGGCTGGCAATGAATTCCGAATTATCTGGTGACTCCATCAAGTTATTCAATATTTCGCTTGCAGTGTTTACACAATGAATAAGCTCTCCAATAAGTTCTGCAGATAAATCAGGGTCAAGGATGATGGATTCAAGGCTTTGAACTTTCTTTTCAATTTTTTCAACTTCCTCGTTAGCAGTTCTAACCTGGGTTAAGTCTTCAATAATCACAAGAACTTGAGCCGATCCATCCTCAGCCTGGCTGATCATTTGATACCCAATACGAATCTGGCGTGATTCTTTTTCAACCATTTCAGAATCATCATCATTATCAGCATCAAAAGTAGGTGGAATGATATCCAATATTTCGATGGGGTTGACTGTACCCGGTTCGCCGAGTGTTTGAACAAATAGCTTTAAATAGTCAGAAATAGTTGTGCGTTGATCGTCATTCACGTTGAGTAAATCTAACAAATTTTTGTTTTCCAGGTCAGATTGTCCAAATAAGTTTGCACATATTTCAGTGTATTCAGGGCCAACAACAAGATTTTCATTTACAATCAGCAATCCTACCGGCAAACTGCTCATCAGGATGCCATATTTTTTTTGAAGTTCTACAAACTCCTTTGAATCAACGGGTTCCTCTTTTCGTTCTGGAGCCGGTTGAAAAGCCAACTCTTCAGATTCATCCAGATGAATGGTTACTTTCGCCATCACCTGCGGCGTCTCGTCACCTTCCACTCGCCTGACAAGTTCATATGTTTTCAATGAATCATTCTGATTTTCCTGAGACATGCATTCCTCCTCTTATTGATTGTTTAACTTATGTTTTTCCCTGTATTTTTTTTATTGTTGGAAAAAAATGAAGCAAAACAGTATTCCTTGAGATAACTTGATAATAATTTAAACATTTCAAAATTTGATCGTTTAGATGCTGATGTCGTGTTGAATGTGTCATCGGTCTTATCTTTGACCTGACAATCGTAACTAGATTTATCAATGATCTATTGAAATGGATCGTTCGTAAAGAATTATCCATATCAAAAAGCATACTTTGATGCAATCATTTTTAAGAAATAAAATTAATCGGTATTATTTTGTTTGGCATTATTTTTAAGCATAATTAATATCGCAGAAAGCGCTGCAGGAGTTATACCTTCAATTCGTGATGCCTGTCCCATAGAAACAGGTCGTATGCGAGTAAGTTTCTCTTTGAGTTCATTGGATAATCCATGAACCAGTTTAAAATCAAAATCCGGGTGGATTTTAATTCGTTCAAGCTCTCCAAATTTTTGTATTTCCCGCAACTGTTTTTGAATATAGCCTTCATATTTAATTTCGATTTCAACCTGTTCTAAAACTCTTGGGGAAACAGGCTCCAAGCTTTGTGCAAAAGTTTGAACTATATTATAATCTAACTCAGAACGTTTCAGGAGTTGTGCCAGAGAAACGCCATTATCAATGGTTGGGCTATTTTTTGATTGAAGGTATTCATTAATTTTTGTTGATGGTTTTACAGTAACTAATTGAATTCGTTTAATTTCCGATGCGATTTTCTTTTTTCGCTCAATCATATCTTTATAAGTATGATCGTGGATCAGTCCATATTCATGGCCTTTTTTCATCAATCTAAGATCTGCGTTGTCTTCGCGAAGCATCAAGCGGTATTCTGCGCGTGATGTAAACATGCGATAGGGTTCATTTGTTCCTTTTGTAATCAAGTCATCAATTAAAACGCCCATGTACGCTTCTGACCTATCCAGGATCATTGGCGGTTGCTTTAAAATTTTTGCAGCGGCATTCATACCTGCCCACAGCCCTTGCGCAGCAGCTTCTTCATAACCTGAGGTTCCATTAATCTGACCTGCAAGATAAAGGCCATTGATCAGAGATGTCTCTAGCGTTGGTTGAAGTTGCTGTGGATTGACATAGTCATATTCAATGGCATATGCGGGTCTCATAATTTCAGCTTCAGAAAGCCCATTAACAGAGCGAACCAGCTTGAGTTGAATCTCTATTGGAAGACTATTTCCCAAGCCACTGGCATAAATCTCTTGCGATTCAAGACCTTCTGGTTCGAGAATGACCTGATGTCGATTTTTGTCAGCAAACCGAACAATTTTATCCTCTAGTGAGGGGCAATACCTTGCAGGTCTGCCTTTGATACGACCACTATGCAGGGCAGATTGTTTGAGATTCTGAAGAATAACTGAATGGCTATTTAAATTGGTATAACCCATAAAGCAGGATTGCTGGGGCAGGAGGGAATGATCTGAAAAAATGGAAAACAATCTCTGAGGCGGTTCAGGTTTCTGTTCTTCAAAGCAAGTAAAATCTATAGAGGATTTCAACAGTCTCGGAGGTGTACCTGTTTTAAATCGACCTAATTCTAAATTAAGCTGTGCAAGTTGATTTGCAAGTCCTATACTGGCAAACTCTCCGGCACGACCTGCCTGTATCGCAGTATGGCCGATATGAACCAATCCCTTTAAAAAGGTTCCATTTGCAAGAATCACAGCACGGGCAGGATAAACAAAGCCTGTTTGGTCAATAACGCCTTGAATAACCTGGTCCTCTATCCATAATTGCTCAACATGGGCTTGCTTGAGATGAAGCCTTTCTTGCATTTCTAATGCCTTTTTCATGGCAACATGATATTTTTGTTTATCGTTTTGAGTTCTTGATGAATGAACCGCTTTACCTTTTCGGGTATTCAATGTTCGATATTGAATTGCAGAACGATCAGTAATTTTTGCCATCTCCCCGCCCAAAGCGTCTATTTCCCTTACCAGCTGGCCTTTAGCCATCCCGCCAATAGATGGACTACAAGGCATGGCAGCAATTTTATCCAGATCAAGGGTGAGAAGCGCGACCTTGCAGCCCATTCTTGCGGATGCCAGAGCCGCCTCACAACCCGCATGACCTGCGCCGATCACTATGATATCGTATGATGATTGCTTTTGTGATATTTTTTTCATAATAATTCGCATTTTTTTTATTTATTTGACCATCATACAAAAAAAGTAATCAAAAAGCAAAAAAAGCTTTACATTTCAAAAATATTCTTGTCTAATACGTGATTTAAACGTTCCGTTCTCATTTCGCAAAAAAGATTTTCAGATAAGACTTGACAGTCATTTTTTTGTTGTATAAATTATGATTTTTTAAATGCATCAAAACTTTTGTTTTTTCCTTAATATCAATGGCAACCTTCGTACAAAAAAAATTGGTGTAAAAAAATATAAAGAGGTTAAAATTATGTTCACTACAGAGGCAGACATCATCCACATGGTAACGAATGCCGGGCCGATGGTAAAGTTTGTTCTGTTGTTATTGTTATTTTTCTCAGTCACGTCCTGGGGAATTATGATTATTAAATATCTTTATGTTCGTAAAGCGTATAAAGAATCTCTTGCTTTTGTTGAACATTTCTGGAAGAGCAGTGATCTTGCAAGCGCCTTTACTGGAACCAAACAGTTTCAATCATGTCCGGTGGGTCGTGTTTTTCGTATTGGATACCAGGAACTGAACAAACTGGAAAAATCTGGAATTAATGTCACAGATTCTGATCGTCATCCAGAAGAAACACCTGGCCAGCGAACAACAGTTGGAATTGATAACATCAATAGAGCATTAAGGCGTGCAATAAATACTGAGATGACGCGTATCACAAGCCTAACGCCCTTTTTAGCAACAACCGGTAATACAACACCTTTTGTCGGTTTGTTCGGAACTGTATGGGGAATTATGAATTCTTTCCATGGAATTGGCTTGAAAGGTTCAGCAAATTTAGCGGCAGTTGCGCCCGGTATATCTGAGGCTTTGATTGCGACAGCCGCTGGTTTAGCAGTGGCAATTCCTGCAGTAGTGGGATTCAATTATTTCAACAGTAAAATTAGAGTGATTGAATCGGAACTGACTAGTTTTTCCGCTGATTTTCTCAATATTGTTGAAATGGAAATGCTTCGAGGTAAAGGACAATAAATATGATGACAGGCAGTGGTTCAAGCGGTCAATATATGTCAGAAATCAATGTAACGCCATTTGTGGATGTTATGTTGGTTTTGCTTATAATATTTATGGTTTCTGCCCCGATGATGACACAGGGCGTTGATGTTTCTTTGCCTGAGACGTCTTCCAAATCATTGCCAACTATAGATGATAGTTTGACCATAACGATCAAAAGAAATGGTGAAATTTTTATCAATACCTATCAGGTAACTATTGATGCGCTTCAGGAAAAAATAAAGATTATTCTAGATGGTCGGATGGACAAACAAGTCTATATGCGGGCAGATAAAAATGTAGCTTATGGGTTAGTTGTTCGTGTGATGTCTGAGGTTAAAAATGCCGGGGTTCAAAAATTGGGAATGATCACTGATCCTCTGCAAAATTCAGACAAACGATCATCGCATCATTGATAATTTAATGAATGATGTTGACTTTCTGATAGAAGTGTAGAAAAGCGTTATGTATTCAGCAAACGATTATTTGGTTCGATCGGAAACAAAAAAAATAACCTGGGTATTGACATTGGGTGGGTCCGCAATAGGCCACCTTCTGTTTTTTGCCATCATCTTTTTTTTTCCCGGTTTAAGCCAGACAAATAAAGAACTTCCAACTGTAATTGACATTGATCTGGTATCGATTACTGAAACAGAAATTCAAACACACTCTTACGATGCGGTTGAAACAGAACCAGACATGGATATTTCAGAAAGTATAGAATCCACAGACAATTATGTTCAACCAGAACCAGAACCGATTCAACCACCGAAAAATGCTTATGAGCCCAAAAAATTTCAGCCGTTGACTCCAATTGAACAGCCAAAATCTTTCAAACCACTGAAACCGAATCCGGATATCATTCAACCTGAAAAAACATCAGAACCAAAACCAACAAAAGTGAAACCACCTGAATCTGAGCCCGTACAACGACCAGAAATTAAGGAAATAAAACCAATTGAAAGTCCTGCGAAACCCAGCAAACCAAAGATAAAAAGGTCATTAAAAAAGCGAACCATAATAAAAGAATACATCGCTCGAAACAAAAAGAAAAGACAACTAACTGACACTTTCAGACAGCTTCAACAAAAAGTTCGTATTGATGAAGCCAAAAAGCGTATTCAACAGGTGGGCAAAACTAAGTCATCAGTCAAGTTAATGGATATTTATAAAGCTGAAGTGATGTCACAGATCAATAAAAATTGGGCCCTATCTGTACAGATGATTGGAGGTTATGAAACAGATCTGAGTGCAGTTTTGGTGATCAATATAATGAGAAATGGTTATATTCAGCCAGATATGCGGTTTGAACAAAAATCTGGCAATGAGTATTTTGATGAAGGCGTTATCAAAGCAGTCAAAAAATCCAATCCTCTTCCTCGATTGCCAGACGGTTATGTGCGCCCTGTTTACGAGGTTGGATTAAGATTTACACCTTCGGGATTGAAATGAGCGGATAAGTTTTTCTTATCCAAAAATGAGGATACCTGACTTGAAAATAAAACATGTATTATCCATTATCTTAAGTATCGTATTGGTCAATGTGTGCGTGAAACCTGTCGACGCGCAGCGGGTGATTGATTATATTGATATCAGCAATCCATTTTTGAGAAAAATCCCCATCGCCATACCGGTGTTCAGATATTCGCCGGAAAAATCACCCTCTGAAAGTATCGCTAAAGATATGACAAAAGTGCTTTCGCAAACGCTTGAATTTACCGGCTATTTTAAGATGCTCAATCAAAAGGCTTTTCTGGAGGACCTTCAGAAAACCGGAATAACTGGCTCCTCATTAAATTTTAAAAACTGGACCGCTATTGGTGCAGAACTTTTAGTGACCGGAGGCATTCACACGCAAGACAAACTGATCGTTGTTGAATTACGATTGTTCGATACCTTTTCTGGACGACTCCTTGTCGGCAAAAAGTATAAAGGGTGGCACAATGATATTCGAAAGATAGTCAGGCGTTTTTGTAATGAAGTGATTGAACGACTAACCGGGAATAAAGGTTTTTTTGATAGCCAGATCGCGTTTGTTTCAACCCACACTGGTCATAAAGAAATATACACTTGTGACTTTGATGGTTACAATGTGAAGCAAGTGACAACCAATCGGTCAATCAATCTCACGCCTTCATGGTCTCATGACAAAGAATGGATGGCGTATACATCGTATGCTAAAAATAGACCCGATTTATACATTCGTCATATGACAGGCAAAAAGCGCGGTTTTTATGTCTCATTTAAGGGACACTGTATCACTCCTGCCTGGCATCCAAAACGCATGGAATTTGCAGCAGCATTATCAAGACCGGGCAATTCAGAAATTTATTTGTTGACCCGAACCGGAAAGGTGATTAAACGACTGACATACGATTGGGGGATTGATGTTTCTCCTACGTGGTCACCTGATGGAAAACATATTGCCTTTGTATCAAATCGCTCGGGTAATGCACACATCTATATATATGGAATGGATTCTGGTAAAATTCGACGCCTCACATATGAGGGAAAATATAATGTATCGCCATCATGGTCTCCAAAAGGGGATCGTATTGCTTTTTGCGGACGCAAGAATGATCGATTTGATATTTTTGTTATGAATGTAGATGGTAGTCGAAAAATGCAACTTACTGGTAATTCTGCGAATAATGAATCTCCATGTTGGTCGCCTGATGGTAACCTTCTTGCCTTTAGTTCTACGCGGAGTGGTAAAAGCAGAATATATGTAATGACTGCATATGGCACAGATCAAAGGTTGTTGCTTTCACATAAGGGGGAGCAGTTTGAACCGAACTGGTCAAAATAAAGTAATATTTCAGAAATGTTTGAAATTTCTGTTTAATCCATGTAAACTTCAATTTTGATGATTGACAATTATTGATTGGAGTATTATTTCTTTGAATTAAATTTTTTTTATTATTCAGCAGTGAATGTCAATTATTCAATGCTGACTTTTTATCAGGAGGTTTCTTATGACGAAAAAACGTAAGTTCGTGTGTATCTTAATGGTAAGTATATTGGCAATGTTTATTGTTTCAGGCTGTGGAACACAACCGGATGTGAAAACTCCAGACGAAATTGCAGAGGAAGAGGAAAAAAAACATGCCAAAATTGAGGCTGAAAAACGAGTGAAAGCAGAAGAGGAGGCCAGACGAAAAAAAGCAGAGATCCAGCGGCAAAAAAGAATTGAGGAACAAAGACAAGAACAGGAGAGGGAAGAAGCTGCTAGACGTGTTGAGCAACAACGCAGAGAGGAAGACATTGAAGCCAGAAATCGGTTTGGAGAAACAGATATCTATTTTGATTACAATGAAAGTACTCTTCGATGGGATTCTCAGGAAGAGCTTAAGATTAAAGCAGAATGGATGAGAAACAATCCTGGAGAACAGGTTATCATTGAGGGACATTGTGATGAACGTGGCAGTGCGGCTTACAATATTGCATTGGGGGAACGTCGTGCGGAAACAGCAAAGAATTTCATTATCGATTTGGGGGTCGAAGCCGATCGGATAGAAACTGTTAGCTTTGGTGAAGAACGTCCTGTTGATACAAGTTCTAATGAAGAAGCATGGTCGAGAAACAGGCGCGCCCATTTTGTCATTAAATAGTTCTCTCATTTTGTCATGTCAAAATTGACAATGAATTATTATTGATAATGATCACCTTTGTTATATGATGATCGAATAAAATTCATAGCGTGTCAGCTAAAAAATGGATGACACGCTCAATGAATAATTATGATTCATTTATAGCCAGGGAATAACAAATTCACTATTTGATTTTTGAAAGAGATATTATGAAAAAAGAAGTCTATATTTGTTTGCTCGTATTTTGTTCAGCCCTAATGTTTGGATGTGTTTCAAAGCAACAAATGGAAGATATCGATAGCAGGCTGTTATCATTGGAAACACAGGGCTCAAGCAATACAACTACATACAGTCAGGTTTCTACACACATTGAGTCACTGGAATCCCAACTGCACAATATAAAACAATCTTTAGAATTGGTAGAAAAACAATTTCGGGAGCAGTATGCTGGATTAAAAACCAATTCCAATACCACTCGACATGAAATCAGGCAAGTAACTGGACGATTGGAAGAAATTGAGTATCATCTCAAGCAAAAGATTCATCAACTCATTCAACAAAAACAAGCATCATCAAAGAATGAACTTCCAGTTGAAAATATTATCAGTCGAATACAGCGGATTGAAGAATACTTAGGACTTCAAGAGAAATCCATGCCAACAGCTACAGATCAGACAATCTCGCAGGAAAAAACAACAGTTTCACCCTCAAGTCCTCAAACACCTGAAGATGAAATGTATACCATGGCGAAGTCCACCTTTGATCAAAAGGATTTTAAAACTGCTCGGCTTCAATTTGTGAAATTTATAAAAAAATATCCCAAATCAAAGCATGCTGATAATGCGCAATTTTGGATGGGAGAGATTTATTATCAAGAAAAATGGTTTGAAAAGGCCATCTTGGAATATCAAAAAGTGATTGAGACGTATCCAAATGGAAATAAAGTACCAGCAGCATTATTAAAACAAGGTCACTCCTTTCTTGAGTTAAAAGATAAAACGAATGCGAGCCTCATATTAAAAGAATTAACAAAAAAGTATCCTGAATCACCAGAGGCGAAGCTGGCGCTAAAAAAACTGGAACAATTATAAATGCAAAGCATCAATTCCTCCTATGAAATAAAATGATAAAAGTGATTGGCATCGATCCTGGATTGGCTTCAACCGGCGTTGGCATGGTAAGTGGAAGCTTTAATCGAATAAGAAGCTATGCATTTCAGACAATAACAACATCCAAAAATATTTCCTTACCGAATCGTCTTCAACATATATATCTTGAAATAAACGATATACTGAAACATCAAAAGCCTGATTTATTAGTTGTTGAAGATATCTTTACGATCAGTTGCTACCCCAAATCCGGCATTATGTTGGCCAAGGTGACAGGCGTTATTTTATTAGCAGCCAGTCATTTTGGTATTGAAGTGACTGAAATTCCTGTTCGTGAAGCCAAAAAAGTATTAACTGGAAATGGCAAAGCAAGCAAACAACAACTTGAAAAAGCGGTTCGACATCTTCTCGGAAGAATTGAACCGATCCGACCCAATCATGCCTCAGATGCTCTAGCGTTGGGTGTAATTGGCATTTTTCGAGGGAAAATGAAATTATGATCGCTTATTTGGAAGGTCGCGTTATCAAACAAGAGTCAGACCGGATTGTATTGCTTTCTGGCTCTATTGGATACGAGGTTTTGTTACCTGAGGTGGTAATGAATGCCTTTAAATCTCGGATCAATGAAGAGAAAATATCTCTGTTTATTTATCACTATCAAACAGAGCGACAGCCAAAACCGACATTGATTGGTTTTAATCATGAAATTGAAAAGGATTTTTTCCAGCAATTTATCACTGTTGAAGCTATCGGGCCTCTAAAAGCTGTTCATGCTTTATCTATCCCTGTCCGAGATATCGCAATTGCCATTGAAAATAAAGATACAAAACGATTATCTAAGCTTAAAGGTATAGGGAACAGAACATCTCAAAAAATTGTGGCCACCTTACATGGAAAAATGAAAAAATTTGCATTGATGTATCAGACCGCACAAGAAGCTGAACAAATGAAACCATTGGATTCATCGCAGGATGAAATCAAACTGCAAGTGTTGGATGTACTGATTAATCAATTGGGACATCGACAGGCAGAAGCAGAAGAAATGATAGAAAACGCTTTCAAACGTTCAAAGAGTATCAATACCGCTGAAGCTTTATTTGAAGAAGTGTATCGTGGCGAAATAGAATCATGAAAGAAATATCCATCAATGAAAACGCCGGATGCCTTGTTTCTGGCTCAAGCTTGCCAGAAGATTCTGATGAACATTTTTTGTCACTTCGCCCAAAAGAATTCAAAGATTATATTGGCCAAAAAGAAACAGTTGAAATTTTAACGATTGCTATCACTGCGGCAAAAAAACGAGATGAATCCCTGGAGCATGTTTTACTGCATGGACCACCTGGCCTTGGAAAAACAACGTTGGCGCATCTGATTGCAAAAGAGTTGAGCGGTACGCTGACAATTACCTCCGGACCGGCCCTGGAGAAAGGTGGAGATGTTCTGGCCATCCTCACACATTTGGAAAAAGGGGATGTTTTATTTATCGATGAAATCCATCGCATGCCGAAATCAGTTGAAGAATTCCTTTATCCGGCGATGGAAGATTTTGCGGTTGATTTTATTTTTGACAAAGGACCTTATGCCAAGAGTCACCGGTATCGATTGAATCAGTTTGTCATGGTGGGCGCAACAACTCGTATCGGGCTGCTTTCTGCACCTTTGAGAGATCGTTTTGGCATATTTCGCAGTCTGGATTTTTATTCTGAAACAGATCTGGCAACAATAATCAAACGATCAGCCACGATATTAAAAATTGATATAAGTGATGATGCCGCAATTTCACTTGCCAACCGGTCGCGGGGAACCCCTAGAATTGCCAACAGATTATTGAGAAGAGTCCGCGATTTTGCTCAGGTTCGAGGGGATGGTCAAATTGATATGGAAACTGTACATCGTGCATTGCATCTTGAAGGGGTCGATCAAGAAGGGCTGACGCCTTTAGATCGCCGCTATTTGAGAACCATTATTGATTATTATCAGAGCGGGCCTGTCGGTATTGAAGCCATCGCAGCCACACTTCAAGAGGAAGCTGATACTCTGGTCGATGTGGTCGAACCTTTTTTATTGACAAAAGGTCTATTGATGAGAACTTCTGCCGGCCGAAAAACATCAACCGCAGCATATGATCATATTAAAAAGTCTGGTTTTTGTGATTAAAAATTATGGATAAAAAATAAACCTTTTAATTCAACTGGTTATTTCTTTTCCTTATAAAATTTCATTATAAATAATTTTTTTTCTAAAAAAGTCTTGACATACGATAATCAAATCGATATATTCAAATTTTCTGATGCGGGGTGGAGCAGTTTGGTAGCTCGTCGGGCTCATAACCCGAAGGTCGGCGGTTCAAATCCGCCCCCCGCTACCTACCATCAAACATTTCAACATGACATATCAAACTCCAACAATAATCAATTAAATTAATTAGATCAGTACAAACAAATATATTATTACTTGAATATTTTCTGATAGACTGTTATGATTCATCTTTGATTTAATTATTGGACATTCTTTAAACTGATTTGAGTGTAACCAAAATTGCAGGTCATTGGTTTTGATCATAGCAATATTCAATATTTGTTGATTCGTTTCTGAGCCATGATTACACTGAAGAAGATGAATAAGATGAAATAAAGACACTTTAAATTCATCTTTTTCATCTTCTTCAGTGTAATCATGGTTCAGAAACGATTCAACAATATTCAATAATGAGGAACTTATTTTCAGCACTTAAATACTCATAAAATAAAAAAATTGCCCGAAGGGCATTATGTTCATGTATCGGAAAAACAAAAATTCGATAGATATTATTTGTTGAATCGTTTCTGAACCATGATTACACTGAAGAAGATGAATAAGATGAAATAAAGACACTTTAAATTCATCTTTTTCATCTTCTTCAGTGTAATCATGGTTCAGAAACGATTCAACAATATTCAATAATGAGGAACTTATTTTCAGCACTTAAATACTCATAAAAAAATTGCCCGAAGGGCATTATGTTCCTCCAAGTCTATTAATGAATGAAGGTGCTTATGAAAGAAAAAAAAGAATTTTTCATAAAAAAATGGTGGAGGGCTTACCTGCAACGTATTGTTGAAGAACAAAAAAAGGGACATCAATGTACGAAATGAGCACCGCATACAGTGGATTTCGGTCGAAATCAACAGCAGGTAATCAAGAGAAAGTAATGACAACATGATGTATCCGTGTATATCCTTTTTATTGTGTTTACTTTTAACACCTATAATCATTAAGATTGCACACAAGCGTGAATGGATAGCGCGTCCCTCTCAAAATCGTTGGCACAGTAAACCGACTGCTTTGTTTGGGGGAATAGCCATTTTTTTATCAATTGCCATCCCAATGTTTTGGATAACTGATTTAACTGAACTCTTTAAGATTACCCACTTTCAAAAAAGCCAAGATCTGACCTTGCCCCACTTAAGCTCTGTGTTGTTGATCGGAATGTGTTTTGTTTTTGTTTTGGGGCTGGTCGATGATTTTTTTCAAATGAAACCCCATAGCAAGCTGATCGGGCAGTTTATTGCAGCTGTATTTGTAACATATGCGGGATATCGCTTAAACTGGTCTTCATCTCTGACTTTGGATACAATTCTAACGATCATTTGGATTGTTGGCATGACCAATGCGTTCAATTTGTTGGATAACATGGATGGTCTTTGTGCTGGTGCAGGATTATCCGCTTCTCTTTCCATTGGTTTTTTATTTCAAAGTCACTCCCCAAATATTTCGCTCCTTGCATTCATTATTGCGGGTGCGATGGCTGGTTTTCTTATTTTTAATTTCAACCCTGCATCAATATTCATGGGAGATTGTGGCAGTCTCACAATAGGCTTTTCATTATCTGTCCTCATTTTATATTATTATCCACAGACGTCGACCATCTCAATTGCTGTGTATGCTATTCCTGTCCTGATTTTTATTGTTCCAATTATTGACACATCTCTTGTGACTGTTTTGCGGATTCTCAGTGGACGTAAAGCATATATAGGCGGAAAAGATCATACCTCTCATCGTTTAGTGCTAAGTGGTTTTTCTGAGCGCGGAGCGGTCCTGGTATTATATGGTATTGGATTTATTTCTGGACTCGCAGCCCTGTTTGTAGAAACGCATGATCGTTTTACATCGCCACTAGTCATTATTCCAATCTTGTTGATGGTTTTATTGTTGTTAGGGTATCTGGCTCAGGTCAGAGTCTATCCAGAAAATGAGTTTTGCTTGCTTAAAGGACGAAAATTTACCCCATTTATTGAAAATCTTACCCATAAACGTCAATTATTTCTTGTTCTTTTAGACTTTTGTATTATTGCATTTTCTTATTATTTATCTTATCGAATTCGATTTCAAGGCGCAAATTTTTCATATTATTTTCAAATATTTTTACAATCATTGCCGCCCATTATCGGATGTAAAATTTTCGCATTTTTCTTGACTGGTGTTTACAAAGGAATGTTTAAACAAATCAGTATCAGTGATGTCAGAACTTTACTCAATGGAACAATCCTGTCCTCCTTGTTTTGTATTGTCTTTATGACGTACATCTATCGTTTTGAAGATTTCTCAAAAGGCATTTTTATAATTGATTGGTTTTTTACAACAGGTCTGGTTTTTGGTGTGCGGGTTTCGTTTCGGATTTTTACAGACTCTCTTCAGCGAAAACAACTGCAAGGAGATCATGTTCTGATTTTTGGTGCAGGACGAGGCGGAGAAATCTTGTTACGAGAAGTGATGAACAATCATCAGCTGGGATATAAACCGTTGGGTTTTATTGATGATAATCCTTTATTGACTGGAAAAAAACTGATGGGTTATCCCGTCCTTGGCACCTCTAATAAATTGAACAGCTTGATTGAGGCCCATGATTTGGATGGGGTACTCATATCTTTTCAGAGTAATGAAGCGTCAAAACATATTAAAGAGGTAATCAAATCCTGCAAACAAAGAAATGTATATGTCAGGCAGTTTCAAATTTACTTAAAAAGCATATGAGTGTAACCCAAAATGCCGGTAAACCGAAACCAAGCCTATGAGTAAAACCAATGTAGGGACGAACCCTATGTTCGTTCCCCGAACAGAAAAAATAAACGAACCGATGTCCTAAATCAATGCAGGTATCTAATGTCTTCCTACATACCGGTTATTGCTGGGAGGGCGAACATAAGATTTGATCAACCCAGACAAATAACAAAGGAAAGCTCTGAAAATAATTTCCTCATTATTCAATATTTGTGGATTCGTTTCTGAACCATGATTACACTGAAGAAGATGAATAAGTTGGCGGTCATAAGTTTTCGGGTAGAAAAAAGTTCGTGCAACTGAAAATATTCAGTTGCACGAACTTTTTTCTACCCGAAAACTTATGATCGCCTACTTTAGATGAATTTAAAGTGTCTTTATTTCATCTTATTCAGTGTATCATGGTTCAAAAAACTGAATGAACATTTATTTAATGAGGCACTTATTTTCCGACCATTCCTTACACTCAAACAAAAAAGAGCCGATAACGTGGAATGATGTAAAGTACCAGATTGAATGAATAGAATAAAAAGTTTGACGAATGAGAATATATGTTGTATTATGAAGTTTTCACAATTTTTGGAAGAAACCACTTCCAATATATTATCAAACAATAAGGAGATGGAATATGGGGGCTAATAAAAAGAAAGAAGCCAAGGAAAAACCACTGGAAAAAATGACATCCAAAGAATTGCGGGAAACAGCATTAAAAACACCTGAAATAACTGGTGTTCACGGCATGAACAAATATGAGCTTCTTTCTGCAATTAAGAAAGTTCGCGGCATTGAGGAAAAAGTGACTACAAAAACTGACTCAGCATTTAGAGAACTGAAAAAGAAGTTACTAAAGCTAAAAAAATATAAGGAAAAAAATTACAACGATCTAGATAAAAAGCAGGCAAAAATTCTCAGACGCCGGATGAATCGACTCAAAAAACGAACACGAAGAGCAGCTTAATGATTCCTTTGGCATCTGTTGCTTTTGACATTGATGGCGTTGTTGCAGACACCATGAAACTTTTTATTGATATTGCCCGAGAAGACTATGAAATTTCAATTCAATATGAACAAATCACCAAATATGATTTGACCCAATGTCTTGATATTAAATTTGAAATTGTCTGGGAGATACTTCAAAAAATCATGGATGGAAATCACCGACAACCGCTGTTGCCCATTGCTCAAGCGCCGAAAATTTTGCAACAATTGGCTCAAAAAACGCAAAAGCTCCTGTTTGTCACTGCTCGTTCCAATGCCAATGTTCTATACCCCTGGTTCTTGGAAACACTTCAACTTACTGAATCTCGATTTAAAATTGTTGCAACAGGTGATTTTGAACAAAAGATTTCTGTATTAAAAGATCATAACATCCAATATTTTGTTGATGATCGAATGGAAACTTGCCGGTTACTTAAAGAGCATCATCTGACCCCAGTTGTGTTCAGTCAGCCTTGGAATCGGGAAGTGCACTCCTTTATAGAAGTCCGAACTTGGGATGAAATATTTAAATTGATCGAGACATAAAGAATGGGAGTTTAGCTTATGAATCAAGGAAACGCAGATTTTCATGGAACTACCATATTGGCGATCCGAAAAGATGACAAAATTGTTATCGCAGGTGATGGCCAGGTGACATTAAATCATTCTGTGGTCAAACATAATGCCAGAAAAGTACGTAGACTTTATAATGATAAAGTGATTGTCGGCTTTGCTGGTGCAACTGCAGATGCATTCAACCTGTTTGATCGTTTTGAGGAAAAACTAGAAAGATATAATGGAAAACTCACACGAGCAGCTGTTGAGCTAGCAAAAGATTGGCGAAAAGATAAATATCTGAGACGTCTTGAAGCGGTTATGTTGGCCGCTGATAGTATCAATCTATACTTAATATCTGGTAATGGAGATGTCATTGAACCAGATGAAGGTGTTATCGGTATTGGCTCAGGCGGTGTTCCGGCTCAGGCTGCTGCAACAGCATTAATGCGTAATTCCTCTCTTAGTGCAAATGATATCGCTGCTCAGTCAATGAAAATTGCGGCATCCATTTGTATTTATACGAATGAAAGTATTATAATCGAAGAAATTCAGGTGAAAAGATGAACCATTTAAAACCTATTGAAATTGTCAATGCGCTGGACAAATATATTATTGGTCAGCATAAGGCAAAGCGCGCAGTTGCCATTGCGCTTCGTAATCGGTGGCGACGCCAACAAGTAACAAATGAACTAAAGGATGAAATCGCACCCAAAAATATTATTTTAATCGGTCCAACAGGTGTGGGAAAAACCGAAATATCCAGGCGTCTGGCAAAAATGGCAGATTCCCCTTTTATAAAGGTTGAAGCATCAAAATTTACCGAGGTTGGTTATGTTGGACGTGATGTTGAATCCATGGTGCGTGACCTGCTTGAACTCACTGTGAATATTCTTAAGGGAAGAGAACAGGAAAAAGTGACGCCAAAAGCTGAAATAATTGCTGAAGAGCGAATGCTGGATTTATTACTCCCTAAACCCCAAGAAAAAGAGCAGGATGGCAATTTAGAAGAGGACCCCATTAAGAATCTTGAATTGTCCAACACAAAGGAAGATGCCACTCGAGAAAAATTGAGAAAAATGCTCAGAAAAGGCTACTTTGATAAACGATATGTTGATATGGATGTGGCTGAGAGTAGTATGCCGGTTGTTGAAATATTCTCCAACGTTGGGATGGAAGAGATGGGGATTAACATGAAAGATATGTTTGGTGGCTTAATGCCAAAAAATACCAAGCGCAGAAAAATGCTAATTCCGGAAGCAATGTCTATTCTTGTTCAGGAAGAAACCCAACGATTGGTTGAGATGGACAAAGTCACCAAGGATGCAGTTGAAAAAGTGGAGCAAAGCGGTATCATATTTCTGGATGAAATCGATAAAATTGCTGGTAAAGATACCGGTCATGGTCCTGATGTTTCCAGGGAGGGTGTTCAGCGGGACTTGTTACCTATTGTTGAAGGAACGACAGTTTTAACAAAATATGGTACAGTTAAAACAGATCATATTTTATTTATTGCATCAGGTGCATTCCATTTTTGTAAGCCATCAGACTTAATTCCTGAACTACAAGGACGATTTCCAATCAGAGAAAACCTGGACTCGTTGTCAAGAAATGATTTTGTACGAATATTGACTGAACCTAAAAATGCCTTGACTTTACAGTATAAAGCATTGCTTGAAACTGAAAGCGTTAAGATCGACTTTACCGAAGATGCGATAGAAACCATTGCCTCATTTGCAGAAGATGTCAATGAAATGACAGAAAATATTGGGGCCAGACGACTGCATACATTGGTTGAGAAATTGCTTGAAAATATTCTGTTTGAAGCCCCTGATATTGAAAATAATGATATTATCATTGATGCTGAATATGTGCGGAAGGAATTAAAGGATATCAAAGAAAATGAGGATCTTAGCCGGTATATTTTGTAATGAAACCAAACACAACACCCAATATTGCTGATATACTCATTGAATCCCTGCCATATATCCAATTGTTTTATGGATCGACAATTGTCATAAAATATGGCGGACATGCAATGGTTGACGAGCAATTGAAAAAAGATTTTGCCAGTGATATCATACTTTTAAAGTTTATTGGGATTAACCCTGTTGTCATTCATGGTGGGGGTCCTCAAATCAATAAAGTACTGAGTCAAATGGGGATTACATCAACTTTTGTTCGTGGCATGCGCGTGACGGACAAACCGACAATGGATGTTGTTGAGATGGTTTTGGGCGGTCGGGTAAACAAGTCCATTGTTAATCAAATTAATCAGCAAAAGGGAAAAGCTGTTGGTCTGACTGGTAAAGATGGCGGTTTATTGGTTGCTAAAAAAATGCAAATATATCATCAGTCTGATGACAACAAACCTCCAGAGATTATTGATCCAGGAATGGTTGGAGAGGTTGTCAAGGTTGATCCAGAAATCATTCATACATTAGCGGGTAAGGATTTTATTCCAGTAATTGCGCCAGTAGGTGTTGGAAGTTCAGGCGAAACGTATAATATCAATGCCGATCTGGTTGCCAGTAAAATTGCCCAAGCCCTTAGTGCACAGAGATTGATATTAATGACAGATGTTGATGGCGTGAAAGATAACACCGGACATTTATTGGCTACAGTATTTTCACAGGATGTTCCGGAATTAGTCTCATCGAACATCATATCAGGTGGCATGATACCCAAAGTTGAGTGTGCTGTGGAGGCGATTGATGGATCTGTTAAAAAAGCTCACATCATTAATGGAAAAATTCGGCATGCGGTTCTTTTGGAGCTTTTTACAGATAAAGGGATTGGAACTGAAATAAAAAAAAGAACATAATTCTAAAAAAAACAACGATAATAAGAACCAGGTAGATGATTATGTCAACAACACAGATGCAACAGGCAAATAAAGTCATCATGCAAACCTATACGCGCTATCCTATTGTTATCCAAAAAGGATCTAAATGCACGTTATGGGATACAAGCGGCAAGAGCTATAAAGATTTTCTTGCAGGCATTGCTGTATGTAATTTGGGGCATTCCAACCCTGAAATTGCTCAGACAATCTCACAACAGGCAAGTTATCTGGTGCATGTTTCTAATCTTTATTATACTGAACCACAAATCAAATTATGCCAGAAACTTGTGGACAATAGTTTTGCAGACCGAGTTTTTTTATGTAACAGCGGTGCTGAAGCCAATGAAGCTGCAATTAAACTGGCCCGAAAATATTTTTATGATTTGGGACAACATAAAAAAAATGTAATTATTTCTGCCAAACAATCGTTTCATGGAAGAACATATGCGACGATGTCTGCAACAGGTCAGGAAAAAATAAAAAAAGGATTTGAGCCCCTATTACCAGGCTTTAAGACTGTTCCATTCAATGATATTGATGCCTTAAAAGATGAAATTGATGATACTGTTTGTGCAGTAATGCTGGAACCAATTCAAGGTGAGGGTGGCGTTTGTTGTCCATTAGATAATTATCTTTCGCAGGTCAGAAAAATCTGCGATCAACAAGGCATCTTGTTGATTTTTGATGAAATTCAAACCGGTATGGGGCGAACAGGGAAACTATTTGCCTATGAACATTTTGATACGACACCGGATATCATGACACTGGCAAAAGCAATAGCAAATGGATTACCTATGGGCGCTATGTTATCAACTGAAAAAATTGCCAAAGCCTTTAGCCCTGGGACTCATGCCAGTACATTTGGTGGTACACCGCTTGTAGCATCAGCTGCATTATGTGTATTAAATTATATTGAAAAGCACCAACTTCTTCAGCATTGCCATCAAATTGGACAGTATTTTACCAGGAAGTTGCTTGTTTTAAAAGAAAAGTACCCGATTATTAAAGAAGTTCGTGGATATGGCCTAATGATTGGCATGCCATTGACGATTGAGGGAGCACAGATTGTCAATAAATGCCTTGAAAAAGGATTTATTATTAATTGTATACAGGATAGCATTCTCCGATTTGTACCTCCACTGATTGTTCAAGAAAGCGAAATAGATGCGTTGGTGAATTGTCTTGATGCTATTTTTCAGGAAATATCATGAAATTCAAAACAATGAATTGAGGTCACATTGAAACAGAATATACTCAGTTTATGGGATTTAGAACGATTCGATATTGATCATATCATTCAACGCGCTCTTTCCCTGAAAAAAGATCGAATTAAATATTTAAAACATCAGCCACTAATTGGCAAAACTATTGGGCTGCTTTTTGAAAAAGCATCCACACGAACCCGAATTTCCTTTGAAACAGCAATGAACCAGCTGGGTGGTTCAGTGATCTATTTGAATCCTAAAGATACGCAAATTTCAAGAAATGAGCCCATAAAAGATACTGCCAGAGTTTTGTCTGGTTACCTTAATGCAATTGTGATTCGAACATTCTCTCAAGAATATATTGAAGAAATGGCCAGCTGGTCACATATTCCGGTAATCAATGCATTAACTGATATGTACCACCCCTGTCAGATATTATCAGACGTGATGACAATCGTTGAAACATTAAATACGTATGAAAATCTAAATATTGCCTGGATTGGTGATGGTAACAATGTTGCCCATTCATGGATTAATATTGCTGCAATTTTAGGATTAAACCTGACCCTTGCCTGTCCAAAAGGCTATATGCCATCACCCGATGTGATCAAAAAAGCCCAGGAAAAAGGGATCGGAAAAATTCATGTGACAACTAATCCAATTGAGGCTGCAACAAATGCAGATGTGATCAATACTGATGTATGGGCGAGTATGGGACAGGAAGCGGAATTGGAAGAACGAAAACAGATATTCCAGCCATACCAGGTGAACCCATCATTGGTTTCTCATGCCAAAGAACAGGTCGTGGTTATGCACTGTTTACCTGCGCATCGAGGTGAAGAGATTACGAACGATGTTCTTGAAGGGAAACATTCAGTTGTATGGAAACAGGCGGAGAATAAAATGTATTTGCATAAAGCGCTTTTGGAAAAAATGCTCACGAATAAAATGAATCATTCATGAAGGAACACTTTTTATGTCAAAAAATATCAATAAAGTAATTTTGGCCTATTCAGGTGGACTGGATACATCGGTAATATTGAAATGGCTGATTGAAACCTACCATTGTGAGGTCATTACTTTTTCCGCTGATGTTGGACAGGGCGAAGAATTGGATTATATAGAGGAAAAAGCAAAGAATACCGGCGCGACAAAAGTCTACATTGATGATTTAAAGGAAATTTTTGTCAAGGATTATGTCTTTCCTGCTTTTCGTGCCAATGCTATTTATGAAGGGCAATACTTGTTGGGCACATCTTTGGCACGCCCTTTGATCGCCAAACGTCAAATAGAAATTGCACAGATGGAAGATGCCGATGCAGTCAGTCATGGTGCGACAGGCAAGGGAAACGATCAGGTCCGATTTGAAATGGGATATTATGCCCTGTCACCGCATATCAAAATTATAGCCCCCTGGCGAGAGTGGGATTTGAACTCCAGAACAGCACTTCTTGAATTTGCCAAAATGCATCAAATTCCAATTAGTTCAAAAAAGTCAAAAACATATAGTACCGATCGAAACCTTTTACATATCAGTTACGAAGGTGAAGAGCTTGAAGATCCATGGATACCACCATCAGAAGAAATGTTTACCCTTTCGTGCTCACCGAAAAACGCACCAGATGAACCGGAAATCATTGAGGTCTCTTTTGAAAAAGGGGATCCTGTTGCCATTGATGGACAAACCATGTCGCCTGCGCAATTATTGACAGAATTAAATCGTTTGGGTGGAAAACATGGTATCGGACGTCTGGATATGGTTGAAAATCGTTTTGTGGGGATGAAATCTCGAGGCGTATATGAAACCCCTGGTGGAACAATTTTACGTATCGCGCATATGAATATGGAATCCATTACTATGGATCGTGAATTAATGCACCTGAGAGACTCTCTGATTCCAAAATATGCCCAACTGGTCTATAATGGATTCTGGTTTTCGCCTGAAATGCAATCTCTTCAAACATTTATTGACAGCACCCAGCAGAATGTATCAGGAATCGTTCGATTAGAATTATATAAAGGAAACTGCTTTGTTTTGGGCCGAAAGTCGGATTATTCTCTTTATCGTCATGATTTTGCAACATTTGAGGATGACAATGTTTACCATCAAAAAGATGCAGAAGGGTTTATTCGATTAAATGCACTGCGGATGAGAATTCATGGTATGGATCATAAAAACACTGAAGGTATATAATGGCAAAACTATGGGGTGGACGTTTCTCTCAAACGACTGACAGTCAAATGGAGGCGTTCAGTGCTTCTATAAATTATGATCAACGTCTGTATGCACATGATATTGCGGGAAGTATTGCGCATTGTCAAATGCTTGCACATCAAAAAATTATTTCCGACGCTGAGGCCAACGCGCTTATCAACGGCCTGATGCAAATTCAAACAGAAATTGAATCCGGTCTTTTTAAAATTGATCCTGCGCTGGAAGATATTCACATGCATATAGAGCACCGGTTGTTAGAAATATGTGGTGACATTGCCAAAAAAATTCATACCGCTCGTAGCAGAAATGATCAGATTTGTCTGGACATCCGCATGTTTTTAAGAGATAAAACAATCAAAGTAATTGATCTTTTAAAACAATTGCGTCATATTATCGTTCAATTGGCCCAAAAAAATATTCATGTGATCATGCCCGGATATACCCATTTACAGCGTGCACAACCTGTGTTATTTGCGCATCATTTAATGGCCTATTTTGAAATGTTTACAAGGGATTCAGAACGATTTCTGGATGCATTTAAACGAATTAATGTGATGCCTCTTGGAAGTGCCGCTCTTGGTGGAACAACCTTTCCCATTGATCGTCAATTTACCGCCAACAAGCTAAACTTTGATTCTGTGTCCAGAAACAGCATGGATACAGTGTCGGATCGTGATTTTGTTATTGAATTTCTCTCCTGTGCCAGTATTTGTATGGTTCATCTGAGTCGGCTATCTGAAGAACTGATCCTGTGGTCTTCACAAGAATTTGGGTTTATTACATTATCTGATAAATTTACAACTGGCAGTAGTATCATGCCCCAGAAAAAAAATCCCGATGCTGCGGAGTTGACAAGAGGTAAATGCGGACGTGTTTTTGGCAGTTTAATTGCAATTCTCACACTGATGAAAGGCTTACCATTGGCTTATAACCGAGATATGCAGGAAGACAAAGAGCCTTTATTTGATGCGATTGATACACTGTCAGACTGTTTAAGCATTTATTGCCAGATGCTTCCTGAAATGATAATTAATGAAGATATCATGAAGGCTGCTTGCACAACAGGTTATCTGGACGCCACTGATCTTGCTGATTATTTAGTGAATAAAGGGGTTCCCTTTCGAGAGGCACATCATGTTTCTGGAAAAATTGTTCATGAAGCCATTTTACAGAGTAAGGAAATTTGTGATATGACTGTACAGGAATTGCAACTATTTTCGCCTGTCATTGATGATGACTTAATCCCCTTGTTAGCGCATGAAACAATGATTAACAGAAGGGACTGTATTGGGGGAACATCAACAAACCAAGTGAGTCATGCCATTGAACAGGCATTGGAATTATTGAACAATGAATAGACTTATTTTTTTGTGTGTCGGTATTGGGCTTATCATTTGTTTGGGATGTGGTAAAAAGGGTGATCCCAAATATTTCACGAGTCAAATAGTCTGTACAAATTCAATCATTTCAGAACACGTTTCCAACAACCGGTAGAAGGAAAAGACCCCATGTCCATTACCTTTTATAAAATGAATGGTAGCGGCAATGATTTTATTATCATTGACAATCGTGATGGGATTGTCGATAAATCATCTATTACAACGTTTGTAAAAACCTTATGCCAGAGAAAGTTTTCCATTGGTGCTGATGGGTTAATACTTATTGAACCATCAACACGTGCAGATTTTAAATGGCGATTTTATAATGCAGATGGTAGTGAAGCTGATATGTGTGGAAATGGTGCACGATGTATATCTCGACTGGCGAACCAACTTGGCATTTGTGGCGAGCATTTAAGTTTTGAGACACGTGTTGGCATTCTTCATGCCATTGTGAAAGAGGCTCGTGTACAAATATCCATGCCAGCGCCCAAGCATATGAAGTTGGATGATGAAATTGAGGGGGTTCCGAATTTATGTCGAATCAATACCGGCGTCCCTCATGCGGTTGTCATTGTTGATGATTTAGAAAATACCCCTGTACTTCGGATTGGCCAGATGATCCGAAATCATCGTGCATTTATGCCCGATGGCACGAATGTTAATTTTATGCTTCCTATGGATAATAGTCAGGCCGTCATTCGGACATATGAACGTGGAGTAGAGGATGAAACATATTCTTGTGGAACAGGTGCTGTTGCATGTGCCTTAATTGGCGCAATTAAATATCGTATGACGTCACCACTAACTGTTCAAACACAAGGTGGAGAAAAATTGAAAATCTTTTTCAAAAAAGATGGCAAGAATTTTTCAGATGTATTTCTTGAGGGTCCCACTCAGTTAATTTACCAGGGTGAACTAATGGATGAAAAGACCGCATGACAATTTATACTGCATATATGGCAGTGGGCAGCAACATGGGCGACAGCCTGGCAAACTGTATCAATGGGATAGAATCCTTTGTGGAAATATCTGAAGCCGAGTTGATTGGAAAATCAAAAATGTATAAGACTGAACCATTGTATGTTGAAAATCAACAATGGTTTATAAATGCAGTCTTTGCAATCAAGACAAAACGACCACCAATGGAGTTATTTCATATTGGGAAAAGAATTGAAAAAAAATTGGGTCGAGATTTTTCCACGCAACGTTATGGTCCGCGAGTATTGGATTTGGATTTATTAATTGTTGATGACATGATTGTTCGAACACCACAACTCACTATACCACATCCGAAGCTCCATGAACGACGCTTTGTCTTGCAACCCTTTTCAGACATTGCGCCCAATTTAATTCATCCGGAATTGAACAAAACAATTCAAGAGTTATTGTTAAGTCTTGATGATGAAAACAAAAAGGTATATAGTAACGAATGATACTTCGATTATTAATACTTTGGGGTATTTTGTATTTCGGATACCGTGCGATTAAATCAATCATGTTCGGTGCTATAGCTCATCAGCAAAGTGAACCCTTACAACATAACAAACAACAGACAGTGATTGATGAAATGGTTCAGGATCCCAACTGTGGTGTTTATTTTCCCAGAAAAGAAGGGGTTCGGGCCAGGATCAAAGGTGAAGAATTGTTATTTTGCAGCAAAGCCTGCAAAGAAAAGTTCTTGAAACATTATACATGATGAATTCTTTTTACAATCAATAATTAAGGTACTACATTATGACAACAACACGACAAATCATAACATTGATGCGCCATCCCAATGCATTAACTGTATATCGCATACTTGCAACTCCTGGTATTGTTGTTTTATTGATGTTTCCATCACCAATGACCACATTTTTAGCCGCATGGTTATTCATTGCAGCAGCAGTCACAGATTTTTTTGATGGTTTTTTGGCGCGTCGTAAAGGATTGGAGTCAGAACTCGGAAAGATTCTTGATCCACTGGCTGACAAGGTACTGGTATGTTCTTCGTTGATTATGCTAAGTAGTTTAAAATGGATTCCAGGCTGGTTAGTATGTATTATCATTGCTCGTGAGATGGCTGTTTCCGGACTAAGAGGTATATCTGCTGAAAAAATTGATGTTTCAGCCACTCAGCTTGGAAAATTCAAGACAGGTTTTCAAATTGCTGCGATTATCCCTTTGTTGTTTCATTATCAATACTTTGGCATTGACCTTCATGCCATTGGAAATGTTCTATTGTGGATTGCCTTAATATTTACACTTTGGTCAGGTTTTGATTACTTTAAAAAATTTTTTAAAGTGATTTTATAAATTATACTTGACATATAACCTTTAATGCTTTATTATTTCTTTTATCAAACAATTAGCGGGAATAACTCAGTGGTAGAGTGCAACCTTGCCAAGGTTGAAGTCGCGGGTTCAAATCCCGTTTCCCGCTCTTTCTATTAAGGCGGCATGGCCAAGTGGTAAGGCAGCGGTCTGCAAAACCGTTATACTCCGGTTCAAATCCGGATGCCGCCTCTCATACTCATCTTAAAAAAAAACTTCAATTAACAAATTGTACCATCCATTGAAGAATACTTTCAAGCAAAAACCAGGATAAAGAATAATGTCGAATAATCGTACCAAACAGGCGGCCAGATTTAAAGGTTTAAGATCAAAGGAGTATTGAATGAATCCGAATAAAAATCCCTTCCAGATCACATGGGGAATTATTTTGGCAATAACTGGCGTGTTAGTGGTATTACAGGTTCCAGAAAAATTTAATCAGATGGGTGATGTTGCAACAAACAATATGTTTGCAAGGGCCTGTTTCTATGGACTGGGCATCTTTCTTTTTATTGGAGGGATCAAAAAACTGGTGCTTGAATTAAAAAAATAATCCATCCATTCAGACAATGCTTGACTTATCGAATGAAATCATCTAAATTTTTTTCTTAGGAATGCGCGGTAAAAATGTTCCCCATTTTAAATGACTTAAAATCTACAATAAAAGTTGTGGGGTCAATGTTGTCAAGCGATCCATATTCCAAAATAATTCCAGAAGCAACGTATCAAATCGAACAGACGCAATCAAATCTGTTTGATTAAAAACAATGATTAAAAAAAATAAGTATTGGAAAATAATTATGTCAGGAAATGATCAACGAAGAGAAAAACGTTTTGAAATTAATCAATATTATAGTGTTGAATTTTTAATTAATGGTCTTGGATGTTTATATCAATGTAAGTTGTGGAATATTTCGAAAAAAGGGATGTGTATTATTGTAAAAAATGACTCTCCTGTGCTTGAGTATTATAAAGTTGGTGATATTTTAAATATGCGATACTATGAGGAAGACTCAAATGTTCCAACTCAATATCTAAAGACCCAGATCAAACACATCAGTGGAGATAATACAGAGCATTTTAAAGGCCATCGACTCGTTGGACTTTATATAATGGAAGGACAACATCCAATTTCAATTCCCGATTGATTATGATAATCATTCAATGCGATGTCAGCTTGGTTTACAATCATTAAAAGCCAAACATAATATGAAACCATTCGCACAATCTCATAGATCAATACGTCGAATGTTGATCCGAAGCACCAATTGGATTGGTGATGCTATCATGACAACACCCGCCATTCGTGCCATCCGAAAAAATTTTCCCCATACGCATATCACGCTTCTTGCTAAACCCTGGGTTGTGCCTGTCTTTCAGTATAGTCCTCACGTTGATCACATTATGATTTATGATTCAAATGCATATCATGCTGGCTTAAAAGGAAAGATTTCCTTAATACAAGATATTAGAGATCAAAATTTTGATGCATCGATATTACTTCAAAATGCCATTGAGGCAGCAATCATAACTTCTTTGGCAGGAATTAAACGACGGGTCGGTTTTAATACAGATGCCAGGGGTTTATTACTCACACATGGGGTCCCTATCTCAAAAGCAATTAAACGTATTCATCAAACCAGCTATTATGTGCAGATGCTTGAATCTGTTGGAATTCAAAACTCAGGACTGGATCTGGAGTTATTTCTGGGATTAGCTGATCGCCTGTCAGCATATCGGCGACTTCAAAAAATAAATCCATCGCCAGATATCCGGTGGATCGGAATGAACCCAAGTGCGACTTATGGCTCGGCCAAACAGTGGTTTCCCAAACGATTTGCTCAACTTGCAGATCGTATTGCCAGAAACCATCACGCCGGTATTCTCATATTTGGGGGCCCCAAAGACCAAAAGCTGGGAGAACGAGTTTGTGAAATGATGCAAACGCCTGCTGTCAACCTGGCCGGTCAAACCTCTCTTGGTATGGCAATGGCCCTGATTCAAAAATGCCACGCATTTATTACCAATGATTCTGGTTTGATGCATATTGCTTGCGCTTTACAAACGCCTCTGGTTGCAATTTTTGGTTCTACCAACCCAATTACAACAGGTCCCATTGGAAAAAATTCGCAGATTGTTCAGGTGAAAACGCCTTGTAGTCCTTGTTTGTTAACAGAGTGTCCAAAAAAATATCACATTTGTATGGATGCTGTTAGCGTGGATATGGTTTATCAGAAAGTGGAGGCAATGCTTGAATATTCTGATTGTTAAAACGAGCGCTATTGGTGATGTCACACATACGCTACCGGCACTGAACGTCATCCGAAAACATTATCCAGATGCTCATATTTCATGGCTTGTTGAAGAAGCTGCACAGGATATCGTTATGGGGCATCATGCTTTGGATGAAGTTTTGGTTTCCAAAAGAAAAAAATGGATAAAGGATTTCTCGTCTGGCAACTTTTTTAGAGCAATCAATGAAATTGGCACTTTTATTCGTTGCCTTCGTTCGAGACATTACGATCTTGTTATTGATTTTCAAAATTTATTGAAAAGCAGTATGCTTATCGCGCTGACACGTTCAAAAAAAAAAGCGGGTTATGGCGTTGGCATGGCACATTCTGAATGTAGCTATATTGTGCTGAATCATCGAATACCAGCGGTGAATATGGATTATCATGCAGTCTATAGAGAGCTCATGCTTCTTGAAAAACTGGGCATCCCGGTGACACAGATTGATTTTAATTTACCATTATTCGAGTCTGATCACAGAGACATTGTCATTCAATTGTATCAAAAGGGGGCGTTAAAACAAAAACCATTTATTGCAATCAATCCAATGGCAAAATGGGAAACAAAACTGTGGGACCCAAACAAATTTGCACGCATTGCAGATCAATGCTGTGAATGGGGCTATCAAGTCGTTTTTACTGGAAGCCATGAAGACACCGAAGGTATCACTGGCATCCAAAAAATGATGAAATCAGAATCTATCAATCTTTCAGGAGCAACCAACCTCAAGTCACTGTCGGCATTGTATGAACGATCTTGCCTCCTTATTACAACAGATACCGGTCCAATGCATATTGCTGCATCATTGGGCAAGCCAGTCGTTGCCATATTTGGTTCCACTGCACCCTGGCGTACAGGTCCTTTTGGAAACCAACATGTTGTCGTTCGAGTGGATCTTCCCTGTAGTCCTTGCTTTAAAAGACATTGCGATAAACATGACTGTATGAAACAAATATCTGTTGACCTGGTTCTAAATGCACTGAAAAAAAAGCTTGACGTTCTGAAGAATGATATTTAATAATTACAGCAGAACAAATTGATTCCTATTATTTTGAGTTATGTAAACAACCATTTCAAAAGATGATTCCGGTAAACTTATCAACGATGTGGAGGAAATCCATGAAAAAATTACAAATTTTTTTGACGACAACTTTATTCGTAGCCATTCTGGGAACGACAGCATCTATTTATGCGATTGTCCCTGATGCAGTACAATCGTTAAGATCAGTATCGCATGTGATCAATTCGCCCTCCCAAAATGGCATTATCCAAATGAGTTGGCGTCCGCCTGAAAACAATGCAGAGATAAGTGGCTATTACACACTCTTTAGTAGTGATCAATATTTCGCTTTTACAGAAATTAATACATTGAGTATTCAGCCTATTAATGCTCTGGAAACTGTTAGTACTGACTATGGTGATGTCGATGATATTGCCGTGTATTTTCATATTGCGGCCACCAGCACTGAAGATGATATTGGTGAAACCAGTTCTTATGGTCCGATTCGTATTGATGCGAAAGCGCCTACAAATCCTGTTTTGATTACCGATCAGTACTCTATTTCACGTATTGTCACACTGATTTTAGGTGCGACCAATGCCATAGAAATGTACTTGAGTAATACCGCTCATGGTGTTGGCGGTCAATGGGAACCGCTGGTCAGCCCTAAAATATGGGAATTGACTGAAGGGCAAGGCCTGAAAACAATTTATGTTCAGTTTAGAGATCGGGCAGACAATCGAACAAAAGCTATGACCACCTTAAATCTGGATACGATCCCACCTTCTGTGAGCATTTCATCTCAATCCCAGCAAGAGACCAATCAATCTGAAGTTACCATTGATGTTATGTTTAGTGAACCGGTTGAAAATTTTATCGCAACAGATATTTTTGTAAATAATTGTCAAATCGAGAGTTTGACAGGAGAAAATGATCGATATACCATAATGGTCATTCCAAGTGGTGCAGGAGAATTTTCGATTCAGGTTCCGGAAAACAAAGTAAATGATGTTGCCGGCAATGGCAATGAATCGTCAGATATTCTGACGCGAATATTTGATCCTGTTGCACCTCAGATCAGTATTGTTTCATCGACTCCTGAATATACACGTGAACCCGAAATATCTGTCACTGTTTCATTTTCTGAATCTGTACAGTCGTTTACTCCTCAAAATATTCAGACACAGAATGTGTTGGATATTTCATCTTTTAGCCAGTCAGGCAATGAGTATTTCATGACACTCGTTCCAGAAAACCAGGGGCCAGTTGAAATGTTTATTCCGGAAAACGTTTCATTTGATACTGCTGGTAATGGCAATACAATTTCTGAATCTCTGATACGATATTACGATTCAGTTTCTCCATCAATAGCAATCACTTCAACCACGCGGAGAACCACAAATGTCTCTCCAATTCCAATGACACTCACCTTTAATGAAAAGGTGAAAGGTTTTGAAGCTACAGATATCGTTACATATGGTACTGTCACCAGCTTTTACAGCCTTGATATGGAAGACAGTTTTGCACAAATTTTTACTTTTGAACTGATTCCACCCGGACAGGGCGAAATATCAGTACAGGTGGCTGGAAATGCAGCCATTGACCATGCGGGTAATGGCAATATTGCCTCAGAACCTTTTGTACGTATTTATGATTTAACACAGCCGGATGTTATGATTACCACTGAAATCGATAGCGTGACCAATCAATCATCCATCTCTTGCACTGCAACATTTACATCACCTGTAGAAAACTTAGAGCCTGATGATATAGTGTTAACCAATGCGGTCATTCAAGGGGATATTATAGGTTCTGACACTGTATTTTCCTTTGTTATCTCTCCTGAAAACGAAGGCAATGTAACGATTTCTATTCCAGAAGATACTGTTTTTTCAAAATCTGGAAACACCAATCGGAAAAGTAATGAGTATCAGTTTACCTATGATATTGTGCCTCCCATGTTTACATTAGAAAGCATTGAAAACAATGCAACGAATCAAACACCCATACCGATAACACTGGTGAGTTATGAATCAATTCGCGATCTGAACAAAGGAGATATTGAAACACAGGGGATCAATAGTATAATCAACTTCTCTGTTCATGAGAATATCGCATTATTTGATGTCATTCCAGAAAGTACCGGCCAGATAACAATTCGAGTTCAATCCAATGTATTTACAGACCTTGCTGGGAATTCCAATACAATGTCTCAAACCATCCACATTGAATATGACACAACGCAACCCACAGTTTCATTGATTTCTTCTGCCAGTATGCAGGTTTCCGAGTCCCCCATACCGATTACCATTGTTTTTTCCGATCCTGTCACCGGTTTTGCTTTAACTGATCTTATAGTCACCAATGCCAATCCTTCAAACCTTCAAAAATTGAACCCACAGGAAAATTTTGCCCAAACATTCAATCTGGATTTAGTTCCAATAGCTCAGGGAGATGTTTTTATATCAGTTCCATCAGATGTCGCAAGCGATCGTGCGGGGAATTCCAACCAGAGTTCAAATACCCTCCAACGACAGTACTCAAGTGATCGCCCGACAGTCACATTATCATCAATTGCTCCAGAAATTACTGATATGAACGCCATTCCAATTGAAATAGTATTCAGTAAAAGCATTATCGGGTTTGATGCAAGCGATATATTAGTAACGAATGGTGTTGTGGATCAATTCAGTGGTGCAGATGATTTTTTTGAGTGTATGATCATCCCCTCTGAACAGGGAACAATAACTATCGACATTCCAGCCAATGTTGCAGAAGATATTGCCAATTTAGGCAATGTGGCCGCAGCACAACTTATTCGAATATATGACTATAATGACGTTCCGGTGGCTTATGATATGAACTATTCACTTGATGAAGACACATCTGGAACATATTTTTTGGCCGCAATGGATATGGATGAATCAGACACTCTGACCTACACCCTTACGACACAAGCGTCTGATATTGTACTGAACACGGTGACAGGAGAATTGACAATCACGCCTGACGCCAATTATTCTGGCCAACGCATACTGACGTTTATTGCCGGTGATGGTCAGTCAGAATCCAATCCTGCCAATGTGACAATCACAGTTCTACCCATCAATGATCCGCCTGAATTGGTTGAACCGCTCATCAATCAAACCATTTATGAAGATACGCTTTATGAATATGCCTTACCATATGCATTTGTTGATATTGATGAAAACGATAGCCTTTCTTATACAGCTCAACAAACCAATGGTCAGGCGCTGCCATCCTGGTTGACTTTTGACCCATTGGGACCACTATTTCTTGGAACCCCCACAAATAATGATATTGGTCAGATTCATATCAAAGTCAAGGCAACAGATGTCAGCGGTACGAATGTTTCCGACACATTTTCAATCACTGTCAGTAATGTCAATGATTTGCCGGAAATCAACATTGCTCAATCACTTGAAATGCTTGAAAATAAGTCTGCGCAGGTACCGCTTACTGTTTTGGATGTTGACTCCGGGTCCTTAACTCTTTCTGTTTCAACAGATAGTCCCCACTTGATTTCCTATACAGGGGTCACGTTTACAGGAAAGGGAGTGATGACCAATCAAGATGGAACATATTCCGTTCTACCCGGACCATCAGGGTCTGTCCCATTGACAATGAATGTCGTTTCTGAGCAAAACCAATTTGGAATGGGACGGATTATTCTCTGGTTAAGTGATGAAAGCGATACGATTTCATCAGTTGTATCTGCCAATGTGGAGGCCGTTCGCTTCTCGTTATCAGGAAAGGTTTCGTATTACAGAGATTTATCCCCTGTTTCAAAGGTCAATGTTTTGTTGCATGGCAATGTCACCTATGAATCCATGACTGATGAAAGTGGTCAATATTCATTTTCAAACTTACCCAAAGGAAACTACACAATTGAAGCAACACGCGAATTGGATGCACTTGATGAAAGTATCAGCCCCATGGATGCGTCAATTATTGCCAGATCTATTGTTAGATTACAGGAACTGGATTGCTATGAATTGATCGCTGGCGATGTTTCTCGTAATGCAGACACCAGCGCAATGGATACATCACTTGTCGCCCGGTATTCAGCAAGATTGATCACTGAGCTCAACACTGACAATACCCATTGGTCTTTTGTCAGTGAGCCCATCATGGATTGTTCTCATTGGTCTGTCCCAATTAATGATTATAACATTGAATATGAGTCAATGCATACGATTGTAGACCTGAAAGAAGATCAATTGGACCTTGATTTTATTGCAATTCGTCTGGGCGATGTCACAGGAAACTGGCCTGGTAATCATACGCGAAAACGTCAAAAAAGAAATAGTGATGATCAGCCCATTGAAATACCTGTCATGGTGGGGGAAACATTTCAAATACCGGTTGTATTATTATCAACATACTCCATTGATGCTCTTGAATTGATGATTTATAGTGATGACAAAGCGTTGCGTTTGATCAAAACAGATCAGTCCCAAACAATATTTGCGAACAGTGGTTATCAATATATTAGTAATACCGCCCATGAAGATGGACATGATGACTTTGAATACTATGGTCAGTATACGCTGGAAAATAGTGGCACTGTTTTGATGCTTACCTTTGAAGTGATTGGTCAGCCAGGAAGAACACCTTTGAGAATTACAAAGTTTGTTATCAATGATCAAGCAGATGTGAATGGTGGGTTTTCATATCTTAATCAAACAAGCAATGCAATAGATCTTTTGATTCATCCAAATTCGCAAGGAACAACTGATTGTCTGGTTGATTCGATCAAAAGAATTCAGGACTTATCATCCGGTCGTGATGATGATTTATTTTCTTTGATTCATAGTTTAAAACGTTGCAGTGGGATTAAATAGTCTGGGCTTCTCCTTGCAGAGATGCACGGCAGTGCGTCTCTGATCGAACAAAGGTATATCAATAAATGTAGGGGCGAGCCCTATGTTCGCCCTCCAAACAATAACCGGAATCAAACCTATGTTTGGAAATTTAGGGATTTTGGTCACATGGGTTAACATCAAATATATGCTTAGCCAACCAGTTCATTCTTTTTTTTGAACCATGATGACACTGAAGAAGATGAATAAGATGAAGTTAAAGTGTCTTTATTTCAAATGTATCGGAAAAACAAAAATTCGATAGATATAATTATTCCATTTTTGTTGATTCGTTTCTGAACCATGATTACACTGAAGAAGATGAATAAGATGAAATAAAGACACTTTTAATTCATCTTATTCATCTTCTTCAGTGTAATCATGGTTCAGAAACGAATTAATAATATTCAATAATGAAGAACTTATTTTCAGCGCTTAGGAATGCTCGGAAAATAAGTTCCTCATTATTCAATATTTGTAGATTCGTTTCTGAACCATGATTACACTGAAGAAGATGAATAAGATGAATTAAAAGTGTCTTTATTTCATCTTCTTCAGTGTAATCATGGTTCAAAAAACTGAATGAACATTTATTTAATAGGGAGCTTTTTTTCAGAACGTTCCTTAAATACTCATGAAATAAAAAAAATTGCCCGAAGGGCATTATGTTCTATTATTCATCTTCTTCAGTGTAATCTTGGTTCAGAAACGAATCAACAAAAATTGAATAAAGAACAAATATTTATACAGGACGTTGCCGCAGGCGTTGTACTGGACTGGCAATTTTTAAATGGGGAATTTATTTCCAGCGTTTTTTGATTCCCCATATCCGGCGCAAACTTTTTTATTAGTGCTGATATTTCCCTATCATTTCCTGTAATTTAGCCGCCAAATCACTCAAATTTTTCGCAGCTTCCTCAACCTGCCGGGTACCGGCATCAGCCTGAGCGGCTGCTTGATTGATCGTTTCCATTGCGGTAACAATTTGATCCATACCAGTTAATTGTTCATTGGTACTGACAGCGATTTGATCGGCAGCTTGTGCAGCATGCTGAATTCTTTCACGAATACCTTGAATTGCATTCCCAGTTTTTTGTGTTAATTGAACACCAGCTTCAGCGCGTTTGGTACCTTCCTCAGTTACCATCACAGCGGTATTGGATGATTTTTGAATTTCACCTAAAATATCTTTGACCTGTGATGTTGCCTGTCTGGACTGTTCCGCAAGATTACGAACTTCACCAGCAACAACTGAAAACCCTTTTCCAGCCTCACCCGCTCTGGCAGCTTCAATAGCTGCATTGAGAGCCAATAGATTGGACTGATCGGCAATATCGTTAACAGTTGAAATGATTTCGCCAATCTGTTGTGTTTGTTCAGACAAACTCAGAATTGTTTCCGCAATGGCTGCGACCTGATCTTTGATACTGTTCATTCCACTCATATTCGATTCAATTGCATGAAGGCCTTCATCAGCAACAGATGTTGCCTCCCTGACCATATCCGAGACTAGGCGACCGCGATCTGCAGTTTGTTCAGCGGTTTGACGAACCTCCTGAACAGTGGAGGTCGTTTCGCTAACAGATGCTGTTTGTTCACTAGATGTTGCGGCCTGTTCGGTTGTTGCAGACATGATTTGGCTGGTCGCTGAACTCAGGTTGCTCACAGTTTCGTTGATACTTCCAAGCATTTCTCTGAGGCTATCGCCCAAGAAGTTTAAGCTCACTTTAAAGGATTCAAATTCCCCATTGAATGTTTGTGAGATTGGATCTGGAATTTGACCTTTTGCTATACTTTTGACATAGGTCACTGCAACATTCAAAGGACCAATAATGGCATCCAATGTGTCGTTCACCCCTTGGATAATTTTTTGAAAGTCACCATGATGGCGAGAAACATCCGCACGTGTGTTGAGATGACCATTCACACCTGCCTCGCTCAATATGTTGGCATCCTGAATCAATGCATTAATAGCATCAATACAGCCGTTGAGGTTGTTTTTCAGTTTATTGAAGTCGCCATGATATGTTTCTGAAATCTTTTGGGGGATGTCACCGCGACTGATACGATCTACTGTATCTGCCGCAACCATCAAGGGACGAAAAAAAGCTTCAACAATATTATTTGCATTTTTGACAAGTTCGGCATAGGAGCCGGTAAATTTTTCAGCATCGCCTCGAACCTGAAGATCTCCAGCATCAACAGCACGAATGATCTTGACAATTTCATTGTTAATATCTCGTTCACCGCTTATATCTGTGATACATTCTAACGCCCCGGTAATATTACCATTTAAGTCCTTTATGGGTGACGCTGTATATCGTATGGGGATATCAATCTCTTTAGGAGCGACAATCGTATCAGCAGTGTTTTCACTATTTGTTGCCATAGCTAACTTGCTCTGGCAATTTTGAGTCTGGCAGTGTGGCGTTTTAAAGAGATGATAACATTTTTTTCCAATTATCTCATCATTGGAACGATTTAAAATTTTCCGGCCTGCTTTGTTTAAATATTGAATGTTATAATTGGTATCGATTTGCAGGATTGGCCAGGGAAGGTTTTCCAGGTTATCGATCAAAAGTTTTTGTTTTTCTACCATATCGTTGAGACCATCCGCCATGATACCAATTTCATCTTTTCTATTCATGTTTAAAATAGAACGTTTACCATTTTTTACAGCTTTAATAAACTGTACAACTTCATTAATGGGTTTTGTAATTGTTCTGGAAAAAAACAGAGCTGTCAATAAGACGACAAATGTCATTATTCCTAAAAACATCCAAATTATATTTTTCATTTTATTGACAGGCGCAAAGGCTTCATTCTTGTTAATTTTTGCAATCAAAGCCCACTGAACGCCCCATACATCAATAGGTGTAAAGGCAGATAATACTTGATTGTTATTATAATCGAGAATAACTTGGGTACCTGTTTTACCAGCCAACGCATTTTTTGAAGCCTTTGTATGAATTTGTCCATTTCTGGCATTTTCAAATGAAGCTTTAACACTATGGTTAATTGGGTCCAGATATGAATCTGAACGCATATGCCCTTTAGGGCCTACAAGAAAAGTCTCGCCAGTTTTTCCCATCCCTTCACGCTTTTGCATGATTGAATTAATCGAATCAATAGGCAATTGAAGTGCAACAATCATGTCAAGAGAATTGTTGCGAATAAAAGGCATTACGATAAATGCAGCAGGTTCATTATTACTGGGCGCATATGGTGAAAAATCGGAGAATTGGAACTCACCACTTTTAATGGCTTTTCGTGATGCTATTCCAAGGCCACTTTTCGAATAGAGACCATTAATAATATCGGTTTGGTAATCAGACTCCTTCGCCACAGAATAAAAAATTTGTCCCTTTGGATGAATCATAAAAAGGTCATAAAAGCCAAACTGTTGAATATATTTTTCAAAAAAAATTTTATGGTTCTCTGTTAAAACTTGAGAGTAATCCTTACTTTTTTTAAAATCAGGAATAAATGATTGCACAATGTGTTGTAAAACCTCTAAATTATTCTTTCTTTCAATAAAAAAATCGTTTAGCTCCTTTTTTTTAATTTCTCTAATGGCTTCAAGTTCTTTGAAAACTTGATCTTTAATTGCATTTGATGCCTGTTGGCTGGACCATCCAGCGATAAATATCAAAGGAATGATGCCAATGCACAGAAATAAAGTAATTAGTTTTGGACCCATTTTAATGTTTTTAAATAATAGCATGATATTTTCTCCTTATTTTTTATGTAAATTATATTTTTTGATACAGAAGGAAACATCACATGTCAAGCAAACAAATCAAACGAATGAATAAGTTTGTTCATTTTTTTAAAATAATTGACAGTCATTTTTCTTTTTGATATCAGAAACAAGACATATTGAGGTAACCTAAAAATTGATTTGCCTCAATGCTTACAGATTAATCATTATTTAATATGAACCAAACCATAGAAACATATGCAGGTCAATTTCTCGTTGCAATGCCTGAAATGCCAGACCCCAATTTTAAGCAATCCGTCAGTGTGATTTGCGAACATAACAAGTATGGCGCAATTGGGGTTGTGATTAATCGAAAACATCCCACAATAAAAGCAAAGGATATTTTTGATGATCTCAAAATAAACAGTATTTCGTCAGTATATAACATTCCGGTGTACATCGGCGGCCCTGTAAAACCCAGGCAAATTTTTGTTTTACATGGCGCGCCTTTTTATTGGAAAGGAACTGTAAGAATTACCTCTCGACTGGCGGTAACAACAAGCATGGATGTTATAAATGGTATTGCAATTGGTGAAGGTCCCAAAGACTTTATTATTACATTAGGCTATATTGGTTGGGGAAAAGGGCAGCTAGAGGCAGAAATAATGTCCAATGCCTGGTTTTTTGCTCCTGTTGATGAAACAATCGTATATCAAACCCCTGTTGATCAGCGGTGGCAAAATGCTGGTCAACTGATTGGGATCAATCCGAATCTCATATGTAATATGCAAGGTTCAAAACTGTGTTAGTATGAACGATTACAATTCATTATCAAATCGTTATTCGTTACAGCCGGGTTATATTTATTTGCCAGAAAGAGCCACACTGATCGCATCATCAGTTGGTTCATGCGTGGTTGTTTCCATATATGACAAAAAAAATCGATTTGGCGGACTCGGGCATTTTCAATATCCTGTCATTCGAGATCGTCACAAGGCAAACTCACGATATGGGAATGTATGTATTTTAACCCTCATTCAAATGTTTTTATCTCGGGGATCAAAAAAAAGACACTTAGAAGCTCAAATATTTGGCGGTGCAAACCGTCCGAAACGTTTTGCCAAAAATATTGGTCAGGACAATGTGCGATTGGCCAGAAAAGCCCTCCGATATTATGGTATTCATGTTGCTTCTGAAGATGTTGGCGGAGAAAAAGGCAGAAAGGTTGTTTTCAATACAGCAACGAATGAAGTGGCTATTTTGAAAGTGAATCAACTTCCCACTTATGAATGGTATCCATATCGATAGATTTTTTATATACTGATGGCTTCGTTTTAAACTTTTATTTAAATTAAAACTGTCAGTTAAAAACAGAGTTTCATTTTTGTGCATTAGTTTTGAACATAATGCCCTTCGGGCAATTTTTTTTTTCATGAGTATATAAGGAACGTTCTGAAAATAAGTTCCCTATTAAATAAATAAATGTTCATTCAGTTTTTTGAACCATGATTACACTGAAGAAGATGAATAAGATGAAATAAAGACAAAATTAAATTCATCTTATTCATCTTCTTCAGTAAAATCATGGTTCAGAAACGAATCAACAAATATTGAATAATTATATCTATCGAATTTTTGTTTTTCCGATACATGAACATCGATTAAATGGGGAAATATTGGAGTGTAACCCAAATTATTTTCAGCGCTTTCCTATAAACATAGCGTTTTTACAACGATTGATTTTAAAATGGTTGGAGGACGTTATAATTTTTTGTGGGGCTTAACGCCATAGCCTGACGGCGATGAAGTTAACGCCTGTTCAATGGAATCATTTTATGAATGACACCCAAAAAAGTATTCAATCTCAGTATTTTCTATTTTTTTTACTTTTTGTTGTTTTATATGGATGTTACTGTATCATAAATCCATACATTCATGCCATTATCCTTGCAATTATTCTGTCCATCGTTTTTATTCCTATTCATCGAAAAGTTGAACGTTTGTTAAGAAATCGAAAAACGCTGGCTGCAATCGTTTCATGTACGTTGTTAACGCTGGTGGTCGTGTTGCCAGTGATGTTTCTTTTGATTGCATTGATTCAGCAAGGTGTTAACTCAATCAATGAAATATATGACTGGGTTGCAGCCCATAAGTATGAACAACTTTTAGAATCACCTGTTCTGGTAACTGCATTTGAGATTTGGGATCAATTTGTGAATGTTTTAAAAAGCTACTTTCCAAATATGAAGCTGGATTTTTTAACAATCAACACCGATTTAATTCAACCAGAAAAAATGATGCTTTCGATGAGTACCTATACCGCTCAATATTTACTGAACCAGGGCACATTTTTACTGGGCAATTTAACAGCGGTCATCGGAAAATTCTTTTTGATGATTTTTACATTTTTTTTTCTGGTTCGAGACTATGATGAGATTGTCGATCAAATATTCCACTTGATTCCCCTATCAACCAGTCAGGAAGACCGAATTATCAATCGAGTCCGCGAGGTTTCAAGATCAGCCATTTTAGGAACCCTTGTCACAGCGTTGGCACAAGGAACAGTTGGTGGGATCACATTCTGGTTGGCCGGCCTTCCCGGGTTGTTTTGGGGGACAATTATGGTTTTTGCATCGCTGGTTCCTCTTTTTGGAACAGCGTTGATTTGGGTGCCGGCAGCTATTTATCTCTTGCTGTCCGGGCGATGGATTGCATCGTTATTCGTAACCTTATCCTGTATCGTCTTTGTTGGTTTGATTGATAATATAGTGCGGCCATTATTCATGCAAGGATCATCTGATATGAGCACATTGCTCATCTTTTTTTCGATCTTGGGTGGGATGCAATTCTTTGGACTGATTGGATTATTGTATGGCCCTTTAATTTTTGGCTTGACCCTGGTTCTATTATATATATACAGTATCGAATTTGAAACATTTTTAAAATTTCAGGATGAAAACTAACATGCGATTGATAACAAACTTATTCCAATTTTTAGGTGAAAAATTTATTCTATTTGTTTTTGAATTAGGGCATATTACAATTTTTTTTACATCCTCTTTTTTTCGCCTGTTTCAATATCCCTGGCAGTTTCAAAAACTGATGCACCAGATATATTTTATTGGTGTGAAGTCCATTTCTGTGGTATGTTTAACCGCATTGTTTACAGGCATGGTTTTAGGACTACAAGGATATTATACCCTGGTTCAATTTGGTTCAGAAGGTTTACTCGGTTCAGCAGTCGCTGTTTCTCTGATTCGGGAGCTTGGTCCCGTGCTGACAGCGATTATGATTATTGGACGTGCGGGTTCATCAATGGCAGCTGAAATGGGGATTATGAGAATTTCTGATCAAATTGATGCCTTAACAACAATGGATATTCATCCAAAAAGATTCTTAATCAGTCCGAAAATCGGAGCCGCGTTGGTCAGTTTTCCATTGCTTACAGCCATTTTTGATGTTGTTGGAATTTGTGGAGGTTACCTGTCTGGTGTCATTATGTTGGGAATTAATCCGGCCCTTTATATTAAAGGTATGGAGAAAACTGTCGTCATGAATGACGTGAGCGGTGGCTTTATTAAGTCGGTGGTTTTTGCAATTATTGTGTCTACCATTTGTTTATACCAGGGATATTATACACATCGTCGGGCAGATGCTTTTGGTGCAAAAGGGGTTAGTCTTTCAACAACAGCAGCGGTTGTTATTTCATGCGTTACTGTTTTGATCGCTGATTATGTTTTGACATCTTTTTTGTTATAGAAAAAAAATTATGAAACCTTTAATCCAATTTAAAAACGTCAGCAAATCGTTTGGCAAACAAAACGTTCTGGACCGGATTGATCTAGAAATTGACAAAGGGCGAATTACAGCAATTATTGGTAAAAGTGGTGTTGGCAAAAGCGTTATGCTCAAACATATGATTGGCCTGCTAAAACCTGATGATGGTACAATTTTTCTGGATGGCATGGATATGACTGAAATTTCCGGTCAAGCCGCAAAGGTATTGAGACAAAAATTTAGCTATATGTTTCAAAACATGGCCCTGTTTGACTCCATGACTGTATATGAAAATATTGCGCTACCGCTCAATGAACGACATCAGTACCAAAAAAGTGATATTCAGGGTAAAGTCTTTGATATCAGTCAAAAGCTTGAACTGGAAGATATCTGGCACAAATATCCATCACAAATATCCGGAGGCATGAAAAAAAGAGTTGCCCTGGCGCGGGCCTTGATTACTGATCCAGAAATCATCCTTTTTGATGAACCCACTACCGGCCTGGACCCTATCAGAAAACATGCAGTGTTTGAGATGATTTCTCAAAACCAGAAATTATTTAATTATACAGCGGTCATTGTCACTCACGAAATTCCAGATATATTCTATATTGCACATCGAATTGCATTTCTTGATGATGCACATATTTTGTACAATGGTCCGCCTGATGGTATCCAAAAATGCACAAGTTCAGTTGTTCAGCGGTTCATTGAACCGCCGTATATGGAAAATAACAAAATATGAGAACCAAAGGTTCTCGTATTCTTTTTTAAAGGAGTAACTTATGAAAACAAGAATTTTTAAAGCAATGGCCACTATGTTGTTATTTTTTGGAATACTGGTTGTGACCCTCCCCGCTTACGCACTTCCATTTCGAATTGAAGGCGCTGTAGGTGTTTGGAATCATGATCCAAATGGGATGATTAACTATAATGGTGATGATATTGAACTGAACAACGATCTGTCTTTGGGCGACCGAAATGATATTAATGTATGGTTTCGCATTGAACATCCAGTCCCTCTGATTCCAGATTTAAAGGTCCAGTACACACCGATTAAAGTAAAGGATAGCAATTCAATCAGTCGGAAATTATCATTTGGAGATCATCCTTTTGAAAATGCCATTAACAGCGAACTGGAATTGGACATTCTAGATGTTCAGCTATACAATCATTTACCATTTCTTGAAATGGCATCTTTGGAAATGCTGGATATCACCTATGGATTGAATTTAAGATTATTAAATGCGAATGCTTTTATTGAAGAAGTCCAAACCCTGAACGCCCGATCCAAAAGTTTTTCAACACCATTGGCCATGCTTAGTGTTGGATTCCGAATTGCGCCAGTGAGCAGCTTTTCGCTGGTTGGAGAGCTAAAAGGCACCGCATATAGCGGAAATCACTGGTACGATGCCACTGCTGGGATTCAAGTCGCCCCCTTTATTGATTTTGTCTTTTTGGGTGTTGGATACCGATATCAGGACTATAAAATGGATGATATCAAAGATGTCACTGCTGATCAAACCATGCAAGGCTGGTTTGCTGAATTGGGATTTCGACTTGAATAAATAAATTGGTGGATCTGTGGATAAAGGGATGCAACATCTGATGATGATGTCCAGATAAATGACCTGTCAGCACGAAACCATGTAAACTGTCGCTTTGCATAACGACGTGTGTCACGTTTCAGCAATCGGATTGTTTCATCCCAATCGAATAACCCACTCAGGAATGCACACATATGCTTGTATCCAATGGATTGCATGGCATTGAGTTGGCAATGATAACCCCTTTGATTCAAGGATTCCACCTCTTTTAACAGACCCTTTTGAATCATCTGTTCTACACGTTGATCAATACGCTGATACAGACATTTTCGATCCTCACTAAGCATTATTTTAAAAAGTTGATAAGGTTGATCCTTAAACTGATGATCTTGATGATGCTTTTTTATCGAGCGTCCGGTAGTTTCGAGAACTTCAAGCGCACGAATGATACGTACCATATCATTGGGATGGATTGACTCAGCTGCTTGCGGATCTTGTTTTTGAAGCTTTTCATATAAAAAAGTATTCCCCTGTTCCGCAGCCATTTGTTTGTATTTTTGGCGAATGGATGGGTTACCGGGGCCTTGCGAAAATAGCCCTCCTGTTAACGCTTTGATATACAAACCTGTTCCACCAACCAGGAAAATAGGAATTGCCGCCTCATGTAATTGATTGATAATTGGCCGCACCATTTCAACATATCTGGCAGCATCAAACCGGATATCAGGATCAACAACATCTATCATATGATGCTTGATCATTGCCTGTTCTTGGGCATCTGGCTTGGCTGAACCAATATCCAAATAGCGATATACTTGAATAGCATCAGCACCTATAATTTCTCCGCACCATTTTTGAGCCATTTCAATGGCAATTCGAGTTTTACCAACACCTGTTGGGCCGGCAATGATAATTATTTTGGGTTTATTTATTTTTTCTGTTTGTTTCATGTTGACATGATCGTTTAAATACAGTACAAGAATAAAATTTTTTAAAACTATATAGGCTGATTGCCTTAAAAAGCGACAGAAGCTAAATCTCAAATGTGAGAAGATCGCTGAATGTCATAATATTGAAACAATGTACAATATAATATGTACAAAAACCACCAAAATATTTTGGTAACTTAACTTTAACAGGAGGTTATTACATGCCAACAGTCGAATTTCAAGGAAAATCTTTTTCAGTTGATGAAGATGGCTTCATCGATAATTATGAAGATGGAAAATGTGACGAATGGGTACAATACGTCAAAAAAGAAGAAGGTATTGACGAATTGACCGATGAGCATACTAAAGTCATTGATATTCTTCGTGAATACTATGAGAAAAATGGTATCGCACCAATGGTTCGTGTTCTTTCAAAGTTGACCGGTTTTAAATTGAAACACATCTATGAATTATTTCCATCAGGACCAGGTAAAGGTGCCTGTAAAATGGCAGGATTACCCAAACCAACAGGTTGTGTATAGTCATTTATTCAACTGAATTTTTTTTTAGGCCATACTTGACACGTATGGCCTTTTTTGAAAAACAAGATAATCTGGACGATGTCCAAAAATCAATCAAATCCTCATGAAACATCAAGTCATTCAAATAAAATCCCAATCAAAAACAGAATTGATCGATATCACAAAATATGTGAAACGTTTTGTTGAAAGCAATCATGCAGAATCAGGGATATGCATGGTCTATGTGCCACATACAACTGCTGCTGTAACGATTAATGAAAATGCAGACCCATCTGTAGAAAGTGATGTGCTAATGGCAATAAACCAGGTGATTCCTTGGAAAGCACCTTATAAGCATCTGGAAGGAAATTCTCCAGCGCACATCAAATCTATTCTTTTTGGCGCATCAGAATTGATACCGGTCGTAGATAAAAAATTAGCCCTCGGAACATGGCAAGGGATCTTTTTTTGTGAATTTGATGGTCCTAGAAATCGAAAATTTAATATTCAAATGTTGGCATGTCAATAAACAACACCGATAAATTGATACTAAATCGGATACAATCCGATTTTCCAATGACCAATCGACCCTATCAGACGCTGGCAAAAGAGCTTGGGCTTGATGAATCGACAATCATTGCAAGCGTAAGGAAATTAAAAAAATCTGGCATTATTCGTCGAATTGGTGGAAATTTTTCCCCTGAAAAACTGGGCTTTCAAAGTACTTTATGCGCCGCAAAGGTTCCAAATGAAAAAATTGATTTATTTTGCGATGTGGTAAACGCTTATGATGGGGTCACACATAATTATCAACGTAACCATCACTATAACGTTTGGTTTACATTTATTGCACCAACAATGGATGATATCAAGTCGAATTTAGAACAGATCAAGCAAAAAACTGGCCTTAAACAAATTCTTAATTTACCGGCAACCCATGTTTTTAAAATAAAAGCACTATTTAATGTTTAATTGATTTAAATATTTATTTAGAGTTGGGGACGAATTATGAACAACAATATTAATATATTGGTGATTGATGATGAACCCGATGTATTGAAAATGGTTGAAAGAGTTTTAGAACTTGAAGACTATCATGTTTCAACATCAATAAATGGACAACAGGCGCTGGCAAAACTTCACGAAATACAATTTGATCTGGTCATCACAGATATCCGGATGCCTGGCATGGATGGCCTGGAGGTCATTCGACAGGTAAAAGGGTTTGACCCAACAATTGAAGTCATTGTTTTATCTGGTTATGCCACCCTGGAACATACAATTGAGTCTGTAAAAGAAGGTGGTGCATTTCATTTCATGCTTAAGCCACTGAATGATATTGACAGCTTTTATCATATTGTATCTCAGGCCCTTGAAAAAAGACAATTAAAAATCAGTAATCAAAAATTAAGACAACAACTGGATGCAGCCAATTTAGGCCTTGAATATCAGGTCAAACAAAAAACTGAAAGCTTAGAAGAACGTATCAAAGAACTTGAGTTGCAAAAAAAGAAATTAACAGATGCTCTTGAAAAGGCAGACCTTGCCAGACAAACAACGTCGGAATTTTTAGGAATTATGAGCCATGAGCTAAAAACACCGCTCAATATTATTATGGGTAATGTGAATATCCTGAAAATTAAAGATCGTGATAGTGAATCCCAAAAATACTATGAGGGGATCAAAAAAAACTGCACTTCCTTATCTGACATTATTGATGATTTACTTTTATTTTCAGATGTCGATCAAAGCAAATCAACCATGGTTGAACAGTTTAATTTTTCTGAAGATATCGCTGATGTTCAGCAAATATTGATGCAGAGAGCGAAGGATAAAAATCTTATTTTTGATGTCGATCTTGATCCAAAAATTCCTATTAATTTGCAGTGAAAGTGGTTTGTAAGTAATGAAAATGAAGGGAGCCAGTTTTACTTTCAAACTGAAATATTAACATCATATGAAGACTTTGTTTTCCGATAAAAAATAACGTACTTTGCAACGAATTGACTTTTAATACATATTTTGAACTTGACTTTTTTTTTGAATATGTGTAATTTTTTTATATTCAACTCAATATGGAACGTTTTTTCCATTAGGGAATAATGCTCGATTCATATATGTGTCGCCCTTAAAGGGCTAAAATTACAGATTAATATAACACTGGGCTTTAATATGTCACGCTTTCAGCAATTTTTTGAGATGCACCCCTCATAAATTAAATAATTACCCGAAGGTCATGATGTTGTAATGAACATATTCAGTATCATATGACAAACAGTTGAGCCGGTCGATATGACGCGGAGTCGTGCATATATCGTTCATGTATCGGAAAAACAAAAATTCGATAGATATCATTATTCAATATTTGTTGATTCGTTTCTGAACCATGATTACACTGAAGAAGATGAATAAGATGAATTTAAAGTGTCTTTATTTCATCTTATTCATCTTCGTCAGTGTAATCATGGTTCAAAAAACTGAATGAACATTTATTTAATAGGGAACTTATTTTCAGCGCTCAAATACTCATGAAATAAAAAAAATTGCCCGAAGGGCATTATGTTCCAATACGTTTAAAACCACGATCATATGAAATGATTTTGAACTGGAGATAGATAAATTGACTCTAAAAGCATCTGAGAATCCCAAAATTTGTTATCCAGACAATGTATTAACTAAAAATGTCACAGATGATCAATTATGGTATGTAGCTTATACTAAACCAAGACATGAAAAAACCCTGGCTTGGAATTTAATGCAAAGAAAAGTGAGCTATTTTCTCCCATTAATTAAAACGAAGCAGCCCAGCATAAAGCGTGTGAGATATTCATTCGCCCCACTTTTTACCAGCTACATTTTTTTTAAGGCCAATAATGATGAACGAATTCGCGCTTTACAAACGAATCGCATTGTCCAAACAATTCATGTTGAAAATCAATCACTGTTGATAAAAGAATTGGAGATCATATATCGGGCGATTTCAAATAGAAAAGTGAATGAGTATATTTCAACCTTAAAGACAGGTCAAAAAGTTAAAATTGTTGCTGGCCCCTTGACCGGGTTGGAAGGTATTCTGCTTGAACATAAAAATGAACGTTATATTATTGTTGAAGTGGAATCTGTTAATAAAACCATTCGAGTTGAAATTGAATCTGACAGGATTGAACCGCTTGGTTGAATTTGTTTTCCTCTATATTCGTAATGTTAAGGAAAGCACTGAAATAAGTTCATGTATCGGAAAAACAAAAATTCGATAGATATAATTATTCAATTTTTGTTGATTCGTTTCTGAACCATGATTACACTGAAGAAGATGAATGAGATGAAATAAAGACACTTTAAATTCATCTTATTCATCTTCTTCAGTGTAATCATGGTTCAGAAACGAATTAATAATATTCAATAATGAAGAACTTATTTTCAGCGCTTAGGAAAGCTCGGAAAATAAGTTCCTCATTATTCAATATTTGTAGATTCGTTTTTGAACCATGATTACACTGAAAAAGATGAATAAGATGAATTAAAAGTGTCTTTATTTCATCTTGTTCATCTTCTTCAGTGTAATCATGGTTCAAAAAACTGAATGAACATTTATTTAATAGGGAACTTATTTTCAGAACGTTCCTTAAATACTCATGAAATAAAAAAAATTGCCCGAAGGGCATTATGTTCCTCATTATTGAATATTGTTGAATCGTTTCTGAACCATGATTACACTGAAGAAGAGGAATAAGATGAAATAAAGACACTTTAACTTCATCTTATTCATCTTCTTCAGTGTAATCATGGTTCAAAAACGATTCAACAATATTCTATAATGAAGTACTTTTTTTCAGCACTTAAATACTTATAAAATAAAAAAATTGTCCGAAGGGCATTATGTTCATAAGTATTTATGTCATAAATAATTTTTTGGAGGAGTTATGAAAAATATTACAAAAAAATTGTTAGGAACAATCATACTTTATTGCCTTTTCATGCCATTTTCATATTTACATGCTGTTGAATTTATACCACTTGACAGTATTGCCATTTCAACTGGTGGTGCGGGGGTAGCATCAGCATCATCAAGTTTTGCATCTTATTACAACCCAGCATTATTGCCCTATCATCTTTCAGGCTTTGAGTGGGTAACCTCTGTTGGCGTGGGCATTCGCGAGTTTAACCTTGCAGATCATATTGATAAACTTTATAATGTCGATATTAGAGAAACGTTAAATGATATTGAAGCAGAATGCCAATCTATCGCATGGACACCAGGGATGACATCATATCGCTTGACCAAAGATAGCATTTCTGAAAATACAAAAATTATCAAAAATGAATTAGGCCTGATATCAGATAGGAATGGAGTTCAAGTCATGCCAAATGTCTCTATTGGTTTTCAATTTGGCAATTTGGGGATCGGCCTGTTTAACATTTCTGAATTGACTGCAGTCGCTGCAATTGATGACACAAAGCTAAATTTTATTGTGAAATCTGAAACGTCATCATTAACAACTCCTTATCTATATTTTAAATATGATGAAGATGATAATGAAATTACACGTGCTACTGAACACGAATATTATCAATCTTCTCTTGAATCTGCCATTGACGATGGCTCAACCCACCTGAAGCTAAAAGGGATATCGTACTATGAAATTCCAATTGCTTATGGTCATCGGTTTTCAACTCCAATTGGAAATATTAGCGTGGGGGGCGCTGTGAAGGTAATGCCCGGTTACACTTATGAAAAAGTGATCAAAGTAGATACAGACTCTGGAGATATTTTGGATGAATTTGATGATGGTTCCGAGCATCAGGATACAACATTTGGTTTTGATCTTGGTTTTTTGTATTCCCCAAAAATTCTAAGCCATCGCCTGATTGCAGGAATGGTTTACAAAAATATTAATAGCCCTAAATTTGAAAGCAAAAGCGGTTTTGAATATACGATTGATCCTCAAATCAGAGCAGGATTGTTATTTCATATCATTAAGGATTCATTAATGCTGTCTATGGATTATGATTTTACTGAAAATGAATCTATTTTAAACAGGTATACATCTCAAAATATTGGTGGTGGCATTCATTTTAAGGCCTGGAATATCTTTTCGTTACGATGCGGTGCACAGAAGAATATGAAAAGTAATGAGTTCTCCGATGAAGGCACCATATTTACTGCTGGTTTTTCACTGGGTTTAAAATGGTTTAAAATAGACCTTTCCGGGCAGTATTCTACAGAAACAACTGAATTTGACGGCAATGAAATTCCCAGTTCGGGTCGAGTGCAGGTATCATTGGTCTCCAACCTTTTCTATAGCGACAAGAATGCGTCAAAGAGTCAATATCAGGATATAGATCAACGCGATGTTGTTCAGGATGCTGTCCATGATGATGAGGAAAATGATGCTGAAGATACACCCTCTGAAGTCGAATTTAATGAGAAAGATGAAATGCCAGGAGATACAATGAATCAAAATGTGGAGGAGGATTTTTATGGAGAAATGCCCCAACAAAATGATGATAATATTGAAACAGCAGTGGTATCCCCAATAGAAGAACCTGAGCCCACTGAAATAGAAGAACCTGAACCCACTGAAAGTGCTGAATCTGCAATGATGACCCCACCAGTTGAAACTCAACAGCCAGAAAAATCAGAAGAATCAGAACAGTCTGAACCAATAGATATTAGCAATACTGTAATACCGCAAAAAATGAAAACACAATCCAATTGCCCAAATGAGAACATTCAAGTAAAAATGCAGGAAACAATTAATATTACCACTTCACTTGAAAAATGGTCGACAAGTTGGTCTCAAATGGATATAAATAAATATTTTGCAATGTATTCACCCAACTTTGAACCATCAAACGGCCTGAGCTTCTCTGACTGGAAAACAAAGCGCGAAAAAAGGTTTAAGAAAAAGTATATCAAAGTTGAGATTTCAAATGTTTCCATTGATTTCACTGCTTGTAAAAATGCAAAAGTCGTCTTTGATCAAAACTATGAGTCTCCTGGTTATTCAGATCAAACAAAAAAAATGCTTCTACTTGAAAAAATTGATTCACAATGGTTAATTCAAAAAGAAGGGGTCGTTCAGTAATTAAGCAGTTATAAGCAAGTGATAAACATGGACGAAAATGATAACTTGAAATATATCATTGAAAGCCTTTTATTTGTATCTGACACGCCAATCATGCTGAAGCAGATTCACTATATTATGCCGGATGTTAAAATGTCAGCCATCCGGAAAGCAGTTGAGGCGTTATCTCAAGAATACAATGAACGTGGCGGAAGTTTTTATTTGAGCAATGTCGCCGGAGGCATTCAACTTCGTACACGTCCCAAGTACAAGGATTGGATTAAGCGTTTTATTAAGTCTCGTCCCATGCGACTCAGCAGAGCCGCCATTGAAGCGTTATCTATTGTTGCATACAAACAACCAGTGACACGTTCTGAGGTCGATAAAATTCGCGGTGTTGATTCCGGGGCAATTATGAAAACCCTGGTTGAAAATAAATTAATCAGAATTATTGGCCGAAAAGAAGTCGCCGGACGTCCCATGCTGTATACGACGTCCAGGCGCTTTTTGGAAGTCTTTGATTTGAACGACCTTAAAGATCTGCCAGCCCCTGATGATCTCGAAATTGATGATGCTGATAGTCAGGAGATTCTTGAAAATAATAATGAAAATACAGAGAATACAGATCAAAATCTTGATTGCGAACAAGACTCTGAAGAGAAAGATAACTCAACGATTGAAGAAAAACCCCTTGCTGAAATGAAAGCCGAGTCATCAGTTGCAGATGTCGTTTCTTCAGAAAACTTAAATGATCCTGCGAGTGAAGATCATTCCTCCGCTGAAATAAATGCGGAGTCATCTGTTGTAGATGTCGTTTTTACAGAAAATATAAAAGATCCTGCGAGTGAAGATCATTCCTCCGCTGAAATAAAAGCAGAGTCATCTGTTGTAGATGTCGTTTCTACAGAAAATACGAATATACCTGCGTTTGAAGAAGATTCCCTCGCTGAAATGGAAGCGGACACACCTATTGTAGATGTCATTTCTACAGAAGATACGAATATACCTGCGTTTGAAGAAGATCCCTCCGCTGAAATGAAAGCGGACACATCTGTTGTAGATGTCGTTTCTACAGAAAATATAAAAGAACCTGAGATTGAAGAAGAATTCCCGGATAAAATGGAAGCGGAAGTAACTGTTGCAAATGACGTTTCCACTAAAAATATGGATAAATCTACGATAGAAGAAGATTACCTTGCTGAAATGGAAGATGAATCTGCTATTGACGATGAAATGCCCATAACAATAATGAAAGGTCATTCTACGAAAAAAGAATCCACTAAAGATCAATCAAAGTCCTTTTTTGAAGGTCAAGAAACTTAATATGAGCCATTTTAATACAATCATTCAAAATGCTACAATTTATGATGGTTCGGGAGCGCCTCATTATCTTTCTGATATTGGGATCAAAAATGGTCGAATTGTTGAGATTGCCCCCCATTTAACCTCAGCAGATCATGTCATCAATGCCGAAAACCTGGCAGTATGTCCGGGTTTTATCGATATTCATAGTCACGCGGATTTGACAATTCACTTACAGAATCATTCCCAAATATTATCTCCTTTGATTTGTCAGGGGGTAACCACTTTTGTTGGTGGAAATTGTGGAATGGGACCTGCGCCACTCGATGATTGCTATCGTCATGATGCTGTCATGTATGTACAATCAATGCAAGGAGAACAAGATCATTACGATTTTGAATGGACTTCAGTCGCAGATTTTTTTGAAGTACTTGAAAAACAAGGCGTTCTCTTAAATTGTGGCTATCTTGTGCCTCATGGAATGCTTCGAATTGCAGCAAAAGGTCTGGAAAATAGCAGTGCAGGGACTGATGATATTCAACACATGGAAAGATTATTACATGCCGGACTTGACGAAGGTGCCTTGGGAATGAGCATTGGTTTGATGTATTTTCCAGGTTTAAATGCCGATACACAGGAGTTGGCGCCATTGGCCCGATTGATTTCAAAAAATCAGGGAGTGCTTGCCAGTCATATCAGAAGCTATTCCAATACGTTGTCAATTGCTATTGATGAAATGATCAGCCTGTCCAAACTCACTGATGTTCGGGTTCAAATATCGCATTTATTTTATGTCCCCCATATTCATCCGATTATTGATCAGTTGGGACGTAAAGTCATGCGTATGCTGTCATTAATCAACCGATATGTTTCTTTGCCCATGCCAGATGATTCCACCTTAAAACAAATCCTTTTTGAATTGAATGAAAACATTCATGATGGTATCCCAATAGGGATTGATGTCATGCCTACCAGTTCAGGTTTTACACATATTCTGGCTTTCTTTCCGCCCTGGTCTTTGGAAGGCAATCGAAAGGATGTTCTTGATCGCCTTCGCAGTCCAATAGCAAGACAAAAGATTTTTCAATCGATTATGTCTGGAGAATCCATTTGGCCGCATCGGGCACCCAATACATGGTCTATGAATTTTTTTAAAATACTGGGTTTTCGATCTATTCATTTAATGAGCGTGATTACCGAAAAAAACAAAACCTATGAAGGAATGTCTATTCATGCCATTGCCAAAGTACGCGGTCAGGCACCTTTTGATACTGTTTGCGATTTATTGGTTGAAGAAGATGGTCGGGTCCTTATCTTTATTGCCCCGACATTCATTGGAGATGAATTGGTGGAAAAATTTGGAGCGTGTGCTATTTGTGATCCAAATACATCAATAGTGACTGACACCATTATGTTTGGATTTGGCAAACCCAGTCATTTGTTTTATGATTGTTATCCCAAATTGATTTCCAAATATGTAAAACAAGAAAAACGTCTCACCTTAGCAGAGGCCATTCGCAAGTCAACGTCATTACCGGCCAGCCAGATAGGCATTAAAGATCGGGGTTTGATAAAAAAGAATTATTGGGCTGATATTGTGATCTTTGATCCCAAAACCATCGATTATGCCAGCACACCAGAAAAACCGGATATTTTTCCTGATGGTATTCACTATGTCTTTGTAAATGGTTATCCAAATGTCTCCCCTGATGGATTTGATGATACTCGAAATGGACAGGTTATTCGTCGATGAATAAGGTTTCTTATGGGCAAATCCACTAAAAAACAATCCAATAAAATTCGTCTTGATGTCTTACTCAATAAAAAAAAATTGGCGCAAAGTCGAGAGCGAGCTCGATCGCTCATTCTGGCAGGAAAGGTTCTTGTGAATAAGGTGCCTGTCGATAAGGTAGGAACCTTAGTGCATTCAGATGCTCAAATTGATATACGTGGAGAAGATATCCCCTTTGTCAGCCGAGGTGGCCTTAAGCTTCAAGAAGCATTTGATAAAACCGACTGGTCTCCCAAAGCAATGACTTGCATGGATGTTGGCGCATCAACAGGTGGTTTTACAGATTGTCTGTTGCAGCACAGTGCAAATCATGTTTATGCAGTTGATGTGGGGTATGGCCAGCTTGCATGGAAATTACGTCAAGACAGCAGGGTAACAGTACTTGAAAAATCGAATATTCGGTATCTTTCACAGGATACGATCCCTGAAAAGATAGATTTAATTACAATTGATACATCATTTATTTCATTAAAACTCGTTGTCCCAGCATGCATTCCTTTTCTTAAGACCGGTGGTCGCATATTGGCTTTGATTAAACCCCAGTTTGAAGTCGGCAGACAAGAGGTTGGTAAAGGCGGGGTTGTTCGTGATTCCAAACTGCACCAGCGAGTCATTGATGATCTTCAAGTTTTTTTCCAAAAAACTGGACTTGAAACCCATTTTGTTCTGGCTTCTCCGATTTTTGGGCCCAAAGGAAATAAGGAGTTTATCATAGGGCTATCCGACATCAATCTTAAGATCTAATGACCTGGATGTAAAAACCGGCAAACCTGCATCTGCTTACATTGATCCAGGTGGTCAATGCACATTTGTGGCTAGAAATGATTGAATTAAATATTAAGGAAAGCCTAAAAAATAAATTCCTCATTTAATAATTGCTCATTCTGTTTTTGAACCATGATTACACTGAAGAAGATGAATAAGATGAAATAAGGACACTTTAAATTCATCTTCTTCATCTTCTTCAGTGTAATCATGGTTCAGAAACGCATCAACAAATATTGAATAATGAGGAACTTATTTTCCGAGCATTCCTTAACTCAAGAATTAAGCATCAAGCATATGCTTACAAAACTGTTCACTCTATTTTTTGAACCATGATTACACTGAAGAAGATGAATAAGATGAATAAAAACACTTTAAATTCATCTTATTCATCTTCTTCAGTGTAATTATGGTTCAAAAACAGAATGAGCAATTATTAAATGAGGAAGTTATTTTTTAGTTTTTCCTAAGCATATATGGACCAAAATGCTCATCCTGTTTTTTTGAACCATGATTACACTGAAGAAGATGAAATATGAAATAAAGACACTTTAAATTCATCTTCTTCAGTGTAATCATGGTTCAGAAACGAATCAACAAATATTGAATAATGAGGAACTTATTTTCAGAGCATCCTTAGCGGTGTTGTGCAAGAGGGTTTTTCCTTGCTTGAAACAATTGCTGAAGAATATGTTAATACAGCCCAGTTTGGACTTGAGGGTGCTGCAAAATCGGATGGACTGATGATTTATATTGCACTTTAACTTGGTTTTGCTATAAATGATGACGATGCTTGCATTCTTCAGTATAATAAGTAAGCGGTCATAAGGAAAGCTCTGAAAATAAGTTCCTCATTTAATAATTGTTCATTCAGTTTTTTGAACCATGATTACACTGATGAAGATGAAGAAGATGAATTTAAAGTGTCTTTATTTCCTCTTCTTCATCTTCTTCAGTGTAATCATGGTTCAAAAAAAGAATGAACTGTTGGCAACGTAAATAAAAGGACGAACTCTTCATGCCCCCTTTTATTACAAGACTGTTTTACCGAAAATGGATATAAAAAAACAAAAAAATACATGCTCATTTATGCTATCATTCTCATATGGAGTATGACCTTTTTTGGCGCAGTTCATACTTATGCTTATACATTCATGAATATCAGCATCGTTATTGCTTTTTGCCGGTATTGTATTCATTGGGAAAAAAAGTCGATTATTCTTCCCAACCTTGAAATTAACTATTTGCTGATTATATTCAGCGGCATTCTTTTATTATATATTGTTCCACTTCCGCAATATTTGATTCAGGTGCTATCTACAGAATCCGCACGAATGAATCAACTTTCCCAGTCTCCTATGGAAATTGTTCATCAAACGCCTATCAGATGGGGGACGCTCGCTGTTTCAAACAATCCTGTTTACCATGTGTGGGTTCAGTACATGGCTTATGTATTGTTTTTTTGGGGCATACTGGTCATGCTGAATAAGGATCACGCCCTCAAAAAACTATGCCTGTTATTGATTGGTATGGGGACAATTGAGAGTCTTTATGGTCTCAGTCAGACATTTATCGATACAGGATATATTCTTTGGGTGCCCAAAGCACTTTTTAAAAATAAACACGATACTTGCGGTACATTTATCAACCGCAACCATTTTGCAACCTTAATGACAATGCTAATGTTGTTCAGTGTTGCATATAGCGCATCGCAAACCAGCAGAGAGAAATCAACAAAACGATACCAATCCTTCAAACGAAAGCTTGCCCGATTTTTGACATATGAATATCAATGGAATCAAAAACTAATTGGCATCGCCGCAGCTTCAATAATGGGGCTGGGAGTTTATTATTCATCATCAAGAGGTGCGGTTATTGCAGCTCTTCCTGGTGCATTGTTGTTGATTCTTGCCCTTACAATTCGAAAAAGTACACGAAAGCAGGGGATCATTATGATTCTTGTGGTGTTTATCCTTGTATGTTCTACTGTAAGCATTGGTGAAGATCGTTTAATCCATCGATTTAATGCTATTCAACGCGCAATGGTCAGTCGAATCCGATATGTAGATTCGACAATTGACTTAATCAAAGACTATACTGTATTTGGAGTGGGGCCTGGAAATTTTACACATGCATTTCCAAGATATCAATCTGCAAAAGATCAGCAGATAACAGTGACTCACGTACATAATGACTGGCTTCAATTTTACTCTGAAATGGGAATTCTGGGATTTTCCTGCCTGGTCATGGTTCTGTTCTTTTTTATTAAAAGGATGCTTCAAAAATTTTTCATCAGAGAATCACCATCAGCGATCAGCCTGGGGGCAGCACCGATAGCAGTTTTAACCGCATTATCTGTGCATTCGTTATTTGATTTTCCCTTGCATATTCCTGCGAATATGTTGATATTGATTTCAATTTGTGCCGCAGGGCTTCACGCATTACATATCGTCCATCATCAAAAACGACCATCAAACATCCTTGAGTATAAAGAAATTCCTTTTACATTACGTCATTCGTATATATGGATTGCTCTGTATATGTGTCTTCTATCCATGATATTCATATCAACAAGTCATTTTATAGCGGAGTCATATTGTAATACAGTCCCTAATAGTACGCTCAACCGCAATCAGAATCCTGAAATTGATGCCATTCAAAAAGCAATCGCCTGGGATTCTGACAACCCGGTGCATTGGTATAAACTTGCCTGGCAATATATTGCATATCGCAATACGTTCTCGGAAACAGATCAATTCAACCAATGGCGATTGATTCAACATAAAATATTAAATGCATTAGAACAGACTGTTGCCAATAATCCTTGTGAGGCTGAATATCATATTCGCCTGGCCTGGGAATATCATCGTTTACAACATCATGAATCAGGCGATCTAAAGCGAAAACGAAATGAGGCTTCAGATATTGCCATGAAGCATGCAGCTATTGTTTGTGGGGATAAGAGCTATTCTCAACATATGGAAATTGCAAATTATTGGAACATGCGATCTGCAGTAGTTACAAATCATGAAAAACAGGAAACCTTTTGGAAATTGGCATCAGCCCATTATCGGAAAGCACTAAGGCTGTCACCCAGGCAACGATGCAAGAAAGCAATCGTGAAGCAATTGGAATTATTTCGACGTAATGAGGAACAGTTTCAAGATATTTTTAACGAATAAATATGTCGTTTTTTGTGTCTCTGTCATACCTACATTTGATTTCTTGACAATTTATGTGAATATGGACTATAAGTAAGCCATCATAAATTTTCGGGTATATCGTCGTATAAATTTTGTTATTTGTCTGGTCGAATCTTATGAACCTTATGTTCATGTTTCGGAAAAATAAACATTCGATAGATATCATTATTCAATATTTGTTAATTCGTTTCTGAACCATGATTACACTGAAGAAGATGAATAAGATGAATTAAAAGTGTCTTTATTTCATCTTATTCATCCTCCTCAGTGTAATCATGGTTCAGAAACGAATCAACAATATTCAAGCTTTCTCAGTTTATTTTTTTCGGTGACATAACATATCAGCCGGAACGGTAGAGACTATTGGGGACACCGCTATAAGCGGTGGTTTTAAGAAATAATAATTTAATAGGAATCATGAACAATGAAATATGAGCTGGTTATTTTTGATTGCGATGGGGTCATGTTTGAAACGAAATGGGTCAATCGATTATACTATAATGATATGCTCGCACATTTTAATTTGCCGGAAATGAATGATGAGCAGTTTGAATATGCACATTCCCATTCTGCCGCAGATGCCATACGCTATTTATGTGACCCCTACAAAATTCCGGACAAAGAAGTCCTTGCTTATTTAAAGAGTATTAATTACTCAAACTATATCAAGCATATGGAATTAAACCCTGAATTGAAGCCCTTAATACAGAAAATTCGTCCGCCATGTCGAACATCTGTTGCAACAAACCGATCTGACACAATGCCAAAGGTGGTCGATTTGTTTGAGCTATCAGACTTTTTTGATCGAATTATGACAGCATTGGACGTCAAAAAACCAAAACCTGATCCGGAAATGATTTTAGACACGATTCAATTCTTTCAAATTGCAAATGATCGAGTGTTATATATTGGAGATACCCGTGTTGATGAACAGGCTGCCATGCGAGCAGAAGTTGATTTTGTTGCTTTTCAAGATCAGTCATTACACGCAAAGTATCATATTCATGCCTTATCTCAACTTGAAACGATTATTTTATAAAAGAGCCTGAAAATCTATGAAAAACGTTTATATCATTTTGATAAGTATTGTATTGATCCTGAGTCAGTCGAACATTGATGCAAAAATCTTTCCCAGTCACCAAAACAATACACATACTCAGTATACATTTATATTGCCTGATTACGATCTCAATAATCAACGATGGATTCCCCATTGGGCCATGATATCAGAGCCAGGAAAACCCCAACTCCCTCAAACAGGGTTCCTGTTTCAAAGCAATGAACGCATTTCAATTGATATCATTGAAATCAAGGAAACGAAATGTATAATAAATGATGTTCCACCTGAGCCAAAGTTGTTCAACTCCCAATCTTTATCAAAAAAAGATAGACAAGTTTACGAATCAGACCAGTTCTTTCCATCAGATATTTTTCACATAGATCCTCCATCAAAATGGTCAGGAACAAATGTTGTCAGAATTTTGGTTCGTCCTTTTCAATGGAATCCGGTAACGCAAGAACTAAGAATTATTCATGAAATGACTTTTTCAATTCACCGAAAGAACCAAGCATTCGAACAAATAAAACAAAGCAGGATCACCCCAAACGATACGATCAAGTCGCAAGTCATTTTAAACTATTCGCCCTCAAAAAAAATATTTTCAGCACGAAAAAAGACAACAAGTTTACAAAATCAAAAGTTAAATTTATTTATTCATACAAATGCGATGTATCGCCTTACTTATTCAGATTTAGAACAATATCAATTCCCAGTATCTCAAAAACCACTATCGTATCTTCAATTGTGGCACAATGGTAACCAAATCCCACTGTATATAAATGGAAAAGCATCATATTTTCAACCGAACGATTCCATAGTGTTTTTTGGACAGGCTATCAACAGTGCATATACCAATATCAATGTATATCAGCTATTTTGGGGAGAAACACCTGGCATGCGCATGTCAACAAAAGTGGCAGCACCCAACCATAATGGATTTGCTGAATATGCCTGGCACACAGTCAGTTTTGAAGAAAATTCTGGGGATAATTTTTGGCCTGCCACACCTGGCGCACCAGAAAATGACTTTGTTTTTTGGGATTTGCTCACCGCGCCGGATTCATTTACCACAACGTTTGATTTACCTCATCTTAACCTTTTGGCCTCAGATACAACCTCTCAGTTCGGCATTGTTTTTCAAGAAAAGACCAACAGTTTTCACAATATAAAAATACTGATCAATGATCATACGCTATTCCAAAAACAATTTGATGCGGACAGTCTTTTTAAGGTAGAGATCCCCTTAAAAACAGATATATTGAAACCTCAAAATAATACGCTCATCGTACAGTCTGAATTAAATTCAGGAGTTTGGACAGACAAGTTGTACATGAACAAATTTGTTATTCAGTATCCTGTATCCTTTATTGTGCAAAACAATGAGGCATTGATTGAAACCGATCAACAGGCACAAAATTTAGAACTATCAGGGTTTACCACCACTCCCATTCGAATTTTCGATATTTCGAATCCCATGCTGCCAGAAATATTCACCAAATCAACTATTATTGGTTCCGGTTCAAACTATCAGGTTCAATTTTTCAATGACAATGCGAATACCTTATATGTGTGTACAGAGTCAATGTATACAACTCCAGAAATTAAATGGGCGAGCAGTGAAGCTCTGAAATCAACAAAAAATTGTGCAGAATATATGATCATCACTCCCAAAAAATATATTCCTGCTGTTCAGCCATTAATGGATTATTATTGTGGTCAGGGAGTCGAAACAATGGTGGTTTCTCCTGATGAAATTTTTGACACGTTTAATGGCGGTCTTGTTCATCCACAGTCTGTGAAGGCTTTTTTATCATATGCATTTCATCATTGGAAAACATCGCCTTCTTATGCATTATTGGTTGGAGACAGTAATATTGATTATTTGGATTATTTTCAAACAGGCAAACAAAATGACGTTCCGGTCTATTTAACATACATGGACAGCGTAGGATTGGCGCCAAATGATCATTATTATGTTTGCCTTGATGGTGATGATTTGTATCCAGAGATGGCCATTGGAAGAATTCCCGGAAAGAATATTTCAGATATTGAAAAAATGGTGATGAAACGATTGAACTACAGTAAATCTCACAAGATAGCTGGTCAACGCAATCTTTTTATTTCGGACAACGATGCGGACAATATTTTTGCCAATATTTGTGAACGTTCTCTGAACTATTTATCTGACAGAATGAAACAGGTGCATCTGGCATTCACAGAACAATCTGATCTTGATACATTCACAGGGGAAATCATTCAGTATCTCAATCATGGCGCACTGATTGCGGCGTATATAGGGCATGGCAGTATCGATAACTGGGCTGGAGAACCGCTTTTGCATGCAAATGATATTCAACGTATTGATCCAGATACGCCATTGACTTTTTATGTTTCACTGAACTGCATGTCTGGCTATTTTGCATTACCAGATAGGTACAGCTTGTCACAAAAGCTGATGTTGCCTGAGACCAAGGGAGCTATCGGCATTTTTGCGCCAACCGCAATGGCACAGGTCTGGGAAATTGAGATTATGGCCCAATCTCTTTTTTCCTTGATTCGTTCGAATCCGAATTTACCCATTGGAGACCTGGTAATGGGCACGAAAATAGCCTCATTTGCAAAGGGCATCCGTGCATCAACTGTTCAAATGTTTACACTGACAGGCGATCCGATGGTCAAACTCAATTTTCCACTGACATCAATTCCTGGCGATTTTGATACAGATGGCCATCTGACATTAAAAGATATCATCATGATTTTGAAGCATCTGGGGAATTAAGAACATCAATGAATTATTATTTCAGTACTTCTTGAAAAGGTTTTTGTTTTGTTCGATGTTTACGTGCATGTTTTTCAAATGCGCTGATTATCCATTCCAACGTTTTTTTAGTATCGTTAATATCTATCGTTGATTCAATATTTTCTAAAGGTATTTGAGCGCGCGCCATGCTTTTATGGCCGCCGGCAGAGCCATATTTTTCAAACGCTTTTTTAATAGCCCTCCCCGCATCTCTTTGCATGCCATCATTTCGAACAACAAGTGTCAGTTCATTGTTGTATGTACCGGAAACAATACTCCAGGTGACAGAATGAATTCGTGTAAAAAAATCTGCAATTGAAACACATATATCGGGTGTGGAGACTTTCCCCAGATAGACGTAAATTTTACCTTCACGTATGGTCATGGCATCTAAAGCGATTTGATAATATTTGAGAAAATCTATCCGCATTTCTGAAAATTCAAGTTTCTGAATGATATGAATGTTCACCAATGGAAATAAGTATTGAAATGCTCGAACATCTTCTGTCAGAGCGGCGCGATTAAAATTGCCTGTATCGGTCTTGATTGCATAAAATAATGCTGTTGCCAAATGTGATGTTGGTTTGATTTTTGCCGCTTTTAAATAGCCTGTCATAATGGTTGCGTTTGCACCACATTGGGGATGGATATCAACAAAAGGGGCTTCTGGTTTTGTATCAGGATGATGATCGATAATGACATCAAAGGAGTATCTTTCAAAGATTGGATGATGATTGGGTTGTGAATCCAAAAGAACAAAACGATTGTACTGTTTTGTGTCAATTTTTTCAAAATAAACTATCTTTGCAGAAAGCAAACGTATCATCGCCAAATTATCAGGACGAACGATTTTGTTGACATGAGATATCGTAACAGTATTCACATGATGCCATAGAATTCGTTTCATAGCCATGGCGCTGGCAATGGCATCTGGATCAGCATTAATTAAAATCAATACATTGTCATTTGTATGAAATATTTCGTATAAACGTCTTAATTTTTCCAGGTGAGTTTTTGGCATTCGGTATTCCTGGTTATCCTAAGGAAAGCTTTTAGAGTAAGTGCATTATTATTCAATATTTGTGGGTTCGTTTCTGAACCATGATTACACTGAAGAAGATGAATAAGATGAAATAAAGACACTTTAAATTCATCTTATTCATCTTCTTCAGTGTAATCATGGTTCAGAAACGAATCCACAAATATTGAATAATGAGGATCTTATTTTCCGAGCTTTCCTAGGCATATCAATTTTTCCATTTAAGATTTCAATATCATCTTTTGTGGCCAATTCAACCAGCAATTCTTTTGTTATATCTGCCTTTCGATTGCTGAACAGGTTTAGAATGCATCTTCTAGCAGACAAAAAAAGATTAGAGTGTAACCATGAAAAAAACCAATGTAGGGGCGAACCTTATGTTCGCCCCCAAACAATAACCGGAATCAAACCTATGTTTGGAAACAAATGTTATAGGTTTCGGTCGTAGGTTCGTTTCTGGTTCTTGTTCGGAGGGCGAACATAAGGTTCGCCCCTACATTGGTTTTGCTTATAGGCCTGGTTTCGGTTTGACCTGCAATTTGGGTTACACTCTAAGGATTAATTGCCCACTATTGCCTTTTGAAGCAATTGGGAAATGGTGACTACTGGCAATTGCGCTGTTCCAAGATTATCGTATTGAATTTGACAATAGGTACAAGCTGTACAAATCATACTCGCACTGGCTTGAATGGCATCTGCAATTTTAGATTGAAACAATGCTTTGGATAAAGAAGGATTCCTTTCAAATACAGGCTGGCCACAACACTCAGTACGTTTGGGCCAGAAAACTGTTTGTGCACCAGATACTGATATCACTTTTTCAAATATTGTGGGATCAAAAGGATGATCAAAGTTCGTAACCCCTGCGGGACGTAAGGCATGACAACCATAGCTTGCTGCAATTTTTGTTTTGGATGTATATGGATGTTTGATATGTGTGGCAATTTCTTTTAACCCAACATCATGATAGAGAACAGTCAATAAATGCTTGATTTCTATACTGCCTGAATAGGTTAGACCTTCCTCTTTAAGATGTTCGTTGATACGTTTAAATAACGATTCATCGTTCTTCAGCATGTGTTGACTGTGTTTTAGATTTCCAAAACAGCATTTACAGGGTGTTAAAATATCCAAATGCGCTTGCTCGGCCAGGGCCATATTTCTTGCAGCAGAAAAAACAGATGCTTCCAGATTTTGATGGCGTATGGGATATCCACAACAATTAAACTGAAGATCCACCCATTCGATTCCCAAATGTTTCATGAGTGTTTGTGTTGATGTCCCATATTCCTGAAGTTGGCCGGAAATTTTACATCCGGGAAAATAGCTGTATTTCAATTGCATGCTAATTTTTCTCCTGTTTGTTTGAAATTGATCTGCGCATGGGCAAGATTACGTAATTCATAAAAAACATCGGCAACCGGAATATGTTGTGGACAATTTTCCTGGCACATATAACATGTGGTACAAGCCCAGACCATCTGTGTTCCCAAGGCTTTATCTTTCAAGCCAATACGCAATAAATTCATGACTTGCTGAGGTGTCAAATCAATGGGATTTCCACTGCTGGATGCTGCTGCAACAATGGGACACACCTGTGTACAGATTGAACATTGAACACAGGCTTCATAGGTTTGAGGATCATCAGAAATAAATGATTGATGTGCGCGTGGAGCAGGCGTTTGTGTTTTCCATATATCCGACCATTCATATGCAGAATGTTTTTTGATAAGGTCTTGAGGTTGATATAACCCTTTATTCTGAAGTTCATTTTTTGTGCTTTGCCAGATATCCAACAAAGGAATCTCTGATGGACAATTATTTGTACACTGATTACACTCTGTACAAATCGCATTGCCTGATGATAAACTTTCCAGTGCTATCGGATGTCTGCCTGCTGCCATTGACTGAACAGCAGCTATTTTTTCTGATGGCAAAATACATGCATTCCCCATTATCCGATAAATTGGAGCAACAGAGCAATTCTCAGCGCAAGCGCCACAATGTGTACAGGCATCCAATGACACTATTTTACCATTGGCTGTAGCTGCCGGGTGGTTCGTTTCCTGACTTGAAGCTGTCATGCAATAGTTCAATGGTGTGCTAAATACGTGAAACATTTTACTGAAAGGCAGCCATGCCAACCCGATGAAACATAATAAATAGTGAATGGTTAACAGAATGTATTCCATATTGATTGCATTTAATACTGTGGCAAAGGGGGAAAATATTTGAACCAAATTATATGACACAAATGCATACTGAGGTTGTGAATGGCATGCGGCACATGAGTCTTCATGAATGCTAAGACCCGTTTTAAGCAATGCTTCATTGGTCGTATCTTCTGATTGTGCAAATGAAACAGAATAATACTTTTCCCAATATGCGCGCAATGCAGATATTTCAGATTCATCGTCAGTGATCATGAAATCTGAAACCATACTATCAAATTGACGTTCTGAAATAATCTGAAGTGCTTCAACCAGAAAACCCGATATAATAATTGCTGCGATCAGCCCTAAAACTGAATAATCCATCCAGCTGGAAATTTTTTTTAGAATAATTTGTTTTCGTCGTCGGTATAACGCAATAGCAATGCCTGACAAAACAAACACACCACAAAGATTACGTAAAAACATATAAGGCTGGATTGTTGAGGCATAATCCGGTAAAGCCCACACTGAGATATAATCATCCAAAGCATGAAACAGAAGCAACAGTATAAATCCCCAAAAAATTGACATATGGGCCAGCCATCTTAATGGGCTTGATTTGAGTATCTTCACTTGCAAGAAACCATCCCAAAAAATGGCCTTGAGCATTAGTAATGCCTGTGCACTGACCAAATGATTCCAAAGACTTTCCCACAACGCAAGTAATCGTTTTACCTTTGATTGTGCTGCACTTTCTGTATCAAAGTCATAACGAACCCATTGAACCATTCTAAATATCATTCCGACAATAAAAATACCGAATGATACGTAAAAGCTGTATTTCAACATCTTTGAATTCTTCCTTTAGTTGTTGATTATTTATAATTTGCTTCAGTATATATTAAGGTTTTCAAAAGTCAAGAATCAAAGTTGAAAATTTTAATAAAATAGCATATAAGTATGCGGTCATAAATTATTTGGGAATATCGTAGTAATCGAAATCCAACCGATATCCGAAACCAATGTAGGGGCGAACCTTATGTTCGCCCTCCGGACAAAAACCATTATCAAACCTATGTTCAATGTATCGGAAAAACAAAAATTCGATAGATATAATTATTCAATTTTTGTTGAATCGTTTCTGAACCATGATTACACTGACGAAGATGAATAAGATGAATTAAAAGTGTCTTTATTTCATCTTATTCATCTTCTTCAGTGTAATCATGGTTCAAAAAACTGAATGAACATTTATTTAATAGGGAGCTTATTTTCAGCGCTCAAATACTCATGAAATAAAAAAAATTGCCGAAGGGCATTATGTTCTAAACAAATATCCTTTTGCAACATAAATTCGTTTTGAAACATGCAAAGGAACACAGATGGGAAACAAAATTATGACAAAGAATCAAGAAGAACAGATCGGTCCATTTCACCTTGATCTTCCAGGCTACCAGAAAAAAATTAGATCAGGTGATGAAGCCATTGGGGAAATAAAACGTGGAAGTCGTGTCTTTTTGGGAACTGGAACCGGCGAACCCCAACACTTGATACGCACCCTTGTCAATAACAAAAATATGTATGACATCATGATATATCAAATGCTATCATCGACATTGGCTCAGTTTGTTGATGATCCGGATATTATGCGTCGTTTTTTTATCAAACTTTTTTTTGTCAGCGCACGCATGCGACAGGCAGCTTTTGATGGTAAAATTGATTATGTGCCGGCTTATCTATCAGAGATTCCCAAATTATTTAGGAATAATCATATCGGCCTTGACGTTGCTCTGGTTCAGGTCAGTCCACCATGTCGCTATGGGTTTTGTAGCCTGGGAATTTCTGTTGATGTGACATATCCAGCAATTCAGTATGCAAAAATGATTATTGCACAAGTGAACCCCAAAATGCCTCGCACTATGGGTGACAGCTTCATTCATGTGGATAAAATTGATTATCTTGTTCCATATAGAGAACCTATTGTTACTGTTATCCCAATTATGCATGACAGAAAAGTGACCCAACGTATCGGTTTTTATGTTTCCGAATTAATTGAGGATGGATCAACGCTTCAAATCGGATTTGGAAGCCTACCGAGTGCCATTCTGGGAAGTTTTTTTCATAAGAAAGACCTTGGACTTCACACGCAAATGATCACTGATGAAATGGTTCCGCTTTTTAAAAATGGGGTGATCAATAACTCTAAAAAAACTTTACTTCCTGGTAAGGTTGTGACCAGTCTTTGTGCGGGAACTAAAAAGCTGTATGATTTCGTGGATAACAATCCACTTTTTTATTTTAGATCTTCGGATTTTGTAAATGATCCCAATGTGATTGCCAGGAATGACAATTTTGTATCAATCAGTTCCGCTCTTGAAGTGGACCTGACAGGGCAAATATGTACAGATTCGGTTGGTTTTAAGTTTTATAGTGGGATTGGAGATCAGGCAGATTTTATTCGCGGTGCAACAATGTCCAAAGGTGGCTTTTCCATTATTGCGCTGCCATCAACTGCAAAAAATGGAACTGTTTCTAGAATTGTCAGCAACTTAGGTGATGGTGCTGGTGTTGGGACATTAAGGGGTGATGTCAATTTTGTTGTGACAGAGTATGGCATTGCAGAGCTTTATGGAAAAGGCATTTATCAACGTGTGATGGAATTGGCACAAATTGCACATCCCAAATTCAGGGAAGAGTTGATTGATGAAGCCAAAAAACATCGTTATATTTTTAAGGATCAATTACCACCCCATAAAGCTGATTTACTGTTTCTTGAGGAGTACAAATCACACAAACAACTCAAGAATAGCAAAAACATGGCTGTTCGACCGCTGCTACCTTCAGATGAATTTGCATACCGCAATTTTTTCTATTCTTTAAAGGAGGAAACTGTTTATTTTCGTTTTTTTCAGCGGATCAAGACATTTACTCATGAAATGGCTCAGCAACATTGGGCATCTGTGGATTACAGTACGCACATCTCAATGATCGGTTTAGTGAGAAATAAAGGTCGAAAGGAGATTGTCAGTATTGGTACATATGCGGGGACTGAGGATAACTATGCAGAAGTTGCATTTGTTGTTCGAGAAGATTTTCAAGGTCAGGGCGTGGCATCGTATTTACTTGAAGTCCTCGAAGGAATTGCCCAAAAAAATAGTTTTCAAGGCTTTTCTGCTGTTGTTTTACGAGAAAATGCTGCCATGATTAATGTGTTTAAGAAACGTTATCCAAACATGAAAATGCAATTAGATGAAGGCGGAGATCTCTCCCTGACCATGAAATTTGAAAAACATAAGTAAAAAGATTTTCCATATTTATGTTTATGATTGTCCAACTTTGGTGCTTTTCCATTTTGCATGGACAAACACAGGCCCACTTAAACGCTTAATCGTTAGAGTGTAACCAAAATTGCAGGTCGAACCGAAATCAAGCCTATGGGCAAAACCAATGTAGGGGCGAACCTTATGTTCGCCCCTACATTGGTTTTGCTCATTAGCTTGGTTTCGGTTTGACCTGCAATTTTGGTTACACTCTAACCGTTTATTGAACAATAATTACATTAACCAGAGGTCATAACAATGAAAGATTTAATTTTTTTTATCCTTATTATTGCGGTTTATTTTTTGATGCAATTATACATTTTACCCAAATTGGGGATTTCAACATGAATGCGCGATGCCTGTCAGGTGACAGGCAAAAAAAATGTGATAGATGAAAAGTCTGAATAATCGACAAATACCCGAAAACTTATGATCACTTACTTAGGGAAGCTCTGAAAAAAAGTTTCCCATTTAATAATTGCTCATTCTGTTGTTGAACCATGATTACACTGAAGAAGATGAATTAAAGAGTTTTTATTTCATTTGAGTGTAACCGAAATTGCAGGTCAAACCCAAATCAAGCCTATGAGCAAAACCAATGTAGGGGCGAACATAAGGTTACCAGCGGCCTAAAAGTTTACCAAAAAGCGCTAACGATTTACACGGAAACGTCGAAAAAAAGGAGACAAAAGAAATAATGGGGGCAGCATACAATGGTTGTAATAAATAAGGATCGTGTTCCCGAAATTAAAATGGGGAACTTATTTTCCGAGCATTCCTTAGGAACGTTCTGAAAATAAGTTCCCCATTATTCAATATTTGTTGATTCGTTTCTGAACCATGATGACACTGAAGAAGATGAATAAGATGAAATAAAGACACTTTAAATTCATCTTCTTTTGTATAATCATGGTTCAAAAAACTGAATGAACATTTATTTAAATGTATCGGAAAAACAAAAATTCGATAGATATAATTATTCAATATTTGTTGATTCGTTTCTGAACCATGATGACACTGAAGAAGATGAATAAGATGAAATAAAGACACTTTAAATTCATCTTATTCATCTTCTTCAGTGTAATCATGGTTCAAAAAACTGAATGAACATTTATTTAATAGGGAACTTATTTTCCGAGCACTCCTTAGCACTCACTAACGCTCAAGTCATTGATACGTTTTAAGTGTTTGTTTTTAAGAGCTCAAACGTCAGCTCTTGAAACTTTTATATAAATTCAACGTTTGTTTCATATGCCATTTTTTCACCTTTCCTTGATAATCGACTTACCGCTGATTGGCACACACCAATTTTTTCAGAAATTTCAATGGTGGTCAAACCAAGTTTGCGATGCACCCAAAAACATAATAATGCTCTGGCTTGAACAGTTCTTGGGGATTTATCTCCAGACATCACTTCATTTGGAGCCATATTTAGTACACTGGATACGCGTTGTACCGCATAATTGAAATCATATCCTCCTTCTTTTAGCACATATTTCTCTTCAAGTTTTTCATTGGAAGCATTTAATACGTTAACCACAAAATCACTATTACCTAAAATACGCTCATCGCCCTTTATACGCGCATCTGTCTTACGAATCGCTTTTAGTTCAGTCCAGCCCCCGGCACTTCTTACAAGGCCACCTCCGGACAAATCAGGCCGACTGCCTTCCGAAAGTCCTTTTTTAACAAAAGAACGATATCTTTTGACTGCCAATCGTTTTTTATCAGAAAAAGAGCCATACACATAATCGATATTATGCCATGACTGTGAATTATTACCCATGATAACGCTATGTCCACACCATGGATATGTATCCAATTCATTCATGTCTGAAACTATCTCGGATCTCAAAGGATTTAAATGAATGTATCGTACCAATTCCTTAAAATATAGATCTTCCTGGCATAAAATTGATTTGTACCTGTTTTGAAAAAGCTGACCATGACGTTTGTGTCTCTTATTGAACCAACCTGCATATCCTGTAAGCAGCCTGTTCATCAATACCGAAATCGGAACAGAACCAGTTCTTAGTAACAAATGAACATGGTTCGGGATGAGAGTCCATGCGAAGCAATCTGTGCGTGTTTCAGGTATTAATTCTGAAAGTCGTTGTAAAAAATTTTTCCGATCATAATTGTATCTAAAAATTTTTGTACGCTCTAATCCCCGAACAATGATATGATGCAATGCTCCGGGTGCGTCTATTCTTGCTTTTCGTGGCATATTCAATCAAATATCAAACTTTTTACTTAAAGTAAAGTATAAAATGGTTCTTGGGGTCGGACCAAGCTAATTATCTAAAAGTTCGATAAATTCATTTAAAAAATGGGTGTTTTTACCCCTAATAACGCTCTTTTTAGGGCCAAAAAGAGCGTTATAGATTTATAGTTTCCAAACCGGCATCCTTCATATTCCAGTTAACACTTTTGCAAAAATATAATTTCCATTTGTAGAGACACACGGCTGTGCGTCTAAGAGCAGAGAAAGGTTAACATTTTTCTCTGTTGATTTCCAAAAATTAATAGACCTTTCTTCGCTCGTAGACGCACAGCCCTGCTTCTCTACAAATAATCGTAACAATTTAAATTTTCAAAAATCTTTAGATTTGGGAACTACAAAAAATGAACTGGTGCCCAAATCTAAAGATTTGGAACTCCAGCTCTTGGTTACCCCGAAATTTAAAGAAGATACTTTAATTCATCTTCTTCAATATAATCCTGGTTCAAAAAAAGAATGAACATTTAAACATTATAAATGGGGAATTTTTTTTCGAACATTCCATAAAGCCTGGCTTCTAAATCCATAATCTAAAATCAAATTTATTCTTGCCATTTTAAATTTTTACTTTATAATTTCATGAATATTTAAAATAGAGGTTAAAATATTCATGTATCATCGTATTCAAAACCTGGCATTATCCAGTGAAGAGACTTGTTATTTAAATGTTTTCGCCTTAAAAAAATATTAATTTTTGTATTTTCATAAAATAGACGACAGTAATTTTCCACAATAAATTGTCGTCTAATTAGAAATTACATAGTTAGGCGACAAATAATAATTTAAGTGAGGCTCAAATGTTTATCAACAGGAAAGACGAGTGAAAGAAATTAAACAATTTACTTGCCTTAAAAAAAGCATCCATTGTTGTCTGCAAAGGACGATGCAGGATTGGTAAAAGTCGCCTGATTGAAGAATTTTGAAAGTCAGCAAAGCATTATATAGTTTCCGAGCATTCCTTAGATATTTTTGGTCCGACCCCATTCAACATCAATAATATTTATTATAAATTGCCTGTAATTTTCCTTCTTCTCTTATTTCTTTCATTGTTTCATCAAATTTCAAAAGAATATGCACATAAGGCGACTTTTTTCCAATACACAATTTGAATGGAGCTGAATCAAGAATAGTCGGTATTTCAATAATTTGGCTTTGATAACCCATTTTTTTTATATTGTAGCGAACTACTTGGGAAGTATCAATAAAGATATCGAATCGTTGATTCGCTAACATTTTTAAAACAGAACTTAGCTTGGATGTCCACATTACTTCCATGTTTGCAAGCTTTTTATTTGCCCAGCCACTTCCGATATATTGTCCAAGTTTAAATTTTTTCAAGTCATCAATTTTTTTTATTTTTTTGAATTGCTCAGTTTTTGAATCATTCTTGTTGATAAACATAGTAAAAGTGGCTAAAATGACAGGTTCATTACTGATTACAGTATATTCTTTACGTTCTGGTGTCGGAACGGTTGCAAAAGCATCAGCAATATTCCTTCTAACCATCATTTGTGCTCTTTTCCAGGGATATCCTTCATGAGTAACAGGAATTCCCATACGTTTCTGTAAGGCTTCATTCAGAACATCTATGAGAATACCATGCATCTGATTGTTTTCCTTCCAGGAGAATGGAGAATAACTCTCAAAATATACTATTTTTAATGTACTTTGAGGAAAAGCTGGGGTAGAAATAAAAGTAGTCATTATTAACAATAATATTACTTTCATCTTAATTATCCTTTTTTTATTTTTCATTGATCATATTCTTTCCTGGCCCTAGTCTTGGTCATCGTTTCGCCAATTTTTTTGCCCTTGCCCTTTGAGCGATATGGTTTCACATTTTTATATTTGAGGGTAAGGTTTGAGTCCCAAATCTTTAGATTTGGGAGTAAAAAAACAAAGAACTGACTCTCAAATCTAAAGATTTGGAACTCCAGGACCCAGCCCCTGGTTACTTCGATATATAAAGAAGATACCTTCCCACATCTAAAGAAATGGACTCCACTGGCCGTCCAAAAAAAAGTAAAAAACGATGCAATTTAAGTAAATGAGCATGTATCGTGCCAGGAAAAGCTAAAATTGGACGATCATATTATTAAGTTTTATCTAAAACATTTCGTAATGTTTGGGAAACTTTTTCCAGATCCAATGGTTTCATCAGAAATGCTTTTAATCCAATTTCAGCAGCCTTTTTTTCATCAACTAAATCGCTATGGCCTGTACATAAAATAATCGGGATATCTGGACGTATTTTCATTAATTCCTTAGCCAGTTTGTCCCCTGTCATTTCTGTCATTGCCATATCTGTAATCACCAAATCAAATTGATCTGGTTGTTTTTTAAATGTTTCCAATGCCTCCAAGGGGGTCATTTTTGTTTCAACTTTGTAACCGAGTGAGGATAGCAGTTTTCTGCTCATTTTGATTATTAAATCTTCGTCATCAATAAACAGTATCCGCTCTTTTCCCTTAAGAGGTGTTTTCACTTGTTCAATATTGGATTCTATCGCTGATTCAGTGCATGGAATAAGTATTTGGAAGATTGTTCCTTTTCCGGGAATACTTTCTACAGTGATATCGCCACCAACACATTTTACAATACCATGAACAACGGAAAGGCCCATTCCAGTTCCTTTTTTCGGACCCGAATTTTTTGTTGTATAATAAGGATCAAACACTTTTTCTATAATGTTTGAGGGAATTCCATGGCCAGTATCCTGAACTGTTAACTGGATAAACTTTCCAGGATTTAAATCCTTATGATTATGAGTTGCGGTTTCATCAATTTTAACGTTTTTCAAATCTACTGTTATATTGCCCCCAGTTTTCATCATGGCATCAGCTGCATTGGTGAAAAGATTTATCATAATCTGATTTATTTGAGCGGGGTCAACAATTGCTTTATCATTTTCGCATTGATTATTTTGTGCAATTTTTATGGTTTTTGGGATGATTGAACGTAAGAGTTTTATTGATTCTTTAACAATCGGACTGATTCTTAGAGGTATATTTGTTTTTTTTGATTTGCGGCTGAAAGATAACAGTTGTTGAATAACATCTTTAGCTCTTTCAGAGGCTAATTTTATATCGTTTAGGCATTCATATTCGGGACTCCCATCTGTTATTATTTTCATTAAATATTGTGTGTTACCGAGAATAATACCAAGATTATTGTTAAAATCATGTGCTATCCCGCCAGTAAGCGTGCCCATGGCTTCCATTTTTTGAGATTGACGGAGTTGTTCCTCTAAGTTTCTTCTGTCAGTAATATCAATTAAGGTACTTAACATCCCAATGATATTTGAATTTTCATCAGTAAGGGGCCTAGAATTATTTAAAACTGTTATAATTTTGCCATCCTTACGTTTCAACTGATGTTCGTAATTAATGATTCTATCGCCACCTAAAAGATGTTTATGTGCAGGCAATACAACGATTGGATCAGCATCAACATCAGGAATACTCAACTTTAAAAGTTCATCCCTAGTGTAACCCAAAAGATCCAGACCAGACTGGTTTGAATCTATAAATTTCTTCTCAGTATCAAAGATATATATGGCCGCAACCGATTCATTAAATATGCCTCTATATTTTATTTCACTTTTTCGTAAATTATTTTCAATTTTTTTATGTGCGCTCATGTCACGTACAACTGCCTGCATGAATAATTCACCTTTAATTTCAATTCGGCTAAGCTTCACTTCCACGTAAAATGGGATGCCATCTAAACGAAGATGTTTCCATTCAAAGATTTGTGTGTTTCCTTTCATAACTGAATTTGTTAGTTCACGTGCTTTTTCATCTGATGGCGTGCCATCTGGTTGTATTTGTGGCGAGAAATCTTCCGGTGGTTTTCCAATAATCTGATCACGATGTGTACATCCAAACAATTTCAGTGTCCTTTCGTTACAATGCACAAATCGAGACTCATTACTTTTAGAAACTCTCAGAATGAAAAGCGCATCGCCAGCATAATTAAATAAACTCCTGTATTTTGATTCGCTATCCTTTAATTTTTGTTCCTGAAATTTTTGTTCAGTGATATCATGAACAATACCATACATTTTCAAAGGTTTGTTTTTTTCATCAAATAAACTATGGCCTTTGGCAAATATATAACGAATCGATTTGTCTTTTCTGATAATTCGATACTCTACAGATGCCTCTTTAGAACCTTGAAATGCCTTTTTAGAGAATTCTTCTGATTTATGAAGGTCGGACGGATGAATAAAGTTAATCCACGTGTTATATTCGGGTTGAATTTCTTCAGGTTCATAACCTATGATTCTGTATAGTTCATCAGACCATATGACAGTATTTGAGATCAGATCCCATTCCCAATAGCCAACATGTGCAATCTCCTGTATTACCCTTAGTTTGTTTTCACTCTCCAGCAACCTCATTTCAAGATTTTTAAGGTTTGAAAGAATATTTGGATTTAATTGATCAATTTCTTTCTCTAACATCTGAACTTTAAGTTTTAATTCTTCATAAGTGGGGTTTTTTTCCATTTGAAAACCTGACAAATTATTATTATATTAACTAAAGTATCTTTGAAATTTTTTTGTTCTGACCATTAGTTAAACCTTCGGTAAGAACATCTTTTAGAATATCTTTGAATCTTTCGAATAGCTTTTTTCTTTATATTTATGTAAACACACTAACTATATCAATACCACAAATAATGCAACTCATTGTTTCACAAACACCAATTTTTTTTAAAAGCAACTCATTTATTACTCAAATAAGAATTAGATTAAATATAACATGAGCTTATATTTAATTGGGATGTAAATAAAAGTAATTTTTTTTTACGTTATTGTAAAATAATATTTGAAAAAAAATCACCTAAATAATTGTTAAGTCCGCTGATGATTTTGATGCACTTCATGAGAATAATTTGCAGGACAGGCATTTATTGGGCTGACCATTTGCGGAAACAGTGCCCGAATCGTCTCCAGTGGGGGCAATTGAATCCATGTTTGATTATACCAATAAATCTTATAATTATATGAGATCCTGTCAGCCGGGGCTGGGGTTTTGGGTGAATATTGTTGATGTTGATAATTCGCATGTATCGGTTGTGATAAACGTGTTTTCTGAATCTGAATAAATTTGTGCAGAACTGCAAGGCAAATGTTTTTTTTGTCTTGCAGAGTATTCCTAAGGAAAGCTCTGAAAATAACGTCCCCATTATTGATATTTGAAAGACTTGCGAATAATTATTATATTTTTTCAGATTATCCTATAAATCATTTAGATATACAACATCTGATGCCTGCGGTTCTGGTATCAAGAATTTTACATACAAATGGTATCGAAATAATGAAGATGAGCAAACAGGAGAAACTATTACACCTACTGATGATCATTTCTTT
>Ga0272440_1000071_pt1 | contig 84638 bp, 64 predicted proteins | sample SSMMMBAug17_FD_192440 | JGI IMG/M metagenome (GOLD analysis project Ga0272440, IMG submission 192440) | Marine sediment archaeal communities from Little Sippewissett salt marsh, Falmouth, MA, United States - SSM-MMB-Aug17 | ecosystem: Environmental > Aquatic > Marine > Wetlands > Sediment ... | reverse complement strand
TGATGACAATGTTGTCGGCCAATACTGTGCCGGTTCCACAAAACAACAATACAATCAATAAAAACTGGATAATAGAATTTCTAAAAGACATGAATCAATCTCCTTTTGTTAAGAATGAATGAAAAAAATTTGTTTGATTTTAGTTAGAACTGAAATTACATACTGATCACTTATTTGTGATTTCTGTTAAACGAAAATAAAGAATATTTGTTTGATTTGTGTTAGATTTTTGTTATCATTGGACTATTTTTTTATACTCAATGTTCAAGTTTTTCTTGCAAGCTACCATTGGTCGTTCCCAGGCGCTGCCGGCTCTGCCGGCTCTGCCTGGGAACACAATCCAAATCCGGATACTGGATCGTTATTTTAATTATTTCCACGGAAATCGTTCACCCTGATCTGATGTGGTCAGCGTAACTGTATATTGTTTCTGGATGTCAAAACAATAAAGCAGATCAGATTGATAGCGGTTCTGGGTACCAACAAGCTGGATCATGTCGGTGCTGCCTTGATAAAATCTTGGGGCAATGTTCGCAATGTCAATGTCAGTAATAATGTCATTAAAATATTGGTGTTTAAAAACTAAAAATCTGATACACTCTAAGTTTTTCTGAGACAATTAAAGTGATCCTTGAATGAATTCTCAACTCAAGGCTTGACCGAACAACTAACACTAAGAAGGATATCAAAATGTTTGAAAAAGGGGTCTTTAAAGAATTAATGGATCGATATGGCCATATTGCGGATGTTGATCAATTGAAAGCTGCGCTTACTAAAGATGGATTTGGTGATCTTGTGAGTCAGGTAACTCAAAACAGTGAATTGTATGATTCATTTGTTAAAGAACATAGGGAAGAAATTAATCAAAGTATTAAAAAATACAAAGGTTCAGGGGTTATGCCTGCTCAGGAAAATATTCAGGCAAAAAGACTTGATGAATCAGATTATTTCCAGTTTGATCCACAAGCATGCCTTTCGCGGTGCAGTGGTGAGTGCTGTAAAGGGCGAAATTATCAGATGATTGTTTATTCTGATATCCTAAAAATTGTAGATTCTCCTGTTGCCAGCTACCTGAATATTCATTCAACAGTTGACCTATTTGATCATAAGCCCCCATACATTGAGTTGTTTCTCAATGAAGAATATGATTTGTATTTGCCTTATTTACGCTACCTGCCTCTTGGCTGTAATCTTGACATTCCACCTGAACAAGCAGAAAACAGTATCTGTCCTTTTCTTTATCCCATTGATGAAATTTACACATTGTATGGTTTAAATATTCCACAAGATACCTCAAAAGCTGCAATGGGATGCATATTGATGGAAAATAAGCCTTTGGTTTGTAAACTTTCCCCTGTCAGCCAATCAAGAGGCATGGTAACTGGAAATGTATCTTATAATTATGTTCCCCCGACCAAAAATTGTCCAGGTTGCGAGACCCACAAAGAGATTCAACTATTAGCCTATCTCAATGATCTCAATCTTTCTTCTGAAGATTCCAGTCGATCACTGTTTCATACATTGGTGATGGCTTACAATGAAGGGTTAGAATTAGAAGTAGAAGATAAAAATCGATTTCATTCAATTCTTCTTGAATTTTATAATATTGACCATCTGTTGTCTGTTCATGGGTTAGGTCCAGAAAAGCGTCCCAGATATAGACATTTAATGAAAATTCTAATTGATGCTGCTATCGGTGATTTTTCTTTATATGATCGATTTATTAAGAGATTATCCAATCTAAATAAAGATAAATTTCAGTACCAAAAAGGGGCAATGGCTAAAGACTTTTTTAAGGTGATTTCAGATCAAATGTCTAGATTTCATTATTCCATTGAGCCTTTTTTAGAAAAAACCACTCAGATAAATGTGTATGATAAATTCTTTGAGTTCGATAATTTCTATTATACTGACTGGGAGAAGCAAGACCTGGACCATGCAAAGGGCCTTTGTCAACATTTAAGTATCATGACAAAACAATATCTTTCTGAGTTAACTATTGGATCAAGGCGCTTTACTGACTATTTTGACATCTATTTTGCCAGTAGTGTATATGAATCTAAATATTTCACATGGCCCACAAGCAATCATATCTGCCTGATGTTATTTAAAAAAGGAAGCACAGAAAAATGCTGGGTACTTGATCCCAGCTTCAAGGTTTTAGCAAGATGCTATAAAGAACAGAACACCGCAAAAAAATTGTCATTTTTTGATGAAGTTTTTACCACAAGAACAGATCATAATTATATTATTCCAGCTTTGATTGGCTCATCAATTAGAGAGAATCTTGAAGTCAATGAAGGCATTTTGACAAGTTTTAGTGCATCTTCAAATTCACTCATACCCTTATTTATGTATGAGGATCAATCTCTTATATTGGCAAAAGTACAGGTTCAAAAACGCAAGGTCAAAATTCAATATTTTGAACATAAGAAAGGCCATGATTTTTCAAAGAAAACCATTATTCCCATAAATTCTCCAAAATACAATGAACTATACCAGTATAACAAGGTGTTTTCTATCCTGGGTTCTTTACGAAAAAAAGTGTCACAAGTCAAAAAATCTGACCTGGATAAACATCAAAGATTGGTTTCAAGCGAACTTGAAGAAGACAACATGCTTGTTCTTTTTAATATAGAGAATATCATTGTTCAAATCTACAAAGAAAATAAAATGTTGACAGATAGAGTTGTTACAAATGTTCTCAATGAATTAATCCGCAAAAATGAAGACAAATCTTTTAAAGTAGATTATATGAAGCCTCAAGAAAAAGCATTGCATACAGAAATATTTGATCAACTTGATTCTTATCTTTTCAAGTCAAAAGAACCCAAAAGGATTTTAGTGAATGCATTAAAACAGGTATTGAGTTCTGTGAAAAAGTTTTCAAAAAAGAGCAAATCAAAAACAGCATACCTAGATTTTGTAATTGGTTATTTTCCATGAAGACTCAATTATTTTGATGTTTTGGATTAAAATATGTGGCGGCATTTTTCAAAAAAATTGCTGTGGAAAAAATTGTCTAAGGAAAGCTCTGAAAATAAGTTTTTCATTATCAATATTTGTTGATTCGTTTCTGAACCATGATTACACTGAAGAAGATGAATAAGATGAAATAAAGACACTTTAAATTCATCTTATTCATCTTCTTCAGTGTCATCATGGTTCAAAAAAAAGAATGAACTGTTGCCTACGCATATGCTTGATGTTAATTATTAAACAGTCAAACATTATAAATGGGAAACTTATTTCAGAGCTTTCCTTAGCAGAAGCAACGGCTTATATTTATTCAAGAACTGAAGTTTCCTTGATATTTAAATGTCCGACTTTTTGGGAATGCGTCCATAAAACATACAACCTGTTTTATTTGACAAGGTGAATTTATGAAACAAATAATCAAACGTCCATTTTTTATAATTGGAATAGTTGTGCTCATTTTCATCGTATCGTTCAGTCTATATCGAATGGAACAAACCGAACAACTAAAAGCACAGCCCCAAAAAGAACTACCAGCCATAACCGTACATACAGCAATGGTGTATCGAGGAAGTATTTCAAATTGGATCGCTGGTGAAGGCAACGTGCAGTCAGTAAAAAAACGACATATGGTGTTTCAGGCATCCGGAAAAGTGTTATATCTCGGCAAAGGACTTGATGGTGATCCATTGCGTGAAGGATCCTGGGTTAAAGGACCGGATAAAAAAACGCCAAAAGGGACGCTCCTGGCCAGGTTGGACAATCGTGAACTTCAAAAAGAAATAGAATATATTAAATCAGCCAAAACACAAGCAAAACATAAATTATCAATGGCAAAAACCATTCTTGCCCAAAGTAAAAGGAATTTGAAATTAGCATCCACCCGATTTGAACGCGGCAAACAATTGTTTAACCAAAAAGTTAAATCCCTTGCATTATTTGAAGAAGATGAAACGGCATATCTAAGTGCTCAAACTGAAATGACAACAGCAAGGGCCCGAGTCGATGCTGAAGATGCCAGTTTAAAAGGGATTAATATCAGACTTGAACAGATTAATATTCGCCTGGAAAATTCGATTCTCTATGCGCCCTTTGATGGCATAATTGCCCGACTCAATATTTCAGATGGTGATTATTTTGAACCATCCACAGTTGATTTTAGCAGCCATGCAGCACTTATGAAATCAGCACCAATTACAATCATCGACCCAAAAGAATTAGAGCTGACTTTGAATATTCCACTGTTTGATGGCATGAATGTCAAACCGACACAAAAATCTTTAATCACCTGGGAGTCCATGAACTGGAATGAAAGCAGTGAAAAAGATCATTTTATTGAGGGATATGTGTATTCGGTCAGCCCAATGCTCAATGTCAGTGCCAGAAGCTTACGTGTCAAAGTACGCGCAAAGCAAGAAAAGAATATTTTGCTTCATGGCATGTTTGTTACATGCTGGATTGAAGTAGATAAAAAAGATGATGCCCTGCTGATTCCCACCAGCAGTCTTTTATTTAAAGATGATTTTCCATATGTTTATGTTGTAATGAAAGGCATTGCTCAGCAAAAAAAGATCAAGATTGGTTTAACAGATGATGAAAAAGTTGAAGTGGTCAGTGGCTTAAAAGCGGGTGATCAGGTTGTTACCAAAGGGCGGTATCGCTTGTTTGAAAATATGCCAGTGAATGTCAGTAAAATTGAGGGTAGCGATGACAAATAAAACACAAGATCAAACCTCAGCCATTTTTAATTTTTTCTTTATCAAATCGGTTCCGGTCGTTATCTGGGTTTTACTGCTCATTCTTGTTGGCTGGATTGCCTATTCATCCATGGTAAAAGAATCTTTACCAGACCTTGAAATCCCTCAAGCCTACGTTGTTACAACCTGGGAAGGCGCCTCGCCTGAAATGGTTGAAAAAGAAATTACCCAGAAACTGGAGAAATCAATTAAAGGCATGAAAGGCCTTAAAAGATTTTATAGTGCGTCACAGCATCAGGTTTCAATTGTAGCCGTCCATTTTCATACAAATATGTCAGTGACAGAAGCCTTGCTGCTTCTTCAACGAAAAGTGAGTACTGCTGCAGCTGAATTCCCCAAAGATGCTCAAAAACCCCGGATTGAAGAAAGTTCTGTCAGAGACCTTCCCATTGCCACTTTTAACCTGTCAGGAAATGTCTCACAAGCTGATTTAGAAAAACAAGCCCGACGCCTGAAAGAAAAACTTGAAAAAATCCAGGGAATTAAAAGTGTTAAGCTTGTTGGAGAAAACACACAAATTGTTCAAATTCTGCTTCATCCAGAGCGAATCAAAACACTGGGTCTGTCTCCAACATGGATTCGACAATGTATTATGGCACACAACCATGATGCCCCCTGGGGACGTTTTGAAAATTCAATGCTGGGTTTCGATATGCGCATGCTGGGTACATATAATGACCTGGAAAGTTTACGAAATCTAACAATTTCGCGCCTACCTGAAGGCAATATTATTCGCTTAAAAGATATTGCTCTGGTTCGATTGGGGTATATGCGAGAAACTGCGCGGGCATCCTTGAGTTGGGAAGGAAAACCTTATGTTCCTGTAATCGCCATGAACCTGTTTAAATCATCGGGTCAGGATACAATAAAACTGGTTGATAAAGCCAAGCAGATCGTATCAGACGAACAAGAGAGCGAATTATGGCATCCAAATATCGGCTGTCAAATAACTGGCGATGAATCCAGGATGATTCAGGAGGAATTATCGCGTGGCTTTACCAATGGCTGGCAAGCCATGCTGGCGGTTTTTATTGTCCTGATGGTCATGTTAACATGGCGAGAAGCCCTTGTGGCGGCATTATCGATACCTCTCACTATACTTGGATCCATTGCTGTTCTATGGGCATTTGGATATAGTTTTAATTTGTTGGTGATTGTGGGTATTATTTTCGCTTTGGGCTTACTCATCGATGATTTCATTTTGATTATGGAAGGGATGCATGAAGCCATTTTTCTGGAAAAGTTGAATTTTGTTCAGGCGGTCAAAAAAACTGTTAAAACGTATGCTGTTCCTTCATTATCTGGAACACTGACAACAATATGTGTACTTCTGCCCCTCACATTTCTCGGCGGTGTTGATGGTAAATTTATTCGTTTAATTCCAGTGACTGCTATTGTATGTCTGTCACTTTCATATATTATTTCAGTCGTATTGGGACCACCATTATCAAGACCTGTATTAAAAAACAATAATCAACCCCATACCAGTCGTATCGACCATCTTGCCAATACAGCAGGAAAAAAACTTGCTGACTGGTTAAATGACAATGTGGTGAAAACGCGTAAACGCGCTGTGATATGGGTTATTTTCGGATGTTTGTTATTCTTTTTCAGCCTGATTGCAGCTGAAAATATGCGCAATACACTATATCCAAAAGAGGATGGCCGCGGTCTTGGCGTTACCATTGAATTGACCCCTTCAACTGACTTGGATCATGCTGCGCAAGTGGCACAAAAGATAGGTCGTATTCTTCAGGAAAAACCCTATTTGCAATATGTATTAAAAGTTGTGGGGGAAAAGGATTCATATTCATTGGGTTCATTCCATGACATGCTTTCGCCAACGAACGCGCCAAATTATATTGGCTTTTCTTGCTTTTTTGTTCCGCGTAAACAACGAGAATACCTTGCACATCAATATGTAGAACCCTTAAGAGCTGAAATTGAAGAAGCCTTAAAAGATGAGCCGGGTGCGCGTCTTTTCATGAGTCCCCAAATTGGCGGGCCATCTTCAGAAGATCCATTGCAGATTGATATCAAAGGTGATGATTGCCAGATTTTAAAGGATATTTCTATTCAAATTCAAAAAATTTTAAAACAAATTCCAGGCATCGTAGATCTACGAGATAATATTGGTCCGCCACGAAGTGAGTTGACACTTCAACCATTGCTCGAAGCCTTAAATTTTTATGGCATCTCTCAATATGAATTGGGGCAACAAATGATCACCTATATGGAAAACGAAAAAATCGGAAAGTTCCATCGAAAAGGGACACAGGATGACCTGGATATTCGACTGGGAACATGGTGGTCCAGTCAGTCAGAAAAAATGGGAGGACCAAAGGATTGGAAGGAGCTGGAGCGAATTACGATTCTTAACGATGCCAACAAACCGGTTTCACTGTGGAATCTCGTTGAACCCAAAATGGATGAATCTCAGCATGTTATCAAACATAAAGATGGGCAACGTTCGGTCACAGTAATGAGTAAGCTTCATGGAATCTATGTTTCTGAAATCATTGAACGTATGCGACCCATTATGGATAACCTTCAAAAGAATTGGCCACCTGGATATACTTATGTTTTTGCTGGTGAAGATGAAGTGGATGAAACATATAACAAAATGGGTAAAATGTTTATCCTGGCTATGCTGTTGGTTTATATTATTTTGGCATTGTTATTTGACTCTCTGATTCAGCCAGTCATTATCTTATTTACAGTACTCTTTGCACTAATCGGCGTATTTACCGGGTTCTTTTGGGCAGATATTCCTTTTTCTTTTTCAGCAACAATTGGCGTTGTAGCTCTGGTAGGAATTGTTGTCAATGATTCCATTATTATTGTTGATACAATGAATGGTCATCGAAACTCCGGTTTAAGTGTCAGTTTGGCAGCACAATATGGTGCATCTGATCGATTACGTCCCATTGTCAGCACCACATTAACCAATTTGGCGGGACTTCTCCCCCTGGCATTGTCTGATCCTGGATGGGCCCCGCTATGCATGGCAATTATTTTTGGTGAGCTTGCAGCGACGTTCGGCGCAGTCATATTTATTCCAGCCTTGTATGTGGCATTGGGATCAGACCCATAGCCGTCAGGCTCTCCTTTTTAAACCATGATACCGCTGAATAATCATCTTATTCAGTGTAATCCTGATTAAAATTGGTTACACTCATTTTTTATGAACTCACAGATTGAATTAACATGGTTTCCGGATCTAAAATTAAGTTGGGTGTTTGATCAAAATGAATTTGTGATGCCAATTCAATATCAATTTTGTCTGCTTTGGGGTTCACCTGCAATGTGACATCAAACAAATCTGTTACAGGAACTAAAGAAGGAGGAAAATGACTGATTTGAGACACTTCATGTCTATGCGACCTGATGGAAAACCACATAAAAACAGACAATTCTTGAGCAAGTTTTTTCATTTCTTCGAAAATGATAATGTTTTCTTTATCGGCCATCAAGCCATCGACAATGATTAACTGAGGATAAAATATGTCTTGCTCGGTTAAATCAAATAGACGCTCACGAAAAGTGGTGGTGTTGAATTGATTTTCACCAAAGGTCATGATCATGCGATGCATGAGGATGGTATCCCATATATCAGAAGAAATATTTGGTTTCTTTAATGTACGTTCAATGCGGGTAGAAACTTCATCATACCAGAGACAAACCTTGTTGATAGGCTCTTTCAAGCTGACATGGAGTACACTCTTTTTTTCTAATAAGCTGTATAAAGCAATCTGAACGAGTAGGGAGGTTTTGCCAACCCCTGCACGCGCGATGACTGCACCAAAACCACCATCGTCTTTTTTATTCTCGACGATAGTGTCCAGAATATTTTGCAATGTATTGGTTTTATTGTCATTCATAATATTACTCCTTGGACTTCTTTTTAGAAAGCTCCTTTTCTTTTTTTAACTCTTCAGCAATTGACATTGGAACTGGTCGGTAGCTATCAAACTCCATTGTAAATTGTGCTTTTCCCTGAGTGGATGAACGTAGTACTGTTGAATATCCAAACATTTCTGCAAGAGGGACACGCGATTCAATGGAACAGTAAGTCCCCTGGTCCTGAGAACCAACAATCATGCCACGACGCTGATTTAATGAACTCATAACAGCGCCTTGAAATTCGGGAGGTGTTTCCACGACAACTTTCATAACTGGTTCCATAATACTGGGTTTTGCACGCTTGTAACCTTCAATAAAGGCACCAATAGCAGCAGCTTTAAAAGCCATTTCTGATGAATCCACCGAGTGAGAAGCACCATCATTAATAACCACGTGAACACCGGTGATGGGATATTCATACACCGGACTTTTATCCATAGAGTCCTTAAATCCTTTTTCACATGATGAAATATATTGTGTGGGAATTGCCCCCCCTACAATTTTATTGGTAAACAGAAAATGATCTTCTATAGGTTCCATAAATCCAGCAATTCGGCCAAATTGTCCTGCACCACCGGTTTGTTTTTTATGGGTATAATTAAAATCAGCCCGCCTGGTAATGGTTTCTCGATAAGCAACCAATGGTTTTCCAACCACGACATCAGCATGGTATTCTCGTCGGATTCGCTCGACATAGACCTCCAGGTGAAGCTCTCCCATTCCTGAAATCAGGGTTTCCTTGGTTTCGGAATTGGTGGTCACCTTGAATGTGGGATCTTCTTTGGTAAAACGTGTCAATGCCTTAGAAATCTGCACTTCAGATTTATTGTCATTTGCCTTGATAGAAAGAGAAATAACTGGATCTGGTACAAACATAGAAAGCATGGATAACTGAACTTTTTCTGATGTAAAAGTATCACCTGATGCACAATCTATCCCAAACAGTGCTCCAATAGAGCCTGTTGATATTTTTGAAATATCCTCCATTTGATCTGCATGCATACGAATGACCCGACCCACTTTGACCTTTTTGCCAGTTCTTGAATTATATATAACATTCCCTTTTGTCAGTTCACCTTGATAAACACGAATATAGGTCAATTGACCATAAGGACCGTCTTCAAGCTTGAATGCTAAGGCGACAAGGGATTTTTCTGGAGAACTTTCAAGAAGAACCTCTTGATCATTGTTGTCATAATCAATGGCATGATTTTGGATTTCCGATGGAGATGGCAATAATTGCGTGATAGCATCCAATAATGATTGAACACCAATATTTTTATATGCAGAACCTATTAATACTGGCGTTAATTTTTTTGATAACGTTCCATTTCGTATACCTTCAATAAGTAAGGCTTCGGTCACCTGATCTTCAAGTGCTGCTTCTGTAAGTTCATCTGAAAACATGGAGGCTTCATCAATAAGTATTTCGCGATATTCCAACGCTTCTGACATCATCTCATCCGGAATGTCATTCTCTCGAATATTTTCTCCATTATCACCTTCAAAATAAATGGCTTTCATGGATACCAGATCAATGACGCCTTTAAAATTTCCTTCAAGACCGATGGGTAATTGAAGCATGACAGCATTGTGGCCCAACTTATGATTCAATTGATCCTTGACACGCAAAGGGTTGGCACCATTTCGATCGCATTTATTGATAAATGCAATACAGGGAACGTGGTAGCGTGACATTTGCTGATCAACTGTAATTGACTGGGATTGAACACCTCCCACAGCACATAAAACCAAAATACCCCCATCCAAAACCCTTAGTGCACGCTCTACTTCAATGGTAAAATCCACATGACCGGGTGTATCAATAATATTGATTTCATACTGATTCCATTTACAATAAGTTGCCGCAGATGTAATGGTAATGCCACGCTCTTTTTCAAGCTCCATAAAATCCATTGTCGCGCCAACGCCATCTTTTCCTTTGACGTCATGTATGGTGTGAATTCGTTTTGTGTAAAACAAAACACGCTCAGTTAACGTCGTTTTTCCAGCATCAATATGAGCACTGATGCCAATATTTCGTTGATTATTAATGTTGTGTTTCATTGTTTTTTCTTTATAAATTGATTTTTCTAAAATAACAGAAATGATCGCTGGTTTTTTCCAGCATTTTCATGAAAAGGCGCTTTGTAGATAAACTTTGCTGAAAAGTCAAGCTCTTTATGAAGATTGAACACGTCCTTTGTTGAACATCTGTAAGAGTGTCTTGACATCATCCACAATGAAAAAATCATCTTTCAATAATTCTGCTGAATATGATTTTAAAACATCTTTTTCAGTATACCGCAAATATTTCAACCCTTCAGAGCTTGCATTGTAACGTCCTTCAGGCATCAAATCAATCCAGGCTTCCGGACTAAAGTAATATCGATACAAAAAAGTTTTTCCGATAAAGGAATCCCAGAATTGCAAACGTCCACCAGTACCTGCTGCCATCAGATATTTTCCATTGGTTGCATATTGTACTGTGTATACCCCACCAATATGACCTTTCAGAACTTTGTAGCATTGTCCGGTTTTGACATTCCATAAACGTACAGTTTGATCATAACTGGCGCTGGCAACATATTTTCCATCTGGAGAAAACATGATCGAAACAATAGAATGCTCGTGACCCTTTAACACATGAATGGTCTTACCTTTTTGAATATTCCATATCCGAACAGTTTTATCATAACTTCCACTGGCAAGAAAATAACCATCCGGAGAAAAATCAACAGCAATCACTGGATTTGAATGACCTTTTAATTTTCTAATTTTCCTGCCAAACTGGGCATCCCATAAACGAATGGTTTTGTCATGGCTGGCACTGGCCAAAACTGAACCATTTGGCGAGTATTTAATAGCATTGACAGGTTTTGAATGTCCTTTTAAAACCTTAAAACAATTCCCTTTATTCGCATCCCAAATCCGAACTGTTTGATCAAGACTGGAACTTGCAATAAAATTATTATCTGATGAAAAATCCACTGATGTCACAGTATCAGAGTGTCCATAAAGCACATGCACAGGTGTGCATTCTTCTGTATCCCATACATAGAGTGTTTGATCATGACTGCCACTGACTAAGAGCTTGCTATCTGGAGAGTAAGCAATGGACGTTACCTGGTTTTCATGGCCGATCAGTATACGCGGATTGCCATCAAGAATATTCCATAGGCAAATACTGTAATCTTTGTTGCTATTGGCAATGGATTCACCATCTGGGGAAAAAATAGCCGCTTCAATATGATTGCGGTATTTATCAAATACATGGATCGGTTTATCCTGTTCTTTGTCCCAAAAACAAACGCTTTGATCGACACATGCACTGACAAGATATCGGGGATCTCCCATAAATTTAATATCATCTATAGAATCATTATGACCTTTAAAAATATGTATAGGGTGTCCATTTTGAATATCCCACAGGCGGACAGATAGATCATAGCTTCCACTGGCAATTGTTTGTCCATCGGGTGAAAATTCTACAGATGTCACAGTACTGGAATGACCATGAAAGACATGAACAACATCACGTTTTTCAACATTCCATAATCTAAGGGTATTATCATCGCTTGCACTGGCAATGGTCATGCCATCGGGTGAAAATGCGACAGAATTGACATGGCGTTGATGTCCTTCATAGGTACGAATCAACTCACCGGTTTTAATTTCCCATAATCGGACTGTTTTATCAAAGCTGCCACTGGCAATAAAATTACCATCCGGCGAAAAAGAAAGGGATAAAACATTACTGGTATGTCCTTTTAGTACTTTAATGAGATGCGCATCCAAAAAATTCCATATACGTATAGTTTGGTCTTCACCACAACTGGCCAGCGTCTTATTATCAGAAGAAAATGCCACATCATTCACCACGCCCTGATGACTTTCCAAAACATTTATAGATTCACCTTTATCAAGATCCCATATTCGTAAAGTTTGATCATCACTTGCACTGACAAGATATTTGCCATCAGAAGAAATATCGATCGCATTGACTGAAAGATTATGGGCATCTAAAACAAAAAGAACATGCTTATCTTTCGCACTGTACACCAAAACATTGCCACCACTGTCACTGCTTGCGACAACATGACGTTTTTTATTATAACAGACAGAACATACAGGATAGTTATGTCCGGATTGCACAGATGGCAATAAATCAATTTTATTGGGCTGATATTCCAGGGGAAGTTCTTCCTCAGATTCCTGAAATTCCGGTGCAACAGGTATCTCGAGTTCTGGCTGACTTTCTTCGATTTGAGAGTCATCTTCAGGTTCATTTGACATTTCATTTGTTTCATCTATGCCATCATTGGGCTCCTCCTCCTCATCATCATCGTCGTCAATTTCAAGAGTTAGTTCAATGTCATCAAAAGGTTCAGGCTCATCTATTTGTAATTGATCTTGAAAGCCCTGACTTTGTTGATCCTCAGAGAGTTCTGAATCAAAAACTGCATCTGTGAATATGGCTTGTTCAGTATTCGCTCCTTGCAATAATGTATGTGCGAGGTTTGCGCGGCTCAGATCTGAATGCTGTAAATCGGCCTGCTGCATGTTTGCAGCTTCAAGATTTATTTCCTGTAAGTTGGCTCCGGCAAGCTGAGCATTATTCGGAATCCGATTTGCGGTTTCTAGCTGCATTTTAATAACATCAGTGATACCTGATTCCATGTTACAGGCAAATCGTGCAAACCAGTACAAAACCTGCAACGCATTTTCAGATGTTAATTTTTTATATTTTTGGGAGAGAATGGCTTGAAGTTCTGGAGTCACATAATTCGTATTTTTATCGAGAAGCCATAGAAAATATATAATTTTAGTGTTAAACCGGTTTGATTTTAACAGTTTTCCAAGTGCTTTCTTGCTCTTAAACGCAACATAAAGTCGTTTTGCAAGAAAGTATTCCATAAGCGATGGATACAAAAAAGAAAAATAGCCTTGATCATTTCTTTTAATAAAAGAGGCAGCCATCAATTCGCGCAAGATGATTCGTAAATTTTTTTCCGACCATTGTCTGGCCTGTGCAAGGGGTTTTAGAAAGTGGGACATTTGTTTGTAATGAAATTCATTGTTTTCATTGTTCCACATTTCCCATGCCATTCGAAGCATGATATCTCTTTTATTTGGGTTGTCCAGAAACCATCTATTCGACTGGAGATGCTTCAACCATAATCGAATAATTTTGCTATAAATATCAATTGATTGAGAAGGGTGCACTTCTTTACAGGGTTGAATAATTTTATGAATGAAATTTAATAAAAGGGGACTGTGGGCCATCTGTGATAAATTATAAATTTGATTCATTTTCTCCAAACATGCGCCCTCATTGTCTGGATCTATTGTTTTGAGAAATCTGCTAATTTGATCATCGTTCAATTCCTGAAGATAAACCAGATCAGTTGTTTTTGGATGATCCACCGGACTGTCTGCTTCTCCAACCAAAGCAGCTTCAAAATCCATAAATTCCTTGCTTGACTCATAGAGCATGTCTTGTTCATCACGATCCTTAAAAAAATGGGTACGACAGGTGATAATAATTTTTCCCCCATTTTCAGTCGCTTCTTGAATCATTTGATATGTCTGAAAAGGCACTTTCCAGGGTGTGCGATCGGATAAGGCATCAAGGCCATCAAGTAACAATACAATTCGTCCCATATGAAAATACTGATAAAAGCGATCCAAGTGAATATCTTTAAATCCCTGGCTGGAAAAATGTCTCAAAATAATATCATCAAAACTTTTGGCATGCTCTGTTTCAGCCAATGTAATCACGACTGGCAAAGGGCATATGACCGGATCATTTAAGAACCCCCTCACCATCTGATAACTTAGAAACTCTAAAAAAGTTGTTTTACCAGATCCCACATCTCCAAAAATGAGAATAATTGACTGACTGTTTTGTAGCCATCTGGATATATACGCAATGCCTGGAAAAGATTGCAAGGATTGATTATATACAATGGGTGGAATAAAACCATTCTTACGATTCCATTGTTGAATTGCTTTGTTCTTGTAAATTAAAATTTGTTTTTGAAAATAGTCCTGTAAAGGAAACAACTCATACACGAGATCTCTAAAGTTAAGGCAGGATATATTTTGACTCTCCAGAATGGTTAAGGCTTCTGGATCAAAACCTTTTGATGAAACAACGATCAGCCCCTGGTTTTGATCTCTATTTTTTAATTGAATCAAATAACCACAATCATCCAGATGAATGATACGATCCCGACACTCAACAAGATACCGATTGTTTACACCACAATATTGATGATCAATGAACAATGCATTTACGTTCTTATTATCCTCAGACGTCTTGTAGCCTGCAATATGATATAGTTTTTGAACTTCAGTCTTAAAAAAAATCAGTTCCGGCTCAGTCTGTTGATTTGCCATGGGTTGAAGAAATTTTTGTGCAAATTCTTGGGAAAAAATCTGCTTGTTCAATTCAGGAGAGCCAAACTCTGCTGCAAGCGTGAACATTGCCAGTTCATTTAGAGTTAGTCCCTGCCTTTCAGCTACATGGGCAATTTTTTGTTTCAATGCACCTGGTAAACGTATTGTCAAATCATTAGGTGTTTCCATGATACTCTCCTGATAAGGAATGGTTGCATTGTCGTGGGATCATTCACATTGAAAATGAACCCATCGTTGTAAGTGAATTTCTAAATATAATTTATATAGGCGATTTATTTATTAAAATCAATTAAAAAAAATCAATATTTTTGGCCTCCTTAATTTTTCAGTTACACTTTTATCAAATTTATTTATCAAATCTTATGTTCTGTTTTGTTCCTTAAAAATTTATTGTTTTTTATTAATTTTTATCTGTCATCTGTAAATCAACCCCTAAAACTGGTTTGTTTTTTACCCATTCAGATGTTTTTTACAGATACTTTATTTAATTGTTCATGGTGAAAACAATGAGAATAGAACCTTTAAATTCATCTTTTTTAGTAACATCCGGTTATAAAAAAAGAGTGAACTCAAATAATGCAGTATTATCCAGGGCTGGTATGTGACGCCCCTTTCAGGGCAAAGAAAATACCCTCTTTATTGAAATGCACCCCAGTATAATTGGGGTATTTATGTTCTGAACTTTCGTGGAATAAAAAATATGTCTAAAGTTCCATTATACATACGCCAGTATCCAGAAAAATAGAAAAATTCATGCCAGTCCCAATATCACTTCTGGCTTCAAGTACCCAATCGACTTTTTTTATTTCCCTCGCAATTTTTCTAAGGCTTTGAAATGTTTTCGACTGAATTTCACCAGTTCCAAAAATATATTCTTGAAGATCCGAATTGGGCAAGCCAAAACCATCATTTACAAAATTCAAAACAACCTGTTCATCAGTTTCAATTAAATCAGTCATGACGATTGAACCTTCTCTGGCATCTTCAATCAGAATTTCTGTAATCATTTTGACTGCTTTTTCAAGCAACTCTGGTTTGGTGCAAACCAAGCTGGACAATTCAGTAATATTGGTTTTTAAGGTTACTCTTTTTTGATTGGCCAGTGGAATTAACGACAAGCTGGCTTGAGATAACATTTTTGATGGCATCAGTGGATACTGATCCTGATAAATCTGTGAGTAATTCCTGTCGAATTCATCAGGCGCATGATTGATGAATGTGAAAAGTTGACTCATTCGCTGATTGATGATTGTAAGTGCTTTTTGTTTTTGATCTTTTTTGGCTCTTTTATCAAGCAGCAATGACAGTGCCAGGGGGATATTTTGAAGGTCCCGGCTGAGTTTAAAATGAAGATAATTCAGGAATTCGCCTTTTAATTGACTGGCTTTTCCCATCTCTGTTGTTTCAATGATTTCAAGGATAAAGCCAAAGGTCTGAAATGGGCTGGCTTCTTGAAATTGTTGTATGTTTTCATTTGATCGTATGGGTTTGATTTTAAGAATGAATTTTTTCTCCTGATGACTTTTGAATGATATTGAGAAAGTATATGCATTTTGCCAGAATATCATCTCTCTGAAAAATTGACGAATTTCTTCAATGGGTTGATTGGTCAGGGCCACACATAGATCTACCGCAGTCATTTCAAAAGGAAGGAAATCAGACTGTTTGAGCAGAGATATCATGGGGTGGTTAATATGCACCAGCCGCCCAAACATATCATATAGAATCACAGCCATATCAATATTATGAAACACGTGTTCCATCAGATCCAGTCGTTTATCCAGCATCATGATGGATGAATTCAGTTCTTCATAGGCACTTGTCGCGCCCTCCATTTTCATTATTTTGTATAGTTCTCGGTCGTTGGTCTGTTTTATTGTAAGTTTTTGTTCGCGGCGAAACAATAGTTCTGCAATTTGCGCAGCAAAAGACATGATTATTTCGTTAAAGTTATCAATTTTCTCCTGATTCTCCGGCGCAATGCCAAAAGCCCAAAATCCTTGAACAATACCGCCAAATATCAAAGGTACCAGGTACTCTGTTTCATTGATATCCGTTTTTGTTAAATAATTCTTTTTATCCAGCTTGATCATCGTGCCTTGCTCAATTGCTGTGCTATAGGGTGTTCTTTCATAGTCTCTTCTACGTTCGTCGATATCGTTGATATCACAATTTAAAGCGATCACTTCACGTACGCGGTGATCCCCTTTTATTCGCTCTAAAAAAATGGATCGATTCAGATCAAGGGCCTGGTTTACCATATTAATGACCTGAGACCAATGTTCGCTTGATTCATAAAAACTCTCAGGTATATATCGCTCCCTGAGCTTTACTGATGCATCAATAATGAGCTTTTGGTTGGATTCTTCCTGATAGAGGGCTCGTTTGCGATAAACCAGATATATACTGATAAAAGTGGAAATCAATATTTCGATCACTGGAATCCAGATATCTGCATATCTTAAAAAAATCCAGGGAATAAAAGAATATAACACGAGAAAAGAAAATGACACCCATGTGATCAGACGAAAACTGATCAATTGATAAAAAACAAGATTAAACAAACTTAAGCAGGCAATTATAATCAGTACAAGCCATGCGGGTATTTCGGTGATGACCTTTCCCTCAAGCAATGTCTCCAGTGCGTAAGCATGAAAATGGCTCTCGGGGATGCCTTTATCTGGCGAGAGAGGCGTTTTTATTCTGTTGTTATCAATGGCACTGCCGGAACCGATTATCACATATTTATCTGTAATCATTTGAGATATCAATTCACCAGATACTGCCCTCTCAAAATCAATTTTTGCCAGACCATTTTGTTTGGCTCTAAAATCAATTAAATATGAGCTTTGATGAACTGATTTGAGTGTATCATTTTCAGCCAACATGTATTCGATGGTTTTGTAAGTCTGGTTTTTTAAAGTCAGCTCAGTGAGTTGGTATCGATTGATCCCATGAAAGCTTTCTGGAATTGTTTTAACGCCTGAATATACATGATATTTTTGAAGCATCTCAAGGGAAGAATAAAAGACATTCCTGCTTTCTAGAACATCCAGGGCAACAAGGATATGCTCATATTGCGTCAGTTCAGGAATAAACGTTGCAAAATCCTGTGGCAAGTCAATCAGGACAATTTTTTTGGGATTTAGTTTTCCGATCTTTTGAATTAATACATGCCAGGAATTGATATCCTGAAATTGTTTTTTTTCATTGATTTCAATAAGAAAGACATGTGAAGGTGATCGATTGACCTGATGACAATACCGCACATATTGGTCGTATAGAAGTTTGTTGGCTATTTCAAATCCTCCAGAAAGGCTGAGGAGCCATATTCCAATGGATAGTACCATGCCGGTGAGTAGATATTTATATTTCATTAAATGATTCCTAATGTTTGGTATTAAACGCATTGATTACAACGATCATTGAGCACATTAACTTTATCTTGCTGCATCGCATGAAAAAGTTCATAAGTAAGTGGTCATAAGTTTTCGGGTAGAAAAAAGTTCGTCCAACTGAATATGTTCGACCGCCTGGGGTTTCAACCCCAGGCGGTCGTGCTGAAACCGAAATTTTTCAATACCAGGTGGTTGAACATAGCCCGGAAAGCTATACTTTTATCTACCCGAAAACTGATGATCGCTTACTTAATGTGTTGATTCGCTTCTGAACCATGATTACACTGAAGAAGATGAATAAGATGAAATAAAGACACTTTAAATTCATCTTATTCATCTTTTTCAGTGTAATCATGGTTCAGAAACGAATCAACAAATATTGAATAATGATATCTATCGAATTATTATTTTTCCGATACATTAAAATTAAGTTCCTCATTTATAAATTGTTCATTCAGTTTCTGAACCATGATTACACTGAAAAAGATGAATTTTCACCCTCCTCAGCAATTCTTTTTTGAGTATATAGCGGCCACCACTGAAAACATTGTAATGGATCTTGGTGGCGGTTTTATAATTTTCAAAACAGCCTGGATGATTGAAATTTGTATGGGGTTAATATTCGCTAATCAATTTTCTTTAAAAAATATCCTGAGGGATGTTCACCATTGACAAATTCGGTATAAAACCAATAGTGGATAAAAAAATGACTTCGATGCCCGAATATTTGCCCACGCCTGCTTAATCCGGATGAGTACCATCCGAGAATCAGGGGTATTTTAGATTGCAATACGTAATGCAGATGAAATCGTTAAGGGTAAGTCTTCTGCCACAGATGAATTTTGATGCAACTCTTTGGGCCCAATATCCGGTTTCGTTTTACGACCAGTTATTGCACTGATCATCCTGTCACTAATGTTGACATGATGAGGATGAAGGAACGTTTAATAAATAAACATATTATTTTTCTCTGCTTTTTGTCAGGTTGTTGAAATATTTAGCTCCAATTTGTTTTCAATCAAATTATCATGAAAAATAGACAAGTCAAGAAAAAAAGATTGAATAAAAAAAATGGCACTTGACTTGGTATCTTAATTCTGTATAAGCTGAATATTGGTTGATGAATTGTTCCCGCATATTTAGATGTATCGGAAAAATAAAAATTCGATAGATATCATTATTGAATATGTGTTGATTCGTTTCTGAACCATGATTACACTGAAGAAGATGAACTTATTTAAATGTATCGGAAAAACAAAAATTCGATAGATATCATTATTGAATATGTGTTGATTCGTTTCTGAACCATGATTACACTGAAGAAGATGAATAAGATGAATTTAAAGTGTCTTTATTTCATCTTATTCATCTTCTTCAGTGTAATCATGGTTCAGAAACGAATCAACAATATTCAATAATGAGGAACTTATTTTTAGCGCTTAAATGCTCATAAAATAAAAAAATTGCCCGAAGGGCATTATGTTCTCTTATTTCATCTTCTTCAGTGTAATCATGGTTCAAAAACGAATCACCACTTATTGAACAATAAGGAATTTGTTTTCAGAGCTTTCCTAAGCGAATTTTTTTTACAAACACCTATGCGTATTTTTTTGTTCTTAAAATAGATGTCGCTTTCTCGGATGCCACTGAAACAATAAATAACCGATTATGCGTTTTTGGGTATAAAAAAATTTTCCGCATGTGGCTAAATCCTTTGTTTGGTACAGATCACAGCGGTTCATTAAGAAATAATTGGAAGATTCCAATTATTACAAATGATTAAGGGAGAGATGTTATGTCAAAAATTCTAAAAATTAAATTAGCAACATTTATACTTTGCTTTCTTTTTATTCATTTTGCAGTTGCTGGAACTTACAATAATATTATCACTTTTGGCGACAGCCTTACAGACAGTGGAAATATTTTAAAAATGGCACCAGGGTTATACAATTCAAATAACTATGCTAGCGGTGCCTTTTCAAATGGAATCATCTGGGCTGAGTATTTTGCTGAAAAACTGGGTATAAATCAGAGATACCTTTTGGCAAGTTTTTTAAAAAATGATAATTGGGATCCGCCTGAAGGAAAAGTCTGGTACAATAATGCATTTGGAGGCGCTGAAACAGGTTCCAGTAAGGTGCCTCCGGGCTTATTAAGCCAGGTTGCTACATGGGTCGCTGCAGATAAAAAAATACCTGGTAATTCCCTTTGTATCATTTGGATTGGCGGGAACAACTTTCTTAACTGGATAGATGATCATTCTTTAAACATGGATGATTACACAGAAGTCACAGACAATGCTGTCGCTGACATAAAAGCTGCGCTAACAACGCTTACTGATGTCTTGGAAGCAACAGATGTGTTATTAATGAATCTTCCAAATCTGGGAAAAACGCCATCAAATAATGGCTATTATGGAAACAATAATGAAGAATATGGAACCTTTGTATCTTCAACATTTAATAATAAATTAGAAACAGCGGTTAACGAATTTCAATTATCTCATACATCAGTTAACTTATTCCTGGTTGATACTTATGTTTTTTTGGAAAAAGCTGTAGAAAATCCACATCAGTTTGGCTATAATAACGCTGTTTCTCCAGCATTAGATGTAACCAAGCCTGAGCACGGGTTTGACAATGTTGATAAATATCTTTTCTGGGATGGTGTACATCCCACCACTGAAGCCCATAGAGATATTGCAAATCAGATATATGGTAAAATATTTTTTGAAAATGCACATGATGACGCAATATTTTTTGAATCCTACACAAAAGATGTTTTTGGCGTGGAATACGATGAGCAGCATGATTTCAGATATGTGGCCATGTCTTCAAATGGGTATCCGGATACGAACAAACCCGATTTTATCTACGGCTTATTTGACATTAAAATCACTTTAGCGAATAACGCAACTTCCACTGAATTTACAATTCATTTACCGAAAGCTGCGTCACCTGAGGAAAAGTGGTATAAATACACGCCTGATGGATGGATAGACTTTGACCAAAGTGTCATAAATGACCCTGATAATGATGGCGCAGTTTTTAGTGAAGACAGAAAAAGCGTTACAATTCATATCACTGACAATGGGCCCTATGATGATGACGATACCATTGGCGTAATTAAAGATCCTTCTGGGCTAGGTTCGGAAACTTCAAACGTTGTTTCAGATTCGGATTCAGACTCAGACTCTGGCTGTTTTATTCATACATTGCTTAAATAATCGAGATATATCAGTTTGCAATCTTACATACTATCTGATAAATTAATAATGAAGGCTGAGTAAATAAGTTTTTCATTATTCAATATTTGCGGATTCGTTTCTGAACCAATGGTACAAATAAAAAATGAACTGTTGGCAACGTAAATGCGTGATGTTTAATTCTTGAACAAACAAACATGATAAATGGGGAAATTTTTTCACAGCTTTCCTAAATCAGTCACAATAAAGAATTTCACAAAATTTGAGTATAACGTATTTTGGAGAGTCTGGTTTTCTAACCTAAAATGGTTTTGAACAAGCCTCCCCTAGAACACGAGTATAATTCAGTTTAAAAAAATATAAATCGGTCTATCGTTTCAAGGTAGACCCCTCCCAAAATTTTGAGGTGAAAAAATGATCAGAACAGGACTAAAAGTACTTACCAAAACCATGGGTCGTTCATTTTCAATGATCCAAAATGCCGAGAAACGAATGCGACAGGAATTGGTAAATACAAACGAAATGATACCTGAGGTGCTTCGAAAGGTACTCGTATCTGATGAGATCAAAGAAATGGTCAGCAGGATGCCTAAGAAAATAGGGGATCATGGCTATGACCCCTGGGGTTATCATCAGGAAACTGCTGAAATCGGACTGGTAGTGTTAAAAGCAATGTACGATTATTATTTTCGAGTGGAAAGCTATGGACTGGAAAATGTTCCCAAAGATGGCAGCGCTTTTGTTATTTCTAACCATAGCGGCCAGCTTCCCATTGATGGAACCCTCATTGCGACAGCACTGGCGACCAATCCAAATGGTCCACGTGCCCCCAGAGTAATGATTGAGCGTTTTTTTCCAACAGTTCCTTTTGTTTATACCTTCCTTACTCAAGCTGGTGCAATTATTGGAGACCCAATTAATTGCATTAAAATGCTTGAAAATGGTGAAATCATCATTGTCTTTCCTGAAGGGATCCGCGGTTCAGGAAAACCCTATCGTAAGCGATATCAACTTCAATACATGGGAACTGGTTTTGTTCGAATTGCTGTTCAGACCAAAAGTCCTATTGTACCGGTAGGGGTTGTTGGATGCGAAGAAACGATGCCATCACTGGGGTCGGTTGATCCTCTTGCTCGCTTACTCTCCATTCCATATGTGCCCATTGCTGTTCCCTGCCCTTTTCCTGCAAAAGTAATTATTAATTTTGGCGAACCAATTCATCTGGATGGAGACATTGATGATGAAAATGAGATGATCCAAAAAGTCGATTATGTTAAGGAGCAAATTAACTATCTTATCCAAAAAGGCTTAAAACAAAGAGGAAAGAGGTTTTTGTAATGGAAAATCAAAAGAAGAAAAAAGTGTTGGTTACTGGTGCAGGGGGCGCATTGGCCCAACGTGTTATCAATAAACTCAAATTAAAACGAGAATATGAGATTATTGGCGTAGGCTTCAAAGAAAGCACATATTATGATGATACCATTAAAAATTATCGAATTGATTTTTCTAAGCGTGGCTTTGAAATGGTTTTTCGAGAGAATCAGTTTGATAGTGTCATTCATCTTGGAAGAATACTATTATATGATGACACCCCGAGTCGTCGATACAATGTCAATGTAACAGGCAGTAAAAAAATCTTTGATCTGAGCTTAAAGTATGGTGTAAAAGATATTATTGTTTTATCCACATTCTATGTCTATGGTGCACATCCATATAATCCATCATTGCTAGATGAAATGTTTCCCTTGAAAGCCTCAAATAATTCATCACATCTGGCAGATGCTGTTGAGTTGGAATATTTGTCATCACTATATATGCTGAAATACCCGGATTTAAAGACCACCATTTTAAGACCCTGTAATATTTTGGGACCAGGAATACAAAATTCTGTCAGTCTATTACTCAATCGAAAATATGTGCCATGTCTGTTGGGCTTTTCACCCATTATGCAATTTATCCATGTTGATGATTTGGCTGAAGCCATCATTTTGGCTTATGAAAAAACAACCCCTGGAGTTTACAATGTTGTGACTGAAGACTGGCTGCCATATCAAAAAGCGATAAAGATGGCTGGAGGCGTTCCTTTGCCAATTCCACCTTTTCCGCCATCACTGTCAAAACAGGTGGTTCGCAGGATGAACATCAAAGAATTTCCCGACTATTTAATTAATTATTACAAATATCCTGTTGTGTTGGATGGTAATTTGTTCAAAGAAACCTATTCATTCAAAGCGCGATATTCTCTGACTGATATTTTTGAGTATTACAAACAGCAGAAAGATCTTCGGGTTTTCTAATTGCCAGGCGTTAAACAGGATTTCTCATGCGCTATCGTTTTTTAATAATTCACCATGCGACAGTAATTCTCAAGATTATACAGAAATTTTTATTACAGATGTATGATTCTGCTGAGATTGACATTTGTCACCCTGATGATCAGGCACTAAAGCATATTTCAGAAGAAAAATATCAGTTGATATATTCCGGACTTGAAATGGCAGGGCTTAATGGTTTTGATATATTTGATCAAATGCGCGTTTCAAAAGTAAATTCAAATACCCCTTTTGTGATGATGTCTGCGACTGATTCACCGCGTCAAAAAGATCGATATAAACACAGGGGCATTCAGTTCCACTTAACCATCCCCTGCACATTTCAACAATTTCGAAAGATTACACGGGTCGTTTTGAGTCCGGAAATGCCTGAAATGCATGATATGAATATGCGTTTTGTCATCCCAAAAACAACAGCAGAAATTCATGTTGGCAGTCATACTTACCGGGCCAATTTAATTAATGTGGGAATGGACAGTATGGATTGCGAATTATTATGTCCGGAGGACACAGCGCAGTTGATACAAGATTGTGATGTCAGTATTAAATTTCCAGAGCAATATGGCAATGTGCATATTAAAAATCTCAGGGCGTCGCTCTTACGAATGACAGCCAAAGCGCGATTGACAGATACCATGCCCCAAAGATTAAAAACCACCTGGAAATTTTCTTTTACTGGCCTGGATAGTCAATCAACCCTTGCTCAAGTGATTCGTAAGGCGCCACGATCTCAGCTGGATATGTATGAAGACCTTGAGAATATTTATGAAATTAACGATCAACTTACATACGCGAATGAGTCTTTACAAGAACAGCTTGAACATCTGCAAATAGAAAATGATCGTCTCTTATCAAAAATTCAAGTGCTTGAGAAAACGCTTTCCGAAAAGCAATTTACTGGAACGATAACACCCAAAGATATTCCCTTGAGCGCTCTGATAAATGAAACCGCTCAAGCAGCAAAAGATCCTAAAAAACTCAAAATTTTTAAACGCATCATTGACGAAAATGTGCAAATAAGAAATCAAACAAAATCAGGTGCAGTCAATTAAAATGCAACCTATCAACAGTAAATATTTATTGGCTATTATCATTCGCATCATAGTCTTAGTATTCATGCTTCTCATAACCTCTCAGTTAAGCGCCAACACAGATATGTCTCCGATTACTTGTGAAAATAATACCCTAATTTGCAGTGCAGATGAGTTAGAGGTAAAAGATATTGAACATCTTTTATTTCAAGAATGCGGCATTCGAATCACCGGATTAAAAGCCCAAGAAGGTCAATACATTACCTATCACGCAAAAGGCCCAATGCTGGAAACAATGAAACGATTGCTGAGATACTTAAATGCAGAAAGTTATGTATTTGAGTTTAATGGGGATCAATTAACCCACGTGTTAATATATTCCAGAGGTAAAACACGATTTGCCAGGCAAAGAAGCATGCCCCATTCTTCACAATTTAACAATACCGGTAAAAAAGTCAATGCAGTCAAAGTGTTGGATATTGTACCTGGAAGTCAGGCTGAAATTCATGGTTTTCAAAAAAATGATATTATTATTGAATATGACACCGTACCGATCACATCAGCATCACAACTGGTGTCAGTTGTAAAAAAAAAAAAGAAAGAAAAACAACGTGTCGAACTGGTCCTGGTTCGGGATGGATCTCGCCAGAGTTTCATTTTGGACAGTGGGTTAATTGGTGTTCGCATTCAAACGATTCGGGTGTCACCGGATGACATCAATTAAGGAGTTTTCATGCAAAAAATATTCAACATATTCCTATGGACAGTGATAAGTCCGATGGTGGCATGGGGACAAACAACTGTATATGTGGGAAGTATCACCGGGGATGTCGAACCGGCAATGGCAGCGTATGTTGAACGAATTCTCGAAACCGCTGATTCCCCAGACGCTCTATTGATTTTGAAAATGGATACTTTTGGCGGTCGTGTTGATGCTGCCTTAAATATTGTTGATATCCTGACTCGCGCAAAGCATGTCAAAACAGTTGCCTATGTAACAAATAAAGCCATTTCTGCAGGTGCGCTCATTGCCCTTGCCTGTCATTCGCTCTATATGAAACCACACACAACGATTGGAGACTGCGCACCAATTATTTACGACTCAAATGGCCCTCAAATGCTGGGTGAAAAATTTCAATCTCCATTGCGTGCAAAATTTCGCGCACTGGCAAAAAAAAATGGTTATCCGCCATTGCTGGCTGAAGCGATGGTGTCTTCAGAAAAAGCAGTATATGAAATTACTTATACTTCAAATAATGTTGAATTTATGGATCAATACACGTATAACGACCTCACTGATAAGCAAAAAAAAACAATCCAACAAAAAAAGACCCTTGTGCCCAAGAATGAACTGTTAACTATGGATGACACAGAAGCGCATGCGCTTGGATTTTCAAAAAAAACAGCTCAAAACGTAAATGACATTTTATCAAATTTGTCTTTATCAGATCAACCGGTTGTTCGTATTGAAGAAACCTGGTCAGAGCAAATGGTTCGATGGATATATTCTGTCTCTTCAATTTTACTGTTGATTGGCATGGCGGCAATGTATATGGAATTGAAATCTCCAGGGTTTGGTGTTTTTGGTTTGATAGGGCTCCTTTTTTTAGGGATTGTTTTTTTTGCACAGTACTTTGTCGGATTGTCAGATCACCTGGAATTGCTCCTTATCGCAATGGCGATCATATTAATGGGTTTTGAAATATTTGTTTTTCCCGGGTTTGGATTTTCGGGCTTGACTGCAATTGCATGTATTGCTTTGGCGTTAATTTTTAGCTTTCAGGATTTTGTCATTCCCAGTCCGAATTTACCCTGGGAAGGTCAATTGATGATCAATAATAGTATCAAAGTACTGGGATCAGCGGTTTTTGCATGGATATTGTCAATTGTATTGTTTCGATTCATTCTTCCCAAAACATCTCATCTCGTATCAGGGCCTTACCTGGATACAAACCTTGCCGATGCCCATGTAACAAATTTTTCAACCATGCGTCCTGATATTGGAGACACAGGTGTTGCCCGAACCCTTTTACGTCCATCTGGAAAAATGACGATAGGAAAAGAAATTTATGATGTTGTCACACAGGGAGAATTCATCCCACAAGGGCATGAAGTTCGTGTTATCAATATTAAAGGTCCAAGAATCATTGTGAAACTAATATGAATGAAATACTTTATTCTATACTGCTTCAATTATCAGCAGGAATAGTTGTTCTGGCTGAAATATTTATCCCATCAGGCGGAATCTTAGCAATTCTGGCAACAGGGCTTTTTGGGTATTCCCTGTTTTTGTTATTTACAAGTGTTTCTGTAACCGCTGGTAGCTTTGCCTTATGTTTGGACTTGATGATTGTGCCAATAATAATTCTTTGGGGATTAAAGCGCTTGGGAAAGTCCAGGTTAGCACTGAATACAAGCCTGACTCGAGAAGATGGCGTTGTTTCTCAACCAAGAGAACTGGACTCTTTTTTGGGCAAAACAGGCATCGCAATATCCTCTTTGAGACCCTCAGGTACTGCTGAAATAAACGATTTGCGTGTCGATGTTGTCACGCGTGGAGAGTTTATTGAAAAAGGAACGTCCATTGAGGTTATGGCGGTTACCGGTAATCAGGTCATTGTATTTGCCTCTCAAACAAATGTTTGTAAGACATAAAAGAATGATAATAAACATCTTCGACTGTTTTTTGGTTTTTTGGGACGATTATAACGAAGGGCTAATCATGGTTCAAAAACAAGAATGAACAATGAGCGCAGCATTTTAAATGGAAACGTTATTATTCGGGCATGCCTAAGTATGCTGGAGCGAATCATTCAATCAATAATGTATTATTATAGAACTCAGCATTAAAACCAATGATATACATATTGTCAACAAGCAATGTTGGTACTCTGAGACTACCACTGCGCCCCATGGCTTGTTTCAAAATGCTTTCTTTTTTATCAGTTTTTGGATTCCAGGTATGAACTTTTTTTCCTGAAGTTGTGATAATTTTTTCGGCTGTTTTCAATAATTGCCATGTAGACTCACTATCATATTTTTCTTTTCTTGCATCTACCTGTGTTTCGATAACTGCATTCTTAGCAGCAAGAGCCTCTTGCGCTTTTTTGGCAGATTGTCATCCTTTCCTAAGGTATGCCCAATTGATTTTCATTTCTTTATCCTTTTTTTTTGAGTGGATAAGGAATGCTCGAATAATAAAAGTTCCTGTAATAAATGTTTAAGTGTTCAGTGATTAAATATCAATTACATGCATGACAAACTGTTATGGAGATGAACAATATTGTCATCTTACCCTCATTTTGCATGAACGAACACGGAGCAGCACAAACTTACATTATGAAATGAGTAAAAAAGCCAAAGTTGGATGATCATATTCATCGAGTCTTTTTTTAGTTATTCTTGTGTTGAAATTGGAATTCTACATGAAAACCACTTTAACAGAAAAAAGGCCGCAGAGACAGCCGCAATTAACGCCGCAAGGCTTAGGATCATATCGCTGCTATATTTTGAGAAATCTAAAACAATGACCTTTCTTGCAATTGCAATCAATGCTACTTCAAGCACAAGCTCGACATGAACAACCCCATCAAGCATATATGCTTTAATCGTTTCTAGCAATTCAACACCGATTAATACTAACAGGATGACTCCAAATATTCCTAATAATTCATCAATTTTTAAAAGTAAAATTGGCTGGTTAATGATATCACGAATAATAATCCAGCCCAGTTCAATAATAGACAACGTGACAACTATTACCATCATAACTATGAGAGTGATAATTACAATACGTTCAAATTTTTTTAAAAATTCAAGCATAAACACCATTCAATCTTTTAAAATTTTAAAATAAAACGCTTTTAATTCATCTTCTTTAGCGTAATCCAGGTTCAAAACAAAAGTTTGGTACGCATATATTTTATTGTACAGTCAAGCATTTTTCAATGAGGATTTTATTTTTCGAGCATCACTGTAAACAACTGGCAAAGATATCATACATTGGATAATGATGCAAATGGAAATCCAAAATGAGTTGCGTTTTTGACATATTGATCCTTGCTTTGTTTCACAAGAAACCTTTAGTTCTTTTTCAATCAATCGGATTCTTATTTCGTAAACGGTGTAGTAAGTTGGGAGAGAAATGATTGCTTGTCATTGTGTACTTTTTTACGTAAAGAATCCCCTTCTATTCGTATGAACTTAATGTATTCAATAGTTATTCTTTTTGCTTTTGGTGTCGGTTATACCTGTTCATTATCAGTTATCGATTAAGCAAAGATAGAGGAGATGCTTTAATGAAAGCAGCAAAGGAAATCTTCTCCAATGAAGATGATCAGGTTTTATATGATTTTTTTATCAACCTAGCAGATGCCATAAATCCCAAGTTAAAGTTTCCTGGAATGACACTACAAGATGTTACCCAGCATAATCAATCGTCTCTGCCATACCAACATGCTTTTGTTGACACAATTTTTTGGCATGCACACTAAAACCGCCCACAGAAAAAAATGCTGGAATGACTTTCTTATCTTTATGAGATCTGGCATAGACGTTCACTTTTTCCAAAAAGTCTCGAATCACCTGAACACCCACTTTTTTATTCCATTTTTTAACTTCTATTAAAATTAAACGTTTACAGTCTGACTCTACTGTAATATCGATTTCCATTTCCTTACCATCCGGGCGTTGAAATTTGTTCCGCATACTGACATCAATGATATTTAACGTTCTGGTTTCTTTTACCCCTGAAAAATACACAGACAGTGGAAACTTTTTTCGTGTGCGCATATCAGTTGCCAATTGGTATTCAGCAAATTTTCCGATTAAATGATTCAATCTGCCTTTTAAGGATTGTTTTTCTCGTTGTAATTCATCGATCTGTTCCTGAAAATCAGTTTTAAAATCAGGGGCATGATGTTTGATTTCTTCTTCAAACCGACGACGTAAAACCAGATACAATGTACCATCGGTTAAGCCTTTATATCGAATATCCGACCAGGTGCTTTCAATGAGGTCTGCATCAACTAAGAGTTCCAGTCGTTTGTGAATTTCTTTTGTGGATAAATCAATTTCTAATTTATTTTTAAGTGCCTGCGGTGTCCATGTCTCATCGTTATGTTTGCACATATGCAATAAAATATCTTTGGCATATAAATCATTAATTTTATCAACGGTTTTGTTGATATACTCTTCCCATGTGGCTGACATTCTTGAGTGCCTGCCTGTCAATTCATGGTGAACTGTTTCAATAACACCTTTTGATGTTAATAATGCATTCATTTTACAATTTCGAATCACACAATAAATAAAAAAAGGATCAGACATACACAAGGTATTGATTTGTTCAGCTGTCTGGTTTGTTATTGGCTGATCAAAATGCTCTGCATATTTGTAAACCGCGCTTAACCCATCATCTTTGGCTAAATAAGGGGACATGTAAAATTTATCCAATCGTCCGGCTTCTAAATATTCCTGCATAATTTTAATAATCCAGCTGACATAAGATCCACTCACAAGCATGGGCGCCATTTTGGATTCAACTAAATGATGATAACTTCCCGGCATGGATTTATCCAGGTTTGTCAGCTGATCATCTAAAAAAATATGATTACTAAAATATTGAAATTCATCAATGATAACGATGATTCTTTGATCATAAGCGACAGCAAAGCGATGAGGTGCAGAGCAGGCAATATCCCATATAAATCCGGATTCATTGGCAGTCCGATGTTTTTCGATTGCGTCAATATCTTTCACAAGATGCTTAATTGAATGGGTAAGCCCATATTCTCTAATTTCATCAAAAGACAAGAGCGTGTTTACCATATCTGTATTTCGCTCAAAATATGAAATGTAATGCGATGCAAAGGTCTGATAATATGCAAGTGCAAATTGTTGTATCCAGATATCTTTATCACGCATTCGAATAAAAAAGGGGACAATACCCAATGATTGATCAGACCAGACTTGATTAAAAACACGTTCTAAAATAGCGGTTTTCCCACTTTTTCGTCTGGCAAGAATAACTGTTGACATGGACAATCGCCTGGGAATAAATTTTAACCATTTGTTCAATCGTTCAAATTCTTCATGGCGGCCAACGAACAAATCCGGATCACCTATCGTTTCTGCTAATGGGTATTGCATGAATCCTCCAATTTGATTGGTGTCATTAAAACTGGATGGATTGTAACAAAATTCAAAATGAGTATCAAGGTTAGAGTTTGACTTTTCTGATCAAGTCCCATCAAATTGCATTTCCGGATTGATATCATCAGAGTAATTTTTTCAGCATGTCAATTCATCTCTGCCATTTTCATGATCAAATGGGATATAGACAAAAGCCCCTGTTGAAGGATTGGTAAGTGTCATTGTTCTTTTTGAAGCTTTAAGTAGGCGATCATATGTTTTCGGGTAGAAAAAAGTTCGTGCAACTGAAAATGTTCGACCGCCTGGGGTTGAAACCCCAGGCTATTATCTGTCATCCCTAAAGGGACTTAAAGTGTTATACTTAAAAGATCTGTTATAATCGAACGAAATGTTTCAACCCCAGGCGGTCGAACATTTTTAGTTGCACGAACTTTTTTCTACCCGAAAACTTATGACCGCTTACTTATTGATCAGCATAAATACCAGATAATCATGATCCGGATTCAACTGAAAGGGCATTCATTAAAAATGATTATGATAAATCGCTTCCTGTTCATCCAAAATTTCTCGAATAATATCCATACTGGTTATTGGATTCATCAGCACCGAGCGCAGGACAACCTGTTTAAGTCCATTTTTTTCTAATGTTGTTCGAGAGACAAAGCTATTTCCAGCCTGTCTTTGAAGCCGTTGCATGCGGATATTGATTTGATTAATTGTGTGATTCAATTCTTTTTTTTCTTCAAATGAGGCCTTCTGCCATTTTTCTTTGATAGGTTCAGGAAAAACCCGATATGTCAAAATATTGAGTTGGGGTTGTGATACCAAAGTGAATAATGGACGGGTTTGAATTTCGCTGGCAAATTCTTTGGCGAGCTCAATGCCATGATCAATAAGTAGTGCATATCCCTTCTTTCCCATAATTTCCAAGGCATTCCCCAGTACTAAAGATGTTGCTGCACGAGAACCAACAATTGATCGAATCCCCAGATCCACAGAGCCTGGCCGATTGACATAGGCAGAATGGTAGGCTACCGCATCCATTGCTTTTGGGTTTTTAAAATAGACCATCCCACAACTCATGGGCATATAAAACTGTTTGTGGCCATCAACGATAATAGAGTCTGCCCGCTCAATGCCTGATAAAAGTTCACAATATTTTTCAGACAACATTGTTGGCCCTCCCCAGGCAGCATCGACATGAAAGTGAATATCATACTTCTGACAAATATCTGCTATATCATTAATGGGGTCTATCGTCCCTGTTTCAGTTGTTCCAGCAATCGCAATTACTGCAATAATAGCCACATTTTGCTCATTTAATTCTTGAATGTTTTTTTCAAGTGCCTGTGTGTTCATCTGGAATTGATCATTGATTGGAATTTGGATCACATTGTCATTGCCGATTCCCAATACGCCCCCCGCCTTTCTAAGTGAATAATGCCCCATTTTCGAGACCAGAATGACGGCGCGATCATTTTTATAATACTGAAGGGCACGTGCAAAGCCTTCGCATTCAATGCCTTTAAAATTCTCAGTTATGGGAAAGCGTTTATTTCTGGCCACCCACATTGCGGTCAGATTTGCCAGAGTTCCATCTTCAACAAAAGCGCCCAACGTACTTTCAGGATTTTGGATATGATATTCGTAGAAGGAAGGGTCTTTTTGAAAGAACAATCGATGTATTTTAGCAAGCAACTGTCTTTCCCAGATAGAAACCACTTTTGAGGTTTCCAGCTTGACAACATTTTGATTCAAAGCGGCAACAATGGTATGTAAATGAACCATAAAAAAAGGAATAGCAGATGTCATATGTCCGATAAAATAGGGTGATGCCACATTTACAGCATGGGGTGCGAGGTCGTAGATAATGGCTTTGATTACATCCGCTAGCTTTCGGGCAGGATGAAGATTGATTGTGCTATCTCTGAAACGATCGGAGAGTTCATCAAGACTGGCATCCTCTGTAATCCCAACATGTTCTTTCAGAAAATCATGAAGTCCAAAAAGAATTTGCTCCATGTATTTTACCAGTCTTTGCCTTGCCTGGTTTTCAGGTCGAATAAAAACTCGTTGCAATGCATCCCAATTGGCAACAAGAGAAGCAATTGATTGTTTTTTCTGATCCATATTATTATCCATTATTCTTCATCAGCAATTGATTCATCTATTTGAGGAGTATTTTCATGGAATCTATTCAATATCTCATATCCCTTCAAAATATCCAATGCACGTGCAATTTGATAATCTGACATCAAGTCTTCAGTTCGAATTTTTCCATGTCGCATGACCTGCCGCTTTTTTGTATCTTTTTTTTCATTGGATTCTGGCTTGATGTGTTTTTCTTTTGGCTCAGTTTTACGATCTGTTTTGGATGAATTAGGTTCCGCTTCAAGATGATTTTTAAGGTCTTTCTCCTTGATTACTGGTGGAAAGTTCGCATCATCCTGCTTGAGTTTAATATAGCTCGAAGATACTGTAATATCGGGTACGATTCCTTGTGCCTGGATTGATCGACCATTGGGTGTATAATAACGCGCAATCGTATATTTCAATCCATACCCATCCCGCAGAGGTTCAACTGTTTGAACAGAACCTTTGCCAAAGGAGGTAATTCCTAAAATCAATGCTCGTTTATGATCCTGAAGTGCTCCAGCGACAATTTCTGATGCACTGGCACTTCCGGAGTTGATCAATACGACAATGGGGTATTCAGGTTCTGTATTATCGCTGTGAGCGTCAAACTCTTTTGTGTTTTCAGCAGAACGACCTTTAATAGACACAATATTCCCTTCATCTATGAACAAATCCGCTAACTTGACAGCCTGATCTAAAAGCCCCCCGGGATTATCTCGAAGATCCAGTATCAGACCTTTAAAGTGTTTGGAGTTTATTTTTAATTTGTCCAATATATCAACAATTTCATCCACTGTGTTTTCTCGAAAATTGGTAACCCACACATAACCATAACCATCACCCAGTGATGCAGAACGTACGCTTTCAATAGGGATGATATCCCGCACAATTTTAACATCAAAAGGCTTTTCTTCTCCATCACGAGCAATGGTAATCACGACAGATGTCCCTTTTTTCCCGCGCATTTTTTTTACCGCTTCCCACATCTCCATATCTTGTGTGGACTCGCCATCAACTTTAACAATGCGATCCCCCGCCTGAATGCCTTTACGATAAGCCGGGGTGCCCTCGATCGGCGAGACAACTGTCAAAATTCCTTTTTTCATTGTGATGACAATCCCTATACCACCGAATTCACCATGTGTATCAATTTGAAGTTCTTCAAATGCCTCTGGCGGCATAAAGGATGAATGCGGATCCAAAGATCGAATCATACCCTGAATCGCACTGTGGATTAACTTTTTTGAATCCACCGGGTCGACATAATTGTCTTCCACAAGCGAGATGATATCAGTAAATAGTTTTAAACCTTCATATGTCTCTTCTTTGTCTGCGAATGAATGTTGAGAAAACATAAGAACAGAAGAAACGATCAGGAATCCAATGGTTAATTTCACTTTTTGTTGCATAGATTTTTCCTTCAGCTTTCTTTTAGCCATTTTATGGGATTGATGGGTTTACCATGATGTCGAACTTCAAAATACAATCCGGGACCAACGATGGAACCTGTATCACCAAGCGTTCCAACAACTTCACCTTGTTCGACAACGTCACCTTTATGTTTGAATATTTCATCTGCATGGGCATACACAGTATAGTAACTTTCACCATGATCGATAATGATCATGTTGCCATAGCCTTTGAACCATTTTGCATATAAAATTCTTCCCGGACAAACGGCTTTGATCGGCTCTCCTTTTTCGGCAATAATATATAAACCACTGCGAAATCGTGTAATACCAAGCTTTTGATTGGTATATGTCCCATATTTATTGATAATTTTACCATTCACAGGTAATCGTAGCTTGGGCTGATCTTTGTTGAACAAAACGTTTTGTTGATCTGTTCTGGTGATTTTGGCGTGAATGTCATTAATCGTCTGGTTCAAATCATTGGCCGATTGTTCTAAGGCAACCATAGCTTTGTGAGCAAGATGTTTTTGATTTTGAATGTCTTTTAGTATCTTGGATCGTTCACTTTTTTGACGTTTCATATGATCATGAATGTCAGAAACCCTGTTTTGCATTGCCTTTTTTTGCTGTCGCTTATTTCTGAGTACACCAAATAGATGCTCTAGTTTCTTTTTGTCTATCATGAGCTTGGATCGAGTTTGATTGTCATCGTTTAGTATGTACGAAAGATATTTATATGATGTAAACACATCAGAGAATGAGTCTGCATGATAAAATATTTGTGATGCCCCGATACGTTTTAGTTTATATAAGGCCACCAAACGTTTACTGACATATTTTTCTGTTTTGACAATTTGTTTTAGCAATAACTCACTTTTATGTTTTGTGGCTTCAATTTTCTTGTCAATCGTTGCAATTTCTTTGGAAAGGGCAGACAATTTTAAAGAATACTGGTTCAAGGAACGATCAACTTCATCCAGCTCAACGAGAATATTTTTTTCCTTTTCACTGGCGCGTCTGTATTGTTCCTGATGGGCGGAGATTTGCTGTGTTATTTCATTCTTTTCTTCTTTTAAGGCCTGCACCCTTTTTTGACTTTTTTCTTTATGTTTTGTTTGAGAAACCTGGATAAGCTGATTGACATCTTTTTTCGGCAATATTCGTACAAACTGACGTGCAATATAACCAATCTGATTTTTATGCCGAACAAATAACCATTCATTATCCACAGAAATGACTTGAACGATTGTTCCGGAAGCAAGTTTACCAATAGGAGGTAATGTTAAGTCTGGCGTGGGCCTGAAATTTAAACGATCAGCAATAACTTTCCCGCTTGCCGGCTCAAATCCAATAATTTCTACAAAATGACGACTGACAAAACCAATTTTTCCCAAATGTTTAATTTTAAGCCAATCCTTTTGTGTTTCAATAACAAGCACTCGCATGCCTTTGTATAAGCTTCCCAAAGGCGGTTGGGTTAGATCTGGTGATGGCCGAATATTCAGACGATTGGTCAAGACAATGCCATAACTGGCAGACCATACAGAAGGTTGGACGCCAAAACATAACAGTAATAGTAGACCAATTATTATAGTTTTATAAATTGTTTTAGCGAGATATAGCACCCTGCCCACCCTGTTCCCATACTTAAAACGATAAGCATGACAATTGTATGCAATGAATAAAAATGAGGCGTAAATAAGTCTGTAGACCACACAGGTAAATTATAAATGGTCAGATAGTAAAACAGACCATATAAAATGGTCAATCCGATAATTCCTCCAATCAAGCCCTGTATAATACCCTCCATGTAAAAAGGCACTTTAATAAACCATTGCGTCGCTCCAATGAAGCGCATCACGTCAATTTCATCTCGGCGAGAATAAAACACCAGCCGGATTGTGTTGGAGATCACAAATAAGGTTGTCATCACCAGAAGTGTACCGATCGCCATGCAGGTAAATTGAAAAAAAGTCATAAACGACGTAATTCGCTCAAGCCACCCTTTTCCATATTCCACCTCAGTGATCTCAGGCATCATTTGCAATTGATTGGCCAAATTTTCAATGGGCTGCCAGGTATTCACCTCAGGGTTGACATGGATCATAAATGAAGCAGGTAATGGATTTTTCTTTAGATGAGATAAGATATTGCCCTGCTGCATATCATTTTTCATAAAATTCAGGGCATCCTCTTTTGAAACATATTCGATTTGTTTAACGCCATACAGACTGTTGATATGATTTTTAATCATCGCAATATCCGCCTTTTCAACTGAAGGGGAAACATAGGCCATGATTCTAATTCCCTTTTTCCAGATATAAAAGACCTGATTGATATTGGTAAAAAATAATCCAAATGCTGCTGTAACCAATAATGACAGGGCAATTGTCAATATGGTAACGGTGTGAAGCATCGGCGTTGCGATGAAATCTTTTAAAACTCCTTTTAAAAAAAAATAGATATAGTTCATTCGTTCATTTTTTCCATTTAATAAAAAATTATATTGCATTCAAAACAATCTGACTGCCTTGAAAAAAACATCAGTAAGTGTATTTTTTTTTGTTAAAAATATCAAGGGAAAAATGTTATGTACAAAGGGGATGCTTTTTATGCAAAATCAGAGATACCCTTTACGCTGAAAATAAAAACGAAATGTTTAAGGCTATTTTGAAATAGGCATTAAGGAACGTTCTGAAAATGAGTTCCCCATATATTAATGTTTATAATGTTTGACTGTTCAAGAATTAAACATCAAGAATATAATAATAAGTAAGGAACGTTCTGAAAATAAGTTCCCCATTAAAAAAATGTTCATTCAGTTTTTTAACCATGATTACACTGAAGAAGATGAATAAGATAAATTTAAAGTGTCTTTATTTCATCTTATTCAGTGTAATCATGGTAGAAACGAATCCACAAATATTGATTAATGAGGAACTTATTTTCCGAGCATTCCTTTGAGAATTATTCCGAGTACTTGTTCTTAATTTCTAATATTTCCTGTTTATTTTCCAGGAACAAATCCACAATTTCAGGATCAAAATGCTGCCCCTTCTCCTTAATCAATAAGTTAATGGCATCCTCAACAAGCCATGCTTTTTTATATGGTCGTTCAGAGGTTAAGGCATCAAAAACATCTGCCACAGCTGCAATGCGACCTTCAACAGGAATATCTTTTCCAGAGATACCATTAGGATAACCTTTGCCATTCCATTTTTCATGATGGGTTAATGCAATCGTTTCAGCCAATTGGCATAAATCAGAGTCTATGTCTGAAAGAAGTGCGGCGCCTATGGCAGAATGCGTTTTCATGATTTCAAATTCTTCCTTATCCAGCTTGCCTGGTTTTAGTAAAACTTGATCAGGGATACCAATTTTCCCAATATCATGAACAACACTGGCACGTTGTAACTGTTTACTTTCTTCATCACTCATCCCCATGGCTTTGCCTAAAATACGTGAATAATGCCCCATACGAATAATATGCACCCCTGTTTCGTTGTCTCTATAATCTGCTGCACGTGCAAGTCGTTTTATTGTTTCATAATGCGCATCTCGCAATTCATTTAATGCATCATTCAACTTTTTTGTTCGATCTGCAACAGCCTGTTCTAAATGATCCTGTAGACGTTTTAATTCGGTATGGGTTTTGATTCGGGATAACAGCTCGGTATGATTGAATGGCTTTGATACATAATCTACTGCGCCGGCATTTAATCCTTTAACAATATCTTCAGGTTCTGTTTTTGCGGTTAAAAAAATGATGGGAATGCATTGGGTCTTGGGATTTCTTTTCAAGATTTGACATACTTCAAAGCCACTCATTTCAGGCATCATGACATCCAACAGTATGAGATCAGGTTTATTTTCTTCAATCATTGCTAAAGCGATGATTCCATTCGCCGCAGACTGAATCGTATAATTCTCCTTCATCAATTTTTTTTCCAATATCCGAATATTGGTTGGAATATCATCTACAATTAGGATAGTGGGTTTTGTTTCCATTTTTTTCCCTTAATTCTGAAATATATATATTTGAACATAATGCCCTTCGGCAATTTTTTTATTTTATGAGTATTTAAGCGCTGAAAATAAGTTCCTTCTAAGGGATGCTCAAAAAATAAATTCCCCATTTCAAAATGCTTGACTCATTAATTAAACACCAGGCATATGCGTACCAAACTGTTCATTTACGTTTTTTGAACCATGATTACACTGAAGAAGATGAATAAGATGAAAAAAACACTTTTAATTCATCTTATTCATCTTCTTCAGTGTAATCATGGTTCAAAAACAAAATGAGCAATTATTAAATGAGGAACTTATTTTTTGATTATTCCTAAGTAACTAAAAAATCGAACTTAATAAAATCAACAGGTTATGATCTTTTAGTTGCTGTTAGGATTGGTCCTCATTTTTCAGGGGGAGCGCTTATTATTGAATATTATTGTTTCTGAACCATGATTACACTGAAGAAGATGAATAAGATGAAAGAAAGACACTTTAAAATCATCTTGTTCATCTTCTTCAGTGTAATCATGGTTCAAAAAACTGAAAGAACATTTATTTAATGGGGAACTTATTTCCAGAACGTTCCTAAGATGAAAGAAAAACACTTTAAATTCATCTTCTTCAGTGAAATCATGGTTCAGAAACGAATCAACAAATATTGAATAATGATATCTATCGAATTTTTATTTTTCCGATACATAAATATTGTATGTGATTTTCGTTATGAAATCAAGAAACTTATCAACTGACTTCCGACACATTTTTAGGCTTAATCGACAACAATCATATTTCGTCCCCCTTGTTTTGCCTTGTTTTGCCTTATATCATTAGTGATCATCGAATGTCGTCATTTCTTCCAAAGTTGCAAAAAGAATACCAGACATTGAAATCAATCATATCAAATTCAGTCCAGGACTTTTCGTTCATGATCACTCAGGCAAGGAACCTTATCATTGATAGATTTTAATTTGACATATAATGACCAGATCATGTATTATATAATGTTTTGTAAAAATATTCGTTGTAGATAGGGTCAGTGCCATTAATTTTCAAATCATTCGGGCCTTGACAATATCTATTACTGATGTTTTCTAATATTTGACTTTAGGAGAATAAAATGAATCACTCACAAAACCAACAAGCATCTGAGAAAGGATCAATGACTGTAAAGCAAGGCCTCGCACAAATGCTGAAGGGCGGTGTTATTATGGATGTTGTCACACCGGATCAGGCAAAAATTGCTGAGGATGCTGGCGCAGCAGCTGTAATGGCACTTGAACGTGTTCCTGCTGACATTCGTGCTGATGGCGGTGTTGCCCGTATGTCTGACCCTGGATTAATCCAACAGATAATTGAATCTGTTACAATTCCGGTCATGGCCAAATGCCGCATTGGTCATTTTGTTGAAGCACAGATATTACAACAAATTGGTGTGGATTATATTGATGAAAGTGAAGTGTTGACACCGGCTGATGAAAGCTATCATATCAATAAACATGAATTCACAGTCCCTTTTGTTTGTGGATGCCGCAATCTTGGGGAAGCTCTCAGAAGAATTGGTGAAGGCGCAGCAATGATTAGAACCAAAGGAGAAGCCGGTACTGGTGATGTTGTCGAAGCTGTTCGCCATGCTCGAACGGTTATCGGTGCACTTCAAAGACTTCAGCACATGCGCGATGATGAACTTATGACATACGCCAAAGAATTAGCCGCACCATACGAATGGATCAAACGTGCAAAAACACAGGGACGTATGCCTGTTGTTAATTTTGCGGCTGGAGGTATTGCAACACCTGCGGATGCTGCTTTGATGATGCAGCTGGGGGTTGATGGCGTATTTGTCGGTTCTGGTATTTTTAAAAGTGGAGATCCCCAAAAGCGTGCCAAAGCCATTGTTGATGCGGTAACACATTATAATAACCCGGAAATTCTGGCCAAAATCAGTGAAAATCTTGGTGCGCCAATGGTTGGAATTAGCGTTCGTTCATTGTCTGAAAACGAAACCCTTGCAAATCGAGGCTGGTAAATCTAATGAAAATTGGTGTATTGGCACTTCAGGGAGCCTTCATTGAACATCAGAAAATGCTTGAAGGACTTTATGTACAAACAATTGAAGTTCGTTTACCTGAGCATCTTGAGTCCATTGATGGACTTATTATTCCAGGCGGAGAAAGCACAACGATTGGAAAACTCGCTGATGCTTATCATCTCATTGAACCCATTCAAGCTTTTGGACATCGTCGTCCCATTTGGGGAACCTGTGCAGGCATGATTTTTATGGCCAAAAAGATTGATCATGCCTGTCAGCAATTATTAAAAATTATGGACATTCACGTTCAAAGAAACGCTTTCGGTCGACAGGTGGATAGCTTTTTGACATCAATAGATATTCCAACATTTTGCGGCAATGCTTTTCCGGGCGTTTTTATTCGAGCGCCTGTGGTTGTGGATTATGGCCCGGACGTTCAAGTATTATCCAGACTGACTGATGGCAGAATTGTTGCGGTGAAAGAAAAACATTTGCTGGCAACAGCTTTTCATCCTGAATTAACCGATGACAACCGATTTCATCAGTTTTTTCTGGATATGATTGACACGTAGAAGACATCGAAAACACACAGTTTTAAAACTTTTGCCTTTAAAAAGGAAAATCGAATGAGCAAAGATCAAACTGTTGAAATCAAATGTCCGAGTTGTGGACACACAAAGATTGTGAATGTGCCAAAAGAACCCATTCCGATCTGCCCCAAATGCAAAAAACAAATGCTGATTAAAGAGGTTCTTCGTGAGGGTAAATCTTACTAAGGAAAGCTCTGAAAATAACTTCACCATTAAATAAATGTTCATTCAGTTTTTTGAACCATGATTACACTGAAAAAGATGAATCAGATGAAATAAAGACACTTTAAATACATCTGATTTATCTTTTTCAGTGTAATCATGGTTCAGAAACGAATCCACAAATATTGAATAATGAGGAATTTATTTTCCGAGCATTTCTAAGGGCATTGGGTCTTTTATAATAATTTTACCAGATTTTTAGTGATCAGGTATGACCCGATAAAAAATATGAATGATAAAATTAGGAGAAAACAGAATGAATTTTTATCGTAAATGTGTCATCGTAGTGGCCTTAACCCTTTTCGCCATTACTTCAGCAGTGGCATCAGACATTGAATTGGCAAAAAAATCTACTCTTGAGGCCATTTTAAAACGTGGCGAACTTCGCGTTGGTTTTGAAGCAGGGTATATGCCCTTTGAAATGACTGACAAAAAGGGAAATTTTGTGGGGTTTGACATTGACGTGGCAAAAGAAATGGCCAAAGCTATGAAAGTAAAGTTTGTACCTGTAAATACTGCATGGGATGGTATTATTCCTGCTTTGATTACTGGAAAGTTTGATATTATCATGAGTGGTATGACCATCACCCAGGAAAGAAACATGAAAATCAATTTTGCTGATCCTTACATTGTGATTGGTCAAACTATTTTACTGAACAAAAAAAACGAAGGCGCTGTCGAATCTTATAGAGATCTGAACAACCCAAAATATACTGTTGTTTCCAAACTGGGCACAACAGGCGAACAGGCCACCAAAAGAATGATTCCAAAATGTACGTACAAATCATTTGAAACAGAAACCGAGGCAGCAATGGAAGTTATCAGCGGCAAGGCGGATGCTTATGTCTATGATCTTCCCAATTGTGTTGTTTTTATGGCGCAACAGGGTGCTGGAAAACTTAAATTTTTGGATACCCCTTTTACTTTTGAACCCCTTGCATGGGGGATTCGCAAAGGTGACCCTGACTTTTTGAATTTTCTCAATCATTTTTTACGTCAAATTAAAAATGATGGCCGATATGATCGCATTTATCGAAAATGGATTAAAAATACGCGATGGTTGAAAAATATTCAATAGTCAAATAAGGGGGAAATGTGCGGCAATCAAATGAGAAATATTCCTATTATTTTTGGGTGGGTGTGTTTTTCTTAATGATGTTTGGCCTGATGGGTTTAATGTATTATTCTGCGACCAACATTGATTATGTCTGGCGATGGTATCGTATTCCTCAATATTTTATTTCCAACGAAACAATTGAAGTACGATCTGAAGTTCAGGGTGAAGTCATCTCTATTACTGAAAAATCGGGTATATCTTCAATTGAGATTAAGGATGACTACACCAGTAGTACAGAAATATATACAGTTCCAACTGAAGCGGTTTTAATCAGTGATGGCGATTTCATTTCAATGGGAGATGTTCTGGGAACATACCGAGAAGTTCGACCTGGAATCATGCTATTGGGTTTGTTTATTACACTTAAAGTCAGTATTGTTTCAATTATTGTAGGGATCATCATCGGCTTAATTGGAGGTCTCGCAAGAATTTCCGATAATCCTGCGCTAAAATGGTCTTCAATTACCTACATTGAGTTAATTCGTGGTTCCCCTTTGCTGGTCCAAATATTTATCTGGTATTTTGTACTGGGGACATTGATTAACACAATGTTAAATAAGCATGGAATTCCACAGATTCCACCTTTATGGTTTGGGGTTGCAGCCCTTTCAACATTTACCGGAGCGTATGTTGCCGAAATGGTTCGGGCAGGTATTCAATCGATCGATAAAGGCCAAACTGAAGCTGCCAGATCTTTGGGGATGACGTATGCTCAGGCAATGTACCATGTGATTATGCCTCAGGCCTTGAGACGAATTCTTCCACCGCTAGCCGGTCAATTTATCAGCCTGATCAAGGATTCATCACTGTTGGGAATTATTGCCATTCGTGAATTGACAAAAGCAACGCGGGAGGTCGTCACCAGCAGCTTGCAACCTTTTGAATTATGGTTTATTTGTGCTCTGTTGTATTTGATTCTTACGTTTTCATTGTCCATGTTTGCGCAATATCTTGAACGAAAAACTGGATAGGTATATCGTTAAGGAATACTCGTCATAATAAATACCTCGTTTCATTTAATTATTATAAATGACGACATTATTTTTCGAGCTTTCCTAAAAATACTCGAAAAGGATTTCAGATGATTCGTGTCACAAATATCAATAAAACATTTTATCTTCCAGAGCCCATGAAAGCCTTGAATGACATTTCCTGCCATATCAAGTCTGGTGAAGTGGTTGTTATCATTGGACCATCCGGTTCAGGAAAAAGTACATTGTTACGATGTCTTAACCGACTGGAAAAACCTGATCCAGGCGGTCATATTTTAATTGATAGTATTGATATCATGGATCCCAAAACAAACATCAATCAAATTCGTGCAGAGCTGGGCATGGTTTTCCAGTCGTTTAACTTATTTCCCCATAAAACTGTCTTGGAAAATATCAATCTGGCACAAATGATTATTCGAAAACGTATCAAAGCAGATGCTGAGAAACGATCTATGGAGTTATTGGAAAAAGTGGGGATTCCGGATAAAGCCGGCGTATATCCAGGTAACTTATCTGGCGGACAACAACAGCGCGTTGCTATTGCTCGTGCATTGGCAATGGACCCAAAAGCCATGTTATTTGATGAACCCACGTCTGCCCTTGATCCTGAAATGATTGGCGAAGTATTAGATGTTATGAAAACAATGGCGCGTGAAGGCATGACAATGGCTGTGGTAACGCATGAGATGGGATTTGCACGTGAAGTCGCAGATCGGGTTATTTTTATGGATCATGGGGCGATTATTGAACAAGGAACGCCCGAACATTTTTTCGAAAACCCAACACATGAACGAACGAAATTATTTTTAGGACAAATTTTATAAAATATGATGGTTCAACTTTTTCCAATTCAGAGGGACAATCACTGACTGATGCGGACATACACCTCTCGCACATGGAACAACCAAAGTTGGACGATAATAATAAATAATTTTTTTAAACTTCGGTTTATTATGAGGCCGCTTCAGCAACATGCTGGCGTGGCTTTTCCGCAATTGAACTTCTTAGCTTGACAACAATGAGGCGATACCTGTGAATAAGCTTTACCAGTTTTGCAAAAGTAAGATATAAAAACTTGAACATTAAGTATAACAATAACCCAAAAAAGGAAAAAATAATGTCCCAACATATCGAAACATTATCACTACATGCGGGGCACACCCCTGATAGTGATACAGGATCACGCGCAGTGCCCATTTATCAGACAACCAGTTTTGCATTCAAGGATACCCAACATGCAGCAGATTTGTTTGCCTTGAAAACGCCGGGGTATATTTACACGCGCATCATGAACCCGACCACTGATGTCCTTGAAAAGAGACTGGCTGCGATCCACGATGGGTCTGCAGCCATTGCAACAGCTTCCGGAATGTCGGCCATTTTTTTAGCCCTTACCAGTATAACCGGTGCTGGTAAAAATTTTGTCTCGGGTTCAAATCTTTATGGTGGAACACATACGCTGTTTGAGCATACGTTGAAACGATTTGGCATTGAAGCGCGTTTTGTGGATTCATCACAACCTCAAAATTTTGCCCAGGCAATTGATGAAAACACCCGATTGGTATTCACTGAAAGCATTGGCAACCCAAAATGTAATGTCGATGATCTTGAAAAAATTGCCCAAATTGCCCATGATCACAAAATTCCCTTTATGATCGATAATACTGTGTCTGCGCCCCCTATTTTCAATCCTTTTGACATAGGATGCGATATCATAGTATATTCATTGACTAAAATTATTGGTGGACATGGTAATAGTATTGCAGGGGCAATCGTAGAAAAAGGAACGTTTGATTGGGGTGCATCTAAAAAATTTCCCGAAATTACAGCCCCGGATTCAACTTATCATGGAGCAAATTTTTGGGAACAATTATGTACACTCGAAGGGGTTCCCTGTACAGCATTTATTACGAAAATTAAAACAGGCCTGATGAGAGATATTGGGGCAGCAATTTCACCTTTTAATAGCTATCTCATTCTTCAAGGGTTAGAAACATTGCCTCTGCGTGCAAGAGCCCATTGCAAAAATGCCATTGGTGTTGCATCCTTTCTGAGTAATCACCCAGCTGTAAAATGGGTTAATTATGCAGGATTACCCCATCATCGAGATTATGAGCGCGCAAAAAAATTATTTCCATTGGGCCCTGGCGCTGTTTTTGGATTCGCTATTCTTGGCGGACGAGAGGCGGGACGCAAAGTGATTGAGTCTCTCAAAGTATGTTCTCATCTGGCCAATATTTTGGATGCCAAAACATTGGTGATTCATCCTGCATCAACCACACATTCTCAATTAACAGAAAATGAACTGGCCATGGCTGGTGTTGAGCCTGATATGATTCGTATTTCTGTCGGTATTGAGCATGTTGATGACATTATTGCTGACTTAGATCAGGCTTTAAACGCTTCACAAGAATAACTCAAAAGGGAGAGTTTTTCATGTCTAAAGTTGACAAAAAACAAGTAATACTTGATGAGATACTGAATAGTGTTCAGCATCTCAAAAAGGAAAAACAGTCCCAAATTAAATATTTAAAGCTTATTGCGGATAGTGGCTTTCAGATATCTGAAATGATCGAGAACTCACTCGACATGTTCAAGATGGAAGAAAAAACGTATGAACTGGATCCCAGTCCGTGTAATCTTGTTGAAATATTTAAGAAACTTTCAAGCGATTTAAATAACCTTGTTCGACAAAAGGATCTTGAGCTCCTTTTCTATTTGAATGATCAGCTCTTGAATGAAAAGGACCATTCTTTTTGGGTATCTGGAGAATATCGTTTGTTAAATAATTTGTTTGCCAACCTGATCAAAAATGCCATTGAAGCATCACCATTGAGTAACCAGGTTCGAGTTGATATGGATCATCAGGGTGAAAATAGGGCCATCATTCAAATTCATAACATGGGCGTCGTACCTGAGAATATCCGAGATCGATTTTTTGATCGATATACAACCTCTGGTAAAAAAAGTGGTACAGGTCTGGGGACATACAGTGCAAAACTGATCACCAGGACACATCAAGGTGACATTCGCTTTGAAACAGATGAAAAATTGGGGACAACGTTGTTTGTGACTTTACCAGCAGCAAATAAACCTGAAATTGATAGCCACCAGACCGAAACATCATTGGTTCAAGAAAAAATTTCAGGTGCCATATTGATTGCCGATGACAACCTGATCAATCAACAGGTTCTTAAAGGCTTGATGGAAGATCATCCCATTAAATTGGATATGGTAGAAAATGGTAAACAAGCCGTTGAGAAGGTCCTCGCAGCGCAATATGATTTGATACTGATGGACATGGAAATGCCAGTCATGGATGGTCGTGAAGCTATTCAAAGAATTCGGCAACGTTATTCTCATGCAGACCTGCCAATTGTTGCACTGACTGCGCACAATTTAGAGTTAGAAGATTTCAACCATACAGAACACGTTATTAACGATATTATTACAAAACCGATTCAACCTGAGCTTCTATTTAGTATTCTTCGGACGTACCTGGTTACTAAACCTTCAAAAGAAACCATTGAGAAGAAGGATCAACCTGACATAGAAGAAAAATCCCAAATTCTAAACATTGATCAGGCATTGCGGCAATTGATGGGAAAACGTTCTTTGCTCGAAACTGTAATGACATCTTTTAGAAATGATCATTCTAATGCCCATGAAATTGTCAAACAATTGATTGAAAGTGACCAACTGGAAACTGCACAACGCAAAGTTCATTCAATAAAAGGACTGGCTGGAACTATCGGAGCACGTTCGCTTCAAAAGATTGGAAATGAATTGGAAACCGCCCTGAAAAAAAAGATGCAATCCAAATTCGATTCTTTGCTTGTATCCTTTCAAAAGAGTCTTGAACCAGTGATTGAAGAAATCGACAAAATTTTGCCAGATAAGGATACGCCTGAACAACAAAATGCGTCAATATCTTCTCAGCTTTCCAATCAGTTGGATGCACTGGAAAAGAATATGAAGTATCTGCGTGATTTACTGGCCGATTGTGATTCAGAAGCCAATGATGCCTGTAATGAATGTTTGCCAGCATTAGATTATCTCACACAAAACTCTCAGGATCGATCTTTACTGGATGAACTAAAAAATTGTCTGAAAAATTATTTGTTTGATGATGCGACACGGGTTCTTGAGGAAATCTGTCAGAAATTAGGGTTAAAGATTGCTGAATAAGATATTGATTCCAGGCTATTGTCAAGCTTATTCAGCATATTCATGAACATCCTGGATTTTCTGTTCTAATTTTTCAGCCATATGAACTTCCTGCTCAAAGGATTGAATCAACTGTTGAGACAGGCCAATCACACCATTTAAAGGCGTTTTCAGGTCATGCCGAACCATACGTTCGACATCCTCCTTGATTTGTTCAGCACGTTTTCGCTCTGAGATATCTCGAATAATAGACCAGACTCCCAAAGGATTGCCCTTATCATCACGAACAAGCCATGAACAAATAGAAACAGAAAGAATATTGTCATGCCGATCAATGATTTCCTGCTCATATTCGTCTGTATGACCTCTGGTAAGAATTTGATTTAATTTAATATCATGAATTAAGTCATGCCACTTGGGAGGGATTAAATCGGTAATATGCTTTTCTTTAAGCTCTTTTTGAGTATAAGAGATCATGTTCAAAAACGATGGATTGGCATCTTGAATTCGATCCTCCATATCCAAATATATAATGCCATCAATGCTGGAATTATACAAACCGCGATATTTTTCTTCGCTTTTTCTGAGAGCAGCTTCAGCACTTCGTAATTGTTCTTGCTGACGATCACTCATTTTTATCAGACGAGATGATTGCTTGTATAATTTTTTGTACTTTTTCAGTAGGTCTTTAATATCATTTAATAAAGGATTGTCTGCATGGGTGCTGTCAGACAACAATTCTTCTGTTGTGTATATGATCTTTTCTTCTGTGCTGAATAAAGTTCTGGACATAATATTGCTTGTTTTAGCCGATTGGCCGAAAAAAATTAAAACATATTGGGGCGAACATCAGTTTCGCCCATAGGGATAATTAAAAGGATATGGTGCCTTTGCTGGAACATACTTTTTTTAATTGATTGGCTGAATTATCCCTTCAGATGTTATTCGCAATGGCGTTTCTGGAAAATCCGCCTTTGTTAGTTTCCTAAGCATTTTTATGGCATTCTTTTTATCATCATAAGCCGGCACACCTGCCATGACCTGCTTGGTAGGAATAATTTTTCCGCGTAGAAATCGTCCATCCTGGTCGTCAATTTCAATTTCCAAAATAGCCCCAATTCCAGCAGGCCCGCTCAGTCGAAATTGACCAAAGGTGTAAAAATTTCCAAGAGAGTAAGCAATCAAACGATTGCCATAACACGACAAGGCTCGCAACACATGCGGTCCATGCCCGATCACTAAATCTGCACCCGAATCAATGGCAGCATGGGCAAATGCAATCAGATTGCCTCTTTTTTCACCATAAAACATTTCCATTTCATCTTTGACATGCTGGGCATCCTTACCTTCTTTACCACCATGAAAGGACACAATCACAATAGGATATCTTTTTGATAATCCGGCGATGATTCTTTTTGTATGCGGAATATTGGTTAAAAGATAAGAATTTTTTGTAAATCCAAAAGCCACCACTGCAATTTTTTTCTTCCTCACACGCACCAGAACATGACCACCTTTTGGCACTGCATCTATTTCCTTTAATGTCAGAATCTCTGATGTCAGGTAGTATCCCTCATCCCCATAGTCTGCGGTATGATTGTTGTCAAGACTTAAGACAGTAAATCCCATATCAACCAAAATGTCAGCCAGGTCCACGGGCATACCAAATTCATAGCATTTTTTGGCTTTTCGAGATGTTTCAGAACACTTTTGCGGTGGGGTGTCTGGCTCAACAAAAACCCCCTCCAGATTTCCAAATACAATATCAGCACCCGCAAGATATTTATTAATTTTTCTTGCTTGATTCAGATGTTTATCTTTAGGCAAAACAGGCCTGGGAGTAAGAGATCCCATCATAATATCACCAACCGCCCGAATGCTTATCGTTTGAGCTGATATGGATGAAATTAAAATCAGGGGTATGAAGATGATAACGCTGAGTGGCTTTTTCATTTGATATCCTGCCGCACCGCTAGATCGTTAACAACCAATCCGGTAATGACTTTCGGATAAAAATAAGTACTTTTTCTTGGCATGGTAAGTCCTGCATTTGCAACAGCCTCAACCTGTTCAATTCGAGTGGGATTAAGCAGCATCACCATATCGCATTTTCCCTGATCCACATTTTGAACCGCCTGTTCAATACTGGTAGTATAGGTAATCTGTTTTTCATCATCCAGGCTCTTTTGATCCAACTTTAAAATTCGTTCAAAAATAAGTTGGGTTAACAGGGTCACATCAAGATCACGTAAAGCCGCTGGAATTTTTGTTTCATGATCAAGAACGTCAGGCTTTAATGTCAAAAGAATAAACGCGGAATGATTCTTATAATATGCTCCCAGGCGATGTAGATCTTTTCCTTGAGAAAGCTCCTTCATAAATTGGGCCAATACTGTGGATTGAGTATCTGTTTCAAAAGGCATTGTTTTAACATCAAAGTATTGTGTGATGTTGTTCAAAAATTCATTTCGAAAATGTTCGGGCACTGTTGTTAATTGACGATGTGCAGGGCGTATGACAAGTCCCGGGTCATTCATGCTCGCAAGATACATCATTATATATTTGGCTGGATGTGAGTCAGGTAATTTGCCTTGTTTTTGCTCCAGATAACTTAAGTACTGAAGCGCAGTTTCATATCGATGATGACCATCTGCTATAAATATCGGTTTGTCAGACATTTCTTTTTCAATGGTTGCATGAACATCTGGATCAAGTAAGCGCCATAATTTATGGGATTGATTTTTATCATCATCAAATGCCAACTCAGGTTCTTTATTCTCTACCTGGCGACGTAACGAGTCTAAGAGTGAATGGTCATTATCGGGAAATAATGAAAATATAGGACTAAAGTTCGCCTGACAGGCGATCATTAACTTTAGTCGCTCAGATTTAACATTGGAAAAGGTTTTTTCATGGGGCTTTACAACACCAGTTTTAAAATCTTCCAACCTGACCAAGGCGATCAATCCAAATCGTTTGTATTGTGTTTCTCCAATGGTAAAATCCATTGATGTTAAATATAAAGCAGGCTGATTATCTCGAATGAGATAGTCAGCGTCCTGCCATGTTGTGTAACATTCTAATGCGCGTGAATACCGATTTTTCTTTTCGTTGTCACCTTTTAGATGTTTGCCCAGGATCAATCGAATAATATTGTAAGGATCACAAGCATAGTATGCTTCTTGTTCTTCTTCAGAAATAACATCATAAGGCGGGGTTACAACTTTAGAAATATCTAGCTTTTCTGTGTTATAACGAATGCCTTTAAACGGTTTCACAATAGCCATGTTGATTATCCTTATTTAATTCACAATATAGTTTGTCGGATTGATGGGTGCACCATTCAAGCGAACTTCGTAATGGAGATGGGGTCCAGTACTACGACCTGTATTGCCCATCGTGCCAAGAACATCACTTCGTTTGACGATATCACCTTCTTTTTTGAAAAGTTTGTCCATGTGCGCATAACGTGTTTCCATGCCATGACCATGATCAATAATAATCATTCTGCCATAACCGCCCTTACGACCTGAATATGTGATCAGACCTTTTGCTGAAGCCAGAATTTTCGTGCCTGAATGATTGGCGATATCAACACCCTTGTGGAATTCACGACGTCCTGTAAAAGGTGAAACTCTGTACCCAAATGGTGATGAATACCATCCTTTTGTCGGCCGAATTGAAGGGGTGCAAGCAAGAATTTCTCGACGTTCTTCTAGAGCATCAAGAAGCCGGACAAAGCTTTTTTCCTGAAAAAAGGTTGCCGCCTGAATTTGATCTGCCTGATCATTCATATTGCGCATTAACGCACTGTGGGTCTCTTCAAGTGATTGACTGGCATCCAGGTCTTCGGGTAATGTACCACCGACACTTAAAATACTATCTTCTGATGGCATATCCAGGTTGGCCAATGTGCGAACTTTCATTTCAAACTGATTGAGATAGGCCACTCGTTTTTTTAGAGTATTGACTTCTTTGGCAAATTTTTTGATTTGTTGACGTTGTGCGATCAGTTCAACTGTTTTGTTTTCTAATTTTTGTCTGAGCATGGTATCTTTGACATAGTTGACTTTTAGAAAGGAATAGTCTGGTACAATATAAAACAATGATACCAATAAAAACAAAAAAGAAATGGTTGCGGTTGTCATTAAAAGTTTGTTTACGCTGAATTGCTTTGAATGCGTCCCTCTTGATGAAAATACGATAAAATGTATTTTATTCATAAGCTTTTCCCTGATTCTACCTTTTTGCATGCATCCTTGATAGTCAAAGTAAACGATCATATTTGCCTGGCTTATGCAAACATGTGATTTTCAGGCATATATACTTAATGCATGCATGATTGTTTTATTTTATACGCTCTGATAAGATGATTATATGTTTTAAGTAAGGAAAGCTCTGAAAATAAGTTTCTCATTATTCAATATTTGTTGATTCGTTTCTGAACAGGATTATTAGAGTATTCCTTACTTTTTTTTTACAACGATATTTCTAACTGAAAAAATAAATATAATAACACTAAATATTATAGTTGTCAAGTAATTAATACCCCAGCATCAGTTGGGGTTATGGTCGAATATTCCTTTGACTAAATCGAAATGCCAACTCTTTTTTTTCCAATGGTGCCAGCGAAATATCAAATATCAGCCTTGATACGTTTTCCAAAGTAAATGGAATATTGCAATCAATCATTTCCCATTGTCCCTGTATTTGCTGAATGATTGACACTCTGGCAGGTACTGTTTTATAGTTTGTTAGACGTGCAACAATGTATGATTCTGTGTCATACAAAACGATTCGATTGACATCATTATTACGAATATTTTTTTTGCGGTTTTCCATTATCCGCTGGTCGACAGAAATGTCAAAACTTTTGCCAATACAGATTTTCATTGTCTCATTCACATGCACAGAAAGCGTATTGTCTTCACCCAACAAAATGGGCGGTCCTTTTTTTTCCATCTGAAAAACCCGAACCTTCCCCCCTGGTAATACATGTTTACCCAGACCATTATTCGAATTGTTCTTTAACATGTAAAATACCGGAATACCTCTGGATTCTTGGGGATATCTCTTATGCCAGGTTTCCTTGCTCGCATCCCATTCCCATTGTTTTTCTATCGGAATATTATTTAGTTTTTCAATGTTTAATTTAAGGGTTTCTTCATGGTCAATGCTGATAGGCAGCATTTTGCCATATCCCAGCCATAAATTGGCAAAGGAAAACTTTTCACCAGAAAAATTCTTTACAACAACAGACATTTGCAATCGTGCGTTCGTTTCCTTCTTATTGACAAAAAGTCTGTAGAAAATGCGATGTGTTAGTCCTTGAAGTAAGTAGCATACTCGAACCCTTTCATCACAGGCTTTTGGACTATAGATTTCCCAGACCAACGCATTTTCATCTGGTGGATAATTGACATTCATTAATTGAACTGTTTCAGGATGTGTCAACATGAGCAGTTGAATAGTGTCAGGATCAATTTGAACATCTTTCCAGGAAAAATCAACTGTATTCATTCCTTGTGCAAGGTGTAATATCCTTTCTTCTTCAATGAAAGCGCCATGTTTATGATCCAACCGGATCACCACAGCGCCTCGCTCTGGCAGGGCAACAAGCTTGGTACGACTCATTGCTGGAGTTGCCTGCACGATGATACAAAGGCTGGCAATCAGTATGGATTGATAAAATTGGATACGATTCATTTATGCCTCGCTTATGTCTTTGTTTTGGGCCTTCCAAACAGATATTTTCCAGGGATGATATTTGTTTCATCATAATTAAGTGTGCGCCCCATAGCCATCAGGCTAAGAGCAAATATTGTTATAACAACGGCCAGTGTAGGGGCGAACCTTATGTTCGCCCTTCAAACAATAACCGGAATCAAACCTATGTCTGGAAATGTATGGGTTTTGGTCATAGATTCGTTTCCGGTTTGACCTGCAATTTTGGTTACACTTATTTTCTTTCAGCAATTAATGTCAGTGTGCACGTATAACTTAATTTTTACTTAGGAACGTTCTGAAAATAAGTTCCCCATTTCAAAATGATTGAATTAAATATTAAGCATATATGGACCAAAATGCTCATTCAGTTTTTTGAACCATGTATTACACTGAGAAAGATGAATAAGATGAATTTAAAGTGTCTTTATTTCATCTTATTCATCTTATTCAGTGTAATCATGGTTCAAAAAACTGAATGAACTTTTATTTTATGGGGAACTTATTTTCCGAGCATTCCTTAGTGGATCTATTTAATAAAACACTTCAAGTCCCTTTAGGGACGACAGATAATAGCCTGGAGTTTCAACTCCAGGCGTCCGAACATGTAAGACAGTCGCCCTTAGGTAGACGGCTATGGCATGTACCCGATCATTGTAAAACGTTTATGAAAGTTATTCATTTAAAAATGCCAATGCTTCTTGAGCTGTTTTTCCATCATGAACAACCATGCAGGCAGCTTGAACAAATCGAGTGGGATTATGATGTTGAAAAACATTTCGGCCAATAGACAAACCTTTGGCGCCCACGTTGATGGCATCTTCAATCGTCTGAAACATTTCAGCATCAGATTGTTTACTGCCACCTGCAATTAAAATAGGCGCCGGACATCCTTCAACCACTTGGGCAAAAGAATCTGGATCTCCAGTATAATTGGTTTTGACAAAATCTGCCCCCATTTCAGCGCCGATCCTTGCGGCAATTTTGACCACTTCAAGATCCTTTTCATTGTCAATTTTTTCCCCTCTTGGATACATCATTGCAATTAAAGGCATTCCCCAATATGAACATTCAACTGCAATGCGTCCAAAATCCTGAAGCATTTCTGGATCTTCATTATCGCCAATATTGATGTGAATCGAAACACCATCCGCACCCATCCGAAGCGCATTTTCGACTGTATTGACCAATACTTTTTTATTGGGTCGGGGAGATAATATGCTTGATGCGGAAAGATGCAGAATCAGTCCAATGTCTTTACCACTTTTGCGATGTCCATATCGTGGTAGCCCAACATGACCAATGACAGCATTGGCGCCACCTTCTGCCACCTGGTCAACAGAGGTTGAAATATCTATCAAGCCCTTTATAGGCCCAACTGTAACACCATGATCCATCGGAACGATAACAGTACGTCCGGTATTTCGATTCATTAATCTTTCCATGCGAATGGATTTTCCAATGTTTAACATTGTTAAGTCTCCTTAGTCTTAATTGTGAATTGCATACAAATCCATTTAGTGTAAGCAGAGTTGTCAGTAAAAAAGAATTGATTCATCCATATTTGTGCCTACGCTTACACGCAAATTGGTTTATAATTTCTTTTGCGTTATTCAATCAAACAAAAATAATCCTCAGCTTGCCTACGAAAAAATGATGATCTGTTTTCAAAAAAATATAAAAATCATCAATAAAATGCAAGCTCAATTTTAATCAATATTTTCTATTGAGTATTTCCAAAAAAATGCTAAGACACATTTTTTTTTCTTGACAAATCAAACGATGTCATTATAAAAGCGACAAAACCTTTGCAAAGGACTTAAAAAATAAGGAATCAACAATGAACCCACGAATCAATCATACAGTAAAATTTTACTTTTATTACTTTAGCAGGATTGGTTTGTTCATGGGTTTATATTGTTGAAAATAAAATTTTAGCCGTGAACATACAGATTGTTCACGGCTTTTTTCGTTATAAAGGCCGTGAACGAATATCGTCACGGCCTTTTTTTTATCTACAACAAGGAGTTTGATATGATTGGCAAAGCCATTCGTCTGGAACGAATAATCAATCGAGAAACAGGCAAATGCCTGATTGTCCCGATGGATCATGGCGTATCTGCTGGCCCTATTTTTGGTATTACCAATATGAAGACTGCAATGGCTCAGGTCGCTGATGGTGGAGCAAATGCAGTTGTTGTTCATAAAGGAATTGTCGGTTCAGGGCATCGAAAATCTGGGCCAGATATGGGCTTGATTATACATTTATCAGCCAGTACATCAGTCGCTGTTGAACCCAATTCAAAAATTCTGGTTTGTTCTGTTGAAGAAGCCATAAAGCTTGGTGCAGATGCTGTTTCTGTGCATTTAAATATCGGAGACAGCAATGAAAAACAAATGCTTGAAGATATGGGGAAAATTGCATACAATGCATCTGAATGGGGAATTCCACTGCTCGCAATGATTTATCCGCGTGGTCCCAAAATAGAAAATGAATTTGATCCCAAGTATGTAAAACACGCCGCGCGATTGGGCGCAGAATTGGGTGCAGATGTTGTAAAAGTGTCTTACACCGGTGATCCGGAATCTTTTCAACAGGTCGTTGATGGTTGTCACAAACCAGTTGTCATTGCAGGCGGGCCTAAAATGGAATCCGACAGAGCCATTCTCGAAATGGTTAGAGATGCTATTGATGCCGGTGCTTCAGGCACATCAATTGGTCGAAATATTTTTCAACACACAAGTCCGACAAGAATCGTACAGGCAATTGCGAAAATTGTTCATCACAATGCGACTGTTGAGGAAGCACTTGCAATCATCCAATAACGTATTTTCATCATAATCAGGTAGTATACATTTCTACCTGATTATTTAAGGGAGGATATTGTGAACACAGATACAAAACCTGACAGCCATCCATTGATACCCTTTCGGGAGAGAATTGATGCGATAGATAATCAACTGCTGTCATTGTTGATCCAGAGACAGGATCTGGCATATAAAGTCGGACAAATAAAAAAAGACTTGGGAATGGAAGTATTCAACATGGCCCGGGAAGAACAGGTCTTTAGGAATCTTAAATCCAAAAGTCAGGGCCATTTGAGTCCTGAAGCCATACAACACATTTTTTCTGAAATTATTTCTGCTGCACGGACAGTTCAACAACCCATTAATGTGGCATATCTCGGACCGGAAGCGACTTTTAGCCATCAGGCAGCGAAATATTTGTATGGACATTCGACAACTTTTCGGGCTGCAGAAACAATTGAAGATGTTTTTAGCTTTGTAGAAAAAGGTGTCTGTCAACAAGGTATCGTACCCATTGAAAATTCTTATGAAGGTTCTGTCAATGTAACCATGGATCTTTTTTATAAATATGACCTTAAAATTTGTGCAGAAATATTCTTGCGCATTCGTCATCATTTGCTGAGTAAGGCATCAAGCATGGATAATGTGGAATCCATATATTCTCATCCCATGCCTTTTGCACAATGTCGTTCCTGGCTGCGTTCCAATTATCCGCAAGTTCCCACACAAAAAGTGGAAAGCACCTCAGCAGCAGCCATTATGGCACAAAAGAATCCAAAAGTTGCAGCTATTGGCAGTCGCCTGGCCTCAATGACATACAAACTAAATATGTTAGCTGAAAATATTGAAGACCAGCCCGACAATGTCACACGATTCTTAATTTTGTCTCGACAGGATGCCGAACCGACTGGAAAAGATAAAACATCCTTACTTTTCTTTCTCAATCATCGACCTGGTGCTCTGTATTCTGCTCTCAATCCATTGTCAAAATATGAAATCAATATGACACGCATTGAATCTCGTCCAATGAAAGTGAGAAATTGGGAATACCTCTTCTTTGCAGATATTGAAGGACATATGGCTGATCCACGTGTTCAAGCCGCAATAGGAGAAATGGAAAAACATTGTGCTATTTTGAAACGTCTTGGTTCCTATCCTGAAGGAGGTATGGTATGGGATTAAACTATTCCAAAATTGGTATATTGGGGGGAACCGGTGGTATGGGCGCATGGTTTGCGGATTACCTGGAAAAACAAGGATATGATGTCTATCCAGTTGGAAGATCCACAGAATTGACACCCAAAATGATGGCACGTCTTTGTGATGTGATTGTCATTTCTGTTCCTATTCCTGTCACCATACCAATGATTCAGACCATCGGGCCATATGTTGGAGAAAAAAGACTGCTTATGGACCTGACATCCATCAAACAAAAACCCCTTGAAGCCATGTTGGACCATTCAGATGCTGAAGTAGTTGGGGTTCATCCCTTATTTGGACCCATTGAAAATGCCGAGGGACAACGTGTGGCGATTTGCCAGGGACGAGGAAATTCCGGTTTTAAATGGGTCAAACAAATTTTTGAAGCGGGTAAATTAAAAGTGCTTGAAATGGACCCAAACGAACATGATCGTCTGATGGGTTTAATTCAAGGCGTTAATCATTTTTCAACATTGGGCCTGGCCCATTGCATAAAGTCTTCTGGTTTTACAATTGAAAATATTGAAAAATGTAGCACAATAACTTTTAAGCGCCGCCTGGATCGCATTTACAAACTTTTGGATCAACCTGCTGACCTTTTTGGATCATTGTTAATTGATAATCCGGAATCCTTAAATTATATTCGTTTGTATCGCGATGTCCTCAATGAAATGATTCCAATTATAGAAAAGAAAGATCATCATTCATTTAAAAAACTCTTTGCGACACTGAAAAATCAACAATCGGATATATCTTAAACGCACTTCATAATTGTAAACTGGGACGTATAGAATATTAAAAAGAGCAACCTTTCCACGCTTTTTTATTGACTCTAAAGGAATAATGCTATATACGTCCCTGTCAACTTACAGGCATCCTTTTTTTTAAAGTTCTTCAATCTTATCTTTCATACGCCATTAAACTGGATAACTGTATCTTTATATATAATCAGTAAAAATATACAAAATTTCATTGAAAACACAATGAATTATGAAGGAGTTTGATTAAATGATAAAATCGCGAATGAATATGCTTGGCGGTCAACTGTTTGTATTGATGGCGATGCTCATGACATACCCTGGAATAGCCGCAGCAACAGAGACAATGATTGATCCTGCGATAAGTGCGAAACCCTGGTGGTTTTGGCCGCTGGTATTATTTGTATTTTGTCTGATTCTGGGTGTACTGGCCGTTATGGCAGGTGTCGGTGGTGGCGTTTTATATGTACCATTGGTGAGTGGATTCTTTCCATTTCATATTGATTTTGTTCGAGGGATCGGACTGATGGTTGCCTTGGCTGGCGCACTCGCCGCAGGACCTGGCTTACTAAAACGTAATCTGGCAAATCTCAGATTGGCCTTGCCTGTCGCATTGATTGCATCAACAGGTTCCATCGCAGGCGCAATGCTTGGATTGTATTTATCTTCATTGAATCCAAACATTATCCAGGCGTGTTTAGGGGGAACGATCATTGGGATTGCTTGTTTGCTTCTGTTTTCAAAAAATACAGAAAAGCCTGTAGTCACCAAACAAGATGCCATTGGTATGGCCCTGGGTATTCAAGGTATTTATTGGGATGATGGCGCTCAGGAAAGTGTTGAATGGAAAACGCATCGTACACTCCTGGGGATGTTCATGTTTATTATTATTGGCTTATTGGCAGGGTTGTTTGGTTTGGGTGCTGGCTGGGCCAATGTGCCGGTTTTTAACCTGCTCATGGGTGTTCCGCTAAAAGTATCAGTAGCCACAAGCAAATTCTTGTTGTCCATTACCGATACTTCTGCAGCGTGGATTTATTTAAATCGTGGATGTATCATTCCACTGATCGCAATCCCTTCAATTGTGGGGTTGATGCTTGGATCGTTTTTAGGTGTTAGAATTCTGGCTGTTGCCAAACCAAAAATGATTCGATATATGGTCATTAGTGTGCTTTTCTTTGCTGGATTTAAAGCATTGGATAAAGGACTTGGACTTGGATTTATGGGCTAAATCCATTGATGAATAATAAGGAGAAATATTATGGATAAAAATAATGCAGCACTCAAACCTTCAGAAGATCAAGTCATATATGCCAATGTTTTAATGATTGGTGTATTGGCAGGGCTTGTCATTATGGGAGTGAACTATTTCATTTATTTGGCAGGACTGTTGCCCTCACATGTTGATATGTCATACTTGCCTCATGTTTGGGGCAAAAATGTCAATGAATACCTTCACCTGACAAATACCCCTCATGGATGGGGGTGGGTAAATCTTCTTATGAAAGGTGATTTCCTCAATTATATCGGATTCGCATTATTGGGATTATTGACTGTTGTGTGTTATATGCTCCTGGTTCGTGGATATATGAAACAAAAAGATTGGACATATACAGCAATCAGTGTTCTTGAAATACTGGTTTTATGTGTTGCCGCTTCAGGCATCCTGGGAGGAGGCGGACATTAATATCCCACTGAATAAGTATCTATAGATAAAAAACAAATTCGGGCAGTTCTTACGTTATCTTTAGGCCTGCTCGAATTACAAAACATGAAAAATCTGAAAAAGGAGATAAGTCAATGATTCAAAGACTTGCAATTTTTGGAATTGTCGTTTTTTTGGCCATTTTTTTTCAATCTGCATTTTTACTGATTGAGTCAATCGAACATCCGCACGAAACAGTTGAATCCTTTTGCAAAGCCTACTATCAACTGGATGATGACGCGAAAAACTATGTGAATAATCAGAAAAATCTTGATATGATTGACAATTATTTCTTCGAGCAGAAACAAAAAGCAAATCAACGTGGATATCGTGATAATTTTTTGGTCAGTTACTTGACAAAAATTCATACAGAAACGATTGAGCATACAAATAACGTTGCCAAAGTTCATATCAAAGCCAAACGCGCGGCAATTATTCCCTGGTTAAGAACACGAAAAATGCTCACTGTAGATCATACTTTTACCCTTAAAAAGAAAGACAACCGATGGGTTATTTCCGATGGAATATGTAACATGTAGTTGATATGCAATGATTTTAAAAAACCTTCAACAATGTGTTCATGCCCTTGAAGCAAAAGGCGATCTCCTTCGAATTGAGCAGGAAGTGGATGCAAATCTTGAAGTGGGAGTTATTCAACGACGAGTATTTGCTGCAAAAGGTCCGGCGCTTTTATTTACACATATCAAAGGCTGCAAGTTTCCAATGCTGGCCAATTTGTTTGGCTCAAAAAAACGAATGCGATGGCTTTTTCAGAATTCTCAAAAAGCCATCGAGTCACTATTTGCTTTAAAAAAAGACCCCCTTTATTTTATCAAAAAGCCTTCAGTATTGTTGCATGCACCAAAAGCACTTGCAAGCGCGATTCCCAGAAAGGTAACATCAGGTCCTGTAATGGCCTGCACCATCCCCATATCCCATCTACCACAATTAAAATCCTGGCCTCAGGATGGTGGCGCATATATTACATTACCACAGGTGTACAGTGAAGATCCGATATCCCCTGGATGGACACGCAGCAACCTGGGCATGTATCGTATTCAGCTATCAGGCAATCAATATCAACCGGATCATGAAATTGGTCTTCACTACCAGATTCATCGAGGAATTGGTTTTCATCATGCAGCAGCATTAAAAGCAAACAAACCTTTTCCAGTCAATATTTTTATTGGCGGTCCACCTGCGATGACACTGGCAGCGATCATGCCATTACCTGAAGGTATCCCTGAGCTGGCATTTGCTGGAGCGCTTGCAGGTTTTCGTATTCCAATGGTTTATGGAAAAACACCTTTACCTTTTCCATCAGAAGCTGATTTTTGTATCACCGGAACTGTTGTTCCTAATTATCAACTGCCTGAGGGGCCTTTTGGTGATCATTTGGGGTACTACAGTCTTAAACATGATTTCCCAGTATTGCGTGTAGAGAAAGTATTTCATCGAAAAAATGCAATCTGGCCATTTACAACTGTCGGCAGACCACCACAGGAAGATTCAATCATTGGCGAGTGGATACATGAACAAACAGCATCGCTAGTACCATCAGTTTTTTCAGGTATTCATCATGTTCATGCAGTCGATGCAGCTGGTGTTCACCCCTTGTTACTGGCCATTGGAAGTGAAAGATATGTGCCTTTTTGTACAGAACAAAAGCCTCAAGAACTATTAACAGGCGCATTCTCGCTATTAGGGAATACCCAGACGTCACTGTCAAAATATGTTTTCATAACAACTGAATCTCCTGATTCGCCATATTTGAATATCAAAAATATCCCTGATTATTTAAAACATTTTCTTGAACGCGTCCAATGGGAAAGGGATGTTCATGTGATTACACAGACAACGATGGATACCTTAGATTATTCAGGGATTAATCTGAATCAAGGCTCAAAAGTAATTATTGCAGCATGTGGGGCCCAAAAAAGAACTTTGGGTCATGCTGTACCAAACAATTTGTATATTCCAAATAATTTCAAACATCCAGCATGTTGTTTGCCCGGAGTTCTGATCATTCAAGGGCCAGCGCATCAAACACTAAAAAATGAGCATGATCCAATCATGCAACATTTGGCAAAAGAATTGTCAGAACAAAAGCATCCCCATATTTCATCATTTCCACTCATTGTGGTCGTAGATGATTCACACTTTGTGTGTCGACATCTAGATAATTTCTTATGGGTCACGTTCACCCGATCTGATCCAGCAACAGATATCTATGGTATCAATGAATTTATCCATTGCAAGCATTGGGGATGTAAAGAAAGCTTGATTATAGATGCCCGACAAAAATTACATCATGCCGAGCCATTGACGCCTGACATTAACATTGAAAGACACGTAGATCGATTGGGAGTTAAAGGCATGCCTTTATATGGCATTATTTAGACATAAATGAAATGCGTGTAACCAAACCAAATTAGGAGACGTTCAAATGAAAACTATAATTACCGAACTTTTTAACATTCAGCATCCGATCATTCAAGGCGGAATGCATTATGTGGGATTTGCTGAACTGGCTGCTGCAGTATCAAATTCAGGTGGGCTGGGTATCATCACTGGGCTGACCCTGAAAACACCTGCCAACCTTTCCAATGAAATAGAACGATGTCATAAAATGACCGATAAACCTTTTGGTGTAAACCTGACATTTCTGCCAACTGTTGCATCACCCGACTATCCAGGTTTCATCAAATCCATTATAGATGGTGGCGTCAAAATTGTTGAAACCGCTGGCCGCAATCCCCAAGAATACATGCCTTTGTTAAAAAAAGCAGGGATCAAGGTGATACATAAATGTACTTCTGTACGTCATGCCTTAAAAGCTGAATCCATCGGCTGTGATGCTGTTTCTGTCGATGGTTTTGAATGTGGTGGACATCCTGGGGAAGACGATATTCCCAACATGATATTATTACCACGAGCTGCTGATACGTTAAAAATTCCATTTGTTGCTTCAGGTGGCATGGCTGATGGTCGAAGTCTTGCTGCGGCGCTTTCTTTGGGGGCTGAAGGTATCAATATGGGAACTCGGTTTATTGCAACAAAAGAAGCTCCGGTTCATGAAAATGTGAAGCAGGCTATCTTGTCGGCGACTGAACTGGACACACGCCTGGTCATGCGGCCATTTCGAAATACAGAACGTGTCCTTAACAATGCAGCCGTTGAAAAACTTCTAGAAAAAGAATCCAGGCTGGGCAAAGATATTCAATTTGAGGATATTATCGAAGAAGTTGTTGGTGTCTATCCCAAAGTGATGAAAGATGGAGATGTTCAAACAGGCGTCTGGTCATGTGGCATGGTTGCCGGTTTGATTCATGATATTCCAACTTGTAAAGAATTGGTATCGCGCATTGTTTCGGAGGCAGAGACAATCATCCAAAATCGGCTGATGAATATTTTATAAATGTTCCATCAAAAGGCGAAAGTTTAAAAAGGTTTTTCTGATAATCTGTCGGGTAAGCGGTGGCTGTTACCAGCCCACAACTCTGTTAGCAGTCTACGCTCCCCTAAGAACCGAACATGTAACTTTCATTACATACGGCTCAACATTGCCCTGACGTCAATTCTAATTTCAAATCGATTTCAAGTTATCAGATAGCATAAAAACAAGTAAAATTTTTTACGAAGCATCTAGCTACTATCTGCCATAAAATACGAACTTATTTGAGTGCTAGTGAAGATTCAAACCTCTTTCTCGATATGCAAGATATATCTTCTTGAAATGGTTTAAATTATCAACTATAAAGCAGTATTGCCTCGAAATAAAGGAGTGCTTAAAAAGCAGCTTGAAAGAATTTCAAGATGTACTATAGAAGTATTTTAGAAGTATTCCGGAGTAGTAGTCAATGCGTTAGTAGTAGTTTTTTTTATTTTGATTTTGTTTTTCGATATGATTTTGTTACAACCATATTTGTTATATTGAATTAGGATTTTGCGATTAGGTTTACCTTGATTTTATGTTTGGTATTTGAGGTAAAAAAAAATGAGAGATTATTTTTTATTTCAGTGGATTTTAGAAACTCGCAACATAATCCTTTAGAAACTCACAACATAATAAAAACTCACAACATAATCAGTGAAATCATGGTTCAGAAACGAATCAACAAATCTTGAATAATGAGGAACTTATTTTCGAGCATTCCTATGAAAAATGCCCCCTTTTTTAGAATGCATCTGCCTGACAGGTCATACCTGTATGCCACCCCTAAATAATCAGACAAATCCTGTAATAATTCTAAATTTTCAAAAAATCTGAACCATTCCTTTTATTTAAAAAGACGAGTGACAATGTGAGGGAAATTAACTATAATATTAGTATCTTGGTTAACATTGTACAATTTTTTTATCATAAAGTTAGGATCTGTCCTGTCAAAAACAATTTCATGCGTGTTCAGTTTTCATTTGCAAAATATGAAATAGCACTTTAAAAAAGATAGTGTTTGTTGTAATAAGAAACGTTATATTAACCCAAACACACTCCAAAGTTAATGATCAACATCAGCGATTAATCGTTAGATACCGGCCATAATAAACGCACGATTTTTTTAAGAGGTCAAAATGGAAATACATTTTTTAGGCACTGGTTCTGCTTTTTGTTTTCACAACTATCAAAGCAATTTGCTAATCAAGAAAAATAATCATTTGTTGCTTGTGGATGCTGGCGGTGATTTGCGCTTTTCATTAAAAGATGCCGGACTTTGTATTCAAGAGATTGATGCCATTTATATTAGCCATTTACATAATGATCATATTGGCGGAATGGAATTTGTTGCACTTTTTACCTATTTTAATCCCAACTGCCAACCACTTAAACTTTTTATTCATGAAAATCTTGTCCAAACACTGTGGAACAATGCGTTAAAGGCAGGCCTCACTTCTGTTCAGGAAAAACAACTCTCATTGGAGGATTATTTTAATGTCAGGTCTGTCGATTCATCAAATGCGAGTTTTGAATGGCAAAACATTCACTTTACATTAATTCCGACACAACATATGTTTGATGGAAACAAAATAATCTATACTTATGGTTTGATGATGCATGATTTAACTTCTGACTATAAAGTTTTTTTTACTGGTGACACTCAGTTTGTACCGGATATGCATAAGGAGGCCTATCAACAGGCCAATATTGTCATTCAGGACTGTGAAACATCAGAGTTCAAAAGCAGTGTTCATGCCCACTATCTTGATAATAAAACCCTGCCCTCCCAGGTAAAAGCCAAAACCTATCTGTGGCATTATCAGGATAATGTGGTCAAAGATTTTGAAAACTGGCAAAAACGATCTTTGAACGATGGCTTTTGCGGGTTTGTAACCAGAGGTGCATGCCTTCGTGTCTCAACTGATGGAATATCCTATTCAAAATAAATTTCTTTACATACAAGGAATACAATGCGCCGACAAGACCTCATATCCTCTCAGCCAAATCAATCTTATCAACATTCCATCATTTTACTCATATTGTTAGTTGCTCTGTGCCTGCCGCTAATGCTTATATTCACTTTGTATCCCTGGTTTTGTCTGACAAAAATGCAATATCTGGATATCTGGATTTTTCTTCTTTTTGGCGCCTGGCTCATATACCAATTTTTTATTCGATCCAATGAGAATATGAACCTCATCAAAACCTATTTTGATGACTTTATCGTGTTGACACCATGCCTGATCATTATACTATGCCTGCCATTGCCTGCACATGCATTACGATTGCTTTCATTCAGGCTTTTTGAAGATACCAAATGGATAACCACTCAGGCAGACTGGATTTTTAACGCTGGCGATGCCTGGAATCATATATCCTATTGGCCTCAGCAAAGTATACAAATATCCATGCATTGTATCGCATGTTTGCTCATATATTTTTTAATTATTCATACTGTCAAAACTCGACTTCAACTGAGTGCTATTCTTTATAGCTTGTTGGCTTGTCTCAGTATAGGCACTCTGGCGGGTTGTCTTTTTTTTTATGATTGGTCAGAGACAACCTCATTTCAACATGTCAATCATCATATGGCATTGATTTTAAATATACTCATTGCCATGTTCCTGGGCGGCATGTTGACTTTTTACAAAAAAACAAGAAAGCCAGTATTTAAAACATTTTCATATAGTTTCAAGGTTTCACTAAAAAATTGGATCTGGGGAGAGCAGGCCCTATTGACAAGAATGGCTTTGATTTGTTTCTTATTTTTTGGATTTTTGTTATTTGCCAGACCCCTTGGGCTAAAAATGCTTGGATTAAGTCTTGCTCTAATACTGGGGGGGATCTTACTGACAGGAAAACCAAAAATGCGATCTCAATTTATCGTCTGGAGTATGGTTGGCCTGTTAATTGGACTTTACGCATTGATTTCAAATACAAAAGCAATGTCAAATCCAAACAATCAATTGTTAATTGAGATCCTAAAAGATAACCCCTGGGTTGGCGTTGGCCCTGGGGCATTACCTGTGGTCTGGTTTACTTATTCGGATATTCCTTTGACTGATCATGATGGCTATCACACAAGCGCATGGTTAACATTTCTGGCTGAGTATGGCATTTTAGGAATGAGTTTTTGGGGGTCTGCAATCATTGTGTTTTTTATCCGAATGAACAACATGTGGCAAAAAAGGCAGAGTGTCTTTAATGTGGGATGGGGACTGGGTATCATGATGGCCTTGATTGCGACAGTTTTTTTGGGGGGCGGTTATGATCTTGGCAATCCATATATTGTGCTGCCAATAATTGCTGTTCTTGCAGCATGCAGTTTTTTAGTACTTCATGCTGGACATCGTTCATCACGACAGTCCTTTTTTTATCGAAAAGTCACAATTAAGCGTAAATCCTGGCATGTATTATCGATCACAGGCATCATTTTGGCCCTGCTTTTCATTGGCATTTTTCAATTGGCATGGTCTTCGAAAAAAATAGACGCCGTTTGTGATCAATTTGAAACGCATTCCGAGTCTGAAGTCATTCAAGCATTGAAAAATAATAAATACAATGCAGAACTGTGGTATCAAATGGCAAATTGGTATCAAAAACAAGATGCCGATGCAGTCAACTATATGAAAACATATTTACCAAGAGCCGATATCAGCTATGAAATGGCCTGTTATCTGGCCCCTAAAAATGATCGTATTCTTTTTGAATCGGCACGATACTGGGTGTGGCGAAGCAATGTTCTAAGCGATGACCCTTTATCCGATCATCACAACAATGTGATCCCAAAAACAAAGCATCAGGCCATTATTCTTTTTCAAAAGAGATTTAAAAATATTTTGCTCAAACATCCAGAAAAATATCAATCGGTGATCGACGAAATTTGGCAATGGTACAGGGATGATACAATTGTTTTGGACGCAATTCCAGGAAAACATAACAATCTAAAACAGACTGCTTTGGAATATGTATTATTGCAAAAAAATAATTAAACGAATTGGACTGAGTATTCTGATATTGACGGCAATGGCTCATTTAGGCAAGAGTGATAGCCTGGTTCATGCGATGACTTTAAAAATACAATCAAAATTATCTGTGACGATAAAAAAAGATACCATTGATATTCGTTTATTCATTCTGAATAAGGGTCAAGAAACAGCTTATGATATAAACGCTAGAGTTCATTTTTTGGGAGAGGTAAAAGAATCCGCTACCATTCATCATCTTCATTCAGGGAATTCTGAAACAATAACGATGCTCTTTGATTTGCAAAAAAATAGAATCGGGGATTATCCTTTGATTATTCAGATACAATTTCACGATATTAATTTGTATCCTTTCTATTCTCTTAACTGTACGCCAATTCATATTCATTGTCAAAAATTAAAAGACTTGTTCGCTGTTCATGTACCAAAGGTCGAAATATCATCGCAAAAAAACATCCATGTTCAAATTAATAACATGGATCATTTAAAGAAGGCTGTCACTGTGCAAATGATTGTTCCAGATTCTTTTTCATGTAAAAACCAAGGACAACAAAGGCTTTTGACAAAAGGTCAATCTACTGATATTGAATACAGTATTGTAAAACAAGATGCTCTCCCTGGAACAACACATTTTGGCTATGTGCTTGTTACATACAAAAAAGATTCGATCCCTCACGCTCAGGTGACATCTTTTAAAATTGAGGTCAAACCTGATGCCAGATCAATTATTTTTGATAAAACATTTGCAGCAATGTTATGTGTTTTTTGCGGGATGATTTGGATTTTATTTTTAACGTTTGTCAGTTTTCGCAATAGACGATGAGGCTGATTTTCCAAAAGAGTTCAGGCAAATCTTTCATCCTTTAGTTATTGTATCTACTTGTAATGTATTGGAAAAACAAAAAGTGTATCACTTAGGAAAGCTCTGAAAATAAGTTCCCCATTTATAATGTTTGACTGTTCAAGAATTAAACATTAAGCATATATGTAGTCAACAGTTCATTCTTTTTTGAACCATGATTACACTGAAGAAGATGAATAAGATGAAATAAAGACACTTTAAATTCATCTTATTCATCTTCTTCAGTGTAATCATGGTTCAAAAAAAGAATGGACTATTGGCTACGTTTATGCTTGATGTTTAATTCTTGAACAGTTAAACATTTTAGGGAATTTATTTTCAGAGCTTTCCTAAGCGTTGAAATGCGCCCTAATTCCTTGTGGCAACAATTTTAGCGAATCAGTATCACCATGAACCATAAGACGACAAAAAAGAAAATATTAATTGTAGATGATGTGATGTTAAACATTCACATGGTCAAAGATATACTCACTGAAAATGGTTATGAGCTTCATTCAGCCAATCATGGACTCAAGGCTTTAGAAAAAGCTGAAATGGAAAATTATGATCTTATCTTGCTTGATGTTCGAATGCCTGGCATTGATGGCTTTGAAGTTTGTTCAAAACTTCGCAATAACCCTAAAACCAAAGATGTTCCAATCATTTTTTTAACTGGAGAGGATGAAGCCACAAGCATTCTCAAAGGGTTTGAAGCGGGGGCAATGGATTATGTCACAAAGCCCTTTTATAGTACAGAGCTGTTGGCCAGAGTCAGGACACATCTAGATTTAAGCCACTCTAAGAAAGCACTAAAAGAAGTGAATACGCGTCTGATGTTTGAAATTGAAGAGCGTAAAAAAATTGAAAAAGAATTGCGTGCCAGTAAAGAAAAATTTCAATACCTTGCAGAACATGATAATTTGACGGGTTTATTTAATACGCGCTATCTCTATCAACGTCTCAATCAAATGATTATTGATGATCAAGCGGATGAAATCCCCTTTTCGTTAATATTTATGGATATTGATAATTTTAAGCATGTTGTTGATACCTATGGCCATTTAAATGGTAGTCAGGTGATCCAGGAAGTGGCCGGAACCATACAATCGACTTTGACCCCACCTGATTTTGCTGTGGCTTATGCTGGAGATGAGTTTATTATTGTCTTGCCGGGTTGTGATCGAAATATCACCAAAGAAAAAGCTGAAATTATTCGTCAACAGATGAGAAATACAACATATTTAAAACAAAACAATTTTGCCATTCATCTCAGTGCCAGTTTTGGTATTTCTACATATCCTCATGATACTTCAGATTTAACCCGACTTTTAAGTCTTGCTGACCAGGCCATGTTTGATGTTAAGGCGCATGGAAAAGATGGTGTTTTTTGAGGACTAAAAAAAATTAATTGTATTTGATTAAAATTTGTGTTAAGTTGGTGGATTCAAATTTAATAGTCAGGGCTGTCTGAAGGTAGGCAGTTCAGGTTGAATATTTTATTAACAAGGAGAATCCAAAATGCGTATCAAACGAGGTTATAAAGCTCGTAGAAGGCGAAAAAAAGTATTAAAATTAGCCAAAGGCTTTCGAGGCGGTCGAAGCAAATTGTTTCGTACAGCCGCTGATTCAGTGGATAAAGCACTGACCTATGCATATAGAGACCGAAAACAAAGAAAACGCGATTTTAGAAAGTTATGGATTATACGTATTAATGCGGCGGCACGCATAAATAATATATCTTATAGTAAGTTTATTCATGGCTTGAAAAAAGCAAACATTGGTTTGGATCGAAAAGTTCTTGCAGAACTGGCGATTTCAGACCCGTCAGCGTTTGCTCAAGTTGCAACTGTTGCATCAAAGGCCATTGCTTGATAATCATTTGCTTTTTTGAAAAAATCAAACTGATCCCAGATCAACATGTGATTTTATAAAACCAATCAATCCAGTTTAGATAATCTTAGTTTCATGAACAAAGATGAAGAGGCACAAATGAGTACTGTCGGTAAGATGCTTGAAAAGATCCGATCTGATGCCATGGCATCACTGGCATCCGTATCAGATGAAAAATCGATTCAGGAGATACAAACCCAGTTTTTAGGACGAAAAGGGGCTTTAACCCAATTCTTGCGGAATATCGCTGATCTTCCAAAAGATCAAAGGCCTGAAGCTGGAAAATCTGCCAATATTTTGAAAAAAGAGTTGGAAAAGACCTTTAAGGATGCCATTGAAACCTGCAAGCAAAGCAGCCAGGCACTCGAGTCCGATATTGATATTACACTTCCTGGACGACCGACATTATCTGGTTCGAAACATCCCCTTACATTGATGAACCAGGAAATCTGCACGATCTTTACTCGGTTGGGGTTTGAAATTGTTGAAGGACCTGAAGTTGAATTGGATTTTTACAATTTTGAGGCCCTGAATATACCTAAAGATCACCCGGCTCGAGATATGCAAGATACCTTTTATATTACCGATAATGTTGTGCTTCGTACCCATACATCACCCATTCAAATTCGGACAATGGAAAAAAGGAAACCACCTGTACGAATTATCGCTCCAGGTAAAGTGTATCGCTGCGATTCTGACATTACACATACACCGATGTTTCAACAAATTGAAGGCCTTATGGTTGATGAAAACATCCATTTCGGTCACTTGAAAGGGATATTGACAACATTGGTTCATCAAATTTTTGATGAACATACTTCCTTGAGATTTCGACCCAGTTTTTTTCCTTTTACCGAACCGAGTGCAGAAGTTGATATGCAATGTGTGATGTGCCGAGGAAATGGCTGCCGGATATGTTCTCAAACAGGCTGGTTGGAAATTCTGGGTGCAGGTATGGTTCATCCGGCTGTTTTTGAGAATGTGCAATACGACACCGACCAATACACCGGATTCGCATTTGGTATGGGTATTGAAAGAATCGCCATGCTCAAGTATGGCATCGATGATATCCGAAAATTCTATGATAACGATATCCGATTTCTCAATCAGTTCTAAGAGGTTCACATGAAAGTAAGTAAAAACTGGCTAAATCAATATGTCAACATAAACTCAGACAATACTTATTTGGCTGAAGCTTTAACGATGGCTGGATTGGAAATTGAGACTGTTTCTGATCCTTATGATTATTTACAAAAGGTTGTTGTTGGCAGAATTCTTAGAATATCTAAACATTCCAATGCAGATAAATTACAGTGTTGTCAGGTGGATATAGGAGAGCGTGTCATACCTGTTGTATGTGGCGCTAAAAATATATTTGAAAATGCATTGATTGCCTGTGCACTACCCGGTACTTGTTTACCTGATGGTAAGGTCTTAAAAAAGACTGTCATTCGAAATGAACCATCTGAAGGAATGATTTGTTCTGAAAAAGAACTGGGCCTTGGTGTCGCCAGTGATGGTATCTTGATTATAGAAGGACCTTATAAAACAGGCAGTTTGTTGAAAGATGCTTTAGAACTGACAGATACAATTTTTGAAATAGGCCTGACCCCCAATCGACCTGATTGTGCCAGTATGATCGGTGTGGCGAGAGAAATCGCTGCAATTGAATCTGAAACACTGAACTATCCAGAAATGACTTTTGAAGAAACTGGCCCGGAATGTTCATCAATGACTTCAGTGATAATCGATAGCCCTGATCATTGCCCCAGATATGCTGCCCGCGTCATGTTGGATATTCAAATTAAACCATCCCCCAAATGGCTCCAAAATCGATTGCGTGCAATTGGATTACGCCCCATCAATAATATAGTGGATATTACCAATTTTGTCATGATGGAAACAGGACAGCCATTACATGCCTTTGATTACGATCTTCTTGATGAACATCGTATTGTTGTTCGGACAGCCAGAAAAGACGAGAAATTTACGACACTGGATAATAAAGAACGAACAATGGAAGATGACATGTTGTTTATTTGTGATGGTAAAAAACCGGTTGCAGTTGCTGGTGTGATGGGCGGCTTGAACTCAGAAATTAATGATAATACCACGCGTGTTCTTCTTGAAAGTGCATATTTCAATTCGACAAGTGTGCGGCGAACATCCAAACGTTTGGGGTTAAGCACCGATGCTTCCTATCGGTTTGAGCGAGGCATTGACCCTGATGGTGTCGTTTGGGCCATTGACCGAGCCGCGCAACTGATGAAAGATATTTGCGGGGCAACAGTTTGCAAAGGCATGGTTGATAATTATCCGGCCCCAATGGAAATGGTTCGTGTTGATGTCAGCGTTCAACAAATTCATCGATTGATTGGTATGAAGCCAGATAGCGAACAAATCAAGGCGCTTTTGTCATCCATAGAGTTTACAGTCAACAATATTGATGAAGATCAACTTCAGGTGCATGTGCCTTCCTTTCGGGTCGATATTAAGCGCCCTCAAGATATTATGGAAGAGATTGCCCGACTGATTGGCTATGATGAAATTCCCATTGTAACCCCCAAAATGGCAATTCATACAGAAAAACCATCACGTCATCTGGTATACAGAAATCTGATCAAGGAATTCATGAATGGCTTTGGCTTTACAGAGGCCATTAATTACAGCTTTATTTCAGCAAAATCTGCTGATCATTTAAACCTTTCAGCAACGGATTCACGTCGTAAAGATGTGAAACTGAGAAACCCCATTTCTGAGGATCAGGCTGTCATGCGGACATCATTGGTTCCCGGTATGTTGGAAACAGTGCGTCGGAACTTGAATCAAAAAAATATTCACTTAAAACTGTTTGAAACAGGTAAAGTCTTTCTTAACCATTCAAATGCCCCATTACCCAAAGAATGTGAATCCTTAATCATGATATGGACAGGTGCTGCACAGCCTGAAAGCTGGCTTCAAACTGAAAGAGCCTGCGATTTTTACGATCTCAAAGGTGTGGTTGAAACCTTGATGCTCCGGTTAAATATTAAGAAAATCAATTTTGTCAAACCTGTAGTCTCTGATCACAATTATTATCGTTCAGGGCATGTGGCTCAAATCGAAGTGAAAAGAAATGTTGTGGGGATCACCGGAGAAATTCATCCAGAGATTCTTCATAACTATCAAATTCGTCAACCTGTTTATGTTTGTGAAATAGATTATGAAACCCTGTATCAACTGATACCTGAAAAGATTGTCGCCAGGCCTTTGTCCCGATTCCCCTCAACATTCAGAGACATGACGTTGATATTAGATAATTATGTTCAGTCTGACGCAATCATTCATGTGATGCGATCCTGTAATGAAAAGCTGGTTTCGGATATTCAAGTTTTTAATGTGTATGATGGCGACCCAATTCCATCAGGCAAGAAAAGTATGTCTTTTAGAATTACCTATCGATCCTTGGAAGAAACACTGAAAGATGAAAAAATTAATCTCATTCATGCTGACATTGGAAAAACAGTGATTGAAACATTTCGAGCGGATTTACCCGCTTCAAGTGATAAATAAACATTTATTGGAGAATCCCATGAAATTTTACCTGGGAGAAAAAAACATCGGCAACGAAGCCACAAAGGAACAGGTGGACCAGCTCATTTCCTGTCTGACAAACAAGGGATGGGATGTTTCCTATGGCACAAAGGAAAATTCACCAGAAAATGATGATGAAAAAATTCGGCAACGAGAACTGGAAGACGCTTTTGCGGATGATTTCATGACCTGTCTGGATGATCTAGGCTTCTAAAACATGTCAGGTAGACACATTATGTCTGAAAAATTCCCAATAAAAATCATCGCACAAAACAAAAAAGCACGGTTTGACTATTTTATTGATGATGAATATGAAGCCGGAATTTCATTGAAAGGTTCTGAGGTGAAATCGTTGCGCATGGGAAAAGCCAGTTTAAAAGATGCCTATGCGAAAATTAAAAATGGTGAAGTGTTTGTGTATCAAATGAATATTTCACAATATCCATTTGCTTTTCATTCCAATCATGATCCCAAACGGCCAAGAAAATTATTACTTCACAAACATGAAATAAAACGATTACTTGGAAAGACACAAGAAAAAGGATATACGCTGATTCCAATTAAAATCTATTTTAAGGGCAGTAAAGTCAAATTGTCCATTGGACTGGCAAGAGGTAAACAAAAATATGATAAACGCCACGCGATTCGACAACGTGATGAAAAACGCGATATGGATCGTGAAAAAAAGGAATGGCGTTAGCCGACACTAAAATATAATCTTGTTGTCCCGCCATGCACTTCAATTTTGTCAGCAAACGCATGGATAATTTTTAATCCCCGCTTACCAATTTGAAAACCACTTTCATTTTTACTGTCAACTAACTTTTTGTCTAAATCGAATCCAGTGCCTTGATCAGCAATATCGATTCGAAGTCCAGTCTCTTGAAGGTCAAGGTTCACTTCTACGAGTGCGTTTTTGTCATAATTATTACCATGTTCAACCGCATTCAACAACGCTTCACGAATGGATAACATCATCATATCAGTATCAAGATCCGGTATGTGTTTAAATATCTGATTGGAAATCCATTTACAGGCTTTGTCAACTTCCTTGTAATCAGAATAAAAGGAATAGAGCAACTGTTGTTCTTCAGCTTTTTGAGTCGATTCAAGACTGAGTAAAATCATATCATCATCTTGAGACCAGGAATCCATGTAAGCATCCAGCAGACGTCGACAGAGTTCTCTCTTTGACGTTGCTTCTGACAAAAACAGCATTTTTTTCTGTTTAATGGTCGATTGAAGTTTACTTGTGGACATACCATCAGAAAAAAGAAACAATCGTGAGTTTTTGGCTAAATGCACATCTTGAAACGTGTAAAGGTCATCCCGATCTAAAAGTCCCAGGCAAATTCCCCCACCTTCAAAGTCTTGAAATGTGAGATGATCTTCTTTTTGGGTGAGCAAAAGGGCTCCCGGATTTCCGGCAGTTGCAATTTTTAGATGAGATTTGTTTTGATCCCAAAGTAATACAGTGGTGCAAACATGATAATTCACCTCCTCCATTTTCAAGAGCTCTTTATTAATAATCTGAAGTAGTGAAAGAGGGTCCTGATGTGTATTCCATACTGATGACAGAATGCCTAAAAAAACAGCACTGATATAAGAACTTAAAATATCGTGCCCAGAAACATCCGCCAGAACAACACCACATTGGTCGCTTTGGCTGAACTTTCGACATTGGGCCATATCGCCGCCGGCATCATGCAACGTTGAAAATGCCATATCGATAAACTGGCAAGGCTTGGAACAACCATATTGTGTCAGTCGAGCCTGTGATTGTCGCACCTGGAATGCGGTCTGCGCCTGGTTAGACCGGGAATGTGAGGATTGTGATAAGGCTGTATGAACAATTTTACCAATGGAGTTATTAAAGTCAGATTTGGGAATAATGCCATCAGCGCCCAGTTGAAGCATTAATTGTAATGTTTCTGGATCAAATTTAGCCGCATAGATAAACACCAGTATGTGTGGATATTCCCGCTTGGTCGTATTCAAAACACCCAAGCCATCAATGCCTGATGTAAACATATTACTGATAATTAAATCAAATTGCTTTGCGTTATTTTCAAGCCTGTTCAGCGCTTCATTACCATTGGGAACAAATGTAACAGTGAATCCCATGCTTTGAAGAACATCAATGTATTCATTTCTGATGGCGTGATCTTCTTCGATAAGTAATACATTCAAATCACTGAATGATGGATCATCCGGATGTTGAATTTTTTTTTTTAACGCTGTTGATTCAGTGTCAGGTGGACTGTCTGAAGTTGAATACTTATTAATCAATTCCAATAAACTGTTTGTGTTGATCGGTTTGGGCAAAAATTCATCACATCCTGCCTCCATGCATCGACGTCGATCTTTTTTCATACTCATGGACGTATGTGCAATAACAGGCGTTTTTAGCCCCATTTTTCGAATTTGTTTGGTTGTTTCAAATCCATCAAGACCTGGCATCAACATGTCCATAATGATGATCGTGTATGTTTTGGCTGATATTTTGTCCAGGGCTTCTTTTCCATTATTCGCATTATCAACAACACAGCCATTGGATTTAAGTATATCACCCAGCATTTCTCTGTTAAATGGATTATCATCCACAACCAGAATGGATGGTGAATTGTTTGTCATATATATCCTCAGAAAGGCAAGTTATGAATTTACGATATCGATTACGATATCACTCATCTATTGGGGCTTTTTCAATATCAAACAATGTAGAAAATCTAAAAAAGTTGGCGACTTTCATGAATTTATCACCTGCATTGATCACATTAAATTTTTTGGATTCTGTGGATACATGTCGGTAAAGCCCAATAATTAGATTGACCCCTAGTGAATCGACAATTTCTATTCCGGCAGCATCAAGAGTCACTTGTTCAACATCTGTATTGTCACGTAGTTCCTTCATGAAATAATCTCTAATTTCTTCCATCTGGCTGGCGACAAGGTCAGTTTCAGGCAGCAAAAAGAATGTACCATTGCTTTTATACGTTTTCATTTCATCCTCCTAATCAATTGCATGCTTGCAATAATTTGGCACCAATTAATTAATTAATCAATGCCCTGTATTAGAATAGCTCTTTTTAAGGTATAGTGGATTACACCTCAATTATTTTCATTTTACACAATCTTTGCTAAACTGCAAAACAAATTTTTAAAAATTTATCGGCAAATATGATAATAAAGCCATGCAAGAATTTCCAAGAATATGAATTGTCAATGGCGTTGCAAGCATTTTCGTATATTCATATGAAAATGCAAAAATAAGGCCGCCGATAATTTGTGTAATCGGTATGACCGGTGCATGATGATGAAGTAATACAAAGATGATTGTACTTCCACCACAGGCAACCAGTAATCCCCATTGTCGAAAATACCCATAAATGATGCCACGAAAAACCAATTCTTCTGCAAATGGTCCGATCATACACCCAACGACAAATAATATGCCTTGATCTACAATGGTTCCTTGAATTGGCATTTGTACCATACGAAACAGGTTGATTTGGAAATAATATCCGCACACGAAAAAAATTGTAAACACGATGCAACCAAAACATAATGACCACAAACATCCATAGTAAAGACCGGGTAGAATTTGATTGCGTTTACAACCAATTCGTTCAAAATTACTGCGTGTATACACAAAATATAAAATAATAATGGATTCACTGAGTCTTACAATACCAGTTAACAACACCGGTGAGATGTGAATCGTTGCAAAAATAAAGGATGCGATCATTTCGAAGCTACAAACAATGAGAATTGTAAAATAAAATATGGAACTTTTTAGCTGGGGTTCAGATATATAAGCGGTTTTTTTCTTTTCATTGTTCGTCTCGTCCACTTTATCAGTCATGTTTTTTACTCTGACAGATCTTCTTCAATCATCCCCCCCGGTGGTGGTTTGATTACCACTGGTTTAGCAAACCCCTGGCTCTCTGTTTTTTGGATCAGATCTTTATTTCGGGTTTTAACTGGCAGTTGCTTTTTGACCACAGGTTTGGTCATTGTTGAGGTCTTCTTTTGACGAGATTGAGCTAAATCCTGTTGCATGTTCTCAACCTGCTGTTTGAGGTTGCCAAGTTTTCCATCCAGCAACTTGATATGATTTTCAAAAATTACTTTTTGAAGTTTAATATCGTTTTGAATACCTTTACGTTCTATTGCAAGTAATTCATCAAGATGATCACTGTCAATCATATCTTTTATTGGAATTGAAATCTCTGCTAAATCGGATGAAATATCATCCATCGCAGAAGACATCTGAGAAATACGCTTATTGGATTTATCGATATCTGATTTCAACGTTCTCATATTTGAATCCAACGTTTTAACATTTTTTGCAAAGGCATTCATTTCAGTATTGATCGTTTGAAACCTATCAGAAGCACTGTCCATTTTTTTTTGAACATCTTTTTGAATTTTGGCCACACTGTTGTTTAGCACATCATTGATATCTTTATTAAATGTTTCAAATTGGCCTGAAAATTGATTGAACTGATCTGTAAATGTAGTGTTCAAAGTATTCAGATGAGTTCGAACTTCCTCAATTGCTTTGAAATTTTCCTGGCTTGATTTTCCAATGATTCGTCCTACATCATTTTGATCTGCTTTTGTGCGGTTTATTTTATCGATGGCATCCTGAATCTCTTTCTGATCTTTTCTGAGGGCTTCAGTGACCTTTTCTAAAAGGGATAATTTGCTATGAAAACTGGATTCCATCTGCGTATGACGCTCAGAAATTGTAGATAATCGCTGCACCACCTCATGAGATAACGCTTGAACCTCTTCCGGCACCTTGGTGACATTACTGCGGACATAAAAAAAACCAAAGGCAAATGTAATTCCCATCAAAAGGATAAATATAATTGAAAAGAAGGTTACCCTCTGGTTCATTTTATCAACCTGTATTTCCATATAATCATCTTGATATGACTGAAGGTAATCACCATCAATTCTGATCTTTCTATTTACATCCATAATAAAAATCCTTTATAAAAAAATAATTATTCCCACTCAATCGTTGCGGGTGGTTTTGAACTGATATCATAAACAACACGATTGATACCCTGCACTTCATTTATAATTCGATTGGAAATTTTGCCCAATAGATCGTGAGGCAATTTTGCCCAATCGGCAGTCATGGCATCAATGCTTGTCACTGCCCGAATGGCAGCAATATTTTCATAGGTGCGCTGATCTCCCATTATCCCAACTGTTTTTAAGGGGAGAAGCACCACAAAAGACTGCCATAATTTTTTATAATAACCGGCACCTTCGATTTCTTCGAGCAAGATCGAATCTGCATTTCTTAAAATTGCCAATCGTTTTTCAGTAATTTCACCTATAATCCGAATACCAAGTCCGGGCCCAGGAAAAGGCTGCCTGAATACCATTCGATCAGGTAATCCCAGGGTTACTCCCAGGGTTCGAACTTCATCTTTGAAAAGGTATTTTAAGGGTTCAATCAATTCTAAATTCATTTTTTCAGGTAAACCGCCCACATTATGATGCGATTTTATCACAGCACTCGGGCCGCCAAAAGCGGATCTAGATTCAATAACATCAGGGTATAATGTGCCTTGAGCAAGGAAATCAGCGTTTTCTATTTTTCCCGCCTCTTTCTCAAATACATCGATAAACAAATGACCAATAATCTTTCGTTTTTGTTCTGGATCAGTGACACCTTTCAATTGAGATAAAAACTGCGTGCGCGCATCAACAAATATCAAATTCATTTGAAATGTTTCTCGAAATATTTTTTGTAGATCACTGGCTTCATTTTTTCGAAGCAGACCATTATCCACAAAGATACAGGTCAACTGGTTGCCCACAGCTTTATGAATGAGACATGCTGTGACAGATGAATCCACACCTCCGCTCAATCCAAGTACAACATTTCTATTGCCAACAGTTTGTCTGATATTGTTAATTTCTGAAGTAATAAAAGAATCCATGTTCCAATTGGGTTGGCATTGACACATGTTGAATAAAAAATGCCTGAGCATTTTGTTTCCTTCAGGCGTATGTGCCACTTCAGGATGAAATTGCAACCCTATTAATTGGCGTTCAGAATTGATCACTGCTGCATAGGGTGAATTATCAGTGATTGCAATCACCTTAAAACCATCCGGAAGTGATGTGATACTATCCCCATGACTCATCCAGCATGGCGTTTCGCCTGGAATAGACTGAAAGATTGTGGAATGATCCTGTATAATCAATTGAGCATGGCCATATTCGCGTTTTGATGCTTTCCGAACATCACCCCCAAGACTGAAAATCATAAACTGCATCCCATAGCAAATACCCATAATAGGAATATTCATTTGAAATATTTGAGAATCAATACCAGGTCCATTCTCATATATACTGGCTGGGCCGCCTGATAGAATAATACCTTTGGGGGATAGTGCTCGAATCTTCTCAAATGGCGTTTCCGGTGTTAATATTTGACAATAGACTTGTTGTTCTCTAACACGACGCGCAATTAATTGATTGTATTGCGAGCCAAAATCGATAATGATAATCATGTTCACATGGCCTTATTGTTAATGATAATTTGTATCTTAAACCAATAATTTGGTATCCTTAATTATATTGGGTGAAAATAAATTAACTATAGAAGAACTATATTACAGTTTTGTTAAAAAATAAAGAATAAAAAAAGTGGTTCGTCATCATAATCAAAAGGGGATCTTTTCCCTTGACAATTATCTTTCAAATGGTATTCACATGAAACAAATTACAAATTTTTGAAGAGGATAAATGAATTTATGGAAAACATATTAAATTATGCAACACAAACAAGCTCTTTCATTTTTGTATTAGTTATCGTACTTTCTGTACTGATATTTTTTCATGAGCTGGGGCATTATCTATTTGCCCGACTTTTTTCAGTGGGTGTTGAAAAATTTTCATTGGGCTTTGGTCCGAGATTAGTTGGCAAAACCATTGGACGAACCGATTACCGAATTTCACTCATCCCATTGGGTGGATATGTCAAGCTGGTGGGTGAAGATCCCACAGAAGATATTAATATTGTTGACGAACCCTATTCATTTTCTAAAAAAAATGTCTGGCAGCGAATGATTATCGTTGCAGCTGGCCCAATATTTAATGTTGTTCTGGCATGGCTATTGTTTGTTTGGGTCGCTTTTTTGTCAGGCCTGCCAACACAATTGCCTCAAATTATGGGGGTCGGCCAGAACTCGCCTGCTGAAAAAGCTGGGGTTATATCAGGTGATTTGGTTCTTGCTGTCAACAATGAAATAGTAAACACATGGCAAGAAATGGCCGCATTGATCTCAGCCTGTCAAGGAAAAGCAGTAAAACTCGCTGTTAAACGACAGGACGAAGTGATCGATATCAATGTACAACCCCAAGCATACGATGATAAAAATCTGTTTGGCGAAACAATTGATCGATACATGATTGGTATTTCAAGTGTGAATATAAGTGTCACTGAAGAGACAATTCGTTCCTTACAAGAAAAGAACATTTCTGAAGAATATTTAAAATCAATGGAGCCGTTGCTAGACAAATGGTATATTACATCTCAAGAAGTGACATCAGCTTTGGTCGCTGTGTTAGGTGAAGGCGTCTATGAAAGTCACAAAAACTTGATTTGGGAGAATCTTCATATTCAGCAGCTTGAATATGAAATACATGAATTGGGAGTGATTCAATCCATTGTTGAAGGTTCCAGGCATACTGTAGTAATGGTTCAAATGACTGTTTTAGGTCTTTGGAAATTGATAACAGGGTCTTTATCTACAGATACGATTGGCGGCCCTATTGCGATAGCTCAAATGGCAGACCAATCTGCTAAGGCTGGATGGAAAAATCTGATGCTCTTCATTGCGGTGATCAGTATCAATCTGGCGTTGGTTAATTTATTGCCCATTCCTGTGCTTGATGGTGGGCATCTGATGTTTTTTACTTATGAAGCCATTACCAGAAGACCGGTCAATTTGCGTGCAATGGAAATTGCTCAACAAGTGGGTGTCGCTTTTTTGCTAACAGTTATGATTGCGGTTACGTATAATGATATTATTCGTTCATTTTTTAGCTAAAAGCAGGAAATCATGTTAAATACCCCAATGGATATATTTAAGCTTCTCAAAAAAAATAATTGCAAGGACTGCAATGAAAAAACTTGTCTTGCATTTGCTGCAGCAGTTCATCAAGGACGTAAAAAACTGTCAGATTGTCCGCATATCCCTCATGAAGTATTGTCAAAATATAAAGAAAATGTTCAGCCAGGCAATTCTTACGATGAATCCATGCAAGAAATGATTGACAGCTTAAAAGAAAAGCTTTTACACCTCAATTTTGCTGAAACTGCGCGTTCCATTCAAGGCAATTATTCTCATCCCTGGCTTTCAGTCAAGATACTTGGGAAGGATTTTCGAGTAAATACATCGGGTCATATATCCACTGATATTCACGTGAATCCCTGGGTGGTGATCCCATTTCTACAACATCTACTCCAGGCCTCTGGCGCACCGGTATCTGGAAAATGGGTTACCTTTAGAGAACTAAAAGGCGGAAAACCTCGACTGGCATTATATGAACAACGTTTTCAAAAAGAAATGAAGCGTATTGCCGATAATTTTACCGACCTGTTTGAAGATTTAATTCATATTTTTAATGGGTGTCAAATTGATCCTGAAACATCAAATAATTCTGAACTCAATCAGGCAGATATTGCATTAATCCTGCATCCATTTCCAAAGATTCCGATTCTGATTAGCTATTGGAAAGCGGACAGTGATTTATCATCAGATATCAACATATTTTTTGATCAAATGGTACATGAACAACTGGATACAGAGTCACTTTATGGACTTCTGGCCGGCTTATTCCAAATGTTTGATCGTCTGTCACAACGTCATGGATAGTCATATGAATCCTATTTTGGAAGTAAATAACTTAACAATGCAATTCGGTGGTCTGAAAGCCCTTGAAAATATTAGAATTCGCGTGGAACCCCAGCAAACAGTTGCATTGATCGGTCCCAATGGTGCCGGAAAAACAACCTTTTTCAATTGCATTACCGGTATTTACACACCCACGCAGGGCGATATTCATTTGTATTCAGAAACGAACAGGAAATATCGTATCAATGGTAAGAAACCCAACACAATAACAGAACTGGGTATGGCCCGCACGTTTCAGAATATTCGTTTATTTAATAATATGACTGTTCTGGAAAATTTGATGGTGGGTCAGCATTGCCGCACTCAAACGGGTGTTTTAGGGGCTGTTCTAAAAAATCAAAGGGCACTTGAAGAAGAAAAAAAAGTGATTCAAACAGGATCTCAATTGCTTGAAGACTTTAATTTATCTCATCGAGCCAACACGCTTGCAAAAAATTTACCTTATGGCGAACAACGACGGCTTGAAATTGCTCGCGCTCTGGCAACACAACCGCGGTTGCTCTTACTTGATGAACCCGCTGCCGGAATGAACCCAAAAGAAACCCTTGAATTGGTTTCCCTGATACAAAAGATCAAGCATACCTATCAAATTTCTATATTAATTATTGAACACGATATGAAAATGATCATGACAATATCAAACCTTATTTATGTATTGGATTATGGTAAATTGATTGCAAGGGGTTCGCCTGAAAATATAAAAGACGATCCAAAAGTCATTCAGGCATATCTTGGGGAGGATTACGATGCTTAGTCTGGAAGGTATCTGCGCTGGTTATGGTCAAATTTCTGTTTTAAATGATGTGACTCTCAACGTTGATGCAGGTGAAATCGTTACGCTGATTGGGGCCAATGGTGCCGGAAAAACAACGACATTGATGACCATTTCAGGTGTTGTACCTTGCAGAAATGGTTCCATCCGATTTATGAATCAACCCATCGAAAACAATCGACCGGATAAAATCGTTCGTATGGGTATCTGTCAGGTGCCTGAAGGTCGACACATTTTTCAATACATGACTGTCAGAGAAAATCTGGATATGGGCGCTTTTCTCAGAAAAAACAGTCGAGAAATTCAAGCCGATCTCGAACAAATTTACGCAATGTTCCCCATCCTTGAAGACCGGAAAAATCAAATTGGGGGAACATTAAGTGGTGGCGAACAACAAATGTTGGCATTATCACGGGCATTGATGGCACGCCCCAAACTTCTGTTACTTGATGAACCCTCCCTTGGGCTGGCCCCCATATTTGTGCAACAAATAATGGATATGATCAACCATATCAATCAACAAAACCAGACAACGATTCTTTTGGTGGAACAAAATGCAAATATCGCGTTAAAAATAGCCAGTCGTGGATATGTCATGGAAAATGGTCGTATTGTTTTGCATGATCGTTGTGACGATTTATTAAAAAACGAACAGGTAAAGACAGCCTATTTGGGACTATAGATTTTCTCCTCTGCTTGTTCTCCACGACAGTCTGTCTTCAAGAAACGAAAAGCATATGCCCCAGGCAAGAAATAATTTTAATGTTTCGGAAAACAAAAATTATATAGATAGTGCCGAGCTAGTTTATTTGCTGTCGCTGTTATTGCTTTTGGTGCTCCGAGACGTGTACGCACAATGTCATTCGGTAAGAAAAAAATGATAATTAAAATCAATAAGATAGTCTTGACCAGACTCTTTATTACTATTATTCCAATCAATCTTATTTTCTTTTCTATATATGTAATCTTCCAATTATTACCTAAAAATGGCAATCACTATCAGTGTAACATATTATGATCGTCCAACTTTGGTTTTTCTTGGCATGATTTATGCCTTTGGTACAACTATTTCAAACTTTTCAACCATTAAACTTTTCAGTTTCTCTGAATGTTCTTCAACATTATTTAAGAATTGG
>Ga0272440_1000070_pt1 | contig 84996 bp, 76 predicted proteins | sample SSMMMBAug17_FD_192440 | JGI IMG/M metagenome (GOLD analysis project Ga0272440, IMG submission 192440) | Marine sediment archaeal communities from Little Sippewissett salt marsh, Falmouth, MA, United States - SSM-MMB-Aug17 | ecosystem: Environmental > Aquatic > Marine > Wetlands > Sediment ... | reverse complement strand
TAGGCTTTGGAACAGCCTATACAAAAGAAGAGATTAACCAGATTATTCAATATACAAGACAACCCATGACCCACGCCAGCCGGCTTCAGTTTGCCCGCAATCGTTACTGGATTGTCAAATATCTTGAACAGCATCGTGGACTCAAGACACCGGCAATGGTGCTAGAAAAACGTTGGCACAATTATATTATATTACTCACAGAATATATGCTGGAATGTTCCATCCCAGTTTCATCATCCATGAATTTTGAACCAGAAGATATTATTGAAGTAACTGTTCAACGTGCAGATGCACGAAATAATATCATATCTTTGAGTTGGGCTGGCTAACCGATAATAATCATTCAAAATTTTTTTCCACCGATTTATGGGTCGGTTGAATGAATAATAAGATACTCATCCAGCGCATCATGAAATTTTTTATCAGTCACCTGTTCAATATCTTTTTGAACACTTTCATACTGAGCAATCATGGTTTCAGCCAGGGGTGTCAACTGAGATCCCCCACCTGAAGCACCTCCGCTTTTTCTGATCAGTAATTTTTTGCCAAGGCGATTTTCTGTTGCAGTTATTCTTGCCCATACTGCGCGATACCCCATTTTCAATGATTTCGCAGCGGAATTGATAGACCCATGCTTTTTGATTGCTCGTAATATTTTTAACCGGCCCATGCCAAAGACAACATTACCCTCCATGTCTTCAATCCATATTTTTGATTTTGTTTGTAGTGGTTTGTTTTTTTTGGCCATAATATTCCTTTCATAATAGATGTTCTTTATGATCTATTGTCGATCATCAGTCACAACATTCCATTGACGCATAGCAGGCGATATCCCAGCCTGGTGCAAATGAGTTAGCACATGCGTCCAAACCCTTTCCCACGCGATCACTTTATTGCCATAGTTTTTTACTGTAAAAGCTACAAGGTATTTTGCCGCCCAGTCTGTCAGTCCCATAAACCTTGCCAGAGGTTCTGGCTTTTTTTCTACAATTTGTGATGACGACACGGCTGAAAATAATATATTTTTAATTTTTTCAGCATCATATTTTGAGTCCACATAAACATCAAACCACAGTCGAACAAGATCATCCGGATAATGGTAATTATGAATGACTGATTCTGAGGCAATACTGTTGGGAATGCTTAATATACAGTCATCACGTGTCATGAGTCGTGTGGTGCGCCAGGTGATATCTAAAACTCTGCCTTCGTTGTAGTCCCCTACCTTTACCCAGTCGCCAATTGAAAAAGGACGTTCCAGATTAATCGCTATTCCTGAAAAAATATTGGAGATATTGATTTGAATGGCAAGTCCAATAATCATAGCAATGACACCTGATGTGGCCAGCAGGCTTGTAATTTTTTGATCAAACACAAATGCCAATACGCCTAGAACTGTCAGCGTAAGAATCATAAAACTGGCAAATCGACGAATAATATTTGGAATTTTTTGTCGTGTTGTATGCTCAATCGGCTGCCATACAAGAAATTTGATAAAAGAATTTAAGTAAAACGCTGGTACAATCCACCATAACGAATCAAATATTTTGCTCATTGATTCAAGATAATAGGCATTGATTGATTCGATAAAATGATTCATTAAAAAGGATTCGGCGGACAATAAAAATAAAACGCTGATACATAATGATGCAGACAGATATATCACTGGGAAGAATTGAAATACTGATGATTTCTGTGTGAATTGATTCTTAAATACGAGTGATACCAATATTAAAACAGCACAAATGATCATCCATTGTTCCGCATTGTTTTCTGTAATCAATCCACGAATGGACATGGATGATTTTTGAATGCGTATACCGACATTGAACATGGAATATGCGGCTGTATGGTCTGTAGCGTTCAAGTATTCCAGTTTACCCAGGGATTCTTTTTTTAAAATGGATTGAAATAACCAGGATTTATCCAGACTCCATTCATGCAGACTGGAAATCACTTTTTGATCTCTTAAATGATTGATAAAACTGTCTCTTTTTCTCAGGTCCATACCCACACGATCCGGCACAAATATGAGTTGATTGCGCTTCATGGTCGGATGATGAAACTGAAACCCCACAACCTGACATCGATGAACAGTATGACCGCTTAAAAAATTGGTCTTAAAAAGCCCTTGAATCTGATATCGCCGATATTCGAGATGTCCATTGGTTTCGGTTTCTACAGGCTGACCCAATTTAATTGGTTCCGCAGCATTGATAAAAATCATTTGTGATGTATCAATGTTTCCATGATATCGAAACCAGACATCAAAGGATATTTCGCAGGTTCCATGAATCGAAGATAAATTGCGAATTTCCTTGATATGAAAACCGGTATACACCACACTGGTTTTGTAATAATTTTGACCATCAATTTTAATCAATGATTTGCGATTTTTTTCTGACTCAATTTCCGACAACAGGGATGGCACTGCTTGAAATTGAACATGCGCCGGAATAATTTTTTGATTGCGATAATACCCCACAGCCACAGGTTTAAGAGAATCTCCATTTCGATCAAAACAATTCAGCCCGGTAACACCTTCAATGGCATTATCAATATGATTGATTTCTGAAAGGCCTTTCTGAATTTTTTTCCGATCCCCTTGAATGTCAATACCGGATATATGCTGATTTTGTGCCGTATCGGCAATCATCATGGCTGCATCATAGGCATGGGCTGCAATCCAGTCCGGCGCTTCACCATAACGCTCGTGAAACGCATCGTAAAATTCCAGGGAAGCTTCATTGGAAATATCAAACAACAGATGCGTTGTGACATAAATGCCATTGGAATAATATCCAGGGAACTGTCTTTCTTTTGGATAAATCTGAAACCCTTTCCAGAAAGCATCAGATGCACATGAATCGGGTACAATAATGGGAATACTCAGCCCAACATTTCGGATTCGATATATTAATTGATTGGCAAAGCCGGCATGGGCTGCAATGAATAAAACCACATCTTGTTTATTGCTTTTGACCTGTTGTTTGATTGATGCAATCACGCTTGAAAATTCGGTTCGTAAATCAGTATCTGGATCAATACCTTTGAATAAAGCAATTTCGGCATTGTATTTTCGTCCAGTGGCTTCAAATACAGTCGCCAGATAATTGCCATAATCATTGTCTTCATTCACAATTAAAATATGCGATTTGTTCAGGATATGAACCGCATAATTTGCAAGAAAACGTCCTTGCAAATGATCATTAAACACCAGTCGATAAAACCAGGGGTTAAATCGTGTGACTTTTACATTGGTTGATCCCGGGGTAATAATTGGAATTTCATTTTTTTTATAAAGCATGCCTGCTGCAAATGAACAGGTGCTAAACCAGTGCCCAATAACAGCAATGGCATTGTTGTCTATTATTATTTCGGAAGCTTTTTTAAGGGCCAATTTGCGATTGTTTTGATCATCATAAATATCTAATTGTACACACTTGCCATTGATTCCACCAGCACGATTAATTTGATCCACATACAAATTTGCACCGCGACGCAATGAATTGCCAATCATATCTCCCTGTCCACTCATTGGCCCCACCATGGCTACATGAATGGGCGTTTTTGATTGGCAGGTTTGGGGGGGATGATATTTAATATAAATTAATACTGTTAACGTAATGAGGATAAGAACGCTGATGAGACTGTTTTTTATCATAATCAACTCCGAACATATTTGCGTTGCCGAAAAACTTCATACATGGCAATTCCGGCAGCAACTGATGCATTCAGACTATCCAGTGGTCCCATTTGGGGAATATGAATCATTTGATCGCAATTTTTGCAAACCAGTCGTCGGATGCCTTTTTGTTCACTTCCAATGACCAGTGCAGCAGGCGTATCAAACCTGGCATCATGTATGGATAATTCAGCATTTGAATCCAGGCCAGATACCCAAATGCCTTCACTTTTTAATGTGTCAATACATCGAACAAGGTTGGTAACACGCGCAACAGGCAAATGCTCCATTGCGCCTGAAGATATTTTTGATACAGTTGCAGATAGTGGCGCACTGTTATCTTTCGTTGTAATCAAACCGGTTGCGCCAGCGGAAAGTGCGGTTCTGATGATTGCCCCCATGTTATGCGGATCCTTTATTTGATCACAAATAATGATAAATGCATGTGTTTTTGCCATCTGGCGAATTTCAACCAGAGGCAACGATGAAACATGCGCTACGATTTGTTGATGGTCATCATGTTGGGCAAGATTTGATAATTTCGTTGACGATACCTGCGAAATATCAATGCGGCGTTTAATGGCCATTTCGACAATTTCTGCCAAACGCGAATTGCGGCTGTTCTGATTGACAAAAATCCGGAAAAAATTTCGTTTATTGGCAATTAAGGCTTCTTTTACCGGATGAATACCATAAAGGCATTTATGTGTGGCTTTTGATTTCATGGGGAAATATTATCTTGCATTTTTTTCATAATCAGTTGCATATCATGCCAGACCTCTTTTTTCTTGGATTCATTGCGAAGCAGATAGGATGGATGAAATGTTGGCATAACTGGAATACCTTTGTAATCATAAAAACGCCCTCGCATTCCGGTAATAGATGTTTTTACATTCAAGAGCGCTTGCGATGCCGTGCTTCCCAGAGTACAGATAATTTCAGGTTGAATAATATCCAGTTGTGTTATTAAAAATCCAATACATTCCGCCATTTCATCAGGCTCAGGACGTCTGTTATTTGGCGGGCGACATTTCAGGATATTACAAATATATACCATATCCCGATTTAAATGCATGGCATGGATGATTCGCGTCAGTAATTGTCCGGCAGCACCAACAAAAGGTTTACCGGTTTTGTCTTCATCAAAACCGGGCGCTTCACCCACAAAAACAACGCGTGATTTTGGATCACCCGCACCAAAAACAATTTGTGTGCGGGTTTGATGAAGTTTACACTTTGTGCAGGCTTTGACTTCTTTTAATAAGGTGGTAAGGGTATCGTTTGTTTTACTGAAGGTTTGTTTTCGAATAATTTGCGAGGGAGGTCTTGTTCCTGATGCTTGTTTCTCTGGCACCTTTGTTTGTTTCGAGAGAATGGGACGTTGCCATTTGCCAATGCATTGTAAGGATGTTTCGTCAATGTCTGCCCCGGTCGCACCCATCTGTTTTAAATATTTGAGAAAAAAATTTATATCCTCATAGATGGAGGTCTCAGATTTTTGAATGTAAATATCAGTATTCAATGACCAGATTATCCTCCAATTTTCTGATGCGCGCAATTAAGGGTTCAACAGTGCTGTTCCGATCCCACACAATAAATATTATCAAGCAGACAATTAAAAATAGCAATGCATAGATAATCCATGTCAGATGACTTGTGTCCAGCGTATTTTCGGCTTTGATCAAACTTTCTGTGATATTCTGATCGTGACGATTCAATTCTTTGGTCAATTGTTTGACCAATGATTGTAATTGAATCTGTTGTTCCTGTTTGATCTCAAGTATCTGACCGCTCATTTTATCCATGGCATCATCTATATGATGTTTAAACTGGTTTAAGTCATTCTTTAATTGACGAATGGTATCGTTGAAATCTGAATTTAATTGAGCGTTAGAATTGGTTATCAGATTTTTCACATTGGTTTCTATGGTACTCAATCGATCCTGTAGTGCAGTTAACTGGTCATTGATAATTTGTTGCAAGTCAGGTTTTTCCTGTGAAACCTGATTGTTAAACTGGCTGAGTTGTTCAACAATCGTTTCCATTTTTACCTGGATATTTTCCCCAGCTTTTTCAAGGGCTGAATAACGATTGGACTGATCTGACATCAAAGCTGTTTGAACATCCTGTACAAGTCCACGAATTTCGTTTATTTGATGTTCACGATCATTTCTGTCTGTTTGCATCGTCTGATTGACGTCTTGTGTGACTTGAGATAAAGATGTATTCAAGTTTGCCTGTAAGGTACTTATTTTACTGTTAATTTCAGATCGAATAAGCGCCTGATTGTTTTTATTACGATCCGAAAACTGTTTCCATTGGTCATCCATTTGTTGTTGAATGGCCTTGAATTGTCGGGAAACATCAGCTTGGGATTTCTTTTGTAAGCTGGCATGTTCCTTGATGCCCTTATCAAGATTGTGTATTGATATTTGTTGTTGTTTTTGTTGACGTATCAGGTCATCAATTTTTTTTTCTATGGAACTGCTTTTTTGTTTTGTTGGTGCTGCCGATTTTTGAATTTTTTTGGGATCATTTTTTTTTTGTGGATGATCATCGGCCACAGCCTGGGATAATGTCAACATCGTGATGACAATCATAATCGTTATTAAATGGGTTGAATTCTTCATTGAAATGCCTCCGAATTTTTCGGTAACTTTGCATAAATTTGGAAAAAAATCAATAAAAATTTTGAATGGTATTAATTCTAGGGCAGCGCGTGGAAAAGATTTCCAGCGCTTAGGAATGCTCTGAAAATAAGTTCCTAATTTTAAAAAATGTTCATCGGGGTTTTTGTTCTGTAGAGACGTAGCATGCTACGTCTCTACAGAACAAACTATTATACGTTCAAGATATTGGGGAACTTATTTTTCGAGTATTCCTTAGTTGTAAAAAAAATTGCACATCGGGTTGTTTGTTTGATTCATGAGGCATCGAACCTAAAGCAAATAAAATTTTGTCTTGACATTCTTTTGCTTGCTGCATACTTTTGGCCTGAATTTTAATTAAATAAACTGGAATTTTTTAGTAACAACATGAAACTCAAACAACTTGAATTATCCGGGTTTAAATCCTTTTGCGATAAAACAAAAATTCTATTTCCGCCAGGTGTATCAGGCATTGTTGGTCCCAATGGTTGCGGAAAAAGCAATATTTTGGATGCCCTGCGATGGGTGATGGGCGAGCAAAGCAGCCGTCAACTTCGCGGAAAATCTATGGATGATGTTATTTTTGCCGGTACCGAAACGCGTGCCCCATCCAATAAAGCTGAAGTCTCTTTGACCTTGATTAATGATAATGATCAATGCCCAGAAGAATACAAAGAACATAAATACATCAAAATTACCCGCAGTTTAAATCGAAAAGGTGAAAGTGGCTATTTTGTCAATAAAAAACCGGCGCGATTGAAAGATATCCAAAATTTGTTAATGGGCAGTGGAATGGGATCTCGAACCTATGCGATTGTTCAACAAAACAACGTGGGTGCCATTACTGAAGCCGGACCAAATGAACGTCGAATTTTTATCGAAGAAGCTGCCGGTATCATGCGCTATAAATATCAGAAAAAAGAAGCCCTCCGAAAACTTGATACAACCAACCAGGATTTACTTCGTGTGAAAGATATTGTTGATGAAGTTTCAAAGCAAATGAAAAGTGTCCAGCGCCAGGCAGAAAAAGCGGAGCGTTTCGGTAAAATTCAAGAACGTATTTATTATCTGGATGTGTCTGCTTCAATTATTCGTAAGGAGACCATTCAAAAAAATATCAAGAAAACAGAAAATTTGCTGGAATCTTTGCGTAACCAGGGGGCTCAGCAAGAAAATCGACTTCAAGAACTAAATGATGCCATTGAGAGCATTCAGCGTGAACGTTTGGTCAAAGATAATAAAATTGCAGAACAACGTGCCCGACATTTTGACCTTCAAAGACGTATCGACAAAATGGAAAATGATCGATCATATGGCCAGAAAGATCTGGAACGTTTGAAACACGAAATCAGTAATCTGGAAAACACACAAAAAGACCAGGAACAAAGGAATCTTGAAATTACCGCTGAAATGGATCGGGTCAATGAAGAAAAAGAGCATTTGACTGAAGAACTCGGGGATATTCAAAAACGTATTCGTGAAGAAGAAAAATTCTCACAGGATATGCGTGATGAACTTGATAAATTGAACAATCGATTGGAAACCTCCAAAGGCAGCCTAATGGATCTCCTGGCTCAGGAAGCCCGATTCAAGAATATTCAGAAAAATGCGGCTGAAAACAAAGCCTCTCTTGATGAACGCTTTCAAAGAGCCCGATCTGAAGAAATCCAGGCCAAACGAAGAGTGACCGAACTAACCAATAAATCAAAAACTGCACAGGAAACCCTTGAGCAGCTTAAAGAACGAAACGCTGAAATTGAACTGACCATTGAAGATCTCCGAGATCAATTGGATCAAAAAAGACACCAGTTGTCACAACAGATCAAAAAAGTTCAAAATATGGATATCAGCCGAAGTAAAATCAAGTCGAAATATCAAACACTTAAAAAGATGGATGAAAACCATGAATGGTTCAAAGGAGGAATTAAGGCAATCATGGCGCGTCAGCAGGTGGATGATCGGATTTTGGCGCTGATTGTTGATGTTGTTGAACCATTTCGGTACTATGAAGATGCCCTTGAAGTGGCTTTGGGGGAAGCACTTCAATTTGTTCTTGTAAAAGACACAGCAACCGGTATTGATGCCATGAATTACTTGAAAGACAATAATGCCGGTCGCAGTGGTTTTTTGCCAAACAAGGCGGATAAACAATTTTCTAAAACAAAATGGCCCAAGCAATTGAAACAATCTGTAAAGCCCCTTTTAGATTGTATATCCATTAAAAAAGGATTTGAGGAATCTATTGAACGTTTATTAAGCAATGTGCTTGTAGCAAAAAACCTGGATGAAGGTATTGCTGCATGGAAAACGTATCCGGATTGCCGCGTAGTAACACAATCTGGTGAAATTATATCAGAAAAAGGGATTCTCATTGGCGGAAGTAAAACTGAAGGGATTATTGCAAAAAAGCAGGAAGTCAAACAGCTGGAAGCCCAACTAAAAGAAATTGAAGATGAATTAATCAATTCAAAGCTGGCCCAACAAAACATGGAAAACGATCTGAAGGAAGTTGAAAGCGAGTTGCAACGACAATCCCATGCATTAAATACCCAGCGAAACAATGAAATAGAATCTGAAAAACAATTATATCGGCTGGAAGAAGACTTAAAGCATGCCCGCCGCAATTTGGATTTTTTAAGTGATGAATGTAAACGGCTTTCGGGTGAAGAAACAGCAATTAATGAAGAAATTTCTAAAAGTGATCAGGCATTGAACGATGTGACCAAAGAGATTGAAGAAACACAGCAAATTATATCCAAAACATCAACAGATTTAACCAAACACACCGAACAGATGGAATCCTATCAGCAAAAAGTGATGGATTTTAAACTGGATGCAACAAATGTTCAGGCTCAGCTTGAAAGCCAGGTCAGCACGTTACGCCGCTTGAAAACATTTGAGAATGAAGGTCAGGAGCGTGAAAAACAATTGATTGAAGATATTCGTGAAAAAACGCTTCAGATTAGCAAACTCAAAAAACAAATTGAAGAATATGAGGAATATCTTCAGGTGCGTCGTCATGAAATAAAACAACTAGAAGAAAGCCTCTCCGAATCTCAGGCCGAATTTGAACAGATAGCCAAACAAATGGAAGAAAACAATGAATCAATGTCCCAAATCAAAGGTGCACAAGCGCAGACACAACAAAAAATCCAGGCATTGGAGCTGGAGCAATCACAACGAAAGCTTAAATTAGAAAACATCGATGCCCGAATTAAGGAACGTTTTGATCAAGAGCTTGAAGAAATTCAAAAAGATTTTGAACCAGAAACAAAAATGCCTTTAACTGAAATCGATAAGGAATTGACTGCATGCCGAAAAAAAGTCAATCAAATCGGCTCGGTTAACATGGATGCAATTGAAGAATACAAAGCGTTGGAAGAACGATTCGAGTTCTTGAGCAGAGAACAAAATGATTTAAAAACAGCAGTATCAGATCTGCACAAGGTGATACGCAAAATTAATAAGATTTGTCGGGAACGTTTTGTCGAAACCTTTAATCAAATCAATGAAAAACTCAATGAAGTATTTCCGCAGTTATTCCAGGGCGGTTCCGCCAAACTGGTAATGACAGATCCTGAAAAGCCATTGGAAACCGGTGTCGAATTTATGGTCCACCCGCCTGGAAAGCGTTTGACACGTCTGACATTATTATCTGGCGGTGAAAAAGCACTGTCAGCCATCGCATTTATTTTTTCCATATTTTTAATTCGTCCAGCAGCTTTTTGTGTCATGGATGAAATTGATGCCCCCCTTGATGAAGCCAATGTTGGGCGGTTCAATCGGTTATTAAAAATTATTGGCGAGCAATCTCAAATAATTATGGTAACACATAATAAGGGAAGTATGGAATTTGCGGATATCCTCTTTGGCGTTACAATGGAGAAAAAAGGGGTGTCAAAGCTGGTTTCTGTTAATCTGACAAGTGACCACTTAAATTAGTCATTTTAGTGAATCGCGTTCTATTTTATGATTTTTTGTTTTCAAACAAAGATAAAAGATAAAAATTAACTATTTTTCAGGAGGAATCATGAAAGTTCTAGTAATCGGAAGTGGTGGCAGGGAACATACATTGGTATGGAAAATATCGCAAAGCCCAAAAGTCTCACAGATTTATTGTGCGCCAGGTAATGCTGGTATTGCCAGTCTTGCTGAATGTATTGATATTAAAGTAGATAACATTCAGGACTTGTTAGACTTTGCCATTCAAAACAGTGTTGATCTCACTGTTGTCGGACCCGAACTGCCTTTATCGTTGGGATTGGTCAACCGATTCGAAAAAGAAGGCTTAAGAATCTTTGGACCAGGAAAAATGGCTGCGCAAATCGAAGCAAGTAAATCGTTTTCTCGATATATTATGGAAAAATACAATATTCCCATTGCACGTGGCGAATCATTTGATGATGCAGACAAAGCGATTCGTTATATTCATTCTCAGCGCACGCCAATTGTTGTTAAAGCTGATGGCCTTGCTGGCGGTAAAGGTGTAATTATTTGTAACACTCATGATGACGCCATTGCGTCTGTCCAAAAAATCATGGTGGATCAGGTATTTGGCAATGCGGGCAAAAAAGTGGTTATTGAAGAATGCCTGGTGGGTGAGGAAGCATCCTTTCTGGCATTCACTGATGGAAAAACTGTTTTACCATTGCCATCATCGCAAGATCACAAAGCTATTTTTGATAATGATCAGGGGCCTAATACTGGTGGGATGGGTGCATATTCGCCAGCCCCGATAATTGATCGTATTATGCATGATAAAGTTATGGAAACCATTATGGTTCCAGTGATAAGGGGCTTAAAAGCTGAAGGAATTCACTATTGTGGTGTATTGTACGCGGGCTTGATGATTGTTCGTGATCAGGTTTTGGTGTTGGAATTTAATGTGCGTTTTGGTGATCCGGAATGCCAACCCCTGCTGATGCGGTTGAATTCTGACCTGGTAGATATCATGGAGGCCTGTATTGATGGTCAGTTGGACCGATTCAAATTGGATATTGATCCCCGGCCCGCTATATGTGTGGTTATGGCATCAGATGGTTATCCAGAATCATATCAGCGCGGCATGACAATCAATGGGCTTGATAGTGATTTTGACAAGAAAAAAGTGAACGTTTTTCATGCTGGAACCGCCTATAAAGCACATGACATTGTAACAAGTGGCGGACGTGTTTTGGGAGTGACTGCACTGGGTGACGATATTCAATCTGCAATCAATGATGCGTATGATGCTGTTTCACGCATTTCATGGGACGGATGTTATTATCGAAAGGATATTGGTAAAAAAGCGGTAAATAGATTGGCCCAGACACCGCAAGTTGGTATTGTGATGGGAAGTGACTCGGATTTGGAAATCATGAAAGCTTCAGCAATGGTATTCAAACAATTTGGCATCCCTTATGAGATGACTGTTGCTTCTGCACACCGAACCCCTGAGCGTGTAATTGAATTTGCTCGCAATGCTGAACAAAAAGGGGTCAAGGTCATTATTGCAGGTGCGGGTATGGCAGCCCATTTAGCCGGATTTCTGGCAGCACACACCCAAATCCCCATTATTGGTGTGCCGATCAATGCATCATCCCTGCAAGGTCTGGATTCCTTGTTGTCTACTGTTCAAATGCCACCCGGAGTCCCAGTTGCAACCATGGGAATAGGAAAAGCCGGTGCAAAAAATGCCGCCTTATTCACTATTCAAATGCTCGCATTGAATAATTCTGACCTGCAAAAACAATTGCAGGCCTATAAAAAAGATATGGCGAAACAGGTTGCCAAAAAGGCAAAAGCAATTTGCTAATAGGGCGTTTTATTTTTCAGCCAAATAGTTGATGTTTATGAGTCCATTGAACATGGACTCATAACAGAACATTTGTAATGTAAAAGATTTGTAAATGTGTGCTGAATTTCTTGTATATGCCGAACTTTAACAATATAGAGTGGGATAATCGGTTCATTACTAAGGAAATCTCTGAAAATAAGTTCCCCATTTCAAAACAATCTTCATCGGGGTTTTTGTTCTGTAGAGACGTAGCATGCTACGTCTCTACGTGCCAAACGATTATATGTTAAAGATAAAAGGGGAAATTATTTTTTCGAGTATTCCTAAAAAACAATACAAGAAAGGAGGCACGAATGTCATCGTTTAAAACACCGATAATTTCCCCTTATACACTGGGAGAAGAAATTGCAAACAGTATTACGCACGGTATTGGCGCATTATTAAGTATTGCCGGCCTTCTGGTATTAATACTGGCAGGCAGTTTATATGGAACTTGCTTTCATGTCATATGTTTTTGTATATATGGCATATCATTAATTCTTTTATATATGTCCTCAACTTTGTATCACAGTTTGACAGGACAGGCAGCAAAACAGGTGTTTAAAAAACTGGATCACTCAGCCATTTTCTTACTGATTGCCGGTTCTTACACACCATTAATGCTCATCAATGTCAATGGTGTGCTAGGATGGACAATTACACTGGCAGTATGGGTTTTAGCGATTGTGGGTGTTGTTATCAAATGTTTATTTATTACCCGATTTGAAAAGCTATCTCTGTTTATCTATATTTTTATGGGCTGGTTGTGTATTTTTGCTGCCAAAGAAATCTTCTTGCATGTACCATCACAAAGCTTGATCTTTCTCGTTGTTGGCGGATTACTTTATAGCGGCGGCGTCATTTTTTATGTTTGGGACAATCTGCCTTATAATCATGGGATATGGCATGTGTTTGTCCTGGGTGGAAGTATTTTTCATTATTTTTCGATATTGACCAGTTTTTATGATAAATATGCTGGCAGTATGTTTTAGGAATTCTCGGATAAGGCAAAAAAATATATTTTCAAAGCGGATCAAATTTTGATAAAGGATGAACTGATTAATGAAAATATCACCCAATAGATCTTTCAACTATTCTAAGGCTGGAGATATTCTTGGATTTATTAAATTTATTATCAATATTTAGTGCATCATTTCTCATTGCATTATCTGGTGCAATGATGCCTGGCCCATTATTGACTGCAACAATCAGTCATAGTGCGAAAAGGGGCATGATTGCTGGTCCACTTTTAATTTTAGGTCATGGTGTTCTTGAACTTATTCTGGTCATAGCCCTTATTTCCGGTCTTGAGCCATATGTCAACAATGATATCTTTTTTGTTGTTGTTGGTATTTTAGGGTCATTGATTCTGGTCTGGATGGCATATGGAATGTTTCGAGCAATCCCGCAATTACATTTGAATTGGCAAATTGAAGACACGCAGCCCAAGAATGGCATTATTTTTGATGGTATACTGCTAAGTTTGGCCAATCCATATTGGAGCATCTGGTGGGCATCCATTGGATTGGGTTATATTTTTCATGCCATGCGATTTGGAATACATGGGGTCATATTTTTTTTTATCGGACACATACTTGCCGATCTGGCATGGTATGCCAGTGTGTCTATTGCAGTGAGTAAGGGACGATCAATCTTAAATGATCGCGTTTACAGACATGTTATTGCTGGATGTGCAATTTTTTTAGTCGGATTTGCAGGTTATTTTTTATACGCTGCTTTGAATGTTTTTAATGAAAGTGTTTTAATATAAATGATGAATACATTATCGCTAAACGAAAAAATTGGTCAGTTATTAATGGTTGGCATTCCCGATGATAATATAGATCAACTGATACAGTGCCGAATGACATCTCAAAAAATAGCATCCTATATTTTGTTCAAAAAAAATACGCCCAATGCAACAGCCACTCAATTATTAACAAAAAGGCTACATCATATGGCTGAAGACGCTGGGATTTCGCCTATTCTGATTGCAATTGATCAAGAATATGGGAGGGTTACCCGCATAACTGAAGGAATCACACGCTTTCCAGCGGCCTATGGTTTTGGACGTATGAACGATCCTTCTCAAACATTTGATGCGTGTAAAATTGCCGGCCAAGAATTATCTGCACTGGGAATCAATGTCAATTTTGCGCCTGTTGCCGATGTCAATACGAATCCGGATAATCCAATTATTGGTACAAGAAGCTATGGTGAAGATCCGAAAAAAGTGGCTATCATGGTACAACACGCTATAAGAGGATATCAAGATGCGGGCATGATTTGTGCTGCCAAACACTTTCCAGGCCATGGAGATGTTGCCATTGATAGTCATCTGGCATTACCTGTGAGCCATAAACCCCTTGATGCGTTATATCGTGCAGAGCTAATCCCTTTTATTGCAGGTATTTCTGAATCTGTGCCTATTATTATGACCGCGCATATTATGTATCCCAAAATCGACCCCAAATGGCCAGCCACATTGTCTCCATTCTTCTTAACGAAATTATTGAGAAATGACCTGGCATATAATGGGATTATTATCAGTGATGATTTAGAAATGAAAGCGTTGAAACAATTTGGTGAGATTACCGATCTTGCTGTTCAAATGATTCTTGCGGGATGCGATATGCTCATTATTTCAGAAAACTTGACCCATGATGTATCGGTTGATAATGTTTATCAGGCGCTTATTGATGCTGTTCATAATAATGTTATTTCTGAATCACGACTGAATCAATCTGTTGAACGAATTTTAAAACTTAAAACGCGCATTGCGAAAAATCAGCAAACACCAAAAGAAATCATCAATCATCCAAAACACCTTGAAATAAGCATTCAGATAATGCGCGAAATTTTTTTAGAAAATCCAGACAGCTTTCATTTTCCAGTACCTGTTGATCCTGAACGTTTGCTGATACTCACTGATGTTCTGGAAATTCACGATATCTGGCCATCCTTGAAAACAAATCGTGTTTTGCTCACACCGGATCAGCCTGTTAAAATGTTTCAGTCTATTATTTCAGCAGTCGATGAAATTTTTATTTTTTTGGCAAAAACGACCTATCTTGATCAACTCAACACAATCAGTTTTTTTCAACATCAAAGAATTCGTTTTTTTTCATTGAATAATCCATATATTCAATCTAAGATTCAAATACCATTAACATCGTATATCAATCTTTATTCTGAATGTTTACCACTTGAAATATTTGATGGCTTGATTTTTGCTAATTCAAAATAAAAAAAACAGGCAATCCGAAAGTCCTGTATTGTTTTCAGGACTGCTGGTAACAATAGGGCAATTAATGGAACATTGAGAGTGGTGAACAGTATTGGAGGTAGTTATGTTAGATTTATGGCCGACAGATATTATTAATACACGTGTGAGAGCCCCTTTAACAATTCTAAAAGAACAAGCGATTCTGTTGCAACAAAAATCAAATGGGGTGATCAATGCACAGGTAAAGCGTATCAAAACGCAGGAACAGTTATCCATTGAAAAGGGATATTTTTTGTATGAATTTGTCGTTGTGGCACCAATTTTACAAAGCTATGAATATCGACTGTTTACCATATCACATGAAATTGAGCTTTACCCTATTACGATAGAAACTGATGAAATTGTTGCGCGTGAACTCGGAAATCTCAACAATGATCCAATTGTTGTCAAGTCTGAAACGGATTATATTGAACAACTTCGAAAAATATTTTGTACAAAAAAAACAAAAAAAATTATTAATGCCATGCTTGCACAAAGTGTTGAAATCGAAGATTCTAAAGATGTCATTCAGATGGATTGATCATTGGGAAAGAATCCTTTTTACCAGCCAATGGATTGTAAAACAGGAGAAGAAAAATGAATACAAGGATTCAGTGTATTGTCGTTATTCTTTTATGTTCAGGCCTTATGGCTTGTGCTCAGTTAAAGAAGGTACGAGAAATGCCGATCAATGATATAGATATGTCACACGTTGAGGATGGAATGTATACCGGGGATTTTACGTATGGTATGTTTGGTATTAATTTTACATATGTCGTTGAAACAGATGTAAAATCCAATCGGATTATCGACATACGTGTGGTAAAGAATCGGAACACAAATCATGCAAAACTTGCTGAAAATGTTATTCCTAGAGTTATTGAAGCCCAAAGTCCCAATGTGGATGCTCACACCGGTGCGACAACAACCAGTAAAGCATTACTAAAAGCCATTGAATATTCTTTGGTCAAAGGTATTTCTCAAAGCACTAAACCGCCATCAATAGATGACACCCCTCATACGACAGATGTTGAAACAGGTGCAAGTTATCAAGAATAAAAAAGGGCGCATTCCCAAAAAGTAGGTTCGTCATTTCAAAATAGTCTGACCGCCTGGAGTTGAAACTCCAGGCTATTCCTGTAACGTCCCTATGGGACTTTAAGTGTTTAGGAATGAACGAAAAATAAGAACCTCATTTTAGTTCCGAACATCTGGAGTCCAAACCTTTAGATTTGGTAGACAAGACACTTCAAGTCCCTTTGGGACGACACAGGAATCGCCTGGAGTTTCAACTCCAGGCGTTTAGGCAATTTGGATATAACGTCCTACTTTTTGGAATTTGCACCCATAAAAAAAGATTTGACATTCACCTGATGAAAGAATAAATAATAAATTCTATTGGACAATTATCAAAAGTATTTTTTGCTTTTTTTGATTTTGATATCAAAAAAACGCATTCAAGATTAGAAAGGAGGGGACGTATGTATAATATGAATACTTACTTTAAACAAATATTTTATTTAGGTGCGTTTGTATTTTTCCTGATGATTTGTACTGAAATGACATTATCCAGTAATGTCTATGCAGTATCTCAGGATGATGGATCAATTAACTCTAAAAACATCCCCTTATATAAAGTACCCAACAAAGATGCTGAAATTAGACGTCGTGAAGGCGGTGACACAGGTGCGGGAAGTGCTGGTACCAGTCGAGGACTGAGTCGAGGGTTAAGTCGTGGATTAAGTCGTGGGCTTAGCCGTGGGCTTAGCCGTGGTCTTAGTCGTGGGCTGAGTCGTGGGCTCAGTCGAGGGTTGAGCCGTGGGTTAAGTCGTGGATTGAGTCGTGGGCTCAGTCGCGGTTTGAGCCGAGGATTAAGCAGAGGCCTGAGTCGTGGATTGAGCCGTGGGTTAAGTCGCGGATTGAGTCGAGGCGCAATCAGTGATGGCTTAAGCAATAAAGTCTTGCTAAACCAATTGCATGATGCCGGTGAAGACAAAAAAGATGCGGCGCATGACAAAAAAGAAGGTGGTCATGGTGGCGGTGAAATAGACCCTGTTCATGGTGGTCCTGCCACACCCGATCTCATGGCACCACTTGCCAGTTTACAAACCGGTTATACCACAAATCCACAACCCACTTTATGGTGGTATATTTCCAGCGGTTATCAAAGTAAGGTCGAATTGACAATTAATGAATATGGTGTTATTGAACCTGTTTTGGAAACGCATATCATTGGACCGCCAGAAGAAGGTATCAGCAAAATTGATTTGAAAGAACATGGTGTCACTTTAAAACCCAATGTCGAATATGAATGGTTTATCGTTATCGTTCCCCTGCCCAGTGAACGTTCTGCCGATTTTCTTGGCAGTGCGACAATCATGTATATTCCACCAGATGATGCATTTAAAGAAAAAATCGCTAATGCAACAAAAGATGAACTTGTTTTTGAATATGCCAAAGAAGGATATTGGTACGATACAATAAATAATTTATGTGAGCTAATTTCTAACAACCCCAAGAATGCGACGTATAGAAAACAACGTATTGCGTTAATTGATCAGGTTCGACTCGGAAAAGTCAAAAACTACGATAAAAAAGTCATTGAAAGCATTCAATAATTATTTGGAGTAAGTAATATGAAAAAGCTTAACATTTTCCAAAGATTGCTTGGACTATGTGCCACGAATAAGCCATCGGATCCAGAATGTTGGAAAGTCACTGATAATAAAGTCGAAATTGATATTAACAGAGCAATAGAATTAAAAAGTCCGGGAAGCGCGATTCGATTAGAAGCGAAGCAGCTTCCCGCTCGATTGCTTGTATGTCATGGTACTGATGATAAATATTATGCATATGTCAATAAATGTAAACATATGGGTAGACGCATGGATCCAGTCCCTGAAACACAGACTATTCAATGTTGCAGTATTGGTAAAAGCACATATGATTACTCCGGAAAAGCAATTTCTGGTTTCGCAAAAGACGCATTAGAAACGTTTACTGTAGAGAAATCAACCGATAAGATTGTCATACGATTATAATAATTTGGATACGTAGTTACAGATTCCTACATATCAGTGTCAACCCAAACTAACCTGTAACATATCAATAAAGGTGTTGAGATCATGAAAGAATTTTTTCGATATTTGGGCTTTACCTGAGGCATCAACAATATATCTGCCCGGGTTTGGTGGGTCATAGACTGAGCTGAAAGATCGAAACACAACACTTTTTTTCAAAATATTTCCACATTCTTCAATCATTCTCTTCAATCATTCATGCTTAAGAATAGTCTATCCATATATATGCGCATGCCTGGCATGTGCTATTCTGAATAGTTCTGTGAACCTTTCCAATATAAGCCTGACGATTTTATATGAATAATTACAGTTAATTATAACAAGGAGTTATATCATGAACAATAACATGATTAAGCTGATGAATGATGGGTTTGATGGAGAACCATCAAAACGTGTATTACAATATGTCAAGTCTAAAAAGGAACAGAATTATCCGATTGTGGGTATTTATTGCGGATATGCGCCCATTGAAATGATTCAATCCCTGGGAATTGTACCGGCAATACTTTGTTCCTTTTCCAATATCCCTATTGAATCTGCTGAAACAGTACTTCCGGCAAATCTGTGCCCCCTGATTAAATCCAGTTATGGATTTATAATTGAAGGCACCTGCCCATTCTATTCCATATCCCAGGCTGTCATTGCTGAAACGACTTGCGATGGCAAGAAAAAAATGTTTGAATTGATCGCCGATATCAAGCCCACTTTTGTGATGGATTTACCCCAACTGCCAGATGAATTATCTGCCAAAGATAACTGGAAAAACATGATTCTCAATCTTAAGGCATTTCTTGAAAGTTCATTTGATCGAAAAACATCTGATGAACAAATCGAGCGATCCCTTCAATCAGCAAATAGAAAAAATAAATTGATGGAAAAAATATTTTCCTTTGCAGCATTGAACCCCTCGGTTATTTCCTGGCAGGAAATGTATGATGTTGCTTTTATTGCTTTGCCATCAACCGGCGAGGAGATTATTCCCACACTTAAGCGATTGATCGAAAAACTGGAAAAACGCGTGAAAGAAGGTTTTTATTTTGGAAATCATAACACACCGCGCGTAATGGTAACAGGTTGTCCCATTGGTGGCGATGCTACAAAAATATTCAATATAATTGAAGCCTCTGGCGGCGTGGTTGTTGTGCCAGATTCATGTACTGGCATGAAAACATTTATGGGACAATTTGAAGAAAATACAGGTGATCCTATTGGTGCCCTTGCCAATCGGTATTTGAAAATTCCATGTGCATGCATGACCCCCAATAATAAAAGATTGGTTGATATTTCGAATATGATTGATCAGTTTAAGCCTGATGTGGTGATTGATTTTGTATTACAGGCCTGTCATGCATATAATGTAGAATCCTATAAGCTGGGGCAACATGTCAGTGAAAAACATGGCTTACCTTTTCTTAAAGTAGAATCTGATTATTCAGATGGGGATATCGGTCAGTTAAAAACGCGAATTCAAGCTCTTTTGGAAAGTGTATAGGATGTGAATGATGAAATATGCAGGAATTGATATCGGTTCACGAACCATTGAACTGGTCATCCTTGAATCGGGAAAAATCCTTGAAAAATTTCAAACAAATACAGGCTATGATCCTGTTCGAGCAGCCAGTGGATTACTGAATGACTATCACTATGATCGAATTATGGCAACTGGTTATGGCCGAGAGGTTTTTCAACTTGCTTATGACTCCCAAACAGTTACAGAGATAAAAGCTTACGCCAGAGGAGTTAAAGAACTCTTCCCATATGCCCATACGATCCTGGATATCGGCGGGCAGGATAGCAAAGCCATATCTCTTTTAAATAATGGCAAAATTAAAAAATTTGAAATGAATGATCGGTGTGCTGCTGGAACTGGCAAATTTTTAGAAGTCATGGCAAACGCATTGGGCTTTCGTATAGACCAATTTGGTGATGAAGCATTGAAATCGACTAAAGAACTGAAAATTAATAGCATGTGTACTGTATTTGCAGAGTCAGAGGTCACATCGCTTATTGCAAAAGGTCAAAACAGATATGAAATTGCCAGGGGCTTACATGCATCGGTTGTCAGGCGTGCGGTAAGCATGCTGAAACGTATATCTGTTTCGGGTGAAATTGTTTTTGCAGGGGGTGTGGCCAAAAATGCATGTATACGTCATTTGCTTTCAGAATCTTTAAAGCAGGAAATCAAAGTGCCTGAAGATCCCCAATTTGTGGGAGCTTTTGGGGCTGCATTGTTAGCAGGTGATTAAACAATGGAATTTATGTTTGTCTGTCCTGAAAAAAATGAAATTTTTCAAACCAGATATTTTTGCATGATTAACAACAATGGTATTAAAATAGATGAGAATGGAAATAAAATCCTTGATGCCCGAATTAAACTGGACAATCCGTGTCCTTTCTGTGGAAAATATCATGAATTTCATGCAAATGAAATGATGTGTCCTTTTTCTGGATAACATTGCAATAGAGGAGTAATCTTTTATGAAAGAGATAGATGCACGCGGACTTGCCTGTCCTGCGCCTGTTTTACAAACCAAAGCTGCTATTGATGAAAAAAATGTGACGGCATTAAGTGTCATTGTTGATAATGAAGCCGCAAAGCAAAATGTCTGTCGGTTTTTAGAATCAAATCATTATCAAACGTTCATTCAGGAATATAATGACAGCTTTGTCATTACAGGGAAGTTTTTGAATACGCCATTACCGCATGAAAAAGCGGATTTACCCAAAATTTCTGAAGAAAAAAAGATTATGGTGATGTGTGCAACAGATCGAATGGGATATGGTGATGATGCATTGGGTTTAAAATTAATGATCAGTTTTATCAAAACCTTGAAAGAAATTGGCCCTGACTTGTGGCGGTTGGTGTTCGTTAATAATGGTGTAAAGCTGACAATTGAAGGATCTGAAGTTTTACCCATTCTGCAGGATTACGCCAGTGATGGACTTCATATATTGGTTTGTGGTACATGTCTGACCCATTTTGGTTTGCTTGATAAAAAACGCGTGGGGGAAACTACCAATATGCTTGATATTGTTACCGCTATGCAATTGGCTGATAAAGTAATTAATATCTGACATTGAAAAATGCGGACCGGCCTTTTGAAGAATTTTATTGCAAATCTAAAGGTTTGGACTCCAGATGTTCGGAACTAAAATGAGATTCTTATTTTTCGTTCATTCCTAAACACTTAAAGTCCCATAGGGACGTTACAGGAATAGCCTGGAGTTTCAACTCCAGGCGGTCAGACTATTTTGAAATGACGAACCTACTTTTTGGGAATCGCCCCATGATATTTGATCATCGCTTGGATTCGCACCATTGTCTATCATTTCTTTATCATGATTTTTTTATTTTCTTTCTAAAAGCGCTTTTTGCTCATCTTTCTGAAGGCAACATTTTTTGTATTTTTTTCCACTACCACATGGGCAGGGTTGATTTCTTCCAATTTTCATGATGCCTCTTTTCCTTCTTCAACCACCATTGATCATTTGCCTGAACCGGATCATAAGCAAGGGGGTTACCATTAACGATAATCATGGGTGCAAGGTGCATTTCATCGGGTTCATGAAGCAGACGATCACAGGTCATGATCCATCCAATGAAAAATCCATGTTTTTTTAAGCATTGCAAACTGTAATGTGAGCATGATGGATACATGGGGCATTTGTTACCATCAAATACAGAAATGAAACGTTGATAAAAACGTACAAAAAAAGATGCAGGTGATTGAACATGATCCTTATTAGATGTTTCTGATTCACAATAAGCAGTGGGGTTATAAGCAATTTGCCCAATGATTGCCCATACCCCAACTAGAATAATCAGATTTTTAGTTGCCAACAATAAACTCAACACTTTCAATAATGTTCTCATCCGGCCCCAAAACAAGAACTTGCCAGTTACCTACCATTGATGGTGAGATCACTTTTGAACTATACGTTCGCCATTGTGTACCACCAATATCTAATGGCACACGGGCAATTTCAGCGTTTTCATAAAACCACACATGATATATTTGTGTTGGTGGCGCGGCAACATTGACGATTTTTGTAAAACAAAACAATTTTCCAACATAGGCATCAAAACTGGAATCGACCTCTATGGGCGCTAAATCGATTACATCTTTGCAAATATGAATTTGATTGACTTCAATTGCAAAGCTTTTACCAATAAAAATCCCCACGACTAAAAATAGTGATGTCAATAAGCATACTTTTTTCATTACGAATACTCCATTTATTTTTTGGGTTAAAAAAATTATCACATTGAATTTAATCTCAAGACAGCATTCTTGTCAAGACGAAATTGTAATGTTTTTTAATGTGATGAATAACTTACTAATTTTTTTTTGAATCATAATTCAAAAAATAATTTTGTTTTCTTCTGAGCCCCCATAAGATACATATTCCAAACAAAAATCCATGATAGCGTTGACATATCTTTAATTTTGAGCTATTCTAAGACGATCTTTGAAATTTGCTTCAAAAAATAAAAACTTTTCCATTTTTTAAAGATTAAATCATTGGCAATACCAATCATAACATTTATTAATCAGGAGGAAAAAGTGTCGTTAGAACAATCCATCATAAAAATTGCAAAGGATTCGCGTCAGGCAGCACGCAAAATGGCTGTTTGCGCAACAGTAAAAAAAAATCAAGTTCTTGAAACAATAGCTGAAAAACTCATTTCTAACAAAATTAAAATTCAATCTCAAAATGAAAAAGATCTGGCTTATGGTCGTGAAAAAGGGTTGTCAGACGCAATGATTGATCGTCTCACTTTATCTGATAAAATTATTGACAGTATGATTCAGGGCTTAAAAGAGGTTGCTCAATTGACCGACCCTGTTGGTACATCCCAAAATACTTATGTTCGTCCCAATGGACTTCAGGTTTCACGCGTTCGTATTCCCCTTGGTGTTATTGGCATTATTTATGAATCTCGTCCCAATGTTACAATTGATGCGGCAGGTTTATGCTTAAAAGCTGGTAATTCCATTATTTTACGCGGTGGGTCAGAGGCATACCACTCAAATATGGTGCTTACCGAAGTGATTCATGAAGCGCTTGAAGAATGCGGGCTGCCCGGTGAAGCTGTGCAGTACATTCCTACACGAGATCGTGAAGCGATAAAAATTATGCTGGCTCAGGAAGAAAACATTGATCTTATCATTCCGCGCGGTGGTGAAGGCCTCATTCGCTTTGTTGTTCAAAATTCTACCATACCTGTCTTAAAGCATTATAAAGGTGTGTGTCATGTGTATGTGGATGAAGGTGCAGACTTATCCATGTCTGAAAATATTTGTTTTAATTCAAAGGTCCAACGGCCTGGTGTCTGCAATGCCATGGAAACCATGCTTGTTCATGCATCTATTGCCAAAACGTTTCTTCCTGCAATGTCACGCCATTTTTTTGATTTTAATGTTGAATTACGCGGATGCCCCAAAACCTGTGAAATTGTTCCTGAGGCCAAACCCGCATCAGAAAGTGATTGGGGCGCCGAATTTTTGGATTTAGTTCTTGCAGTCAAAATTGTTGAAAATATTGATGAAGCTATTGCCCATATTGATCAATACAGCTCAAATCATACAGATGCCATTGCAACCTCAGATTACATCCGGGCCAGAAAATTTGTCAGTGAAGTGGATTCATCAGTGGTTCTGGTAAATGCGTCAACACGATTCAATGATGGCGGTCAATTGGGCCTGGGTGCCGAAATTGGTATCAGCACATCAAAATTGCATGCTTTTGGGCCGATGGGGGCATTCGAATTAACTGGAACCAAATTTATTGTTATGGGAGAAGGACAAGTTCGGGAGTAAGCCTGATTGATGAAGCATTTGGGAATATTTGGCGGCACCTTCAATCCCATTCATTATGGTCATTTGCGTGTTGCGGTTGAAGTTTTAGATCAATTTAATTTGGATAAAATTCTTTTTATTCCATCAGCACAACCACCACACAAGTCTCTTTCAGATATTGCCGATGCTTTTGACCGACTCAAAATGACACAATTGGCCATTCTCTCCTACCCATTATTTGAATGCTCGAATATCGAAACAAAACGCCAGGGATTTTCGTATACAATTGACACCATACACGAATTATTAAACCGATATCCCCATGATTTCCAATTCTATTATTTAATTGGCAAAGATGCTTTTTTTGCCATTCATACATGGAAATCCTTTGAAAAATTGTTTGAAATAATTCCTTTTATCGTCATGTCACGTCCAGTATTATGGCATGATTCTAAAATAATCAACGACCAGTTCATTGAATATATTCAACAAACAATTTCTAAGGATTATGTGCATTTAACCCAAGAAAAATGCATGATTCACCCCAACAAGAAACGTATTTATTATTGTCAGGTGACCGCATTGGATATATCGTCAAGTCAAATAAGAAAATCCTTGAAAAATAAGAGACCCATTCATTATTTGTTACCTGACACTGTACTGGATTATATTCACGACAATAAATTATATGAAACAAGGAATTGTTATGACCAAAAACGATCTTGATCCTTCCTTAAAGCCATACATAGATGCGCTATTAGAGAGAAAAAGTATTAATCCCATCTACTTGGATATCCGCGGTTTGGCTTCTTATGCAGACACATTATTGATAAGCAGCGCACGATCCAATCGTCAGGTAAAGGCGATTGCCGAACATATTGAGCGGATGCTAAAAAAACAAAAAATAAAAGCACTTCATGTTGAGGGGTTACGTGAAGGTCATTGGGTATTAATGGATTATGGTGACGTTATAATCCACATTTTTTACGAGCCAGAGAGAAGCTTTTATAATCTGGAAGGCTTATGGAGTGAGGTTGAACAGATTTTTCTAGATCCCCAATCAACACAGTAAAACGATTTTTTTTCAAGGAGGTATCCACATGAAGCATTACCTGGTCACTGCGTCAGAAATGCAGAAAATGGATAAAGAAACAATCAAAACATTTGGACTTCCTGGTATCGTCCTCATGGAAAATGCGGGCAGATGTGCTGTTGATTTTTTTATGTCTCAGTTTTCAGATTTGCCAGATAAGCGCATTGGCATTATTGCAGGAAGCGGCAATAATGGTGGCGATGGATTTGTTATGGCGCGGTATTTCATATCAGCGGGTGAAGATGTCATTGTCTTTTTAATGACAAAAAATGAGAAATTATCTGGTGATGCACGTTTTAATTATGAACGTTTGTTGTTAATGAATGCAACAATAATTGAAATACCAGACGAAGATTCATTAAATCCGCAATATGACTTTTTGATTACGCGAAATATATGGATAGACGCTTTATTGGGAACAGGTTTGCGCTCAGATGTTAAGGGCCGGTATAGAAGAATAATTACTTTTCTCAACATATCAAAGCATCCCATTTTTGCGGTGGATATTCCATCAGGGCTTCATGCAGATACAGGAGATATATGTGGCAAAGCCATAAAAGCAAATGCAACGATTACGTTTGGGCATCAAAAAATTGGACTGGCCATGCCATCAGGTGAGCAACATTGTGGCAAGCTGGCCATTGCAGATATCGGCATTCCCAGACAAATTACAAAATCTATCGCTCCCAAACAGTATCTATTGACATCACAAACAATTGATCTAAACCTTTACAATCGTCCTTCCGCAGCCCATAAAGGGACAACCGGTCATGTTCTCGTAATTGGCGGATCAATTGGAAAAACAGGTGCCTGTGCAATGACATCCCATGCAGCCATGCGCATTGGATGCGGTCTGGTTACGTTGGGTATACCAAAAACGCTCAACTCAGTTCTTGAGACACAATTAATGGAGGTCATGACACAGCCCCTGACTGAAGAAATACCGGGGGTTTTAGGATTAAACGCCTTTGATGAAATCATGCAGGCATCTCAGAAAAAAAAATGTATTGCCATTGGTCCGGGCATGGGAAATTTTTTGAAAACCGAGGCGCTTATTCAAAAACTCATACAGAAAATAAACATTCCAATGGTCATTGATGCTGATGCCATAAATGCTTTGGCAGGGCAGGCAGAATGTCTTCACAAATCTAAAGTCATGCATATCCTGACCCCGCATCCTGGTGAAATGGCAAGATTGACAGGGCTTTCAACTAAAGAGATTCAATCGGATCGTGTGACATTTGCCCAACATTTTGCAAGATCGCATCATGTTATTCTGGTATTAAAAGGTGAAAAAACTGTTATTGCGCATCCTGATGGGAGAATTGCGATAAACCCTACCGGAAATTCAGGAATGGCATCTGGTGGGATGGGCGATGTCTTGACAGGAATGATCGCTGGAATTATTGCACAAAATATTAAACCGGAAAATGCTGTTGAAACTGCTGTGTATCTTCATGGTATGGCTTCAGATATGTTGCAAAACAAAATGGGAAAAATTGGGTTTATGGCCAGCGATGTCATTAAAACAATACCCCTTGCACTTGAAAAATGTGCTTCAGCGAATGGCATCGGGCCGACGAATGTTTGATTATAAAGATTTGTAAGGTTCAAAAAGTGATTGTTTTATAAAAAATTATCGAGGAAAAATGAATAATACAATAACCCAGGAAATGATTCAGGATGCTGAAAATTTCGATCAGTCAGAAATATCATCAAGCTTACCCTTATTGCCAATTCGGGATATCGTCCTTTTTAGGAACATGTTGCTCCCCATTTTTGTCAGTCATGACACAACAAAAATGGCCGTTGAAAAAGCTGCCAGGGAATATAATTTATACATTTTTGTCGTTACACAAAAAAATCCGGACCAGGAAAAGCCTTCAAAAAAAGATATTTTTCGTGTGGGAACTGTTGCCAAAATTTTAAGATTTATACAATTACCTGACGCACGCATTAAAATATTCATTCAGGGAATTATGCAGGCCAGATGGCAAAAAATGTATAGCCATGATAGTTGCAACATGGTGAAACTCGAATGGCTGCCTGAAAAAGAAAACAAGTCAGCAGATATTGAAATTCAAGCGCTTATGAGAAATGTGAAGGAAAATAGCGCAGAAATATTGACTTTTCACGGGGACTATTCTGATGATGCGGCATCCATTCTGGATAATATTCAATCACCAGGAAAATTGGCTGATCTGGTGGCTGCCAATTTACAGTTAAAAATTGATGATGCCCAAAAATTATTGGAAATAACCGATCCTGTTGAACGTTTGAATGAAGCGAATCGTTTGCTGGCTAAAGAGGTGGAGTTGTCTGCTGTTCAGGCAAAAATTCAAGATGATGTTCAATATGAACTATCCAAAACACAACGAGATTATTATTTGAGAGAACACCTTCAGGCTATATATAAAGAACTGGGTGAGCCGGATGAGTTTTCAATTGAAATAGAGGAATACGAAAAAAAAATAAAAAAAAGAAAGCTACCAAAGGAACCTGATAAAGAAGCCAACAAACAACTTTCTCGTTTGGATCAAATGCAATTTGATGCCGCAGAGGCTTCAATCGTGAGAACCTATCTGGATTGTATATTGGAATTGCCCTGGAATAAATACTCCAAAGACATGTTGGATATTGTCCATGCAAAAAAAGTTTTGGATTCTGCCCATTTTGGTTTAGAGAAAGTCAAAGAACGTATTTTGGAATACTTAAGTGTTCGGAAACTCAACCCAAAGATGAAAGGGCCAATCTTATGCTTTGTCGGGCCGCCGGGGGTTGGAAAAACATCATTGGGTAAAGCCATTGCACGCGCCATGAAACGTAAGTTTGTTCGTGTTTCACTGGGAGGGATTCGTGATGAAGCGGAAATTCGCGGTCATCGAAGAACCTATCTGGGGGCAATGCCAGGTCGCGTTATTCATGGTATGCGTCAGGCAAAAACCATGAATCCGGTGTTTATGATGGATGAAATTGATAAATTGGGGGTTGATGTTCGCGGTGATCCATCATCCGCTTTGCTTGAAGTTCTCGATCCCGAACAAAATTCAGCCTTTAGTGACCATTATCTCAATATTGAATTTGATCTATCCAGTGTCATGTTTATCATGACAGCAAATATCAGTGAAGAAATCCCATCTGCTTTGTTGGATCGCATGGAACAAATCGACATGCCTGGCTATACTCAGGATGAAAAAGAAAAGATTGCCAGACATTTTTTGATCCCCAGGCAAAAAAAGGAAAATGGCTTATCCAGGCGAAAAATAACAATCACTGATGGGGCCTTGTTGCTGATAATTACTGAATATACTGATGAAGCCGGTGTAAGAAACCTTGAACGAGAGATTGGTCGGATTTTTCGAAAAATTGCCCGAAAAATTGCAGAAAACAAAACTGGCCACTTTCAAATCAGCCGCCAGAACTTACACAAATATTTGGGACCACCAAAGTACATACCAGAATTTGAACAGGATCAAAATGAAATAGGCGTGACAACTGGCCTGGCCTGGACATACACCGGTGGAGAACCCCTCTATGTTGAGGCAACAGTCGTGTATGGCAAAGGTGAAATCCAACTGACCGGTCAACTCGGTGATGTCATGCAGGAATCAGCCAAAGCAGCCATGACATATGCCCGCGCCAACTATAAGCGATTTAAAGTCAAACGAACATTTTTTGAGCAACATGATTTTCATATACACGTGCCATCAGGCGGTGTGCCTAAAGATGGGCCATCAGCAGGAATCGCAATTGCAACCTCAATTATTTCGATTCTTACCAAACGGCCAGTCAAAAGAGACATTGCCATGACCGGAGAAATTTCACTGAGAGGTCGGGTTCTTCCTGTTGGCGGGTTGAAAGAAAAGGCAATTGGGGGACTAAGAGCCGGGGTAAAAACCATTATCATTCCCAAGAAAAATCAAAAAGATCTTATGGAAATATCTCCGCAGGCCAGACGAAAGCTGAAATTTGAGTTGGTATCTCACATGGATGAAATTATTGATATCGCTCTTGAGTAAATCAAAAACCTGTTTTAAATTTCAACTATTGTGAAGGCGGATTTTATAAAAATACTGTTCAGTTCATAAAAAAAATTGCACATGGCATGGTGTGAAAATGAAAACCTGTTAAGACGATAGGATTAAAAAGTCTTCACAGGTTTTCACTGGTAAAGGTTCTCCTACTCGGAAGATCTTGACATAAGGTTTATTTCCGAGAGCCTTTTATTCATTTTAAAGATCATCACTTTTCGCTTCATCATCATCGGGCGGAACAGATGATTTTGGGACAATGCTTTCGATATCGTTATCTTCTTCTAAAAATCCATCTTCCACATCCTCAGAAAGATCATCTGTCAACTCAGACAGTTCATCTTCAATGATATCTTCTTCTTCTTCCGGTTCTTCTTTTTCCACGGGTTTATCTTCAATATCTTCCCAATCCAGGATCAGTTCATTGATCGTTTCATCAGTTTCTTTCAATAATTGAACGACAATCTTGGCAATGGAGAGTGCAAGTTCATAGGGTGGAAATATATTGTTGGTACGTATCGCACCAATCACTTCCTGAATGTCTTTATCAATAACACTGACCAACTGTTCTACTGAATATTTTTCTTCAGTTGTTTCAATGTGTTGGCCTTCCCATTCCATTTGCTCTGTTATGCGAATCTGATCTTTTTTATCATTATAAGAAATTTTATATCGTTGTTTCATTAAGAACTCCTGTTTTTCTTAAATTGGATTATATTCAAAAAAAATTAAAAATCATTTTGAATATATGATGCTACAAGCATAAATGTCCATTCACAATAGTTTGTACCACCTTTCCCATGCATTTCCAGCCATCAAAGGGGGTATTCCTGCTTTTTGATTGGAACGATTTTGCCGATATGGTATGTTTTATCGACAAGTCAATGAGTGTCAAATCGGCAGGATAGCCGCTCGCTATTCGTTTTTCTGGCATTCTCATGATATTTGTAGGATTGATTGACATTTGTTCAATCAGTTGCGCAAGTGTCAACACCTTTTCATGAACAAGCTTTAAACCTAAAGCAAGGCTTGTTTCAAGGCCAATAATGCCATTTGCTGCCTGATCAAAGGGAACTTGTTTTTCAAGATCAGCATGGGGTGCGTGGTCTGTTGCGATAACATCAATAATTCCCTCTGCAAGGGCCTGTCGGATGGCATCCCTATCAGTTTCTGTCCTTAAGGGCGGATTCATTTTTGCGTGGGTGTCATACTCTAAAACTGCCGAATCTGTCAATGTAAAATAATGGGGGGCTGTTTCAGCGGTAACCGGAAGCCCTTTCTTTTTGGCACATTTGATGGCTTCGACCGATTGAGCTGTACTGATATGGGCAAGATGGAGGCGTGAACCGGTCAATTCACACAAGGCGATATCTCTATTTACCATCACGCTCTCGGCAGCATTGGGGATTCCGGCAAGGCCCATGCGGGTGGAAACAACACTTTCATTCATGACCCCTTCAGCCAACCTTAAATCCTCACAATGCGAAACAATCAAGGCGTCAAAACTTCGTGCATATTCCATTGCACGTCGCATTAATTGTGGATCTGACACAGGGTGGCCATCATCGGAAAATGCACAGGCACCGGCATCAAGCAACATGCCCATTTCGGTCAATCCCTTCCCTTTGCTTTCTGGACTGATCGCTGCCACCGGATGAACGCGCGTGCCGCCTAAAGAGTGAGCTTTGTCAATCATGTATTTTGTGATTTCAGGTTGATCATTGATTGGCTTTGTGTTGGGCATGCAACAAACATCAGTAAAACCACCATGTGCCGCAGCACGGCATCCTGTTTCTATTGTTTCCTTATATTCCTGTCCAGGATCTCGAAAATGCACATGAATATCCACCAACCCGGGACAAACAACTTGTCCCTTGGCATCATAAAAATGATCAGCTTCATCCTTAGAAAATGGTTTCCCTGATAATTCGTCTGGCTTTAGAACAGCAACGATGGTGTTACCATTAATGTAAATATTTCGGATATCTTCAAGGGATTGTTGAGGATCAATCACTGTCCCATTTTCAATTAGAATGCGCATTCCGCGTACCTCCCATGAGTAAATAAAGTAATGCCATTCGAATGGCAACGCCATTTGTGACTTGTTTCATAATTAAGGATTCTTTCGCGTCAGCAATATCAGATGACAATTCGACCCCACGATTGATTGGACCAGGATGCATAATATAGGCGTTTTTGTTCATTGATTTGAGACGTTCATATGACAGCCCAAAAAAATTTGCATATTCACGTTCTGATGGAAAGAAAAAATTGCTTTGACGCTCTTTTTGGATTCTCAGTGCCATAACAATATCAGCATTTGAAACAGCATCTGCAAGCGATGTTGCCACACGCACACCCATTTTATTGATGCCATGAGGAATCATTGTGCAAGGAGCTGCAACAGTGACTTCTGCCCCCATTTTGGTAAAACCAATAATATTCGATCGTGCAACACGACTGTGAAAAATATCACCAATAATTGATAATTTTAGGTCTTTAATTTTACCAAGTGCCTCACGAACTGTCATTAAGTCAAGAAGACATTGGGTTGGATGTGCATGCATGCCATCACCGGCATTAATAATTGATGCATTCAAATGCCTGGATACAAAATGAGGCGCGCCAGAGGATGAATGACGCATGACAATGATATCTGGATTCATTGCCTGAAGTGTGTTGACAGTATCAAGCAGGGTTTCACCTTTGGTCATGCTGCTGGTTGATGCAGAAATTGAAAAAGTGTCTGCACTCAAGCGTTTGGCAGCAATCTCAAAGGAGGTGCGCGTTCGTGTGCTGGGTTCATGGAAAAAATGCACAATGGATTTTCCACGAAGGGTAGGCACTTTCTTTATGGGTCGCTCGGAAATATCTTTTAGGGTTGAGGCCGTACTGAGAATGTAATCAATCTCTTGCTTTGAAAGCGACACCATATCCAAAATATGTTTTTGATGAAAATGGTCCATGGATTTTCCTGAATTGGGAGTTGTTATTTAAGGAGATGACAGAATCTTCCCCAACGTACATCAATATTCAGTAATTTGGACAACGACCAGTCAAATTCGCTGGTATCCCACGAAAAATAGACGATAAACGCTTTACCTTTTAGCGCTTTCTTTGTGACAAATCCCCAAAATCGGCTGTCATAGCTATGGTCACGATTATCTCCCAACACAAATATTGAATCATCCGGTACTTTAACCGGACCATAATTATCACGCGGACGATTCATCAATGGCGACCCTCTGGTATCGTTAAAATAAGCACGTGAATCATCTTTCTTTTCGCCATTGATATATACAACCTTGTCTTTTATTTCTACCATATCTCCGGGCAATCCAATAACGCGTTTAATATAATCTTTTTGTGGGTCTTTGGGACATTTAAAAACCACAATATCGTAATAATCCGGATCTGCTCCCGGAATGATTGTGGTATTGACAAAGGGAAGTTTAACGCCATAAATAAATTTTGAGACCAATATATGATCACCAATCAAAAGAGTTGGGATCATTGAACCTGATGGAATCTTGAACGCCTGTACGATAAAGGTACGAATAAACAGGGCAAGAATAATTGCAATAACTATTGCTTCAACATTTTCTCGCAATTTTCCTTTTTCAGGTTTTTCCTTTTGTTCAACAGGCGTAATATCCACCTTTGATGATGTTTCCGGTTTTAATTTTTTTTTCAATCGTATTTATCCTAATAAATTTAAATTAATGTAAGTTTTGTTGTGATACCCCCAACAAAAAAGAACCTTCCTGAATCCATTTTTTTAATGTATCAGCAATTTCTCGTGCACGTACCATGGAGGACAATGGCACAGTGGGGATTTTTTTCCCTTTTATTTTTATTTCTCCCTGCTTAAGTTCTGCATAACTGATTTGACCATAAAACTTGTTCTTTCTTGCAGGTTGATCATGACAATAATCGACAATCTGTGTGTAAAGATCGGTATCTGAAACTGATGTGTATCTAGCCATGTCTTCATTAAGGATTGGAATGGGGATTCCCAGGCCAACTGCCAATGAACATCCATATCCCAATATCGACATACCAACTAACCATCGAGAATCCATTTTTTTGAGGTCACCCATGACAAAAAGTGTTCCAGCAGGTTTCATGGGAGTGTCGTTTGAGGCTCTTTTGACTTCAGTATTATGCTGCGTGCCATAAAAGGTGACATAACCCACGCTACCGCCTAAAAATATGCGTGTACCAATCCCAATTGTTTTAAATAGTGGATCATTTAGAAGCGGGCTGAGTTCTCCTGCTGAACAATAGTTGGCATTTCCTATATCGGGTTTCAAAACCCCTAAATACGTATATATTGTTCGTTTGCCGGTGTTGATGGCGCAATTATAATTTTGATATGCATTTCGAGGATTGGTGAGGGTTGCCATTGGAAGATCATTGAGTTTCACTTTTTTTTCAATTAAACGATTGGGATAACAATCTGTACCATAACCTTTTGCCTGTAAAGTAATACGTTTACCTTCAAGCAAGTCTTGGATAACATGCCCACCGCCATAGTTAAATTCACCAGGATAAGCTTTATTCAACGGGTCGTCACGGCAAGGTTCTGTGGCACCAAGATAACAGTCTACAGCTGCAATGCCACCATAAGCCGGCACGTTGTTCAAAAGGACTTCCGATGCCTTGATCGGTGGCTGAGAATGTCCAAAATTGATAAAGACCCCAGATGAACACATGGGGGCAAATGTACCTGTTGTGACAATATCAACATCGTGCGCAGCATCAACCGGATTATTTTCTTTAACGATATCAATCATTTCTTCTGCAGTTACAACAACAACACTGCCTTTTTTTATTTTTTCATTAATTTCATCGTATGTTTTTTGAATTTTGTATTTTTTCATTTTTTTCTCTCGTCACGACACGGATTTAAGTCGAATAAATGTCAACCTGGAGTGCCAGGATTTTTCACTTTGTTACAAACCATTCTTGATCAAATCTTTTGCGGATTCAATTTTATCCATGATATTGTACTTGATCCAGTTTCTGTCCCACCATTCAAGCGGATTTGTAAAGACGCCCTTAACAATAATACTGAAATGTAAATGATCACCGCCCGCAAGACCTGTTGTTCCAGTATGTCCAATTATATTCCCTTTTCTCACTTCATTACCGGCTTCAACCATAAACCGATTTAAATGTGAATACAGGGAGAACAAACCAAAGCCATGATCAATTATCACACATCGCCCAAAAATACCAATCTGATCAGCAAAGACAACAACACCATCATTGGCAGCTGGAACAGGTGAATGATAGGTTGATGCCAGATCAATACCAAGATGCACCTGATGGTCGACAACTTTGCTCTGATAATGATAAGTGCGCCGATCTCCAAAACCCGCTCGTGTTGCTGATTTGGGCAGCCTGAGGAATGTATCTTTCCAAAATAAGACATTTTTGGATTCATGGCAAACGGATTGGATTTTTTTTACATTGGATACACGTTCTTGCTGATTAACCTTTAAAAATTGATTGATCAAACGATCATTTGAATCTGAATAACTTGAAAATTCAGGCATCTTTTTTCTTAAAAAACGATCGGTTATTCGAATAATATCCCGTTTGAATCTTTTTTTGCGAATATTGTAAGTGAGTGGCGAGCGCCCCTGATTATGGGCCTGATCTTCTGCCTGAACATATATTTCTGTTCCAGGACCCTGCTCATAAGAAACAGCCAAAAAGGCAGCATAAACCAATTTATCCTGAAACAAACCGGACATACCTGGAAAAAAATGTTTTCCTACTTTGACACCATTCATTGTTTCAGGTTCTGAAACACGATAAATAACTAGCCCTGCACCCCCTTGATTAAAATGATGTTTCCTGGACATGATTTCAATCTTTGGATAGGTCGTATCAATTGTAACGATTTTTTCGATATATGCATTATTTCCCTCAAAAAAATTGCGCCATGAACAATCCCACACAGCAATTCTTAATGTGCCATTGCCATCAGGGAAAAAATGCCTTTTTGGATTCAATGTAAATTCAAAGGTATGACGATTGTCCGAACTTTTGCCTTTCCACAAATCAACTGAAAAGGTTTTGTCATAAAAGACTGTCTCTTTGTCATCTAAGCGAAATCCTACCCAAATTTTTCGAAGGCCGGTTTTTTGATCAGACACTTCTATGGATATTTGGGTATTCATTCCACAAAATTTTGGACAATCCAAAAGCTTTATTTCAGGTGCTTCACTTTCGAACCTGATCGATATCGCCCAAGCACAAGAACAAAAAACGAGCAGGCATATTAATAAAACAAACCTTGTTTTTAATTTTTTTAACCTGGATTCCTTTTTACGCATAAATCGTTTAGATTGAAAACTCATTTAAAATCACATTAATTTTTTTATTATTTTTGCAATAATAATTGCAATTATTATTGACCATCTTTGTTTTTTTTCCACTGCCTAAGTGTCTGTGATTGTCTCTCAAAATGTTAAAAGCAAAGCCGGACAATAATATAAAAGTTTATAAGGAACATAAGAAAAATTGATTAGGAATACTCGAAAATTAAGTTCCCCATTTATTTTGAACGTATAATCGTTTGGCACGTAGAGACGTCGCATGCTACGTCTCTACAGAACAAAAACCCCGATGCGCATTTTTAAAAAGGGGAACTTATGTTCAGAGCTTTCCTTCGTACATGATCTGGCGATTTATCTCAATGAAGAGGTATTTGCCAAAATAATCAAAGCATCATAACAGTTTGTTGATGAGTTATCAAGGATGTTTTTCGTTTCTCGATATTTATTATTTGGATGGCTAAAAGAATAAAAAATCAAAAACTTAAAAAAAAAATTTTTCCCTTTCAAAAATGATGCCGTTTTGATAACATTAACTAAAAATTATTCACGATATTACGATAATTAATTAAATAAAGAGCTATAATTGGGTTTCTCTAATTTAATATTTAAAAAATTTAAAACTAAAATGGAGGCATCATGACTCGGGTAGTTGGAAATGATAATTGGGCAATGGGTAATGGTTGTCCGCTGGTATTTATTGGTGGACCTTGTGTATTGGAGGATGCCACTATTGCAATTGATATAGCCACGTATTTGAAAGAATTGACACAAAAATTGGGAATACCTTATATTTTTAAAGCATCTTTTGATAAAGCCAATCGAACGTCAATTCAATCCTTTCGAGGGCCGGGTCTTCAAAAAGGATTGCAAATACTGGATCAGGTAAAATCAAAAATTAACGTGCCCATTCTGTCTGATATTCATTCGGTCGCTCAGGTCGCACCGGCCTCGGAAATATTGGACATTATCCAGATTCCAGCTTTTCTTTGCAGACAAACTGATTTGTTACAGGCAGTTGCCAAAACACAAGCCTGTATCAATATTAAAAAAGGGCAGTTTTTAGCCCCCTGGGATATGGCACAGGTAATCAAGAAAATCACTGATACTGGCAATTCAAATATTCTATTAACTGAACGTGGGACATGTTTTGGCTACAATAATCTTGTTGTTGATATGAGAAGTCTACAGATTATGAGGGATTTGGGATACCCGGTTATTTTTGATGCCACTCACAGTGTTCAATTACCCGGTGGATCTGGCAGCTGTTCAGGCGGTCAACGTGAATTTGTACCTGTTTTGGCCAGGGCTGCTGTGGCTGCCGGTGTTGATGCTGTTTTTATGGAAGTTTATCCAGACCCTGAAAAAGCAAAATGTGATGGCCCAAACTCTGTTTATCTGGACCAAATTGAATTGATGCTCAAGCAAATGATGGCCATTGATAAAATTATTCAATCATAATTATTTTTGAGGTTTTATGTGGCGATTTCCGGTAAGAATTATATTGGTTGTCGTAATTGTTTTTGTCGTAGGTGGAATGATTTTGATTTTAACCAGTTATAAGTATTGGCTCAAATCCGAAAGTCTGGTTGATTCAGAGATTGAATCTCATATTGATATTGGTTTAAAATCAGTGCATCATGTTGCGCTAAAAAAGGGAAAAAAATTATGGGATCTGACATCAGATTCTGTCCAAAGAATCGAATCGCAAAATCATGTATCCCCGCTGACATTGACTTTTTATCCGCATACAGGCAAGCCTATTGCCTTAAGCGCCAGTCATGGAACAATCAAGGATAATAAGAATATTGAAATAAATGGAAACATTATAATCAAACAACCCCCTTGGCAATTTGTTTGTGATTCAGTAACATATTCTTACACCCAACATGAAATAATGGGACATAATAATATTGCAATAACGAGTAGCGGACTGACAATCACAGCAAAGGCGATGAATTATCATTTAAGTAGCGGCGAATTAACAATTATGGATTCTGTCACACTCACCTTGACAGAGCCACCATCAATAGGGCATTCAAAATGACTCTGATCCGTATTTTCAAGCATAGATCCATATTCTTTATAATGATGTTCGTTCTGCTTTTTATAAATGCGATAGTTGTTGCAGAAACATCTCATACACAACAACCTGTGCATATTAAAGCGGATAAAATGTTGGCATCCCCAAAAAAGAAATTTATTGTATTTCAGGGCAATGTTAAGGTTACACAGGATAATATTCAACTCTCTGCTGACACGCTCAATGTTTATATGATTTCACAGGGGGATACTGTTGCAATGACGAAAGAATCGGTACAAAAGATAGATGCCAGTGGTCATGTTCGAATTCATTGGAATGACTATCGGATTGAAGCAGAAACAGCTTTATATCTGCCGCCAAAAAATGTGTTGGTATTATCGGGAAATTTGGCGCGCTTGTATCAGGGCACAAATATCATTTCTGGTTCACGTATCGTTTTGAATTTAGAGACAGATCAGGTTGAAATATCCAGTAAAAAAGGGGAACAGGTTGAAGCAATTTATGAATTTTCAGATCAGGATATGAAAAAATTTAAAAGTAAAAAATGAAAGCCTCAATCAATTTATTGAATGATTATAATTTAGTATTGTTTTTTTTGATAAATCCATATAAGATGGTTCACATAAATGGCTACATTAGCAGTTCAAAATTTGTCGAAAGTGTATCATGGTAAACCAACAGTCAGCTCAGTCAGTTTATCACTCGAAAATGGTCAGGTGGTCGGATTGCTCGGCCCAAATGGGGCAGGTAAAACCACTACATTTTATATGACAGTCGGTTTGATTCGACCGACAGGCGGTCACGTTTATATCAATGACGAAGATATTACAAAAGCACCTATGTATATGCGATCTCGAAAAGGTCTAGGCTACTTACCGCAGGAAGCTTCTGTTTTCCGAAAATTGAGCGTGGAAGAAAACATATTGGCCATATTGGAAACCATGGATTTGTCCAGAGATGAACAGTTGAAACGTACCGATGATTTGCTAAATGAACTGGGAATAACACATATCCGAAAAAATAAAGGATATATGTTATCTGGAGGGGAAAGACGTCGATTGGAAATCTCTCGTGCGCTTGCCACAAATCCAATGTTTATCTTACTTGATGAACCTTTTGCAGGTGTTGATCCACTGGCGGTTGTCGATATTCAAAATATCATCAAACAGTTGACAAAGAAAGGTATTGGCATTTTGATATCCGATCACAATGTACGCGAAACATTAGGTGTTTGTGACCGTGCATATATCCTGTCACAGGGAAAAATCATTGAGTCCGGATCTCCGAAACATATTGCATCGAGTGAAATTGCTCGAAAAATTTACCTGGGAGATTCTTTTCGACTATAACAGCATAACAAAATAAATCGTTTGTTAATTATTAACTGTAATCAAAAAAAGAAATTAAAAAATGGCATTGGAACTCCAACAGCAACTCCGCCTGACACAGCAATTGATCATGACACCTCAATTGCAGATGGCGATTAAATTATTACAACTTTCCCGTCTTGAATTGATGGAAATGATTTTCCAGGAAATGGAAGAAAATCCAACCATTGATGAAGTCGCTGATATTTCTACGGGAGAGGCCGATGATGAGAGACCCGATGTGTCACCTGAAGATATTAAAGAGGTGACAGTTGAAGATAATCTCCAGCATGAAATTGACTGGAATAATTACATAGATGAATACAGTTCATCGGGTAATATCAGTTATGAACCTGAAGAAAAAGACACACCACAATATGAAACATTCGTTTCCAAACGCAAATCTCTGGATGAACATATTCTGTGGCAACTATTGATGACATTTCCTTCAAGTGAAGAGGAAGCCATTGGCAGCATAATTGTTGGTAATATTAATAACAATGGTTTTCTTACCGCAACAGTTGAAGAGGTTGCCGAGATGAGTGGCTATTCGATTGAAACAGTCAACAATGTTCTCTCACTTATGCAAACATTTGATCCGATTGGCGTTTGCGCCAGAAATCTTGAAGAATGTCTGTTAATCCAAGCAAAACATTTGGGATTAAATAACTCGATTGTTACTGATATTATCACCAATCATTTGACGCATTTACAAAATAAAAATTATAATGCGATCTGTCGCGCGTTGAAAAAAGACCTCAAGGATGTCATCCTTGCGGCGGATGTTATTCGAAGTCTGGAACCCAGGCCTTGTCATCAGTTTAATAATGATGAATCACAATATATCAGCCCTGATATTTTTGTGTACAAGGAGGGAGAGGAGTTTGTTATTGTCCAAAATGATGATGGTATGCCCAGATTGAAAGTCAGTCCTTTTTATCGTGATGCGCTCAGGCAGGACAGTCAGGTTTCCGGCAATGCAAAAAATTATATTCAGGAAAAATTGCGGTCTGCAACATGGCTTATTAAGAGTATTCACCAAAGACAGCGAACCATTTACAAGGTAATGGAAAGTATTGTCCGATATCAACGTGAATTTTTTGAAAAAGGCATTGCATACTTAAAACCGATGGTTTTGCGGGATGTGGCTGAAGATATTGACATGCACGAATCGACAATCAGTCGGGTGACGACAAATAAATATGTTCATACGCCCCAGGGGATTTTTGAACTCAAATATTTTTTTAATAGTTCCATTAAGCGTGTTTATGGCGAGGCAATTGCATCTGCTACTGTGAAGGAACGTATTCGCCAGATTATTCAAAATGAAGACAAAAGAAAACCATTTAGTGATGATAAAATCGCACAAATTCTGAAACAATCCAATATTGAAATAGCAAGGCGAACTGTGGCCAAATATCGTGAAATGCTTGGTGTATTACCATCAAGTAAACGAAAACAATTATAATAAGGAGACGAATTATGCAAACATCTGTTACATTTAAAAATTTGAAACCTTCTGATGATTTAAAAGATTATATCGGTTCAAAATTGGATCGTTTTGATCGCTATTTAGATAATCCGGCTGAGGCCAATGTTGTTTTTTCCATTGAAAAATTTCGACATATTGCTGAGGTTACAATTATTGGTGACCGGCTAAACATTAATGGTCGTGAAGAGCAGGAAGACATGTATTCTGCCATAGATATTGTTCTTGACAAATTGGAAAAGCAGATTAAAAAGAATAAAGGCAAACAAAAAAAACGTAGAAATAAAAATCCAGATAAAATGGACATGTCAGTGTTGCCATCAGAAATTCCCGACTTTGATAATGAGCCAGTCGTTGAAATGATTGATATTGAATATAAACCGATGAGTGTTGATGAAGCGGTTGAACAAATGAAAATTATTGACAATACATTTCTTGTATTTACAAATGCAAAAACTGAACGGGTGAATGTTCTTTATCGTAAAAACGATGGCAATTATGGATTGATTCAGCCGATGGGTTCATAAATATTAATCTTTGGATAGCGCAAGGTGATATCCAAAGATTTTTTTTTAAATCAAAAAGAGAGGTTTTTTAATGAAAATCGTTGACGTGTTAGACAAAAAAGCGATTATACCAGATCTGAAATCTACTGATAAAGAAGGTGTGCTTCAGGAATTGTCTTTTCCTATTTCGAAATTAGTTAATGTGAAACAAGAAGAGTTAATTAGGGTGTTAATTGAAAGAGAACGCTTGGGTAGCACGGGAATTGGCAATGGCATCGGAATTCCCCATGGAAAACTGAATAATTTGGATAAACTGGCTCTGTCTTTAGGCATTAGTAGACATGGGATTGATTTTGATTCCATTGATGGCCGACCAACGCATATATTTTTCCTTCTAATTACACCTGAAAAGTCCACTGGGATTCATTTAAAACTGTTGGCGCATATTTCAAGAATTCTTAGAAATGAAATGTTTAAGCAAAAATTGATGAAATCACAAACTGTTGATGAATTGTATGATATAATTGCTGATGTCGATGAAGCACTTTAATCATTTGAAATTGGAAAAAAGATATCACATTCAACACAAAAAATGTTCATATTTTTAAACATTTTTTGTGTGCGTTATATTCGATAAACAATTGCCTGATTGGTTGGTAAAACAATCGGTCGGGTTTTTTGTTCCCCAAAAAATTCATCAACCGCTTTTTTCACACCACGTGTGCTTTTTTGTAAGTAATCATCAAATAGCATCATTCCGCCAAATGTCAGACGCGGATAAAAAAATTCGCAACATTCAAGTGTCGATTGATATAAATCGGCATCAACGTAGACAAAAGAAAAAATATTATCTTTTATTGTATGAAAGGTTTTATGAAATGGCCCTTTAATCTTGTAAATATTGGGCAATTGTTCAAATAAACTGTCGAGACTATTTTTTTTCGGCGGGGAAAAATCGCCTTGTTTATGACTGTCAATTTCGGAAATGATATCCGGCATACCTTCGTATGTATCAAGGGCAAAATGTTTTTTTTCTGGTGAAAGTGTTGCAATCAGCGCACTGCTTCCGCCTTTGTATACGCCACATTCAGCTGTGCATCCCACCAAATTCTGTGATAGTAGCGCAATTTGATACAGCATGAACGCGCGGTCATAATCTAACATTGTGTAGGGTAGGATTTTATTATATTTTTGTATAAAGTCCTGATAATGGGGATCATTACTTTGTAACAAATTGTCTTTATGTTGAAGAAGAAGGGAGGTACCAACGAAAAACCTGCCCTGATGTTCATCATCTGATGGATAGTAAATGTTTGCATTTATCTTTATTTGACCGGGTTGCCAATTCATAATATCTAAACTCTTCCAATGAATGAGGTGAAAACTCATCCGAAAATATTTGCTTTTTGGTAAAAAAAATTTACCCCAATCGCTTCATTCTTTATCGTAAATGACTTTTCCTGAGAAAGAAAACCTATATAATATTAAAAAAATAATGCATACAAATTTCATGCCACTGGCTGTTCTCTTTTTATCTTGACCTGAAAAATAAAAATGTGTACAATCTCATTATTAATTATGGCATTCTTAGGAATGCTCGGAAAATAAGTTCCCCATTTATCTTGAACGTATAATCGTTTGGCACGTAGAGACGTAGCATGCTACGTCTCTACAGAACAAAAACCCCGATGAACATTTTATAAAAAGGGGAACTTATTTTCCGAGAATTCCTTACCAATAAACAAGCGTTTCCAGCTTGAAAGACTGAAAATCGCTCAAATGAAAAGAAATCATAGTAAATGAATCAAGATAACCTTCAAACAGAATTTGCGCCACCCGAACGTTTCTCTCCTGAAATCGTAAACAATCAGGTGGAACAATTTTTGAGATATGATTTGTCATGTCCTGCAGTACAGGTACTTATGAATACCACCCCCGATTTCCTACTGGTATTAAATAGTAAACGACAGGTTATTTACTGCAATAATAATTTTCTATGTTTTAGCGGAAGCCAATCAAAAGATAAGATTTATGGCAAACGGCCTGGAGAATTACTAAATTGTATTCATGCATCAATTAATGCGAGTGGTTGTGGCACAACAAGGTTTTGTAGAAAATGCGGCGCTGTTATTGCAATTATCAAAGGTCTTTCAGGACAAAAAGATATTCAGGAATGTCGAATTATTCAAAAAGATACAGGTAAGGCATTTGTATTTCGGGTATTCACATCATATCTAAAATCCATTAATGATGATTTCTGTATCATGGCGATTTCGGATATCAGCCATGAAAAACGCCGGAGAGCACTGGAACGAATATTCTATCATGATATTATGAATACGCTGACCAGTCTAAAAGGATGTATCGAAATACTCAATGATTCTAATTCAGATATGAACGAAGACCTAACCACAATGTTGGAAAACTTATCCAGTAAGATTATTGATGATATTGAGGCCCAAAGAGAATTGACCGCTGCTGAAAACGATGAGTTAAAAGTTGAATGGTCCGAGTTAAGCACTTTTAGCATTCTTGAAGATTTAAAAAGAACGATCGAAAACAATCCGGTAGCAAATAATAAATGGATTGTTATTGAACCTGAATCAACCAATTGTTCTTTTATATCAGACAGGTTGCTTCTCTCACGTGTGATCAACAATTTAGCTAAGAATGCGCTGGAAGCCACCCCTGAACAGGGTAGGATAAAACTGGGATGTCAACGTCAGAATCAGGAGGTCGTTTTCTGGGTACAAAATTCAACATATATTCCTGAAGAAGTTCAACTTCAGATATTCCAGCGATCTTTTTCTACAAAAGGAGTGAATAGGGGCCAGGGAACATATAGTATCAGGCTGCTGACTGAACGTTACTTAAATGGCAGGGTTTCTTTTGAATCGAATGAATCATTTGGGACCATTTTTCAAGTTTTTTTGCCATTAAAAATAAATCAAATGAAAAAAGGATAAAAATCATGGATAAAAAAATTACAGTTATTGGCGCAGGCAATGTCGGTGCGACTGCTGCACAACGTGTTGCAGAAAAAGAGCTTGCTGATGTTGTATTGATTGACATCTTAGAAGGCGTTCCTCAGGGAAAAACGTTGGACTTGGCTGAAGCTGCACCGGTAGAACTTTATAACTCAAAGTTAATTGGCTCTCAGAACTATGAAGATACAGCGAATTCCGATGTCGTCATTATCACTGCAGGATTGCCCCGAAAACCAGGAATGAGCAGGGATGACCTTTTGACAACCAATGCAAAAATTGTAAAACAGGTGACCAGCGAAATTGCGAAATATTCACCAGAAACCATTTTGATTATTGTGAGTAACCCTTTGGATGCCATGTGTCATGTGGCATATGATGTCAGTGGTTTTCCTCCCAATCGTGTTATCGGGATGGCGGGTGTGTTGGATTCTGCCAGACTAAGAGCATTCATTTCTATGGAATTGAATGTATCAGTTAATAATATCCATGCATGTGTCTTGGGTGGACATGGCGATACAATGGTTCCTTTACCACGATATTCAACAGTGGCCGGTATTCCTATTACTGATCTGTTATCTGAAGATCGCATTGAAGCCTTAGTAGATCGAACGAGAAAAGGGGGAGCTGAAATTGTTGGTTTATTAAAGACAGGAAGTGCTTATTATGCACCTTCAGCAGCAGCGGTTGAAATGGCAGAGGCCATTATAAAAGATCAGAATAAAATTTTGCCTTGTGCGGCTTATCTGAATGGGGAATATGGATATCAAAATTTGTTTATTGGCGTGCCTGTCAAACTGGGAAAATCAGGTATAGAACAAATTATTGAATTAAAACTGACTTCCGATGAAAGCAAGGCATTGGCAACATCAGCACAGTCGGTTCAAAGTCTGGTGGATACATTAAAAACATTGGATTATTAATTTTTTAGGAAACCATACAGTATAGAATAAAGGCATACTTATTTTTATACGACGATATACTCGAAAATGATGATCGCTTACCCATTTACGTCAGTCGGATAAGTTGGACAGATAAAACATATCCGGCTTGTCTGACCTGTCGGAACAGTAGAATTATCTTTCGCGTATTCCTTAAAAATGCTCGGATAATAACATGCTCCTTTATCTTGATCATCAAAAAAAAAGTTCGTGTAGAGACGTAGTATGCGACGTCTCTACAGTACATTTACCTCAAAACGAACAATATCAATAGTGGGGACGTTATTTTCAGAGAATCCTTTAATAATTCAAAGAAAAAAAACGATTAAAAAGATATTTTTTCAATCGTTATCAAGGTATACATTCTATGGTGGAAATCCGATTTCATGGACGTGGTGGCCAGGGTACAGTGGTGGCGTCAGTCATACTTGCCAGGGCATTGTTCAAAAATAATTATAATGTCCAAACGTTTCCTTCTTTTGGTGTTGAACGACGTGGGGCTCCTGTTGAAGCTTATCTCAGGCTGGCGCAAGAGGATATTTCAGTGCGCAGTAATGTCTATAAACCGGATCATATCGTTGTACAGGATAGAAAGTTATTTGATACGGCCCCTGTCATGACAGGGTTGAAATCTAATGGATGGATTATCCTTAACGCTCCAGAATCATTTGAATTACCATTAATATGTAACGACTATCCTGTTGCACGTATCGATGCTGCAAAAATTGCGCGAAAACATGGACTGGGAACACAAACCCATCCCATTATTAACACAGCAATGGTTGGCGCTTTTGCCAGAACCCTTCAGATGCCAACGATTGATTCATTGATTGAAGCGATTGAGGAGGAAATACCTGTTAAAGCTTCGGCAAATATTGCAGCAGCGAAAGAGGCTTTTGAGATGGTTTCTATTAAAAAAAAATAGAATACAATAAGAAAAAAATTTTTCTCTCTCGATAAATTGACAGTTCTGAATTGTCTGTTATAATAATTCCTTATTTTTTTATATTCAGCCATCAATAATATAAATATTCAATTTTTCAATCGGGAGTATGATATGTCATTTGACCCCAAAATTCCTACAGCACGCCACGACAAGGGCATGCCATCACCACCTTACTATTTAATGGGGCAAGACCTGTTATGCACAGACCGCAAGCATGAAATTTTTGTCAAGAAAATTTTTTCAATCAAACCTGATAAAAAACGTGGTGCTGTTATTCTTGCACCAGGCATTGCAACCAATGGGAATTTGTATCGGATTGATACGGATGGTAATTGCCTGTTGCTAAATCATAACAATTCGTTTGCCAATTTATTGGCTGCTGAAGGCTTTGATGTGTATATCTATCATCCAAGATATACAGAACGTGTTTACAATCGATATGTCACCCGATATTGCAAAAACAGTATCTTTTTTGATCAGATCTATAAAGCACCATCAGAATTAACCTTTCTTGAATTGGTAAACGCTGAACTGCCACAATTAATACAATTTGTTGTTAACCATAGTGGATGTGAACAGATTTCCTGGATTGGTTATTCACTGGGCGGTATGTTGATTTATGCTTACTGTATGGAAAATGATGATCCTTATATTAGAAATATCATTACAATTGGTAGTCCCATAACATTTAACCAACTCTTTATACGTGTCATCCCCTATATGAATTGGGCATCAAAAGCATTGGGTCTTGAAGAAAAATCATTTTTAGGCACGCTGTCAGAAAATTTAGTGCCATTGACCCGAATGATCCGAAATCTTCCAGAATGGCTGGTTCGATTCAATGTTCTGGCACCATTTTTATTTAATCCATTTAATATCAATGGGGCGACAGTTAAAACCTTACTTGGAAAAATCATTGAACCTATTCCAGCCTCTCTTGAAAACTGTTTTTCTGGATTTATCGAAAAGGGGTATCCATCAGCCCAAAATTATGCCTTTCATTATTTGAAATCACTTCGTTCACTCCAAAAACAAGACAAAAAATTCTTATTTTTTTATGGGCCTTATGATGTCCTTGCACCACCAGATAGTGTGTTTTTAGCACATGAAATTATAAGCCCGGAATCACCAAATCTCATCAAAGTGCCTTCAGCCGGACATCTTGATTTAATTGTCGGATTAAATTCCAGACATTATCTGTGGTTGCCTATTGTGGAATGGTTGAAAGATTTTGCAGTGATTTAATCATCGAATTTTTAGCGTGCTTAAAGACAACATGGCAAGAATCATTGCAATAATCCAAAATCTTACAATAACTTTTGGTTCAGGCCAGCCTTTCAGTTCAAAATGATGATGAATGGGCGCCATTCTAAAAATTCGCTTCCCATTTGTCATCTTAAAAAATCCGACCTGCAAAATGACTGACAATGTTTCCATCACAAATAATCCACCTACCAATACCAGCAATATCTCCTGTTTCGTGATAACAGCCACTGTACCTAAAACTGCGCCTAAGGGCAATGAGCCCACATCCCCCATAAAAATTTGAGCCGGATATGTATTATACCACAAAAAGCCGAGACCTGCGCCAACAAGAGCACCTAATACAACAGCTGTTTCTCCACATCCAGCAATGTAGTTTATCTGAAGATATTCTGCAATTCTTACATGTCCGGCAACATAGGCAAATATGATATAGGTGACAGCAGCGATTGTTACAGGACCAATAGCCAGGCCATCAAGACCATCAGTCAGATTGACCGCATTGGATGTGCCAACAATAACAAACATGGCAAATAAAATATAAAGTGGCCCTAAGTCTGGTGATAAATGTTTGATAAAGGGGATGGTCACACGTGTGTTAAATGAAGGGTTCCAGTAGATCAACATTGATGCAAAAAAAGCAATTATCAGTTGAAGCATAAATTTTCTTCGGGCTGTTAAACCAAGATTCTGTCTTTTGGTGACTTTCATATAATCATCCAAAAAGCCAATGGCACCATATCCCATTAAGACCATGAGTATGATCCAAATATAACTGTTCAGTAGATTTCCCCATAGAAGTGTTGAAATAATGACTGAAAACAAGATAAGTACACCACCCATAGTTGGTGTGCCAGATTTTGACAGGTGAGATTCTGGACCATCCGCTTGAATAAATTGGCCGATTTGTAATTGACTCAGCTTACGAATGACAAACGGCCCCAGCAAGAAACTAATGAGCATGGCGGTTATTGTTGCATAAATTGTACGAAATGTAATATAGCGAAATAAATTAAAAAATGAAAAATATTGATGTAATGGATATAGTAAATGATAAATCATTTTGATTTCCTTATAATAATACGAACATGAATGATTCGATAATTTTCATGTTATCATTTCAATAATTTGCTCCATTTTCATGGCGCGAGACCCCTTTACCAATAGCCAATCACCAGGCTTTAACAATTCCAAAAGCATATTCGCAATATCTTTATGCGTACCAGAACATATTGCATTTTTATCAAAACCTGCATCAATTGCCCCATCAAGAATGTCTGATGCATAATTCCCAGTCACAAAGATACCATTGAGGCCTGCTTTCGCTGCATATGCGCCAATGTCTTTATGATATTGATTTGCTTCTGGCCCCAATTCATACATATCCCCGCAGACAAAATAACAATTATTGTGGATACCAATCTGTTTGAGGCTGTCGATGGCCGCACGCATGGATGCGGGATTGGCATTATAGGTATCATCAATAATGTGAATGCCATCTGGTTGATGACGAATACAGCTTCTTCCCTTAATGGGTTGGTATGATTCCAGCGCTGATTTGATGGATTCCAAGGGAATGTTCGCATAATATCCAACAGCGGCTGCTGCCAAAGCATTGGAAACCATGAAACGTCCGGGAACCGGTAAATAAACAACAATGGAGCCATCAGGTGTTTTGAGTTTAAACCGACATCCATTGATAGATTCCGCAATATCATTTGCAGATATTTCAGCATAATCGTTCAGGCCATATGTAAGCACCGAACATTTACATTGGTTACGATACGATAAAACCAGCGGATCATCGGCATTTAATATGGCCAGATTATTTTTATCAAGATGTTCGATCAATTCCCCCTTGGCTTTGCGAACACCTTCAATGGATGACACACCTTCAAGATGACCTGGACCGATATTTGTCACGATACCAACATCGGGTTGACAGATGCCTGCGAGATAGGCAATTTCCCCCGGATGATTCATCCCCATCTCAACAACAGCCCATTTATGGTCACTTTGAATTTGAAACAGCGTGATAGGAACCCCGATATGGTTATTAAAATTGCCTCTGGTTTTTATTGTTTTATAAGTTGTTTCAAGTACAGATGATGTCAGTTCTTTAACAGACGTTTTTCCATTGGTGCCTGTGATCCCAACAACAGCCCCCCCCCATTGCACGCGTTGAAAACATCCCAGATCGCCCAAAGCCTTGATCGTGTCGGGTACAGATATACAAAGCACATTTTTACTTTTCCACAAGTGGATTTGTTCTGGTGAAACGCTTTCTTGTTGAATCAACACTCCATGCACGGGTTGCTGAATTATATCTGTAATAAAATCATGACTGTCAAATCGTTCACCTACAATTGCAACAAATAGTGAATATTCGTTCACAGATCTCGAATCAATAGATATGTTGTCAAAGGGATGAGGTGTTGTTCCAAATAGAAGTTGGCCGTTCACTGCATGGATTATTTCAGGAACAGTCCATTTAAAGGGTTGATTTTTCATTTGTTATATCGTTTGGGTATGCATTGCCCATGTTGTTTGGCGGCGCTTGCCTGTTAATGAAATATGGTAAATTAATTTTTATATCACTATCCGAATAAAGATGCAATGCCGGAAGCCAAGAAAAAAATAAAAAAATTGACAATTATCTGATACAGGTGTATAGAAACTTTTTATTTTTCATAGCGCTAATATCAAGAAATCTTAAAGAATAACAAATCCAATCAAACCATGTCCGACAAGACTGATTAATGAAAAAGGAGCGTTATTTTTCAAGATTTTCTAACGTAAAAAAATAACCTGTTTCCCAGTCGTGTGAATTTCATCACTGGCGGCATGATTAACATTATGTAAATGGGAAATATCAAACAAACAGAGACAACTTATCATGGGAATGCTTAATCCTAATCAAAACATGAAAGTCGGACGTAATGCCCCTTGTCCATGTGGTAGTGGCAAAAAATTTAAACAGTGTTGTATAAACAAAAAAATTCCCCAACCGGAATTTGTATCAAAGCCTCCACCGCCTGAAAATAGTCTGGCCAAAAAATATTTAAAAAAATACAATATTTATTTGAAATCCCCCCGACATGTCGAACATATTAGAAGAGCAGGAAAGCTGGTTTTAGATACGCTTGATCTGGTTGAATCCAAACTTGTTGAGGGAATGACGACAGATGAAATTAACACAATTGTCCATGAATTTACCATAAAAAACCATGCAAAACCGGCAACCCTTAATTATAATGGTTTCCCTAAAAGCACCTGTGTTTCAGTAGATAATGAAGTGTGTCATGGCGTGCCTGGGAAACGTGTTATTGAATCGGGTAATATTGTGAATGTAGATATTACATCAATACTCAATGGATATCTTGCAGATGCCAATAAAACTTTTTTTGTGGGGGAACCATCGGAAGATGCCAAAAAAATTGTTTCAGTTGCAGAAACCTGTCTGCGTCGGGGTATCAGTAAGGTTAAACCAGGCGCAACAATTGGTGATATTGGCTGGGCCATTCAGCAATATGCTGAAGAAAAAAAATGTTCTGTTGTTGAGGCATATACCGGACATGGTGTTGGCTTTGCCTTTCATGAATATCCGCATGTCCCCCATGTTGGAAAAAAGGGTGAAGGCATCAAGCTTATTCCAGGTATGGTGTTTACCATTGAACCTATGATCAATCTTGGTAAAAAGGATGTTGACGTTTCTAAAATTGATAAATGGACGGCTGTGACAAAAGACAAGACGCTCTCAGCCCAATTTGAACAAACCATTTTGGTTACAGAAAATGGACACGAGAGCCTGACACCTTTTTAAATATTATGTTCAATTGAAATTTTTGCGCATACATTTAAAATAACATCATTTCAAGTACTTCTTCAAATTCGTCTATATCACTTGAAGTGACAGCTTGTTTATGCAAAATTTTCATAATATCGATTTCATCAATCGCCTCTAAGGTTTCAAGGATTTTGGAAGGTATTGTTTCAAACCGAACTGTTAAAACATCAAGGATACCTTCACGCGCTTGATGAATGACCCCTTGAAAAAATAGTTGTTCATGTACATGTTTATATACATCTTTGCCTGCTTTTGAAAAAATTTCATCCATTGCAATTTCAATATCATTTTCACTCATTCTAGATGACCCACAAATATATTCTACCACATATGCTAAAAAGCGTTTGATATAGTTATCGTCTATGAACTGTTTCAAGGGATTAAGCAAATGGGGAAGTTGATCTTCAAAATCATTATCATGAATTGATTTTAATAGATGCATGCCTGTTTCAAGGATTTTTGAATCAGAGAAATCGAATTCGGATATGTGTGATAGATCACACATAATATATTGAAAATCAGGTAAAAAAAGGCTTAGTTCTGAGTTGGAACCAAATAGTTTTGAAAATTGTGTGGCCACATTCCATGGGGTTGATCCATTATATATAACGACAGGAATAATCAGTGGTAAATGACCAATTAAGTCTTGATTAATTGTCTGTTCCCAAATTCGTTCCATATACCGAAACAGTAAGTAAGACATTAAAGGTTCTGGATTGCCTTTGTGTTGAAACAATAAGTATATATATGCTGACATATAATCTTTACAATACACTCTAAACAGCATATCTGATAACTGATGTTCCAGTTCACTATCAATAAACTGGTCCTTACTGATCTCAAGTGCGGTGATATCCAATAGTTTTTGCATATTTTCAGGAATAAGGACCTTGAAAAATGCACTTGCTGTTGGTTGATGAGATAATAATTGTCTTAAAAATGTCCCATGTGGATTGGATTGATCCTGCACATTTTACTCCCTTGCAATTAACTGATATTCAACTGGTTATAAATTAAGGAAAGCGTTGATATTAAATTATCCTTTTGAAACTATTGTTATCGACATCATAGATGGGGCAAAAGTGTATGTACCCAATTAATGAAGGACAAAATAGCTCTTGCTCGTTTTTGAACCTGGATTTCGCAGAAAAAGATGAATAAGATGAATTTAAAGTGTTTTATTTCATCTTATTCATCCTCTTCAGCGTCATCCAGGTTCAAAAACGTAAATAATTTTTTTGCCCCTTCTATGCTGTCGATAACAATAGTTGATAAGTCAAAATTATCGGGGCCAGACATGCTGGCGAAAAATTTTTTGAATTTCCTTAATCAACCTTGATTGTTCGTTTAAAAAAAACAAAACTTTTAATGGTCATTTTCTAGATGGCTTAGAATCATCGAAAAATAAGTTCCCCATTATCTTGAACGTATAATTGTTTGGCTCGTAGAGACGTAGCATGCTACGTCTCTACAGAACAAAAACCCCGATGAACATTTTAAAAAATGGGGAACTTATTTTCAGAGCATCCCTTAAACATTCATTCATTTTTTTCTAATGAAACTACAGGATGAGCTTTAATATTGCAAGTCTTCTTTATCAAAAATTGAATTTTTGAAGAAATTATTTGTTTTAAGCCAAAATAAGGTGTATTATTCATATTCATTCTTAATCGATAAAGGCAATTTTGCTCACTTGAAGTCAAAATATAACATAAACGCCCCTACAAGGCAATTCCTTATGGTAAATTCAAAATGAACAAAGCGAACCGACTTGATCAAATCCAAAAAAGACAAATTATGCAACGATTAAAGTTTTATAAATTGATCATACCCGCGATGTTTTTGTTCATCAGTTTAATAACGCAACCAGTAAAGGGAGCGGAATCCATTCCATCAGATGATATCTTAATCACAGTGACACATTTGATGGACCTGCTTGATTCCATCAACAACACACGCAATCAAATTCTTGATATCCAAAAAAAAATGCAAAGCACAGCGGGTGTTGGACGAGAAAAAGATTTAACCCAGAAAATTTCAAAGTTAAGTAAACACCTCAAACAACTTGAATCCAATTTTCATCAATTGGCCACTGATGTTCATCTGGACACGTTTGATACACAAAAAAGACAAACATTTGACTGGAAAGACGAGGTTAAACAGTTGATTGAACCCCTTGTTCGAGAGATTAAGCAATTGACCTCACGTCCCAGGGAAATTGATCGTCTGGAAACTGAAATTGAAAACCTTCAAGATCAATTGGACATTGCTCAAAAAGCAAATAATCGTCTAAAAGCCATTACACCCCATATACAAAACGAATCCTTACATAATGAAATCGATCAAATAAAAAATAATTGGAAAAATCGTTATCGAGAAATCAAAACCCGCCTGAATATAACACAACAAAAACTCAAACATAAACAGATGAACAAAAAGCATCTGTCAGAACAATTACATGAACTGATGCAATTATTTTTTAAAAGTCGGGGACGAAACATGGTTTTTGCGTTATTGTTTTTTGTCCTGACATGGTTCCTGATGCATCAATTACAAACAAAAATTCATTTGACTCGTCCCTTTCAGAAACATCCACGATCTGTTTATATTCGTACCTTTGATCTTATCTATTGGATTGCAACATTCCTTTTTTCACTGGTTGCCTTACTGTTGGTGCTATATTTTTGCGGAGATTGGTTTTTATTATCTTTATTTATTATATTCATTGTGGGGATTGCCTGGGCATCAAACCATGCCTTACCACGTTACTGGAAACAGGCAAGAATCATATTGAATTTGGGTCCGGTGCGTGAAGGTGAATTGGTTGTATATCAGGGAATCCCATATCGGGTCAGCCGCATCAATCTGGCATCAGAATTGACCAATGAACGTCTGGAAGGGGGGATTATTCAATTACCCCTAAAAGATTTGTTGGATATGCGTTCTCGACCCATTGCCAGGCATGAGTGCTGGTTTCCAACAAAAATGGGGGATACCATTTTACTGTCTGATGAGACTGTCGGAACAATTATTACTCAAACGCCTGAATTTGTTTGTATTAAACTACTCGGTGAACAGATTCAAACCTGTGCAACTGATGAATTCTTAAAACTTTCTCCAATTAATCTGTCTGATGGTTTTAGAATTGCTGCCAATATTCATTTTGATGAAAACCATCAAGGCCGGCTGATAGAAAAGATGATAAAAACCTTGACATTAGCTGTGGAAACAGAAATGGAAAATCATCCTTTTCATGAATGGCTGATATCTGTCAAAACAATTTTATCTGAAGTCGGTCCGGTTGCATTTCAATTAAAAATTATTGCAAACTTGAAAGGAGCGGCCTGTCTGTATTATGAAGATATTAAAAATGTAATCTTATCATCATGCATTTCTACATGTAATCACAACAAATGGCGCATTGCGTTTTATCCGGCCGCATTACCACACCCCATGTAAAATGTTAATGAAAGAATACAATTTCACTTTATTCAAAACAGCCAACAAAAATTATACTTGCAAAACAGTATCAGAATTCGTTATAATTGGATTGATTTGGAAAAAATACAATAAACCAAATCATTTTATAATTGTAACCCATTTTTGCAATAAACAAAGTTATCGGCAATCAACATAAAAAAGTGGATTGTCGAATAAAAATTGAAAGGAAGGTAAAAATGAAAAAACAGATGATCATACTGGTCCTTCTGTCAGGATTCATGTTGCAATTGTTTGGATGTGCAACGGGTATTCGTCCATTCACCCCCAAAGATCTCAATGATAAATATGATATGGACAAATATATCCAAAAAACAAAACATTTGTATGTTATTCTGGATGCATCCGGTTCAATGGCTTATATGTGGAAATATCGTGACAAATACACACATGCCAGAGAAATACTTTCATACTTTAATCAGACATTGCCTGAAATCCCCATATCATGCACAATAAGAACTTTTGGTAAAAAGTTATGGACATTGCAATCTGAGACAATGCAAGTTTATCAATCAGATCAATATCGCACCCTTGAGTTTGAAAAGGCCTTAAACCAATTAAATTGGCCCAGTGGACAGACTCTTTTAGCACAATCACTTACCGCTGCAGAACAAAGTTTGAAATCAAAATCCGGTCAATCGGCCATTTTGATTGTTAGTGATGGTAAAGATATTGATGACAACTCAATATCTACAATTCGTGCAATGAAAAAAACATTTGGAAATCGTCTTTGTGTTTATGGAATTCATGTTGGAGATAATTCTGATGGATATGTGTTTTTAGATAAAATGGCGAAACAGACGTGCGGATTTGTTGAAAAAGTTGAAGATATCGCCGATCCTGACGCAATGGCCCAATTTATCAATCGCATATTTTTTGAAGAATTTATTGATAACGATGGTGATGGTATTGCCGATAAAAATGACAATTGTCCGGATACGCCAGAAAAGATAACTGTGGATACCAAGGGATGTCCTTTTGATACAGATTCTGATGGGATTTATGATTATCTGGATCAATGCAAAAAGACCCCCGCCGGCGTAGTGGTTGATAAAATGGGATGTCCTTTAGATACAGATCAAGACCGTGTACCGGATTATCTGGATTTGTGTGCAAATACACCGAAAGGCTCACCGGTTGATAACAAGGGATGTATCATTGATGCGGATGGAGATGGGGTGTTTGACCATCTCGATCAATGTGAAAGTACGCCAAAAGGCGCACGAGTTGATGAATCGGGTTGTTGGATTATTCAAATTATCCACTTTGACACCAATAAGAAAAATATTCAAAGCACGATTTATCCCTATCTTGAGGAAATAACCAAAGTACTCAATCTAAACCCGACGATGCGTCTGGGGCTTTATGGTCATACAGATAGTGTTGGCCGTGCATCTTATAATTTAAAACTGTCCAAAAAACGTGCGCAGTCAGTGGCCAATGAACTCTTGAAGATGGGAATTTCAAAAACGCGCTTGATTGTGAAGGGGTTTGGTGAAACTCAACCCATTGCCAGGAATGAAACGAAAGAAGGTCGTGCAAAGAATAGACGAACTGAAATCAAAATAATCTGGTAGAAATACGAAATTATCATAACAATCTGAGGCATTTTTTTGCCTCAGATTGTTTTTTGAAAACGAAATGAATCCATTAAACAAAGAATGGCAAATTCTAAAACAAGCCATCCTATTTTTTACGCGCATTCCGCTTCCAAGATCATCCCATTATTGTGCCAGTGATACCCAACACGCTATCCGATATTTACCGGTAATTGGCGGACTGATTGGTCTGTGGGCATCAGTTGTCTTTATTGTAATTAATTCATATTTTTCCTTAAAAATTGGTATTTTCTTGAGCATGATTTCTACAATTCTTTTGACTGGTGCAATTCATGAAGATGGTTTTGCCGATTTTTGCGACAGCCTGGGCGGGATGACATCTGAAAAGCGACTGCTTATTATGAAAGACTCAAATATGGGGGCTTTTGGTGTAATCGGATTAATTGGCATACTTTTTGGAAAATATTTATTTCTCACGCACATTCCAGAATCTTTTCTGCCTTGTGTTTTAATATCTGGCCATCTTTTGAGTCGTTACGTCATATTGTTTCCCATGCTCTTTTTGCCTTATTCGGGCAATAGTAAAACCAGTAAATCATTATCTATGGTTCAAACCTTTCATGTGAAAAATATATGTATTGCAACCATTATCACAGGGCTTTGCTTATTGGCCTTACCTTTCTATATTTTAGTATCTATTCCGATCATAATATGTATGATCCTTTTATTAATTTTTTATTATAATAAAAGTATTGGCGGATACACAGGCGACTATCTGGGTGCAGCACAACAGCTGACTGAAGTTGCTCATTATTTTTCAATAATTTTCTGGTTAAAAATCAATGAAAGCGTCATGCTGGCTTAAAAAATGCAAAGTATTGAAATATGGGTAAAAAGAATAAGATAATAATATATCACCTGATTTTTTCAATCATTATATCCATCCAAATGGTAATCGCATCAGATTTAAAACAGGCCACAATGTTTCGAAAATCTCATGAATTTCACCAAGCATTGGCCTGTATTAATCAATATCTAAATAATGCGCCTGAAAATCAAGATGCACTTTTCTTAAAAGGCCTGATATTGTCAGATCTTGAACGATATTCCGAAAGCAGTGCACTTTTCAAAAAGTTGATTAAAAAATATCCAGCAACACCAGAACTGTATAATAACTTTGCAATCGTACTGGCATTTTCTGGAAATCATGAAGAAAGTCAGAAAGCGTTTCAAAAAGCACTTCATTTACGAAATAATTATCGGGAAGCACACAAAAATCTGGATGCGCTCAAATTTGCACAAACATATCAAGAATATTTGAAGAAAACTGAAAAAAAAGAGATATACAACAAAAAAAGATTATTTACGTCAATACAAAGCCATACAAAAAATGATAATAATTTAAAAACATGCTATAAATTACTGGAATCCCAAATGCTAACACGTGAGATTCAAACAGACCTTACGAAATTGGGGTATTATCAGGGAAAAATTGATGGTAATTTTAAGGCAACAATAAAATCAGCGATTCAGGAATTCCAGAGATTTCATCAATTACCAATAAAGGGATTTATTTCATGGAAATTACTGGCGCAAATACAAGACGCCATTGATGAAAAAAAATTGCAACCAAAAAATCAACAAAAGAGAACGTTGTCACAAATGCAACAAAAGCGATTAACCCAGAAAATCCAACATGGTTTGTATGATCTGGGATATTCGCCAGGTTCACAAAATGGTGAATTCCATGAACAGACACGCCGCGCTTTAAATCAGTTTATCACGGATCATTCAATTGATGAGGCGCTAGAAATTTCTTTTACAGTTTCTGGACATGTAATGAAAGCCTTATATCAAATTCAGGGAAAATGGACCATTGTTCCTGTCCAATCTGATGATATGTGTACGCATTTTATTCGATTGAAGCAATTTATCGATAGTGGTTACAAACCCATTCATTACATTGGTTATGCAACCATTTTAGCACATCCTACTGGACATTATATATTAGTTACGAATTCCTCTGACCATTGTCGGGATCTAAAAAAACTGATTGGCACAGAAAAAAAATAATGGTTATCATGCGAAAAAAAGGAAAATAATATGGCACTTTGTCCTTGTGGTTCAAAAAAGCAATTTGATAAATGTTGTCTTCCCATTATCAAAGGAGAAGAAAAGGCGCAAACAGCCGAACAACTGATGCGTTCACGATACTCAGCCCATGTGAAACATAAAATCGATTATATTCGTAAATCCTGCCATCCCGATAAACAAAAAGACTTTGATAGAAAAGCAACTCAAAAATTTGTAAAAAAATCTGTTTGGCTCGGTCTTGAAATTAGGGAAACAGTTGATGGTGGTATTGATGATTTTACAGGGCAGGTTGAATTCATCGCACGTTTCAAGTACAAAAACAAGTTACAATACATGCACGAAAGATCCAATTTTCATAAAATTGATGGGATCTGGTATTATACTGATGGGCAATTTATTCCAGACAAGCCAATTAAATCATATGTTTAAGTAAAAAAATTGGTTAAAAGGGGCTTTTCCTTGTGGAAATGGTAAAAAATTACATACGAAACCAATGATATCTAGAAGTACGCAAAAGAATAAAGTGAGAATTCTTTTAATTTTTTTTAGATCAGGGTGAAAATACAATGAATCTTCGGTATTGCTGAAAAGATAAGAATTAACACTCTATTTTTTAACCACCTGAAAAAAAGACACTTGTTACGCATAAAAAAATATGTTAGTAAGCGGATCAGTCTTTTGAAACTATTAATAAAATCTTTAAGGAGGATTAAAAAATGATTCAAAAACGTTTAGGGTTATTGGTACTTACAGGCTTACTTATTTTTTCTGTTGGATGTGCTCGATTACTCAATATCGGTACAACCAAGCCTACAGATGAAATCTATGAGAAAGACATCGTTTCAAACAAAGCGATATCACATCTGGCACCAGACACCCAGTCTGATGAACTGTTGCAACAACAGCAGATTCAAATTGAAAGATTGCGATCCGCTCTTGATAAAAAAGAGATGACAATTCAAGAATACAAAAAAGAATTGGAAATCGCAAACCTGAAAGTTCATGAAGGTGCTAAAATGGGTGGAGCTGAAGTTTCAGGGCAATTACCGCCCAATGCAAAACCGGGTGAATGTTATGCCAGAGTGTATATATCCCCCAAATATAAGACAGTCTCCAAACAAGTATTGGTACAAGCTGCAACCGAGGAAATAAAAATTCTCCCTGCTAAATATGAAATGGCTGAAAAACAGGTAATGGTAACTGAAGCCTCAACAGAATATAAGGAAATTCCTGCTGTTTACAAATGGGTTACCGAAAAAATTCTGGTCAAAGAGGCGCATACCATCTGGAAAAAGGGACGTGGCAATATTGAAAAAATTGATAACGCCACAGGTGAAGTGATGTGTATGGTACATGTGCCACCCACATATAAGACTGTAAAAAAACGAATTATGGTTAGCCCGGCACGAATTGAAGAAATAAAAAAACCTGCTGTTTACAAGACAATCAAGTACAAAAAAATGATTCACCCCCCAGAAAAGCAAGTTGTGCCCATTCCTGCTCAATACAAAACAATTACGAAAAAAGTAAAAATAACTGAAGGTCAAATGATCTGGCAACGTACCATGTGCGAAACCAATATTGACAGAAATCTGGTATTAAAAATTCAACGATATTTAAGAAAAGATCGTTACAATCCAGGTCCTGTTGATGGCATCTTGGGTCGTAAAACCCGTCGGGCGCTAAAATCCTTCCAGCGTGACAAAGGCCTTGCTATTGGAAGTATCACGTATCAAACGCTTGAATACATGAATATCAAAGCGGATAAAAAGAAATAATGCCCAACCGGCATTTTTTTCAAACAATAAATAGAAACAGGTTTGATTCAAAATGATATCAAACCTGTTTTTTCGTTTTTCAGGAGCCCTCATGAACAATCATGTTTTTACCTGGTTTATTGTCATATGTTTATTCCTGTTTCAAAGTTGCTCTCAGACGCCTTCTATAAACACCATACGAACCGAACCATCAAAGCCCAAAGTTGACATTGAATCAGCAACCTTTCAAAAGGCCGAACAACTTTATCAGGCACGCTCATATGCTGAAGCGCTAAAGATGTATTTAAAATATGTTGCCCGCGCAGCAAATGATAAGGATCAATTTAAAGACAAAGCATTTATGAAAATTGGCTCCATCTATACGATTCAGGGAAGATTTGATGAAGCGAAAAAGATATATGAAACACTGATAACAGAGTACCCGGACAGTATGTTCGCATCACGTGCGCACCTCGGTTTGATTTATAATAATTACAGCCAAAAAAAATACGAGGATGCCCTTCAGCAGATTGACCCTGCATTTTTGGTGACACATAAAAATGATCACAGCCGATTGTATTTATTGAAAGGTGACATTCTTCTCGCATTGAATCGCGCCCAGGAAGCTGTTGTCGCATACACATATGCATTTGAAATTGCCTCGCAAAATGAACTTTCCCTTGTTGTTACCAGATCAAAACAGGCGATTTCCATATTAACTCCAGATGAACTTCAATACCTGATTAATGTTTATCAAGGCCGATTTCCAATCGTATATATGCTTTACCAGCAGGCACAAAATGAAATTAAATCTGATAATGTCACACAGGCCTTAACAATACTTGAAAAAATCGTGATGGATTACCCTGATCATGAAATGATTGTTATGATCCAGGAGCAAATTGATTCCATAAAAAAAGGGGAGGTCTTTGAATCTTATACAATTGGTTGCTTACTCCCGCTTTCCGGAAAATACAGCCAGTTTGGTCAAATGGCTCTCAATGGTGCATTATTTGCACATTCCCAGTTTTCAACGCTTCAAAATGTTTATCCGGTTCAGCTGAAAATGCAGGATTCGGGTGAAACCATTGAAGACGCTCTCAAGGCATTTGAAAAATTGCTTAAAGAAAATGTCAAGGCGATCATTGGTCCAATAACTTCAGATCAGGCTGAGGCTGTGGCGTTAAGTGCCAATGCACATCAAATCCCAATTATACTGCTGACATCCCGGGAGGGGATTACCCAGGATCTCGAATTTGTATTTCGTAATTTTATCACACAAGAATTGCAGGTCCGTGCCATTACATCATATGCAATGGATGAGCTTGGATATCGTGATTTTGCAATTTTGTACCCTGATGATCCCTATGGACAATCATATATGGATACATTTTGGGATGTTGTTATAGAAAAAGGCGGCACGGTTCGCGCAGTCAACACGTATAATGATCGTCAGACAGATTTTTCAGATTCAATAAAAAAAATGGTCGGCAAATATTTTAATCGACCGGGAGTCAGTAAATGGCGACAAAAAAAATTGAAACCCATTGTCGATTTTGATGCGATATTCATACCTGACAGACCCGATAAAGTTGGTATGATTGCCCCCCAATTAAGATATCATGATATTAATAATGTTCAGTTTTTGGGAACCAACCTCTGGCATTCCAAAAAATTAATTGAAATTGCAAAATCATACGTTCAAAATGCTGTATTTCCCGATTTATTTTTCTCTGACAGCCATTTACCACATGTGCAGCAGTTTGTTGCAGCCTTTGAAGCAACATTTGAAAAAAAGCCTACATTATGGGAAGCAATCACATATGATTCTGCGATGATTCTCTTTGAATTGCTGAATACTGGAAATATTCAGTATTCTACACAACTTAAAGATGCATTAATACATATGAATGAATATCGTGGACTTACCGGATTTGTACATTTTGATACGCAGGGTGAAGCACACAAACAATTGTATTTGTTAAAAATTAAAGAAGACAATTTTGAGGAAATAGGTCTTCGATGAATCTACTTTATGGGATATATGTATGCCTGTCAACAATCCTGGTTGTCAGCCTGTTGCCATTTATTTTGATCTGTGTGTTTTTGACCGGTCGTTACAAAAATCTCGTATTTCAAAGAGCAGGTATATATCCAAAACTATTTCCGCCCAAAGAACGACGTATCTGGTTACATGCTGTTTCAGTGGGGGAAATAAATGTTGCCCGCTCAATTATTGATGTCCTTTTTGAAACGGTTCCAGACATTGATATTGTCCTCTCCACAACCACCCCGAAAGGATTTGACCTCGCTAAAAAAATTAGCCATCCAAGATTGCAATGTGTCTATTCTCCTATTGATTTTATCGTATCAGTCCGATTGGCTTTTCATGCAATCAGACCGGACATCCTTGTATTATTGGAAACAGAAATCTGGCCCAATTGGATTTATATTTCCAAAGCATTGAACGTGCCAGTAACAATCGTCAATGGCCGCATTTCTCAAAAATCAGTAAAAGGTTTTCAAAAATTTGCCCCTCTTGTTCGTTTTATTCTTCAAAAAATTGATGCTTTCAGTATGATCAGTAGAGACAATGCGATCCGGATTTGTCAAATGGGCGCATTACCGCAAAAGGTTCATATTTCAGGTAATGCCAAATTTGATTTGTTAAAACAGACCTATCGTCCATGTCTTCCAGCGCAATTGAGAGCGTTGTTAAATATTCGTACAAAAAATTTTGTTTTTGTTTCAGGAAGTACACGCACTGGTGAAGAAGCAATGGTTATTGATACATATAAAGTTCTTTGTCAAAAATTTCCTGATGCCCTTTGTATTATTGCACCGCGTCATATTGAAAGATGCTCGAATATTGAAACCCTGCTAAAGAAAGCGCATCTAAAATATAATCTGTATTCCTGTTGCAAAGCCAGGAAATCGAGAAATGCCCCTGTTGTTTTAGTTGATACGATTGGTGACCTCGCAGGTTTATATAGCATTGCCAATGTGGTTTTTTGCGGTGGCAGTCTTGTACCACAAGGTGGACAGAATGTTTTAGAACCCGCTATTTGGGGAAAACCGGTTCTTTATGGTCCCTATATGGATGATTTTTTATGGGCGAAAGATGTTTTGGAAGCCGCAGCCGGGGGGATCATGGTACCCAATGTTGAAAGTATGAAAAACCAGGTGCTTGTATTTGCAAAACAGAATGACCAGGCTATTATGGTTGGTCAACAGGCTAGAAATGCTGTTTTGAAACTTGCAGGGGCTGCCCGAAAACATGTTGAGGTTATTATTCAAGTAATTGGCGCTGCAAATCTTTAGGTTTGCGCATCAAAGGAAGCCCGCATTCATTTTCTTCTAGATTATTTCCAATATTGACAATGCGCTTTTGTTATGTCATAAAAAATAATATATATATTTATCTGTCCAGGGTACATTAAAAATTGCGTGTTCTTTTCGCATGAATCAGCAAATCATACATGATGGATATTTTCTTAATAATGTATGCCCAAAAATCAACTCTCAAAACATCAGAAACATAATTATTAATGCAGGTGAATTGCCTGTATCAAACAAACCCAAAAAATGGAGAGTCAAATGCCCAATCGCAAACCAATCCGAGATCCCAAAACCAAAATAGAAAAAAAAGTGTTTTGTATTATTGGTGATGAGCGTGCCTATCGCTCAAAATCGCCCGGACTGTTTTCAGCCATGATGGAACGATATGGCGTAGATGCTGCATACGTCCCCTTTATGGTTGCGCCTGAAAATATTGAAGCGGCTGTCAACAGCCTCAAAGTTTTGAATATTGTTGGTGCCAATGTAACCATCCCTTATAAAGAAAAGGTACTGCCATATTTGGATGTTTTATCTGAAGGTGCAACAATTATTGGCTCCATAAATACAATTGCCCGAGATGGTGAATCATTAAAGGGCTATAATACCAATGCCATTGGATTTATGGATACGCTGAAGGAAAAAGAGTTTGATGCTGAAAACAAAACCGCTGTGGTTGTTGGCTCTGGTGGTGCGGCGCGGGCGGTTGTCTTTATCTTGAACTGGCTCAAAGCAAAATCAATAATAATAACTGATCCGGATGAAACAAAAACCCAGGATATTGCAAAAAATATTGGTGGCGAATCACATCCTTTAGATGATATGGTCAGTGGCAATAAGGTTCCCGCCAATATCGTTGTCAATGCAACGCCCGCTTCAAATGCAGATGAATTTCCCGGCTTGAAAGAACTGGTTAATCAGGTGAACCTTCAAGACTGCGAATTAATGATAGACTTGAATGTGGGACGTGCCCATAGTGTCTGGAAAGAAGTGGCTGAAAAAAAAGGGACCCCATTTATTGATGGTATGCTCCCATTGGCGCATCAGGCAAAACGTACATTTGCGCTATGGACTGGAATCAAGGCCGATCCAACCGAATTTATCGATGTCTTAAAACATTAAAAAAGAAAGTTATACATGATGAATATATCAAGAACACAGAATGAACAAACATACATGCTTCGTGCAATTGATGCATTTCAACGTAAAATTGTGGTTATTGATGGCAGTCATATTATTTTAAGTGCCAACCAACAGGCACTATCAATGTTTAACACCAATATTATTGGAAAAACATGTTTTCAGGCATTTCATAGTTTTTCCACGCCTTGTAAGGATTGCCCGCTTGATGAAGTCATGAAAACAAAAAAACCGATATTAAAAGATTCTCTGCATTTGGATCTGATGAATGAAACCTGCCGGTATTTTTGTCCCATGATTTCTGAGGATGAAATTGATGGTGTGGTTCTTCTGGATTTTGGCATTCCGATTCTCGAGGGATTGGAAGAAAAACTTCAGCAATCAAACGCTTTCCTGAAAAATTTAATTTTAAGTTCTGTGGATGCTGTTTTAGCTGTTGATAAAAAAGGACGTATACTTATTTTTAATGAAGCCGCCGCTGAAATAACTGGATATTCTCGCGAAGATGCCTTAAACAAAGTGGATATACGTGATGTTTATCCCGAAGATGGTGCGCGTAAAATTATGCGAGTCCTTCGAAGTAAAGATTATGGGGGGACGGGTAAGCTCAAGGACTATAAAGTGGATATTATTCATCGGTCAAAAGAAATTATCCCCATCTCTGTTAATGCCGCATTGGTCTATGATGGTGATCGTGAAGTTGCATCCATCGGTTTTTTCAAAGATCTTAGAGAAGAGATACGAATCAAGGATGAATTGGAAAAAGCCCAGGTTCAAATTCTTCAATCAGAAAAAATGGCCTCATTGGGTAAACTGGCTGCCGGAGTGGCACATCAGTTAAATAATCCGCTGGGTGGAATAACCTTATTTACCAAGCTTGTCCTTGAAGAATATGAGCTTGAAGACGCTGCACGCGATGATCTCAGCCGAATCCTGCGTGATGCTGAACGATGCAGGGATACTGTAAAAGAATTATTGGAGTTTGCGCGTCAGACACAACATATGATGCGCCCCAATGATATCAATCGGGCCATATCCAGGACATTGTTTTTGCTTGAAAATCAAACTATTTTTCATAATATCGATATTATTCGTCAGTTTGCACCGGCTTTACCCCCTGTTCATTCGGATGTGCAGCAACTGAATCATGTTTTCATGAACATTATTTTAAATGCGGCGGATGCCATGGAAGGCAAAGGTACGCTGACAATTACAACCGAAATGTCAGCGGATAATAATCATGTAATCATTCAGGTTGAAGATACTGGATCTGGGATTCCTGAAAAAGTACTCCCCCATATTTTTGAACCTTTTTATACCACAAAAGAGGAAGGCAAAGGGACAGGATTGGGTTTGAGCCTGGTCTATGGTATTGTCCAGAATCATGGTGGAAGTATCGTTGCCAATTCCAGTGACGCAGGAACAACATTTACCATCAAACTGCCCATAAAAAAAGAAGATACCGATTGATTTTTAAAATCAATCCATATCAAGGAGGATAAGGTGAAATCCAACAACGATAAAGATGTCCATGTACTGATTATTGATGATGAAAAAAGTATTCGTGAAGGTTCGGCACGTATTTTATCGCGTATCGGCTGCAATGTCAGTACCGCAAGCAGAGGTGAAGAAGGCCTGGAATTGTTAGAAAAAATGCCTGATGTTTCTATTGTATTATTAGATTTGAAAATGCCGGGTATTGATGGCATGGAAGTTCTCAGTATCATTCGGAAAAAATATCCACATATCATGGTGATTATCATGACTGGCTTTGCAACTGTGGAAACAGCCATTCAGGCCATGAAACAGGGTGCATACGATTTTATCCCCAAACCTTTTGAGCCAGATCATGTCAGACTGGTTGTCAATCGTGCGCGTGAAACAATTAAGTTGACCTGGCAAACCGAAAAATTAACCTTAGAACGTCAACGCACCTTACTTGATTTAGGCACTGAAAAAAGCCGTCTAAAAAGTATTATCGAAGCGCTTCCCAATGGTGTGATGGTTACCAACACACAGGGACAGGCTGTATTGATGAACCCAGCTTTTATCAGGCAATTATCATTGCCCAAAACCACCAAACCTGGCATTCCCATTGAAGGTCTCATTGATGATGTTGGTTTCCAGAAATTTGTTTATCAGATTCAAGAAATATCATCAACAAATCCAAATAAAATTTCGACTTATGAACTGAAATTGCCGGAGCAAAAGTTCTTTATGGCCAGAGGACGCCCGGTACTGGGCGATGATAATGAATGCTTAGGCGTTGTAATCGTTCTTGTCAACATTACAGCCATGAAAGTGTTGGATCAGCTAAAATCTGAGTTTGTTGCGAAAGTTTCTCACGAATTGAGATCTCCCCTTTCCACTATTCATGAACAATTGACTGTTGTCATGAATGAATTGGGTGAAGAACAGGCTTCAGATAAGCAGGAATATTTATTGTCTCGTGCGCAACAAAAAACAAAAGGCTTGATCTCCTTAATTGGCGATCTGCTTGATTTGTCTCGAATTGAAGCCGGTGCTGCCACACAGGATCCACGTCCGATTCAAATTGAAGAATTATTGGCCAGTATTGTGGATTTTCTCGGCGCACAGGCGAAACGAAAAAAACAAAAACTGACCCTGGAAAAATTATCTGAAAATATTCCGGCATTCAAGGCTGATCCATTATCTCTGGAAAGTATTTTTGGCAACCTTGTTACCAATGCAATTAATTATACGCCTGAAAAGGGTACCATTACTGTCCGAATTAAATATGTAGATCAAAAAATTTGCGTTGATGTTGAAGATACCGGTTTTGGGATTGATCCCAAATATCATGATAAAATCTTTGATCGATTCTATCGGGTCAAGGATAAAAATACACGCTATATCACCGGAACAGGTCTTGGATTGCCCATTGTTAAAAGTCTGGTTGATGCCTTGGGCGGAACCATTACACTAGAAAGTGACGTTGAAAAGGGCACCAAATTTTATGTTGTGTTTCCGCTTGAACTACAAGGTAAAGAATAGTTTCATTTGAAGAAAGTATGATATGCAAGCATTAACAAACGCGCAAAAATCAAGAATAGCTATCCGCACATTCATAACAACTGCTGATGCGCTCGCACTGAGGGGATATTACAAGCCATCAGGTAAGTCGGGCCAGACATTGGCAGATGCTTTAAAAATGATCAGTCCAGAGATCTATGGCACAATGAGTGATCCGCGCATGATTGAACTAAAAGGTCTTGAATATGTGATTGATCGCCTCCCAAAAGGCATTGAATCCTGTCGTCATTTGATTCTCACTGCACAGGATGAATTTGAACATACCGCATTTAAAAAAATATGTCCATTAAAACGCCGACGTATTTCGTATCGGGTGGGTGAACATGATATGTGCTTTATTATCAGTACCGGACTGAGTCAGATATACGATATTTTAACACATGTGACGTTTCTTAATATTGAAGCACAAAAGATTTATCAGCAAATTGTCAACGAATCAGGCGAGTTGACCAATGAATGGCAAGTTCTGGAACAGACAGTCGAAAAACTGGATACCTTATCTACCGATGACATTCATAAAGCCATCTGGAACCTGAGCATTATCCTGGGACGAACCTTTCAGGAAACGCAAAAAACATATGATTACCTTGAATCGAATCGAACCATGCATCAAAGCAATGAAAGTTTCTTTGATATTATTTATCAAATCGGAAAAAGAATGCTGGCAGAAAAAGAAGATCGCAACAATATGCTGACAGTTTCTTTTACGCCGGCATTAAAAGAAATGATTGGACACAATCCCTACTGTGAAAAATGGGCAGACTCAGTGAAGCAAGACATTTTTGCATCAGACCGAGTAAATCGTCCATTACATATTATCAGCGCAAATTTGCACAGTATTCGAAATATTTTATATGGATACGCTGCAGCACTCGAAGCCGGCCTCACTGTTGATAATACCGATTTGTATGAAACCATAGAAATATTACGTGAAAAAGATCAGTTAATAAAAGAATATGCACTGAATCATGGTTTTTATGAATTTCAGGATAATGCCAATATAATGGTTGACACGCAGCTGATTGATACAAAATTTTTTAAAAATATGCCATTTCATCCATTATTAAATATCAATGCGATAAATTTCAACGATAATCCGCCCTTAATCTTTGTCATGGATTATGCTTTTGGGACTCAGGCCTTTGATACCTTTGATCGCTTATTAGAACCCTGTTGCGTGGAAACATCACATATCCCCTTAAATGTGCAATCAATTTCTGTAATGGGAAAAGCCGGTATTTTATGTGGTCAAAAAGGAGATATCATGCTGGCCACATCCCATGTATTTGAAGGAACGCCTGACAATTATCCCTTTGTCAATGATCTTTCGACATCGGATTTTGATGGTTCAATCCCTGTTTTTGAAGGCCCTATTGTTACAGTTTATGGAACATCACTTCAGAACAGGGATGTACTTGAGAAATTTAAACATACAAACTGGAAAGCCATTGGTCTCGAGATGGAAGGCGGACATTATCAACGTGCAATTTCAGCCGCAATCATCAAATCTCACATTTCACCAGATATTAAAATTCGATATGCCTATTATGCATCAGATAATCCTTTAATCAGCGGTCAAACACTTGCTTCTGGCAGCATGGGAAAGGAAGGTATCAAACCAACCTATATGATCACAAAAGCAATTCTTGAAAAAATTTTGGGAGGCGAATGCAGTCAATAAATTTTCGTGTAGGGACTGGATATGATGTGCATCAGCTTGTTCCCAATAGAAAACTGATTATTGGAGGGGTTACCATTCCTTATGAGAAAGGCTTAATGGGCCATTCTGATGCGGATGTTTTATGTCATGCTGTTTGTGATGCACTCCTTGGTGCGGCGGCATTGGGTGATATTGGCATGCATTTTCCAGATACAGATTCTAAATATAAAAATATATCCAGCCTTAAACTATTGATAGAGTGTGTTCAAAAAATTCAGTTACTTGATTATGTCGTTGGCAATATTGATTGTATTATTATTGCTCAATCGCCGCGAATGTCACCTTATATTCAGGAAATGAAAAATAAATTACACGCGGCAATGGAATTATCGCGAGAACAAATAAATATTAAAGCCACTACAACAGAAAAACTCGGATTTATTGGTACAGGGGAAGGGATAGCCGCACAATGTGTGGCGTTGATTGGAATGAATTGATAAATTATCTTGCCAATTCTATTTTTTTCATGCTAAATATTATAGGAGTAAAAAATGACAAAAATTTATATAATTACAAAAGATTATTGAAGAGGAAAATATGCAAAAACAATCGATAATTAAGTATTTTCTAAGCTTGTTAGGAGCATTTTTAATTTTATCATGTGCAAATGTATCTATTGCAGACGATGCATTATATGAAAAAGGACTGCATCTCTATAAAAAGGGAGAACTGAAACAATCGGGTGTGATATTTGAACAATTGCTCAGTCAGCTGGATATGAATGATAATTTAAAAAAATATGTTGATGTGATCACGTATCTGGCCAATATTTATCAAGATTTGGGATATCATCAACGCAGTATTGATCTGATTTCTTCTGTGCTTCATGATGTTGAAAACAGCGGTCATCAGGTTGAACATGTGCGCTTATTAAGTCAATTGGGCGACTTGCATTTTTCTTTGGGGCAAATGGGAAAAGTGATTGATTATTTTTTGAAAGCAGTTGAGGAAGCCAAGAAAACCGAAAATCCAGAATTGATCGCATCAGTATACAACAATGTTGCCAATGCACTTGCTGTTGACAAAGACTATAAAACCGCCAGCTTTTTATTTGAAGAAGCCCTGGTTCAGCTTGAAAAATCCACAGATGATGACCTTCGTGCAACAATATTAATTAATCTTTTGAGACTTGAGTATGCCAAAAAGAATTACAAAACAGTTGTCGCCAACCTTGAGGGGGTGATTCTTCAAATCGCTCAAATGGAAGACTCTCATCAAAAAGTAAAGAACCTGATCAGTATCAGCCTTTTTATTAAATCGCTCAGAAAACAGTTGAACCTGAAAAATGATACCTCCCTCCAAAATTCAATGTATGTTGCATTGAGTGAGGCCCAGGCGATCGCAAAAGAATTATCTGATAATCGGAATGCATCATATGCTTATGGATATATGGCGCAGTTGTATGAGACTGAAAAGCGATATGCCGAAGCGCTTCGCCTGACACGCAGTGCTATATTTTATGCGGAATTGTCTAACGCCCCTGAAGCCCTTTATTTGTGGCAATGGCAATTGGGAAGACTTTTTAAAGCGCAGGGTAAAATTGAAGAATCACAGAAGGCTTATAACAAATCAATAAAAACACTCAATCCCATTCGTCAGGAGTTATTTATCGGCTATCGCACCAAAAAAGATTTTTTTAACACCAATGTCAAACCTGTATATTTAGGGCTTGCCGAGCTAATTCTTGATAAAGCAGAAGCGGCACAAGATCCAGTTCAAAAAGAAAAGTATCTCATGGAAGCACGTGACACAATGGAAACCTTAAAAACTGCTGAATTGGAAGATTTTTTTAAAGATGAATGTGTTACTGCAAAATCGGGAAATAAAAATAAACTGGTACGCTCGCCTGAACATACAGCCATATTATACCCCATTACACTTGAATCAAAACTAGCCCTTTTACTGACATTACCGAATGAAATGCATTATGTTGCAGTGTCTTTAGATCTGAAAAAACTGAGCAAGAAAATTATTGCCTATCGTAAAAAATTACAGACGCGTCCCAATAATCGTTTTTTGTATGATTCCATGAAAATATATGATTGGGTTATCCGACCGGTTGAAGACAAACTCAAAGAAAATGACATCACAACCCTGGTTGTTGCACCTGATGGTGTTTTGCGTTTGATTCCTTTTTCCACCCTGTATGATGGCAAAAAATTTCTCATCCAAAAATTTGCCATATCAACAATTCCGGCTATCAGCCTGACTGACGCCAGTCCAATGAATAAGGAAAATTGTGAAATTCTATTGGGCGGATTGGCTGAAGGACGTCAGGGGTTTTCACCGCTACCCAGTGTCCCAGCCGAACTTAGAGATATCAAAAAAATTATGAACAGTAAAATCCTGATTAAAGACAAAGATTATACCATACCAAACATTACAGAAACATTTAAAAATAATGATTATTCTATTGTTCATATTGCAACACACGGTGTTTTTGGTGGAACGCCGGAGACCAGTTTTTTGCTCACTTATGAAAGCAAACTGAATATGAACCTTCTGGAAAAACTGATTGGATTGAGTAAATATAGAAAACAAAAGGTTGAATTGTTAACATTGAGTGCCTGTCAGACCGCACTTGGTAATGAACGTGCTGCAATGGGGCTTGCAGGTGTTGCTGTAAAAGCGGGGGTAAAAGGGGTTATTGCGACCCTCTGGTTTGTTGATGATGAGGCCACCTCTATTGCTATTCGAGAGTTTTATCGTCAATTGAGAAAACCTGGATTGACAAAGGCTCAGGCGATGCAAAATGTTCAAAAGAAATTGATCAGTCAGCGCAGGTATTGGCATCCGCTTTATTGGGCACCATTTCTGGTTATTGGAAACTGGATGTAATACGATTTTTACGTCCGCAACTTCCAATCATGTAATCTAAAATATTGTGCGCCTTTTGAAGATAATTTACTCTGGTAAAACACAAGTAGATCACAACAAAACTGAAGATTTTCCCCGGATATATCCATACAAAGGACCTCTGCCAATTGATTTTTTGGAACAGGTCCTTTGATCCGACCCAATGTCAAATGTGCTTTAAAATTTCGTTTGTTGTCAGGAAATCCCAAAGGAATTAATGCAGCCTGTAAATTCTTTTGAAAAATCACAAGCGGACGAATCTCCCCAGTCAAACCAATCCATAACACATTGGGCCGTCTGGCATTTGGAAAAACCCCCAGATTTCCTAAATTCAAGGCAAATGATTTCTGTGTATCAATCAAGGGATTTATTGCATGAACAATTTGTTGCTGCATGGATGGATGAATATCCCCCAAAAATGACAGTGTCAAATGAATGTTTGAAACAGGAACCCATCGCACTTTCCATTGGTATGACATGATTTGATGCTGAACATGTGATATTTTTTTTAATATTGCGGCTGGAATGGGGCAGGCAATAAAGGTTCGGATTGTGTTGTTCTTTATATCCATATAACAAAGACTTCTAATATGATTCGGGCAAAAATGCCAGCAATGATATCATCCATCAAAACAGCTGTCCCTCCCTGAAAATATGTTTCTGCCCTTGAAATGGGATAGGGTTTTAAAATATCAAAAAACCGAAATAGCAGAAATCCGACTATGGCATGAAAGAATGAAAATGGGACGAAAACAAGTGTCACCATAATACCAGCGATCTCATCAATTACGATAGCGCCAGGATCTTTACCGCCAAGATATTGTTCTCCCTGACCCGAAATCCATGCAGCGAAAGGCATAAAAAGGAATAGCATAATGAGCTGTAAAGGCCATGTCAACAATGACAGAAAATAGCATAAGGGAAGTCCAACAAGCGTACCCCATGTTCCGGGAGCAAAGGGAATGTTGCCGGAATATGCGCCAGTCGCTAAAAAAAGAATGATCGATTGTTTGTTCATAATTCAGTTTTCATTCATCCTGTTTTTTAAACCTTCAACCATGAATGTAATTTTTGAAATCATCAATCCGCGAAGTATATATGAAATGGCATATCGTTGTGATGGTGAAGCAGATTCTGGGACTAGAATTGACATGACCTCACGAACGACCGGTGCAAAACGCTGGTTAATTTCTTTTTGAACCCGTGTTAATTTTCCATCTTTAATCGCGCCCCATACTGCTGGAACAATATATGTAATCGGTTCTTTTACAAGGGTTTCTCGATGATCCATAAAAATTTGATTGGTTGTCTCATCAATCATCGGACCAATTTTTCTGGCAATTTCCAGCATATCATCACTGGTTTCATTGGTGGGATTGTTTCTCCAAAAAAAAATCCGATCGAATATGTTTGAAATCATACAATTGCTTTCTGAGTTTATGGTTATTTCTATGATTGTAGTGGCATTAAAAATGCATATTACATTGAAGTTTTGTATACATTTTTTCAAGAAAGAATGCAACCTGATTTTTTATTACAGGTTAAAGGATAAGTAAGGAATTCTCTGAAAATAAGTTCCCCTTTTTAAAAAATGTTCATCGGGATTTTTGTTCTGTAGAGACGTAGCATGCTACGTCTCTACGTGCCAAACAACAAAGACATATTCCATGAAGGAGAAAAAAATAATGAAATCATACGTAAAAAAAATAGTATATCTATTATGTATGTCATTTTTCTCATTGCAAGTATCAGCAATGGAATTATCAGATAGTGTCATGTCCTGGCAGGTCACCCCCAAAAAATCCAACTATGAAAAATTGTCAGATATGGATATGCTCACAGACAATGAAATGGATGCGGTAACAGGTCAGCATATGGTATCAGTCATGCTTGAGGCTGATGATGGAAGCAATTCCTTTGAAATCAACGTTGAATTTACAACCGCATCATTTGGCGGCATAGTTGAATTTACAAAGGGAGAGACAATCATTAATAAAAAAAAGTATGACCCGGGCTTTATCATATTCATGGGCCCAACCGGTAAAACAACTGAAGTACTCGCAGAGTTGACCGCAACAGTGCCCAGTGGATCAATTATGGAAATGGAGGTTAAAACGACTGACAGCGGTGGTTTGGATATCGGCGGGACAAGAGCTTTTGAGATTCCACCCTTTACGACATTTGCCAGGGTAAGTATTCCGGATATTGAGTACGATATTTATGTTGCAGAAGATATGAAAATTATTCTTGATTCGATCAACGATGCCTCAAGTCCAAAAGCCAAAACATTGGGTATTCTTCGCTTATTTGATCTTGATTTTGATTTGAGATTTCCAAAAGAAAGCAGTATTTATATTTATCCAAGTTAGCAATGCGCGGAAAATAACATACTCATTTTTTTTTGATCGTCCAAAAAAATAAGGTCGTGTAGAGACGTAGCATGCTACGTCTCTACAGTACATTTACCTTAAAACGAACAATATCAATAAATGGGGAAGTTATTTTCAGAGATTTTTTTAGCAATGATCCACCAAATCAATCGTTCGGATGCTTCCGACCTGTTATCTCTAGTTTTGTCATCCAACCCATCCGCATTTATTAAGCCCATCATATTGCAGCAAATTTTTGAATATAATCATTGAAAGCAAAATCTCATTGTGCTATTAAATAATACTAAGGCTGATTTTGCCTTCCGCATAAGTGATTACATTAAAAAATAAGGACACCACCATTGATAGATAATTCAAACTGGATTTTTAAGGTAGATAACCTAAAAAAAACATTTTTGACCACAAAGCGGTCTGATACCACCTATCTCCGATTCAAAAATATTCGTATTGAGCGCGGTGCGCTTACGTTGATTACCGGTGAAACCGGTATTGGAAAAACAAGCTTGCTTAATCTTTTGGGCTTAATGGATGAAATGGTCTTGTATCATGGAGACGATATCATCTTCAATCCATTGGATAAGCCGCCAATTAGTTATCGTTATATGATGCAGGAAGCACCTGAACAGATTGAACAGGTTCGTTATGCATATTTTGGCTTTATGTTTCAACAAGATCACCTCATTGATGCCATGACCGGATGGGAAAATGTAATTTTGTCATATTTGTTAAGATATCCTGAAGCATCCAAAGCTGAAGCCATTGATAAAGCAAAAACAATCATTAAAGCCTGTCGTTTTGATGATATGCTTCATGGCTTGATGGATCGAAGCCCAGCCACTTATTCAGGCGGACAACGTCAGCGGACAGCATTGGTTCGGGCCATTATTCATGATCCAATGGTCATTTTTGCTGATGAACCATTGGCCTCAGTGGATCAGGAAACAGCAAAAGACATCATTAATATTTTGGCACAGCAAAAGGAAAAAGGCATCAGTGTCATCATGGTTGTTCATGATACACATGAATATTTATTTGATTCTGTTACAGTTAATAAAATACGTCTGAGAAAACAAAAATAAACAGGGTGTTACCATGAGTTCCAAACGAAAAGTACTTATTGTAGATGATGTTTCAACGAATATATTATTAATCAAACGAATTTTAGAAGCGGATTATACAATTAAAACCGCTCAATCAGGTGAGGAAGCATTGGCTTTATTACCGGGTTATCGACCGGATATTATTCTTTTAGATATTATGATGCCGGGAATGGATGGATACGAAGTCTGCAAACGCATACGAAGTCAACGTCGGTACGCCTTTATTAAAATCATACTTGTTTCGGCCAAAACGCTTATTGATGACCGCTTGAAAGGATATGAGGTTGGTGCAGATGACTATGTAACCAAGCCTTTTGTCAAGCGAGAGTTATTGGCAAAAACCAATGTTTTTTCACGCTTGAAACATGAAGAGGAAGTTAATCAGCTTAAAAATGATTTGTTGACATTATTTTCTCATGAAACGCGAACACCGCTAAGTGCAATCATTGGATTGTCTGACATTCTTATGCGAAATAATACCATTGGTGACGATATTAAAACGCGAATTGACATGATCAGTACAAAAGCACATGAACTTCTCGAATTTGCTGAAAAAACATCATTGTTATGTTCATTAAAAGATGAACAACGAATTCATTATTCATTCATGCAACTTGACGTTGTTATCCAGGACATTATCAACAATTTGGTTGACCAGCTGGCAGAAAAAAAAATTACGATTATAAAGGATCAATTGAATTCAATACGATGCAAAGCAGATTGGTCATTGATGCAAAAAGCCTTTACTTATGTTCTTGAAAATGCGATCAAGTATTCTGAAAATAATGGCAGTATTGAAATTCAAGCATCAGTTGTCAATGATCAGTGTCGAATTTCTTTTATGGATTTTGGGTGTGGTATTCGACCGGAGTGGATTGAGACCATATTTGATGAATTTGCCATCAGAGATATTATGCATCACAAAAAAGGACAGGGATTAAGTCTTGCGATCACGCGCCACATATTAGAATTGCATGGCGGTGCCATAAGGGTTAATCCAGATCGAAAGCAAGGCGCTCATTTTATTATGCGTTTTCCTGTAATTCATGAAGATGCGTGAGGACAAATTCAAAAAAACAAAGAAAACCAGGAAGAGGAAAAATGAATAACAAAATATTGGTTATTGATGATGAACTGATTAATATCCACCTGTATTCAGATATTTTAGCCACCACGAACTATGAGTTAGAAACTGCACTTAATGGTGAAGAAGCCTTAAATAAGCTCCAAACTTTTTCTCCTGACTTGATTCTGATGGATGTTATGATGCCTGGCATGACTGGTTTCGAAGTTTGCCGCAAAGTTAGAAACATGCCAAGACATCGTTTCACCAAAATTATCATGATCTCTGCCTGCACGGACCTTAATGAACGACTTCAAGGATATCATGCGGGTGCAGATGATTACATGACGAAACCCATTGAAAAAGAAGAATTCCTGGCCAAAATTAATGTGTTTATCAAATTAAAAAAAGCGGAAGAATTGGATCAATTAAAAAGTGATTTGCTTACCCTCTTCTCTCATGAAACCAAGACACCATTAAATGCAATTTTTGGTTTCTCCGGCTTATTAAAAGAATCTCCAAATTTGTCATCATCCGAAAAACAATATGTCGATAACATGATCAAAGCTGGCAATCATCTGCTGACATTTGTGGATAAAACAATTCTTTTATGCGAGCTGAAAAAAGATTATATGCTTGAAAAAACTTTGCAATTCCTTGATGATAATTTAGAGGAAATCATTTTACAACATCAGGAAAAATCCATGAAAAAAAATGTTGAAATCAGGCTAACCAGTTCAGAAAACGTTCAACTTCATGCAGATTGGATATTACTGTATAAAATGTTTAATTATCTTATTGATAACGCATTGAAATACTCGCCAGAAAATGAAACTGTTACAATTTCAAGTCAGATAAAAGATCGGACATGCCAGCTACAGGTGATTGACAAAGGCAAAGGCATTCCTGAAAGTGATCTGCATTTTATTTTCGACCCCTTTGCCATCAAAAACATCCAAAATCACCAGGCAGGCCAGGGATTGAGCCTTTCCATTTGCCGGCATATCATGATGCATCATGGTGGAACTATCTATGCAAGTAATCTGCCTGATGGCGGCGCATGCCTGACCTGTGAATTTCCATACCAAGATAAACGATGATTGTTATTAAAAATATTCAAATTTCGCCCCACCAAATTCCAAATGATGGCACTGCACGTATCAATGTGCGTTGCATGGTTTTTACAAAGACAGATCATGCTGCCATAACATCTGTATGGGTCGATATGCTTCATACAGAATTATATCAAACGTATATATTTCAACCCAATCCCAACCAATTAATAAAACAAACGCTTGAGGGAGAATATTTTCTTAGTTTTCATATTCCCTGGTTAATGGATACTGGCAAATACCTGCTAATTGTTCGTGCAAAAAACGATAAAAATGAGACAGGACGTGCTGTTGGAGAATTTGAAATTTATTATCGGCGACCGGACAAAATCAATATACAGACATCCATATTTCAATCCCGATTAGAAAACCTGACTCAGGCCCAATTTATTGAGGGCAACATATGCAAGATTCTTGAAAAAGGAGACAATGCTTTAAACACACGCTTAAAATTGATTTCAGAGGCAAAATCACAAATAAACATTCAAACATATATGTTAGGGCAAACCGGCGCTGGACGAAAAGTCTTGAATGAATTATTTAAAAAAAGCGCACAAGGGGTTGAGGTTAATCTGATATTGAATGCTGATACTCAGATTTCATCACCAATCAGTACGATTCAACTCAAACTCAACCAGATACTTGGCGATTTGGTAAAAGAAGATGAAACAGGTCTGGTGGAATGGTTTTCCCATGAATTCTTAGATATGTCATGGATTAAAACCGCTGATCAGGGGGGGATGAACGTATTGATGCTGAATGGAGATCTGTTAAAAGGGCCGCGACCTGCCCATGAATCCGGCATGAAAAAGGCCGATTTCTGGCTTGAGAAATTAATCAAGGATGGCTTGCCTAAAATTACCGAAAAAAGTTTGCCCAAAGACTGGAAAAGTTTTTTTCGAGGGCCAGGCGGATTGCCATCAATGCCCCTTTTGGATTATGCGGTTCATGAAAAATTGATGATTGTCGATGGAAAAACTGCTATTGTTGGCGGAAGAAACCTTGAGAATCAATATTTTGATGAATGGTTCGACCTGGAATGCTTAATTACTGGACCGGTGGTTAATGAAATACAAAGGGGTTTTCTCAAAACATTTCAATCAATTTTACCCAAAGCCAATGTGAACGCGCCCAAAAAAATCTACTCAGCCGAAAAGCAGTCCCATGCCAATCATTGTGTACTATTTGTTCAAAGTCGCCCTTGGCATCGAGAATATCATACCCTTAAGGCCATTGCTGCTTCAATTCAGGCTTCAACTTCACATTGTTATATCCGCACCCAATATATTGTTTTACCCGATTGTTTTTTAAAAGAAGTATTAATCAATGAAGCACAGCGGGGATTGGATATTCGAATGATTATCAATTCTTTCCAGACCAGCCAACATCTAAATTTTGGTGTGGGATACTTTGTCACACTCAATTATATAAAATCATTAATTGATGCCGGTATTCGTATTTACGAACAAAAAGGTTTGCCCGAAGGAAATGGAAAGGATTATCATCATACTAAAGAATTTTTGTTTGACCAACATTTAATGGCTTTGGGATCATTTAATGTAACCGTCCGAAGTGCCTATATCGAATCAGAAAACTTGTTGTTTACAAAAGATCCAACCATATGTAAACAACGTGAATCCAGATTTTTAGCAGATATTGAACATCGAACAACAGAAATTAATACCCCATATTTAATTTACCTACACAATAAGCATCGCTCCAAGATGGATTTGTCACAATTAGTGGATATTTTGTTTTAAGTTTTAAGGAATTCTCTGAAAATAAGTTCGCCTTTTTAAAAAATGTTCATCGGGGTTTTTGTTCTGTAGAGACGTAGCATGCTACGTCTCTACGTGCCAAACTATTATTATAAACCGGAAAACGATTTGGCCTCAAAATTTTTTTCATAATCTAAATCGACAGATAAATCTTCAATATCTGTTGTCACTTCACCACGATCGCTTTTTATTCGATCAATTCCACGGCCAACAATTCCTTTGCGAGAGCAATATGCCATTGCAGTTTCCTCGGACACAAGACCTTTTTCAAACAAAGAAATGATATAATCATCAAAAGTGGTCATGCCAAATGCCTTGCCATCAGAAATAATATCATAAAATGTTTTGCCTTCAGACTCGCCATTAAGCACAGTATCCTGAATCCGCAAATTATTCCCCATTATTTCAAATGCAGCGACGCGCCCGCCTTTTTCTTTTGGGAGCAATCGTTGACAAACAATCCATCGTATTGTATCAGCAAGTCGAATCCGAATTTGTTTTTCTTCTTCAAAACTAAACATCCCCAAAATGCGGTTAATTGTCTGGCCGGCATCTACTGTATGAAGAGTACTAACAACCAGATGACCTGTTTCAGCTGCACTTAATCCAATTTCGACTGTTTCCCGATCCCGCATTTCTCCAACAAGAATGACTTTTGGTGCCTGCCGAAGGGCGGCACGAAGACCGCTGGCAAAGGTATCAAAATCTGTGCCCATTTCACGTTGATTAAATGTGGATTTTTTATGCGGATGTTTGAATTCAATGGGATCTTCAAGTGTTACCACATGGACCGATTTGGTCTGATTGATCTCGTTTAACAATGCGGCCAATGATGTTGATTTTCCACTGCCAGTCGAACCGGTAACCAGAATAATGCCATTTTTTTCGTGGGCCATTTTTTCAAATGCATTGGGGAGATTCAGCTGGTCAAGGGTTGGAATTTCAGTGGCCAGTTTTCGCAAGATAATTGAATAATTCCCGCTTTGAGAAAATATATTCACACGAAAGCGTTCGCCACTGTCCAATTCATAAGACAGATCGCAGGAACCTTCTTTGATGAGTGTTTCTGTTAATCGTCTGTCCCCATTAATCAAATTTAATGCCAGCCGTTCTGCTTGAAATGGGGTAATCATATCAATGGGCGGGTTGACTGGAACTTTTGTCAGTTGTCCCGAATTTTCTACCTGGAATGGCTTGCCCACAGTAATATTTAAATCTGATACATTGTCAAATGCATACAGCATTTGCGATAATATTTGATCAATCTCTTGTTTTCGCATGGTATGTCCTTTTTTGTTGAAGATTATTTACTCAACGAATATGGCAAAAAACATACCAACTTTTCAGGAAAAATGATTAAACCGGGTAGTTTCCAAAATCTTCAACCGATAAATTTTGAAGATAGCTCAACCATTTTTTACCATCATCGCTATTATCCAGTATTTCCTGCTGATTTGCGCTATATGTGAATGCTTTTTTGGGAAGGGATTCCTGTAAAACTGTATCACTGGCGTAAATGGGAGATCTGAATTTTAATGCCAGCGTAATGGCATCGCTGGGACGGGCATCAAGGGAAAATACATAGTCTTGTGATGAAAAATATATTTTTGCATGATACGTGTTATCGACAATATCGGATATCTCAATTTTTTGAACCTGCATTTGCATGTATGATATAAAGTTTTTAAACAAATCATGGGTCATGGGGCGATCATATTGGATTTGCTGTAAGCTTGTTGCAAGGGGGGTTGCTTCCAGAACACCGATCCAGATAGGTAACACTTTTTCGCCTGTTGTTTTATCTTTTAAAATAATGACCGGACTATGATTGACTGAATCTAAGGCAATGCCAAAAATTAGCATTTCGTGTGACATTATTATCACCTCATAAATGTTGATTGATCCGACCTGCTTTGTAATCAATTTTGGTTATGGTGCTTGCATTTTTCTGATTTTGCGATTATTTTATGCAGGTAAACTGTATTTATATCGAATGAAATTCGATGCAAATAATTACCAAAACTCAAAACATCTGTCAAATAATAATCAATTAATATAACGTATGGCGGATGATATTAATATATCGTATGGAGGATTTAATGGAAGAAAAAGATCTAATTTATAAAGTAAAAAATTCTGTAGCCTGGATGACAATTAATCGGATGCCACAAAGAAATGCGATCAGTGTTCAGGCCCTTGATCTCTTTTTGGATTCTTTGGACCAGGCGAAAGCGGATTCGGATGTTCGTGCGGTTTGTATTACCGGAAGCGGCGATAAAGCCTTTTGTTCAGGTGCGGACCTCGGTAATTCAATGCAGAATGAAGATAAACAATCTGTTCAGGAATCATTTCGGAAATATTCGGATTTACTTTACAAGTTGTCGGTATTTCCAAAACCTACTGTGGCGAAAATCAATGGATATTGCCTGGCAGGTGGCACAGGTTTTATGCTGGCATCAGATATTGTTATCGCGCGCAGTGATACAAAATTTGGCACACCAGAAGTCAATGTTGGCCTGTTTCCCATGATGATTGGCGCGTTGATCTTTCGCAATGTACCGCGAAAAAAAGCAATGGAAATGATTCTTCTTGGAGAAAAAATATCAGCAAATCAGGCACTGGACATGGGAATGCTGACCCGCATTGTGCCTTATGAACAACTTGATTATGAAGTCGATCAGGTACTAATAAAACTTTGTGAAAAAAGCCCTTTAAGCATAAAAATGGGAAAGCAGGCGTTTATTGAGGCGGAACAAAAGCCACTGAAAGATGCCATTGATTATTTATCTCAAAAATTGTTTGAGGTTGCATCTACTGAAGATGCTGTTGAGGGGATCTGTGCTTTTCTGGAAAAAAGATCCCCTGTTTTCAAAGGAAAATAAGTCTTTTTGGGTTGGTTTTATCAAGACGTATAGGACATTGCGTACAATAATCTGGCCGACAATGCACAAACGCGATCATCAAAATCAATGGTTTTGTCTTTTAAAATCTGGTAAGTTTCATGTCCTTTTCCAGCAATCAAAACGACATCCTCCGGGCAGGATTTTTTTATGGCCAGTTCTATCGCCTTTTTACGATCAGGTTCAACAATACATGATTTCAGGTCTGGAATACCTTTACAAATATCATTGATAATGGCCTCAGGTGATTCTGATCGGGGGTTGTCAGATGTTACAATGCAACAGTCAGAAAGGCTTGCAGCCACTTTTCCCATTAGCGGACGTTTTCCCCGGTCCCTGTCTCCTCCACATCCAAACACAGTTATGAGGCCTTTGGTCTTTGATTGACGAATACATTGAATCACGTTTTCAAGCGCATCTGGTGTATGTGCATAATCTACAAACACGTAGCGATCTGTAAATTCTGTCAGTCGTTCAAGCCGCCCAGGCACTGATCCTGTTTGCGAAATACCGGATGATATCCTTTCAATTGGAATATCCAATGCAATAGCAGCGCCTGCCGCGCAAAGAATATTTTGCAAATTATGATGTCCGGTAAGTGGGGAGTGTAAAGATAACGTTCCTTTTGGCGTAGAAATCAATCCGGAAATGCATGACAATGAAATATCTGGTTTTTGACAATAGATATCATTTTCAGGAGATCCACCAACACGAATGCTTTGGATTTGGACGTCATCTTTCAGTTTTAAACCATAATCATTATCACAATTGATCACTGCATGGACATTTTCTTTTTGTGCAACATAGGGCGGGTAGAACAATTTTTGTTTACATTGCCAATATTCATCCATTGTCTGATGAAAATCCAGATGATCCTGGGTTAAATTTGTAAACACAACAACATCATAGGCACATCCCACAACGCGATTGAGCGCAAGGGCATGAGAAGATACCTCCATAATAACATGGGTTATGCCATTGGATTGCATTTCAAAAAATACGCGCTGTAAATCTAACGACTCAGGCGTTGTCAATGGATTTGGAAATACCCTGTTATGATAACGATATTCAATTGTAGAAATTACGCCTGTTTGATACCCTTTTGCCTTGAATATATTTTCAATCAGATAGGCTGTGGTTGTTTTTCCATTTGTCCCTGTAATCCCAATAAGACATATCTTATGCGAAGGATTATCATAAAAAGTTTGCGCAAGATTGGCCAGCGCGTAACGACTATCAGGAACATGAATGTACATGACATTTGAAGGTTCCTGATTTACAGTTTCTGCCACAATTGCGCATGCACCATTTTTTATGGCTTGAGCGATATAGTGATGACCATCAGTTTGATGACCGCGCATGGCAACAAAGATATTGCCTGGCTTTATCTTTCTTGAATCATAATGAATGCCTGTAACGTTAACATCTGTCATTTCGTTCAGGCATTCATAGTGGGATAAGCGATTAATTAATTGAAATAATTTCATAACATGATCAGTTGATGATGCTTTCTAAAAGCCATGGGATGAAAGAATACTGCCATAAGTGCCATCATTACGTATTTCCTTTAATCCTCTGTTGAAATCAGCAATGATTTTTTTATAATCAGGAATTTTTCGTCCCATCATCAGATGAAGCCCTTTTTCACCCAAATGGGGATTCAAAACAACAACCTCACTCATATCATGATTTTTCATTCTGGATATTTCATACTGAAAAATTTCAATGGTGATAGCGATCATATCCACACGTCGTTTAAAAAACTTGCGAATATTGACCATCTGATTGGTTGCCTCATCTTTCTGAAGATAATCAGCTGAATCAAATTCAGGTGAGTAGATCCACCCCCTGTTTATTCCTATTTTGTAAGGTTTAAGATCTTTCAGAGATTTGTATTCGGTTATCCCCAAATTTTTGTGAGCCACTAGACCGGAATGAAGCGTCATGCAAGAATCACTGAAAAAATAGGTTTTTTCACGTTCTTTATTGTAATACGCCCCCATAACGATGTCATTTTTACCTTCAGCGACATATTTTAATGCACGTTTCCATGGTAAAAACTTGATCGTTGCCTTGTGACCAACACGTTTAAAGGCGGTCATTATAATTTCTGTATACACGCCACCTTTATCTAATGAAGAAGCATAATAAGGTTCCCAATCAACAGTAACCATTGATATATCTCTGGCCTGAATTAAAGAAACCTGCAAACATAAAATGATAATAACAAAAAAAAGAATTCGTTTCATTTTTTTACCTCCTTTAAAATAAAAATAACATTAATCTGAAAATTTAGCAACTTATATTTATTGATAATTCAAAATTTGGCTTGGGCGCATTCCCAAAAAGTAGGTTCGTCGTTTCAAAATAGTCTGACCGCCTGGAGTTGAAACTCCAGGCTATTCCTGTAACGTCCCTATGGGACTTTAAGTGTTTAGGAATGAGCGAAAAATTATAATCTCATTTTAGTTCCGAACATCTGGAGTC
>Ga0272440_1000069_pt1 | contig 85193 bp, 51 predicted proteins | sample SSMMMBAug17_FD_192440 | JGI IMG/M metagenome (GOLD analysis project Ga0272440, IMG submission 192440) | Marine sediment archaeal communities from Little Sippewissett salt marsh, Falmouth, MA, United States - SSM-MMB-Aug17 | ecosystem: Environmental > Aquatic > Marine > Wetlands > Sediment ... | reverse complement strand
TACGAACTTTCTTTTATTACATTGGAAATCGCCAGTTTCCAGTTTTCTCCTGCATGAAGATTTTTTTTATCTAACCAAGGCTGAAAACCAGCTTTTGATAAATCATGATATAATCGTGATGCGATTTTATAATCATCACGAGCATAGCTTATAAATATTCTGTTTTTATGAATTGGCCTATCCTGAATACTTGATATAAATTGATCAACATTATTGGTTTCAAATTCAAAATGATATGAAATCCAATCCCATAAATCTTTTGCTCCATTTTTCAGCGTTTTGATCGTATATGAATCAGTCCAGATTATTATAACAAAAGGGTACCTTTGGAAAAGTATCTCACGTTCAAAATTTAGTTCTGGTATCATTGAAGTTGCTTCAATTTGATTATCATTAATTGAAAAAAGGCTGTTTTCTAAGCCAAAAACATTGACTAAGTATTCAACTGGTTTTGAGTTTAAAATTTTTTCAGGAAGATTGTTAACAAAAGCATAACTTAAAGATTCTATACTTTGTGCCGACAAATCTAACTTAAAAAAGTTATATTGCAAAAAAATCTTCTCTAATTCTTCATATATTTTTTTTTGCATTGAGTATGAATCAGAACTGATTACTATAAGTGTGGGTTTTTCTCTTTCTTCCAAAGAAAAAAGGAGTTGCTCCCATTGTTCTTTATTGCTTCCTTTTAAATGGAAATGGTTCATATTAATCATCTAAATAATTTTTAATCAAAGGATTTATTTTTCTGTCACCATTGTATTTCAAGACAGCCAGAGAAAAAAGAAGATCCAGCACTTTTGGATCCGCAGGATGATACTTTTTTTGTTTGAGAATAGAAAGATGTTCGGAATCAAATTGTTCTATCATAGCCCGGCCTAAATCTTTTACACTTCTTTCAGCAATTTCTTTCGTAATTTTCATCCCCCGACTGATAATCAGGGATTTATTCACAATTTTAAGCAACTGTCTAATACAACCGCCTGATTTTTGGATGCAAAAATTAAGAGATTCATCTTCCATGAATGTATCTGCATCAATACGTTTTGTGATTATTTGCTTCAGTAATGGCATACTTTGGTTTGTTATTGGAATCATTGGAAGAGTATAGGTTTGAAAGAAGTCAGAAGAGGGGTTTGCTTTTATATCAAAGTAAGAATTGATAGGAACAGAAAAAACCATATTTGCATTGATTGTTCTGATAAGATATGAATTTTCACAAAACAGTTCCCTGTAAATCTGATAAGGTATCTTTTCTGTTCCATCTAAGATAAAAAGAATATCTTTACTATGATTATCGGAATTAAGAGCTGTGCGAAAATCAGTCAGTACTGCATTGAATTTATCAATTAAATACTTAGGATTCTTTTTTATAGTTGCCCGAATTGTTTTCAATGTTTTTGATTCAGACGAAAAAACAGCTTTCAGCGCACTTTTAAGCTTTAAAAATACAAAAAACGATGCTCCGGCAGCCACTTCTGAACGAACGTCAATTTTGAAATTGTCTTTCAGTTCTTTTATGACAGTTTTTTCTGATAACCATTCTTTTTGAATTTCCTTTAAATAACTTGAGTCAAATTCAATATTATCCTCATGTATTTTTTCTATAAGCTTAATGATCAATAGAATAAACAGATCCTCAGGTTGGAAAGAACCGACCTCTAATTCCTTTTCGATACTTATAAAGATTGAAAAATACCGAACCGGATCATCAATATAATTTTGAAATCTTTGCAATTCAACTGTCTTACCTGATCCCCTATGCCCAGAAAAAATAATTTTGATAAAATTGTCAGTGGTAACATGCAACGTCTTTCCATCAATATTGAGGTTGAATTTAATCTCCTCAATGTAGTCTTTTCCCCGAACTTTATCTAAATTGACATAAATATCTGAATCCAGAGGATCAATTTCAAAATCAAGCTCGGTTACTGAGCGTGCATGAAATTTATTTTTTACAGGAAAATCATATTTCATAGTTTTCTCCTTATCTAATGTAGATCAAATTGTCAAAATTCAACCACTATGGCCGATTCTGTTTTTTGTTCGAGGCGAACATAAGGTTCGACCAGACAAATAACAAAATACGTACTACGATCTACCCCAAATTGAATCCTTTCATTTAAAACATTGTTAAATATTTTTATACAAAATATTGTAAAACAGACATAAAAGCAATATTTAAATATTGATTAACTGATCAATGTTTGAACTTAATCACCTGGGTTAAATTCAGATATTTAGGCAATTGAGTTGTTGCTTGGCGATAGTCCTGGTTGTTTAGGTCGTTGTTCAAAATTAAGTCGATTGTGTTTTTGCTCAGCACTCGAATTCAAAGCAGTTGGATCCTTGTCCAAAATTTAATCCTGCTCCGATAATTACAGCATTTTTTATCATTTTTTAGGAATGCTTAATTGACACCAATCGTATATATATGTATTATTTATATTTCAACCTTAGAAAATCAAATTGGGATTTGGGGTTAGACCTTGATTATTGACTATCGGGTTGACTTATTTGTCCTGGCAAATAAATCAACCCAATAGTCAATAATCAAGGTCTGACCCCAAATCCCAAAGGATAGCCAAATGAAAAAAAAATCAGCAACCACATTCAAGCATTTTTTTGTATTATCCCTTTTAGTTCTGTCATCATGTACAGGCATTCAGACCCATTCAAACTATCTCAAGGGCAGTAACCTTTTTAAAAAAGACCATTTTACACATGCCTATTTTTATATCAGACAGGCTGTAAATGAAACGCCTGACAATGCAAAATACACCACAATGCTTGCATGGATTACATTAAAACGTGGGCAGCCAAAGAAAGCTGAAAAAATTATTCTTCACCTGGAAAAAAAATTTCCCAATAAAATTAGTGTGATTCAAATCTCTGCATGGATTGCCTATGCCCTTAATAAAAACGAAAAAGCCAGATCATGGTTTCAAAAAGAATTGAACTGGGCCAGGGGGACTAATGCTCAATCAGTCTATAACCAGTCAATTCGCTCGGATGCTTACTATGGTCTGGGGCTGATTCAGTCTCGGCTGGGTCAGTATCAAGAAGCACGCAAACATTTTCAAAAAGCACTATCATATAAAAATGAGTTCATTGGCCATCGTCCCATCCAGATCGCCAGGGCCAATACCTATTTTTACAGTAAGGCCTATGACAAAGCAAAAAAGGCATATGAACAAATCCCTACCAATGGCCCTGATTCCCACATTGACAGCCAGATTGGCTGGTGTCTGTATTATTCTGGAAAATATCTGGATGCAGAATTATTTTTACTGGATAAGCTTCACGCCGCAAAGAATAAATCCCCATTCTTGTATGGCCTGATTTTTTCCACCAGTGCCCTGCAAAAATATAATCTGTCAAAACAATACCTTGAAAAACTGATTCAAAGGGACCCTGATGTTGCGGATACCAGTTTTATCTGGCAATTAATTATATCCAATAACTGGCAAGATATTCCTATGAAGTTTGCCAATCAATATTATTTAAAGGGCAATTTTCGACGAGCGTCGCAGTTGAGCCAAATGGTGTTGAAAAAGAACCCATTGCATTGCCAGGCCCAGCATGTTGATATCTGGTGCGATCTTTACCAAAGCCATGCAATGCTTGCACTGTCACAGTTCAATCAATTTGTGGCAAATGATTCATGCAATCCTGTCAATGGTACCATTGGCCAGGGGGTTTCACTTTTGTATTTAGGTTATTTTGCTGATGCCAAATCAGTATTAAATACAATTACAACCCAGTCTCCTCATTATTTAAGATCTCAGGTGGCTTTGGGCGCAATTGCATACCTGGAAGGTGATTTTCAAAATGCAATTGACGTTTATGAAAGCCGACGCTCTGAACTTCTAGAAATTAAGGATCAATTCTGGCCTTTTCTCAATTTGAACTCATTGGGATGGAGTTATATTTACCAACGTGAATACAAGAACGCGGAAACAGTTTTCAACCAATTGGATGACATTCACAACCACTTATCAGGTCTTCATTTGTTTGGTCTGGCATGGGCGAAATATAAACAGGGAAAGATGGATGATGCTGTTGAACGCCTTTTGGATTATCCTGTTGATACTGATAATCATTTTAAAGAATCCATGTTATTGGCCAATGCCTTTTATTTAAAATCGGATTTTGATGAAGCCATTGCAATATATAAAGAGTATATGTCGGACCTCCCCTCAAAAGAACTGTTTTTTTCATGGGGCAGTTATGCCCTTCAGAACCTGGGATGGTGTTACATTCATACCCATCAGTATCAGAAAGCCCTGCAAACATTTTTTAAGCTAAAGACATATCATCCCGCACCAATATATTTTGTTATATACGACAATTTGGGATGGGCTTATTACTATCTCGGAATGATTGATGAGGCTGAAAAGGCTTTCAAGTATTCATTAAAGATTGCTCCCACCAATCAGTTGGCCCGGGATGGAATGAAAAAAATTATATATTATCGAAACAGGAGAACATGATGAAAGTACTCCCCTTTTGCTTAACTACCCTTTTGGTTTGGCATTCAATCAGTTTTGCAGAAGTAATGTCTTCCCAAGACATAAAAACCTGCTATTATCAGTCCTATGGCCATGAAATACAAAAACGTTATGCTGATGCCATTGCCGATCTTAAACCTGTTTACTTAAATTATCCAAATACTTACACCATTAATTATCGATTGGGTTGGTTATTCTATTTAAATCAAAACTATGCCAATGCAATGAAACATTTAAACCAGGCGACTGTCATTGCCCCGCAATCAAGTGAAGTTCTACTTGTGATTATATACATTTATCAGGCACAGGCAAATTGGGATAAAGTGGAAACCACTTCGGTTCAAATACTAAAACAGGATTATTACAATATTGATGGCAATTATTGGTACGCTAATGCCCTGAAAATGCAAGGTAAGTATTCATTGGCGATTAAAATAGCCAACAAAATGTTGGCACTGAAACCAACATCAATTACTTTTTTACAAGTGTTGGGAGAGAATCTTTTTTTGAGCGATTACATTGAAGACAGTCTATCGGTATTTAATAACCTGCTAATTCTATCTCCCCAGGATCCAACTGCATTGTATTATTTAAACCAAATAGATACGTTGAACAAAAAGGAAAACAGTATTTATGGAAATAACATCCATAACAGTACACAAAAAAACTCCGGTTCATAACCGCAGTATTCATTCATAAAAGGAGATAAAACATGAAACATTACGATGATTATTTTAAGGGGGTTCGTCAAACAGATGTCTATTACCAATACTGGCTGCCAGAAGATGATCCAAAAGCAGTCATACTGCTGGTACATGGGCTGGTTGAACATAGTGGTCGTTATATGAACATGGTCAATTATTTTGTACCACAATCATACGCAGTCTATGGTTTTGACCACATGGGTCACGGCAAATCCCATGGCCAACGAACCTATATTGATCAATTCAAGGATTTTACAGACAATATTAAACAGTATTTTGATCTGATTCGACAAAAGCATCAAGACTTGCCAATCATTTTGTTTGGGCATAGTATGGGGGCTTTGATCAGTGCCAACTATTTGTTAGATTATCAATCAGAGTTGGCTGCTGCGGTGCTTTCCGGGCCGCCATTGACAGTTCCAAATATTGTCAGTCGCACAATGGGAGGTTTGATGGCAAAATTTGTACCCTGGCTGGGATTGATTCGGATTAATCCAGATGATATTTCTCGGGATAAGGCAGTGGTGCAGGCATATATTGATGATCCTCTGGTTTTTAATGGTCGCATTTCAGCACGACTGCTATCCGAAATAATTTCAGGTATGCAGCGAGTAGACAGTCAGGCATCGACAATAAACTTGCCCCTATGCATTGTTCATGGCGGCAATGATAAGCTGGCTGACCCAAAAGGTTCGCAATTGCTTTATGAAAGAGTCAGTTCAAAACAAAAATTTATTAAAATCTACGATGGACTATATCATGAGGTTTTAAATGAGCCAGAATATCAGCAGGTTTTAACAAATATTGGGGAACAGCTGGATGCTTTTGTTTTTCAAACATAGATTTAATTGGGCGTAAAATAATCACCTGATACAAATAATTGCGTCTGTGTTTCTCATTGGATAAAAGAAAGGCACCATCAAGCAGTTTTAATGTCTTTTTCAAGTACACTGCTGATTTTGTCGCCAAACTTTTCAAATAATTGATCCACCACATAACGCGGTGATCCTTGAAGCACAACATTGTTTTTCTTTGTATTGGGTGAATAAACATTCACAATTTTTGTGGGTGATAGATTTGCACCTGAAAAATCGGGGGACAACCCGATATCTTCTACAGTAACATGTTCCACACAGGGAGATTGAAAGGCATTTTGAAGTCCTTTCAGGGGCACATAACGTGGCAAAAGACTGGCGTTGCTGACAGTCACAAGACCAGGAAGATCCATTTCAAGGGTTTCAACAAAAGCATCGCTTTTTCGACTGATTGAAATATATGATCGCTTCATTGTCAATTTATCGACATAAGCCACACATGGTACATCCAATTCCTCGGCAATTTGAGGACCCACCTGAGCAGTCTCACTATCACTGGTATGACATCCGCAAAGAATGAGATCAAAATTTTTGCAGTAGGTTTGAATGGTTTGTGCCAGTGCATGAGATGTGATCAGGGTATCAGAGCCTGCCAGTCTTTTATCTGAGAGCAGAATTGCATGATCAGCTCCCATAGCAAGAGACTCTCGAAGTACTTCCTCGGCAGCAGGTGGCCCCATAGAAATTACAAGAATGGTTGCATCATCCTTTTGTTTGATTTGCAAAGCAGCTTCAAGAGCAGATTTGCATGATGGATTCATCATACCTTCAGCAAGTTCACGCCTGAGGGTTCCTGTTTTTGAATTCCAGGGTAACTCTGACACCATAGGTACTTGCTTGATACAAACAACCAGGTTTCGCTTTTTGTTTTGATTTGTCACAATGATCATCCTTGAATCTTAAGAATGCGCCCCTGTAGAGACTCCATTAAGATACTCCAATAAATCCTTTTTGAGATTGTATTAAAAACGATCAATAGGTATAACATTAACGTATATATTTGTAATATTTTCAATATCTTTTAAAATATTTTGTATTTGATTAGATACCTTCTCATCTAAAGACAGCTGGGATTCAACAGAAACATAAATTTTTCTATTTTTGCATTTTACTATTGCTGTTGGAAAGGTATCAAATATAGCGATCTGCGCTTTAGAAGCGATATAAGAATCTTGTATTAAATTTTTAGACTCTTCGGTGGTTTGAAAGCAAGGTCGCCTGACAATATCTGATAAAATATCAACTGCATCATCAATTTGTAATTTATTAATATGTAGAACAATATCATATAAGCTTGCATCTTTTGTATCAATTCCATATAAATGCATGCTCCATTTTCTTCTTTCTTCATCATCCTTCAATATAAGGTGGCGTGCTTCTTTTTCATTGATATTCATTCTAAGCATTTCTTCTTTTACTCTGTCTTTAAGATCACTGATAATTCGAACTTTAAAAATGCTTGGAACTCCTGCTACAAAAAATTGACCTGCCAAGCCATGATATACAATATTATCTTTTTGAATATGTTCTAAAAATGCATTTCTAATGAAATTAATATACCTTTCTTTTCCAAAACTAAAACGACCAAGAATTGAAGGTGAATCATGAATAGCAGTTTTTAGCTTAACTTCAGGTATGTTAAAAAGTTTTGATGCTTCCAAAAGGATATCTCTTGAAATACACTCATAACCTAAATTTTTTGATAGTTTTTCAGCAATCTCTTTTCCATGGCTACATGAACCACGTGAAATTGTTATCACACTCATAATTTGACCTCCTAATAATTAGTTTTTTTACACTGGCTGAGGGATTATGGGTAAGTAATTTATTTGAGTGTCGCCAAATAGACTGAATTTATTTCAATAATTATTAACTTAACCATAATTTGATCTTGCATCAGTATAAAAGTTAGTTCTTCTTCAGTAAGCTAATCAATCAATAGCTATATCAAAGAATTAATAATGATGTTATTGCCAAATTCTTTATTTAAATACATCATAGCTTAGAATATGTCTAAGTCGGTTTACTTAAAACAGCTCGGGAAATAACCATACGCTGCACTTCACTGGTGCCTTCGTAGATTTCAGTGACTTTGGCATCCCGAAAATAGCGCTCAACATCATATTCTTTACTATACCCATATCCGCCATGTATTTGAACAGCCAGGTTTGAAACTTTAACAGCAGCAGCACTGCAATAGAGTTTTGCCATCGCCGCTTCAGCACTAAAGGGTTTGTTTTCATCACGATAAGCACAGGCTCGGTATAGGAGTAATCGGGCAGCATCAATCTCAGTGGCCATATCAGCCAGATAATTTTGAATGGTTTGAAATGATGCTAAATTCTTTTTGAATTGCTGACGTTCCTTTGAATACTTAATTGCCGCGTCAAAAGCGCCTTGAGCAATTCCTAAAGCCTGAGCCGCAATCCCAATGCGACCTGTATCCAGGGTGACCAGACCAATTTTTAATCCATCACCAATTTTCCCCAACAAATTATCTCGGGGAATGGTACAGTCTTCAAAAAACAGCGATGACACCGGATTGGCACGCATGCCGCATAAGTCTTCGATCTCACCCACTGAAAAACCGGGTGTGCCTTTTTCAATAATAAACACTGCTGTATTTTTATTGCTTTTTTCAGCATCAGCCTTGGCAAAGATAAGGGCGCATCCACAAACACCACCATTGGTCACAAATATTTTCGTGCCATTGATAATATAGGTATTGCCATCAGCAACAGCATATGTTTCAACACCACCAGCATCAGAGCCCGCATTGGCTTCAGTCAGACAAAATGCGCCAATACGTTCACCCGAACATAGCGGCGGTAAAAATTTCTTTTTTTGAGATTCTGTGCCAAATAGATAAATGGGATATGTTCCCACACTATTATGAACTGTAACACAAAGTCCCATTGCAGCGCTCACACGCGAGATTTCTTCAATGATGATTGCATAACTGATACTATCAGTGCCAGCACCACCATATTCCTGGGGTATCTGAAGCCCGAAAAAATTCAATGGCCGCATTTTGTCAATAACTTCAACAGGAAATCGGCAATCTCTGTCAATGTCATGGGCAATAGGGCCTAATTCTGCTTCAGCAAATTCTCGGACAGACTTTCTTACAAGCTTGTGTTTCATGCATGGGTTAAAGTTCACAGTTTTCACCTTCAGAAATTGTGTTCATTAAAAGTTTATTTGAATAGCGGGAAATACTGGGATTGTCAAGGTAATTTTACAAAATTATTGGCATCCCTTGCCCAGAAATCTAAAAAAAATTACACAATGGTCACTTTTTTCTTTTTTTGGATACCAAAAACTGCTATTTAAAAACTAAAAAAACCTATCAACCTAACAAACAAAGGAGTAAAAAAATATGGAACAAGCAAACCAGCAAGAAGGTATGCGCCTTGTTATAATCGGTGGTGTTGCAGCAGGCGCATCTGCGGCAGCGCGAGCGCGTAGATTGTCAGAAAAGGCTTCAATAACAATACTGGAAAGGGGTGAAGATATTTCTTTTGCCAATTGTGGATTACCCTATCATATTGGTGGAGAGATACCAGAACGTTCGGCATTGGCAATCCATACACCAGAAAGTTTGAGTGAATTGCTTAATGTCGATATATTGGTTCGGACTGAAGCCACTAAAATTGATATCAGTAATAAAACTGTCATTGCTTTTGATCATAACAAACAAAAAGAGATTCAATTACCTTATGACAAATTAATGCTTGCACCAGGGGCCAAACCCATAAGACCGCCAATGCCGGGTATTGATGATCCAAGAGTTATGATATTGCGTAATCTTCAAGATATGGACAATATCAAAAATCGTTTAACAGATGCTCAAAATGTGTTGGTGATTGGCGCAGGATTTATTGGCCTGGAAATGGTTGAAATGCTGGTTCATCTGGGTAAAAAAGTTCATCTTGTCGAGCTTCAAGACCAGGTGTTACCAGTCCTTGATAAGGAAATGGTCAAACATATTCAAGTGGAGCTGATGGACAACAAGGTTGATTTGATCCTGGGTGATGGTATTGCATCCTTTGAATCAAAAAACACCACTTTAGCAGCGCACTTGAATTCGGGTAAAATCATTGAGTCTGATCTGGTCATCTTGTCTATAGGCGTTCAATGTGAATCATCTTTGGCAGAAGGGGCGAATCTGAGGCTGGGGATGCGAAAATCAATTCAAGTAAACCAATACTTGCAAACATCGGATCCAGATATTTATGCAGCCGGTGATGTTGCGGAAACAGCGGACCCCATTTTGGATAAACGTGTTATTGTGCCCCTGGGTGGCCCGGCCAATCGACAAGGGCGTGTGGCAGCCGATCATATGTTTTTGGGAGATAAAGCCAGACCCTATCCAGGAACAATTGGAACTTCCATTGTTCGCGTATTCAGCCTGGCAGCAGGGATTACCGGTTATTCAGAAAAACGTCTGACATCAGAAGGCATTGATTTCAAAAAAGTCATTGTAACTGCATTTCAGCATGCCGGCTATTATCCTGGCGCTGTACCATTAACACTCAAAATTATCTGGTCACCTGACGATGGTCGTTTGTTAGGCGGGCAGGCATATGGATTTGATGGCGTGGATAAACGTCTGGATGTTCTCAGCACAGCAATTAAAGGTCGCCTGACTGTGGATGATTTATGTCACCTTGAACTGGCCTACGCGCCACCTTTTGGCAGTGCGCGTGATGTTGTTAATATTGCGGGATTTGCTGCCCAAAATATCAATGATGGCTTGATGAATCCAACATACGAGATTCCAACAGATGACGCCACACAACTCATTGATGTGCGCCCCAAAGAAAGCGCAGAGTTGCATCCCATTTCCGGTGCTGTCAATATCCCCATGACAGAATTACGTCATCGCCTCAATGAAATCGATAATACGAAACCGGTTGTGACAGTTTGTGCCCTGGGCAAAATGAGCTATTTTGCCAGTCGGGTATTAAAACAAAATGGTTTTGATATTGCCAGCATGATTGGTGGCATCAATGTAAAAGATCCAAAACCAATGGAACCCATAACCCAAACAACAAATGGAGAAAACAGCATGGATACATCCACCACTATCGCCCCATTAAATCTGGATGCCTGTGGTCTGGCTTGTCCCGGGCCTATCATGAAAATTAAAGAATCCTTGAATCAACTGAAACCCGGTCAGGAATTGATTGTCAAGGCCTCAGATCCTGGATTTGCCAGTGATTTTGCTGCCTTTTGTAAGTCAAACAGGCTTGAAGTGTTGAATGTTTCAAAGGAAAAAGGAATCATTACCGGCCATGCCAAAAAATCCTCTGAAACAGGACAAACACCTGGCCCGGTACAGGCACAATCAGGTGCAACGCTGGTGGTCTTTTCCTGCGAATTAGACAAGGTGTTGGCATCATTTGTTATAGCCAATGGCGCTGCCGCCATGGGCGGTGATGTGACCATGTTTTTTACCTTCTGGGGCTTGAATGTGCTTCGTAAAGATGTCAGCCAGATGCCTGTTGAAAAGGATTTTATGGACAAAATGTTTGGCCGGATGATGCCCAAAGGAATCAATGCATTGCCCCTATCCCGAATGCATATGGCAGGCATGGGCACACGAATGATGAAATGGCGTATGGACAGTAAAAATCTGCCATCACTGAAAGGCCTGATGGCTGATGCTCAAAAATCTGGAATACGTATGGTTGCCTGCTCCATGTCTATGGATGCTATGGGTATCCGGCAGGATGAATTAATTGATGGTGTTGAGATTGGTGGCGTTGCTGACTTTTTGAATGCCTGTAATGAGACGAAGACGAACTTGTTTATTTAATGTCATGTCAGTTGTCAGTTGTTGACAGTTGTTGTCAAAGGATGATATGGAAACAATTCAAGAAACAATTTACGAAATTTTAAGGGATATCCTGGATATTGAAAAAAAGGATATTCAATTAGAAACATTTTTAATCCGCGACCTGGATGCTGAATCCATTGATTTATTGGAATTGGCTGTAAGTATCAATCAACAATTCAATATTACAGTCAATGAGGATGAATTATTCTTAAGAAAGTTACGTTTGTTTCTGGAAACAGATTCTCTTGATAATCCTGAAAAAATATTGCAGGAAAAATATCCCTTTTTAACATCAGAGCGTATCACACAAATCCTCGAAGATCTTGCAGATGGTCCTGTATTAAAAGTTAAAGATATCATTCATTATGTTTCTTATACTAGATAAAATGGTAAGTAAGCGGTCATAAATTTTCGGGTAGAGGATCTAACTTGTTAAAATCTTTCTATAAGTATATTGCCACCATAGGAAACTATTAATGCAGCACATATTTTACTATTTCATAATCACCTTTTTTTGCATGATTCTTATTATACCTTTTTCACATGCTGAAAAATGTACTCAAATTCTTTTTTATAATTCAGATACAAATATTAATAATTACAAACAATTAAAGATTGAATTCGATACGTTCTTTAACAAGATAGGCAATTATACATTTCAACCATTTGATGATGAAAAGATTTTTCAGAATCAATTGAATGAAAAAAAATTTTGTATGATTATTGTATCAAGTTGGTTCTTGAATAATCTCCAGAACAATCTGGAATTAGTGCCAGCTTTAATCGCTCACAAAAAAGGTGTGGATAAAAAGCAAATCGTCCTGATAACAAAAATAACCTCAGACCCAAAAAAAACCCCAGTGATTAAAACAGGGAATGTTGCGACATCAATGAGTTCCAGGCACACAAAAGCAGTTTTAGATAGTATACTTAGTGACAATAATTTAAATGTGCTGCGTGTACCAAAGGATATTGATGCATTAATGGCTGTAGGATTTGGTATTGCGACCTATGCATTATCAACCTTCAATTCTTTTAAAACGCTTTCTGTAATTAATCCAGCGCTATACAAAAAACTAACCCTTGTCGGAAAAAAGATAACTTCTCCAATGATGATTTGTGCGTTTTTAGGTCAACAACAACATAAAAAGCTCATAGATGCTTTTGTCAATATAGATAAGATTCCTGAAGGTAAGAACTCTATTAAAATGCTTGGAATTGATGGATTTAAGTATTATCAAAAAGAGAAAAACAGTGATGTAGAGACGTTGGGACCAACGTCTCTACAAAAAAAGAAAGGTTTAGAAAAACATATCTTTGTTTTCCAGATAAAAAGCAGCTTTTCGCTTTGCCAGTTCATTAATCAGGCGCACACCTTTTAATGCTGAGGCATCCGCTTCAATTACACCATTGAGAAGGGCATCAAAGGAGTCTTCATCTTCAGTAATGGTTTCCAGATAGCGGGCTTGAAGCACATCAACCAGCAAAAAGTTACCATTTTCAACAGCCCGGGCTTCTTCAAACATTTTCTCTGCATTTTCTGGTCCCCCACCCAGTCCTAAATATTCTGGAATCATTGAATAATATGCACCCAAAAACATTTTTCCAGCACCATAATAAAAATTGGGATCCAGTTCCAATGAGCGTTTGATTAAAGCAATGGTGTCTGCCATACCCATTAATGCAGCCGGATCATCCATATTCAAAACGATCCATAATCCGGAATTTAAGCCAGCCCAAACCAATGCTGCTACACGTTTCTTGCCGATATGTTTGACCAGATTGCAAATTTTTTCGCCCTTGTCTAGTCCTTTTTTGAAGGCACTGTTTTGTTTTAACGCCCGAAGTCCATAATCCCGGCCAATTTCATACAATTCTTTGGCAAATTCAGGCTCCTTGTCTTCAATAAAAATGCCATAGGAACAATACAGAAAAGCAGCTTCATTTAATAATTGCTCATTATCCGGAGACAACTCAACAAAACCAGTGATCATCAGAAGTTGCCCGGGAAAGCCTTTTTCCGCCAACCGGCCACTTTTGGTGTCTTTGAGCTTATCCACCATCAAGGGAATTGCCGGGGCAATACCCATGTTAATCCCCATTCTCGTTGTCATTCTTTGAAAACTGGCACATCCGATGACACCAGTTGTCATGATAGACACAATTAATAAAACTCTTAAAAAAGTTTGATACCTTCGTTTTACTTGCATGCTAATCTCCTTATTTTCTATCAACTTTGACTGTCCAGATACGTCAATTTTCGTGCCTGGAAATCACAGTTGAGGCTATTTAGGGAAATATGTTGTTGACAGATTATTGTCCCTGTTTTGCGCGAAACTCAGCCAATCGATCTTTAACTTCTTGTAACAAAGCTTTAGAATATAATCTTCCAGCCAGTGTATCCCATACAGTTTCACATTTCTTTTGAATCAAGTTTAGTTGCTCACCGGTCAGGTTGGATTCTTTCATGCCATACTTGATCATAGCATCATAAGCTTTTTTGCTGTCTTCACGACATTTTTCACGAAACGTAATAGCTTCGTTATTGCGGACGCCATCAAGTTTTTGCTGGTATTCCTTGGGAATCTTTTTCCAGAAATCCAGTCGAACGAAACAGCAGGCAGGTGAATAGCGAATGTTCATAGGATTGACATATTTGATAATGGTATACATCTGAAAGCCAACCACTGCAATAGATGGAGCAATAACAGTATCAGCAATTCCCTGACGCATGGATGATACTATTTCAGGGACTCCAACAGGAATTGGACTGGCACCCAATGTTTCTAAAACAGTTTGTTCCAGGGTCCCATACCATGTGATAATGCGTGCATTTTGAAAATCAGTCAATTTATTCATCTCATACTTGATGGAATAAATTTGATCAAAATCCTGATCCGACCAGATAATCAGCTTGTATCCATTTTTTGCTGAAATTTTATCAAAGGTCGCTCGCATGCTATCACGAATGTGATCGACTTCAGCATAATTACGAAATAAAAAAGGCAATTCCAAAACAGCCATTTCCGGACAGGCAATAACAGTCCCTTGACCTGAGAATGCCGCACCATCAATCTGCCCAATTTTCATCTTATCAATATAATCTTTGTCATCGCCCATTACACCACCCCAGTACCATTTGAGTTTAACATTGCCATTTGTTGCTTTTTTGATGGCTGGATGCATGATTTTTCGAATATTTTTGGCCCAGCCAACACTTTTTGGGGCAAGGGTTGCCACTTTAATTCGCCACTTGGCTTTTGCATGGGCATCGGTTGATGACATTGCGCCAAATAGCACACACACCATAAACATTGGGATAAATAGAGTAACGATTTTTGAATTTCTTAACATGTAATTCCTCCTGAAAAAAATTTAATTTTTTGTCAATCCATGCGACAATCATTGTTTGTAAGATATTTCAAACAATAATGTGCATTATTATCACCACATGGCAGCGCAAAAAAACGCATACCTGAAGAAAAATTTAAAAATAATCTGACTTATGTGACAGATAATATCGGGCTTTCATTTTAGCCAGCTCATTGATCAGTCGAATGCCTTTAATATCATCGGGTTCTTTTTCAATAACCCCATTCAACAATTCTTCGTAACGATCTTCATTTTCAGTAATCGTTGCAAGGAATCGGGCTTCAAGCACATCCACCAGGAGAAAATTGCCATTTTCAACCGCTCTGGATTGCTCAAACATTTGCCTTGAATTTTCTGGTCCTCCGCCAAGTCCCAGATATTCAGGTGTCAGGGCATAATAAGATGCCAGAAACATTTTTCCAGCACCATGGTAGAATTTTTCATCCAACTCAATGGATCGCTCAACCAGTGCCATTGCATCTGCCATGCCCATCAAGGCTGCCGGATCATCCATATTATGAACAATCCACAAGCCAATATTCAACCCGGTCCATAAAAGGGGTTTAACATAGTCATCATCCAGATAGGCGACCAACTCTGGAATTTTTTTACCCGAATCCAGCCCTTTCCGAAATTTTCGATTTTGTTTCAATGCACGAAGCCCAAAATCTTTCCCAATGTCAAACAATTCTTTGGCAAATTCAGGTTCTTTTTCCTCCATAAAAATGCCATAGGCACAATAGAGAAAAGCAGCTTCATTGAGTAACCTGAAATTTCCCTCAGTGATTTCAACCATACCTGTAACAATCAACAAATGATCTGCCAGGCCTTTTTCAACCAGTCGGCCACTTTTGGTTTCCTTGATAGCTTCGATCATGTGAGAAACCCCTGGGGCAATACCAACATTGATCCCAGTTCGGGTTACCATCCTTTGAAAGCTGGCACAACCGGTAAATCCAATGATCAGGGACAATAAAAGAAATCCCTTCATCAAACAAAACACGTGATTCCATCTGGTACGCATAATACTCCTTTCTGTTTCATTATTATTGAAAAAAATAGGGGCCTAAAAAAGCCGACCCCGGTTACTGACAAATCACTATAAAATAATAGCCGCCTTCCGCATTTCAAAGAAATCAACCAAAAATGTGCTGAGTGCAGGAATATATGTAATCATCGCCAATGTAATAATCAAAAGAATTAGTGCAGGTACGACAACCCTATAGAGTCGAAGTACCGGTGCTTTAAAGCGCAAACTGGAGATGAAAAGATTCATTCCCACAGGTGGTGTAATATATCCAACTGTCAAATTAGCAAGGAAAATGACACCTAAATGAAGTGGATCAATTGCAAATTGTTCTGCCATAGGCTTGATCAATGGAACCATGACAACAATAGCAGAAAAAATGTCCATCAGACAACCCACAATCAGTAAAATACCATTTAAGCACAATAAAAATACAAATTTGTTAGTAATGGTTTCTGAAATAAATTCAACAGCCATTTGCGGAATATCCTGATCCACCATAAAGCTGGTCAGGCCGAGTGCGGCAACAAGTACCATCAAAATGGCACCCACAGTTCTCATGCTTTTGATTGCCACCTGAATCAGCTGGCTGGCTGATATTTCACGATAAATCAAACATTCAGAAATCAGTGCATAAACAACTGTTGCTGAAGCTGCTTCACTGACAGTAATAAAGCCGCCATAAATTCCCCCAACAACAATGAATGGCAGTGGAAGGACCCACTTAATTTCCCACAAACTTTCCTTTAAATTTTGAACAGAAAAGGGTGTGGTGGGTACCTTGTGTTTTGCACCATAAAAAATGCCATAGGAAACAAGGACCATCATAATCAGCACTGCCGGTATGGTTCCTGCAATAAACAACAGCGAAACGTCAACTTCAGCAATGACGCCATAAATGATGATGGGAAGGCTTGGAATAAACAAGACACCGGAACTGGCCGCCGATGTCACCAGGCCCAAAGAAAAATCATCATCATATTGATTTTTAATCAGCGCTGGCAGTAAAATACCACCGCAGGCAATGATTGTAACACCACTACCACCGGTTAAGGCTGTAAAAACAGTGCTGACAATCACTGTAACCACTGCCAGACCGCCGGGTAACCAGCCAATCATGGCATCAGATAAACGAATCAGTCGGGATGAGGATTTGCTTTCAGCAAATATGAATCCAGCAAAGACAAAAAGTGGAATGGAAATAATTCCCGGTGCTGTCATTACCTTTTTCATATCTGTCAGAATAAAGGCCATCTTCCCATCAGCCACAAATTTAAATAAAAGTGCCGCTCCCCCGCCAATTATTGTAAATAAAGGAGCACCGCAGGCGACGGCACCCAGTACAAGGACAATCAAAAGCATTGAAAAAATAATACTCATGTTTCGTTTTCACCTCTCATTTGATGGTTAATGCTCATAAGTCGCAAATTCATTAACTCTGAGTGCAAAATAGCATCAGGCTTAATGCTTGAATTATATACGACTAGTGGGAAACTATTGTTGATACGAAACCTGGACGTCACGTCAGGTCATGGACAATTCCTGATTGTTCATTTTTGAAGGGCCTCTTTCCACAACACTGATAATATGCAGTGGATAGCGAATCACCATTGTCAAAAAACAATAAGGAATGACCAGGTCAAAATTCCAGTCTGGAACACCATCCACCAATGTACAAGGTGGATTGTCAAAGCTTCGCATGGAATCAATGAAATCTTTTGCTGCCAAAAACAATAGAATTGAAATTAAAAATGCAAAAACATAGGATGCAATTTCAACTGATTGTTTCAGTTGATCTGACTTCAGAAAACTATTGATAAAATCAATTTTAATGTGTTCATTGTACTGGGTTGCTAAGGCAGCGCCAATACATGTCAGCCATAGAATCTCGATTCTGAGTAAAATATCGATCCATGGAAAGCCAATCCCAAACAAGTTTCGGGAAATGACCTGACCAAAAGAAAAAATAATCATCGTGAAAATTAAAACACAGATGAAAACCTTTTCAATGGTCACGAATGTACTGTGGAAGGCAAGAAAGATTTGGAAAAACTTTTTCATTATTCTGTCTCCTTTGATCTAAATACAGATAAATGTTTGCGCAACTCATTAAGAATTGCTTGTGAATACAAGGTTTGAGGTAGCTGCTTTCGCAAGGGAAAGCATTTTTCCTTTAATATACGAATGGTAGCTGTATCTGTTTTTGATACCTGCATGCCATACTTTTCCATAGCTTGAAAGGCTCTTTGACTATCAAGACGACATTGTTTGCAAAATTGAAGCGCCTCATTGTTACGAACATCAACCAGACCATCACGATATGATTGGGGTAGCGATTTCCAGACATTAAGGGTAATCACTGCACCGGCAGGCGAATACCTTATTTTAATTGGATTGACATACTTAAAGATTGGATATAACTGTGAACCCACCACCCATATGGCGGGTCCAATATATGTATCGAACATATCTTGCTTTAATGCAGAAAAGATTTCTGAAACACTCAAAGGAACTGTTGTTACTCCCAGTGCTGCAAATGTTTTTTCTTCAACAATTCCATTCCACTGGGCGAATCTTGCCTTTTGAAAATCAGACCATGTATTCATCTTATACTTGACAGAATAAATCTGGTCAAAATCCTGATCTGCCCAGATCAAAATTTTGAAACCATGTTTTTGCGCAATAGAATCAAATGTGGGCCACATTTGATTGCGAATATAATCAACTTCATCATAATTTCTAAACAAAAATGGTGATAAAAGGACTGCCATATCTGGACAGGCCATTAATAATCCAGTGGGTGTCAGGGCTGCACCATCCAACTCACCGGATTTCATTTTTTGGATATAATCGGTGTCATCACCCATAATACCATTCCAATACCATTTGAGTTTTAATTCACCATCGGTCACCCGATCAAGGGCCGGATGCATGATCTTTCTGATATTTTTGGCCCACCCCACATTTTTGGGTGCCAAAGTTGCCATTCTCAGGTATCTTTTGCCAATTCGTGCATGTGCTGCTTGAAATATGATGATTGGTGACAGCAAACCTGTGAGGATAATCAAGAGCATTGCTTTATATGTTAGCATGTGTGGGATTCGCAATCATGCCTCCATGAAAATAGAAATAATTTAATTTAATTGAGTTGATCATATTTTCTGAAAACTATTCATAATAGAAATTTCACAGAAAATCAACTAAATCATTAAATAAAATGTATCTTTTATTTTTGTCAATGGAAAAATATAGATTCAATAGATTTAAGGGGCCAAGGAAGACTAAAAAAAAGTTCCTCTTTTTGAATCGGTTGCTATTTGGCAGGCGAAGGTAAGGTTCACACCTACATTGGTTTTGCATATTAGTTTGGTTTCGGTTTGACCGGCAATTGGAGTGACACTCTTTTATGCATGTAAGAATGTTTCCAAATATGGCATATTCATTGCTAACTAAAAGAGGCTGTTACCAATTATGAAAAGAGTGTAACCCGAATAGACTGAATTCCGGGGACACGATCCTTATATCAAAAAATAAGGTCATGTCCCCGGAATTCAGTCTATTTGAGTTACACTCTTATGAAAACAGGAAAACAGAGCCAATCATGCAATACCAAATTTTATTGATTAAACCCTTTGTTCCTATACCAAATCAGTCCATTGATGTACCATTGGGCATATTGAGCTTATCGGCTTATGTAAAAAAAGAATTCGGTAGTCAGGTAAGTGTTTCCTGTATTGATCTGAGAGTATACCCATCACCCTTAAAAATATTACAAACTGTCCTGTGCCAACGTCAATTTCATTTAGTGGGTATCAGTATGCTGTCCTTTGAGCAGGTCTTTTTATACGATGCTTTACCTGTCATACATAACTATGCACCCAACGCCCAGATTGTGATTGGTGGCCCTTTTGCAACTTCACAGTATTCCGAGGCATTGCGCTATCCTGGTATCAACTGTGTGGTAATGGGTGAGGGGGAACAAATTCTGTGTGAACTGGTTGACCGGTTTATGAATAATCAATCCATAGACAATGTTGCCGGTATTGCATTTCAAAAAAACGATACAATTATTTGTAATTCCAGACAATCCTATATTCAAGACCTCGACCGATTACCATTACTCAATTATAACCATCTGTACCTCAAACCCTATTGGCGGAATCATCACCAAATGAATGTTATTCTTGCAAAATCTCGGTATATGCCAGTGATGAGCAGTCGGGCCTGTCCTTTTAACTGCATTTATTGCCATAGTCTGTTTGGCAAGAAAGTGCGACAAAAAAGCCCACACCGATTTGTCAATGAACTTAAAGTATTATATTATCAATACAGGGTGCGTGAGTTCCATATCATTGATGATGCTTTTAATATTGACCGACATCGCCTGCATGAAATTTTGGAGCGTATAATCAACAGTGGTATGAATATTCGCCTGGCTTTTCCCAATGCCCTTCGCGGAGATTTATTGGAAAAAACCGATATTGACTTACTCAAAGCTGCTGGTGCCTATATGCTGACACTTGCAATAGAGTCTGCATCGGATCGCATTCAACGACTCATGCGAAAAAATCTAAATATTGAAAAAGTAATGGACAATATTGCATACGCATCATCCATCGGCTTGATTACCAATGGATATTTTATGCTGGGATTTCCAACTGAATCCCAAGAGGAACTGAATCAATCAATTGATCTGGCAATTCATTCCTCACTGGATATGGTATCATTTCATATTGTTGTGCCTTTTCCTGGAACAAAACTGTATCAATTATGCAAAAAAATTTACCCCGCCCCCTTATTGTCGAATTCAGGTCGATACCAAGGGAACAGTTCGTATTATGAATCAATCACAGGAATCAATGTCCTTAAATATCAACAGCAGGCCTATGTAAGGTTTTATACTCCTTCACGTTTATTGCGCCTGTTTTCAAAAGTGCCTCGCAAAGCCTATTTTTTAGAAAGATTTTTTTGGGCTGGTCTTGGCGTAGTTACTGCTGGATTTAGGCCATGAAACCAAAACGACTATTTCTTGTAAACCTGGGACAACGACGTCCACTTCATCCATTGGTCACCCCGCCTCTTGGGATCATGTATCTTGCGGCGTATATTCGTCAAAGACATCCGGTTGTCATAGAATTGTGCAATCAAAAACTAAGCCGCTTATCTGATAAGGGGCTTGTGCGAAAAATTATCAACTTTAATCCGCACATTGTGGGGATTAGTGCCATGACCCATACTGGGAAGAATCTGGGGTGGATTATCAATCAGTTACACGACGCTTTACCATTGACCTGGATTATCATTGGCGGTCCTCATGCAACAGCAATGGGTGAACAGTTGATTGATCAAACCCGGGCACATGCAGTTGTTGTGGGCGAAGGTGAGGTGCCCTTTTCTGAAGTAGTCAAGGCCTATCCAGATTTGAAAACGCTAGAATCAGTTCATGGAATCATCACCAGGCATTGTTGTCAAATACATTCTCTGATACATAAAATAAAAGATCTGGATACGTTGCCATTGCCAGCCTATGATCTTATTGATATTCGCAAGTACTGGAAAGAGCAATCCATGCCCCCCATACCGCGACGAAAATATATTACATTGCTTAGCAGTCGGGGATGTCCCTATCAATGCAGCTATTGTCATCATATCTTTGGAAAGACGTTTCGTCAGCATTCACCTGAACGTCTGGTGGATGAAATATCTTATTATCAAAAAAAATATCACATTGATGATTTTGAGTTTGTGGATGATATTTTCAATCTTGATCCATCCTTTGTTATCAATTTTTGTCAGCAATTGCTAAGTCGCAATATTCATATTAAGTTTGCCTTTCCAAATGGTGTTCGTGGGGACATTCTGACCCAGGAAACAATTGAGGCCTTGACCGATGCTGGAATGTATTTTTGTGCCTTTGCCATTGAATCTGGATCACAGCGCATTCAAAAACAAATACGTAAAAATCTGAATATTGAAAAATGTTTGCAAAACATCTGCATGACTCAAAAACGCGGTGTTTATTGTCATGGCTTTGCCATGTTGGGATTCCCCGGGGAAATTGCCCAGGAAATGCAGATGACCATTGATGTTGTTGCAAAATCATGTTTGCACACTGCCTCATTTTTTACTGTCACGCCATTGCCTGGATCTGAAATGTTTGCTCAGATCACCCGACAACAGTCGTATTCCCTTAATAATATTGACTATAAGGAATTCTCTGATGTTACAATGAATCTGTCCCATGTGGATAATAAGCAATTTTTAAAGCTGAAACGTTCTGCTTTGCAGCAGGTGATGTTATATCCAGGACGCATCACAAGGGTTTTGCGTGATTTTCCACAGCCTGTTTTATTGCCAATATATTTGCCAGAATTTATTCGACGAGTCACTCAGGGAGTGTTATATCCCTCCCAATCAATATCAAATCGCTTATGAAACACATTTATACCATCGTTAATACAGGCACAATGATAGCCTACAGCCTTCTATTTCTATCATACACTTTCTACAGATCACTCACAATCCCAGGCATTATTGATAGGATATACATCGCAACATTTCTCATCTTATGCTGGAAAACAGCCTTGAAATGTATAGCACGAAAACGAAATATCACCCAAATAATCGGTATTTCGATCAGTATGCTGCCACTCTTTCTGGTGATGTATCTATGGGCTCTGCTGATACATGGCCCTACATATAAGCTCAATGGCCTGATTTCTTGCATAACATTTGCATACCAATACACCGGTTCAACCATTGATTGGGCAATACCTGTTGCCAGTATTTTGGCCATCGTGATTATAATATTGTTAAAATTTTTATTAAAACAGGGCTGGCTGTTATCACTCTTTTGTTCTTTAACAGTGATTTATGGTGTTGGGTTGTATCTCATTATGGTTGCATATTATCACCTGCCTTTGGATCATACAATTGTGGATGTTAAAAAACAAAAACAGGTAACACACTATCAATTCAATCGTTTGTTGCAAACCAGCAGAAAACTTTTGATTGATTCCAATGAAACACAATTATGCGCAGGGTTTGTTTCAACAAGTCCATATCTTTCAAATGCGGAAAAGTCTGGAATACTTGTATTTGATTTAGTCAATATGAATGAAAAGCGCTTTTTTAATATACGCATTACAGAATCCTTTGTGTTTGGTGAAAAATCACCTTATATGTATGTTGCCATTGATGAAGGCCATATTGTCATGGAAATAAAAAAGCATACACAGCAGATAACCCGGTATTGGCCCATTCATTCTGCTGATGGATTAGCATTATTGGACAATCAGCATTTATTGGTAAGATTGGAATCTCCTTTGCAACAGGAACCGGATTTTATTATTATTAATATTCACTATTTGGCAAAAAAACATATTTTTCAAACAATTACCTGTAACAGCAATATCATTGCACGATTAAACACCAGAAGTATTATCGTTCATGAGCACAAAAGAATTGCACTACTAACCATTGGTAACGATATTACAGAATTTCATCTGTTTAATTACCAGGGCAATCTGATTAAAATGCTGACCTTACCTGATTTTTGCTGGGAAATTTATTATAGCAAAAGATATCAGTTGTTTATTGTTCCATCGGTTACCTCAAACAACTTATATTTAATTGATGCCAAAGAATTGAATATACAACATTTTCCAATCCCCAATGGTGTCAGAGAAGTTGCAGAAACACGGGATGGATTGATTGTTTTATCGGACAATTTGCGAGGAAAAATTTATATTTATAATATGAAAGCCAAAGCAATTGTCCATACATTTTTGGTTGGTCGTAAGCCTGAAGGTATAGCCATTGGTCCAAAAACTGGAAAACTATATGTTATTTCCGATTTTGGCCTTTCAATTTTTGATATGTCGTTTTTATCCAGGAAATCAGGAAGGAAATAAAATTGAAAACTTCCCTCAACAAGGTCCTATTTTTATTGCCTGGTCCATATATATATGAAGATCGATGTCAGACATATGTCAGACGATCTTCACTGTTTTCATATCGAGAACCCATTGAAGAAATGTTTTCTGCTGCAATTCTCGAAAACCAGGGGATTTGTTGTAAGATTATTCATGCCGCACCTGAAAGAAAATGCCAATGTCATGTATTAAATGAAATCAAACAATTCTTACCTGATGCTGTGGTTATCAGCACAACATATGCGAGCTGTCATGATGATTTGTCCTATGCATCAAAAATAAAACAAATATCCAGAAAGATTACCACCATTGCTCGTGGCGGCCAGATGGCTTTTATTCATATGCCAACAATTATGAATTGCTTTGAAGCCTTAGATGCCATTATCGTTGGAGAGATGGAAACAGTATTCAGTCGAATCTGTGAAACAGGTAATTTATTTGAAACACCGGGCGTCATATTTCGTTGGCAAAAAAACATCAATAAGACAATTCATCCAACAGAAAAACAAAATATCAAAAAACTTCCCTTACCTGCACGACATTTGTTGCAATCCAAAGCTTATCAATGCCCGGGGATTGGTACACCAATGGCAACAATTGTTGCCAGCCGGGGGTGTCCCAATAAATGTACTTTTTGCATGGCCCCATCAGTTATGGGAAATCAAATTCGTTTCAGACCTATTGAACATATTATTGATGAAATCCAGATGTGTAAAAAAAAATTTCATATAGCAGATTTTCTGATGTATGGGGATACCTTTACTGTGTCCAGGGAATGGCTGATTGATCTATGTGGGCAGATCATTGAAACAACGCCTGGTATCCGATGGGTATGCAATGCGCGTGCAGATACATTGGATCCTCAGGTTCTTAGCGCAATGAAAGGGGCGGGTTGTTGGGGGATTAGTATTGGCGCTGAAAGTGCCAGCAAAAAAAGCCTGGACAGAATCAAAAAAAATCACTCAATTGATGACATTAATAATGCTGTCAATCTTTGTAATGAAAATGATATCATCAGTCTGGTCTATTTTTTAATTGGTTTTCCCTGGGAAACCAAAAAGGATATCTTAGAAACCCTAAATTTTGCGAAAGGCTTGAATTGTTTGATAGAAATTTTTTTTCCCTATCCATATCCTGGAACAGCCTTACACGCTGAAGCCATTGGGAAAGGATTAATCAGTGATGTTTCTCCGCCAAAATATCCACAACAAACACCTGTTTTTATTCCCCATGGAATGACCGGGCAAGAACTGATAAACTATCGCAATAGGGCCAGAATGAGCAATATTTTTAATAAAAAGGCTGCCTGTTTACTGATAAAGCAATCAAAAACGATGCATTTACTCTATAGAATAGTGGGAAGTGCTATTTCTACTATTTATCGGGCTTATAAGTAAGGGACGTATGTACAAGTTAGGGGAAAATGTTGCCTCGACAAAAACTTTAAACCCAAGCAATGTCCGAAACCAATGTAGGGGCGAACCTTGTGTTCGCCCTCTAACAGAAACCGAAAATAAACCTATGTCCCATTGCAATGGTAAACCATGAACCCATATACATTGTTTTTTGGATATAGGTTCGTTTTTGGTTTTATTTCAGAGGGCGAACACAAGGTTCGCCCCTACATTGGTTTCGGACATTGTTTGGATTTCGGAATTTTTTCGAGGCAACATTTTCAACTAACTTGTACATACGCCCATAAGTAAGTAAGGAATAATTTAACAATTACTGATAATGATTGCATTACTTGTTTTTCATTCTTAAATGATTGTCAATTGTTTCGGTCAATAAATGGGATGGGCCAAAAATAGATCTTGACTGGTCAAGTGCCCTTTCAAGACATTCCTTTGCTTGTTGAGCACGTCCCATTTTTTCATGCTGAATACCAATATAAAACAACAGCATAATGGTATTGGCGTCAGTCTGACCATATAAATCAACACTCTTCTCATAGGCTTTTTGAATGAGTTTTTCAGCAGCTGCCCCTTTATTCAGACGAATGTATAGAATGGCCCGGTTCTTTTGAAATAAAAAATATATTGGATCAGTATCTTGTCGATTTGCTTTACAAATTTCGTATCCCTTTTCGAACAAATCCAGGGCTTTTGGGTCGTTTTTATTCAAGCTATAATGTTGTGCAAGATCTTGAAGACTTCTCAAAGTGGCATCGTGTTGCTCACCTTTTGTCTGGCTATAATACTGATATAAATACTGATACTGTTTTTCCGCCAGTTCTGGTTGGTCTATGGACTCATACATTCGGGCAAGATCAGCACGGGCATTAAGGCGGGCTTTGATGATTTCTGGATGATTCTTTTGTGTTGAAGGCTTGAAATTGATAATTCTCAGATAAAATGACTCTGCATGATCCATATGTTTTAAGCCGGAATGGAGTGCCGCAAGATTGATTAAGATTTTTAATATGTGTGGATGGTCTTTGCCAAGGGCATTGGTTTTGGTTTCCAACAGTTCTTCATATCGTTGAGCGGCTTCATTAAGATTTCCTAGTGAAAGGTATAAATTTGCCAGACGTTCTATGGATGTCAGTGTAAATGGATGATTATCACCAAATGTAACTTTTGCACCAGTAATTAATTTCTTGTATAATGGGACAATATCAGTCTTTCGTCCTTGTTTTACATAAAATAATATCAGATTGTTAATGGATGTCAATGTGTCTGGATGATTCTCGCCAAAGTTCTGAGTGGCATATTCACAGGATTCTTCCATCCATTCAACACCCTGATACAACTTACCAGACTTTAAGCAGGCATAGGCTTTCTGATTTAAAACTTTCCATTGTTGTTGCTCTGCTGATTCATGTGCCATGCATGCAGAAAAAAACAACAAAAAGACTATCACTTTTGAAACATATTTCATTATTGCTTTACACAGTCATTTTCAATACATTGATTTTCTTTGATAATCATTGGCTGGTCAGTTGTATTTTCAATGACAACCTCACCCTTTAAAACCACATTTGCCTCAAATCGAACATCACCAATAACACGCAATTTATTACAATGCACAAGAGAGGGTGCGCCATTGGGAAATCGACTGGCAAATTGGTCAAAATGGGCAAAATATTTGGGATCTAGATGAATATTAATGGGTTCCAATTGTCGTTTAGGGTTGGGGTGAAGGCTTTTTTTCGGGTCATACAAGTAACAATCAGACCAGACAGCCAGTAATTGCGCATTTCTTTTGATTGGAATATATCGGTCATGATCGACAATTACTGCTTGTGAGTTTTCAAATACTGAAATGGCATTTCCCATAGCTGTTTCCAATTGATAAACATCCGGGCTTGTGGGATCTGTTGGATCAACATGTTTGGGATTGCATATCATGGGCAGACGAACAAAACTGTGCATATTTAAATAATCTGCCAACACTTTCAGGTTAATCCAAAGGTTATTGGTATTAAAAAACTGATAATGATAAATATCTTGAAATAAATGTAATTCTTCTTCCGGACATTGTGTCATTTCTCGTAAAATGAGTTGTCCATTTTGCCTGTATTGGGCAAGATGCCCCCCTTTGGTATCTGAAAGTCCCCTTCGGACAACTTCCATGATAAATGGCAATTGTTTTTGGGCAAAATATCCCAATATGGACAGATTTAATTGAGCGCCCAGGTTATCAGAATTGGAAATAAAGGCATATTCAATTCCCATGTTCAAACACTTTTCAAGCATACCCGAGCTTTTAAAGGCTGTGTATATTTCTCCATGACCGGGCGGATTCCATTCTAATTGTGGATTTTGTGGCCAATGGGCAGGTTTATATGTTTGTTGATCCACTTTGGGAAACATGTTTTGAAGAAAAAATTCAACATCGTTTTCAGCACGCATTTGTTTCAAGGCAGCCATTGTTTTTTTGTGAGTATTGAAACTGTTCATTAGAATCAGTGGGATCGGCATGGATGTTTTCAATTTTTGAATCTGATGAAAATATATTTCTAAAAATGAATATCCATGCTTAATGGGCAATAATGATTTTGCCATATTCAGCCCCAGTCCCATGGTTGTCCCCAGACCACCATTCAGTTTGATAATAACTGTTTTATTAAGAACTTCAAGGCCTTGAGATTCATAATCCATTGTGTTTAAGTCCAATAAATCCCCTGGCAAAATGTTTGTAATCTCAGATTCATAAATTTTACCTTTTTCACCAGATAACAAAAGATTGTAATAATATTCAAATGCTTCAGTGACTGATGATTTCAAGCCCTGAGCAGCCATTTTTTGATAAAATAATGGATAATGATTGTTTTGATTCATAAAAATTGCAACATTTCCTGGATAAGTCTGATTATCCAAATTGTAAAGCATTCAGGACATACATGTGCCTGCAAACTTAGATTATTCAAAAATACTCACATCACCGGCGCCCCGACGAATAATTTCAGGTTCATCATCAATTAATGAAATCACACTGGACGGCTGGTCTGGCACAACGCCACCATCAATAACAGCATCCAGTTGATTCTTGAAATGATCATGAATCAGTGATGGGTCTGAGAAAATGGTCTCCTGGGGTCCGGTTGCACTGGTATTGAGAATAGGATTACCCAACATTTCCACCAGGGCAATGCAGATAGAATGATTGGGGACACGAATTCCCGCAGTTTTTCTTCGGGTTAACATAATTTTTGGAACCATCCGAGAACCAGTTAGAATAAATGTATAGGGTCCGGGTAAAAGACGTTTCATGGTTTTATAAGCATAATTGGATACCTTGGCATAATCACTGATATTTTTTAAGCTTGAGCAAATAAAACTAAAGGGTTTTTGTTCGGATCTTTGCTTGAGTCGATAAATTTTTTGAATGGCTTTCTTATTCATAATATCACAACCAATGCCATAGTAAGTATCTGTGGGATATGCGATAATTCCCCCTCGCTTCAATAATTTAATGACAATATCTAATTGTCGATACTGTGGTGTTTCTGCGTTAATATTTATTATCATGGTTTGCTATCGTTTTGTTGATCATTAAAAAATTGAAAAATTTAACCGATTTTAAATCTTTTGTCAATAGATTGATATAAAAACAGATTGCTTGTTTTGTTAATGGGTTGGACTAAAATATTTATTCAACTCATTGATTTAAAATCAAAATTTTTTATGGGTGTTGACATACCAGTCCATCTGTCTGCAAATGCCTAAAATAACACGAATGTCACGAGATCGAAGTTGTAATCGTGCAAAAAATCGTCGAATATTGTTCATCCAATGGTCTGGGTTTTCATGATTAATAAAATCAATACGTGTCAGTACGTCTTGAAGACGATTGTACATCCTTTCCATTTCATGGTGTGATGCCAGTTTGGGAATCAAAGATTCAGAGGATTCCTTTTGAGCAATAAAAAATTCATAACAAAGGACCATCACAGCTTGTGATAAGTTGAGTGATGAAAATGCTGCTGTGGGAATATTGACCAGGGCGTGGCAAAGTTTAACCTCGTTATTGGTAAGCCCACGATCTTCAGGGCCAAAGACAATTGCAATATCATTGTGATGAGATAAGGCAATGAGATTATTTGCGCAAACGCGGGGTGATTGAATATCAAATCGATAACCACCGAGTCGGGCTGTTGTGCCAACGACATAATTAAATGATGCCAGCGCTGTTTCCAGGTCTGAAAATTCAATCATATTTTCAATAATGTCGTAAGCTGCGTGGGTGGCCAGTTTCATAACTTTGGATAGATCACAGTTTTGTGGTGATACAATAATCAAGCGGTGGATCCCCATATTGCGCATGGCTCTGGCGGTAGAGCCGATATTTTCTGGAAATCTGGGGCTGTTTAGAACAATTGCAATATTGTTTCGGTTAATTTTTTGGAGTGAGGGCCTGGTCATAGTTTTTTTTGGTCATAGTGTTTTTTATTGGGGATATTACTTTTCAATTGTCTGATCAGTCAGTCAGACCCGTCTGACTGACCATTCAGGCTATACAGACAAGATCTCAAAGGTATTAAAAAAATAATTTATCTCAAAATCAGCTGTTTCCGGTGCATCAGAGCCATGGACCACATTTTTTTCAATATCAGTGGCAAAGTCTCTCCGGATAGTACCCTCAGCAGCTTCTTCAAAATTTGTTGCTCCCATCAAGGTTCTATTCTTGGCAATAACGTCTTCACCTTCAAGAACCATCACGACAATGGGCCCTGAAGTCATAAAAGACACCAGACTGCTAAAAAAAGGCCGCTCCTTGTGTACAGCATAAAAACCTTCTGCCTGTGATCGGGTTAAGTGAACCATTTTCATGGCAGCAATTCGAATTTTATTGGATTCAAAACGTTTTATGACCTCTCCAATCACCCCCCGACTCACACCATCGGGTTTGATAATAGACAATGTTCGTTCCATTGTTCCTTTCTCCATTAAATACAAAAAGCCCTATGAGTTCATTCTATTATCATAGGGCTTTTCAATAGTTTATGAATTAATTATTTGTTGGCTTTTAAGGCTTCATTTTCTTTTTCTAGTTCTTCCAGCTTTTGCTTAAGGCTTTCAGAGTCATCGCCTTCACCAGCATCGAATCCTTCCTGTCGCCAGGTATCTTTCAATTCGTCAAGGCCAAGATATAAAGCCAGGCATCCACCCAATAAGAGACCAACAGGAATGGTCCCTGCCAGTAACTGCAAAAATGGTTTCCACCAAATTGCCAAACCAATTAATCCTAACAAAGCTGCGATTGCGCCACCAATTAAGGTTTTCATAAAAAAACGTCCTCCTTTTATCAATTAAAAACTAAAAAAATTGTCAGCGTCATATTCATAAATGGAATTTTAAAAAAACTTGAATATATTGCTGAAAAAATTTTGTGAATACGAAATATTAACCGACCACAATCGGTTAATTATTAATCATCAATTAAATATTCACGACTCAATAACATAGCATTTTAGTTAAAGCAAGTCCAAAATCAATAAAGACTTAAAAAATGCATGATTGTTGTAATATATGACTAAGACATTAATATTTCTCATGATTTTCTAAAGCCGAATATCTAGTCTGCCAGGGGGGCGTATGTACAAGTTAGGGGAAAATGTTGCCTCGAAAAAATACCGAATCCCCTAACTTTTACATACGCCCAATTGGTAATTGACAAATTTATCAAATGAGGATATTAATTTTTACAAATGCCCAACCAAATTAATAGGAGGTACACAATGAAATCATCGAAATCATCGCGCTTTGCACGACTAAGAGCAGCGGTTGCACGTATTTTCCAGACAGCCTGTTATTTATGCTTTTTGCCTGGCTATATTGGTTTTGTAGCCAATAAAGCACTTCAAATCTTTTTTTCAGGTATTCGTGTCAGTCCTGAGCAAACTCAGCACCTTAAATCACTTCAAGAAAAAGGACATATTGTCTATACAACCAAATACAAAAGCAAATTCGACTTTTTATTCTATCACAGTCGTTATCAAAAGGAGGGCCTCCCTTTTCCGGAAATCGCTTTGGATTACAAACTAATTATGTGGCAACCCATATCTCGAGTTTTAAAGGCAATGATGTCTTGGCTTTACACAGTTTTTCAACGATGGCATCGTCCAAATCCCTTTCATACTCATTATATTCGTGATGAAATTAAACAGGGGCGATGTTGTTTTTTATCTTTATTGGAGCCCAGGGGGATTTATCGACGATTTGTCCAGGAAAAAGTCGATCCTGTGCAGTATCTCATTGAAATTCAACAATCTATGGACCGACCGATATATCTGGTACCCCAATGGATTTTGTTCAGTCGAAAAGCCCATAAATCTCAGCGGAGCTTTTTTGAAATGCTATTTGGCACTGAAGAAAACCCTGGAAATCTTCGACGCATGTTTATGCTGCTAAAACGTCCTGAAAATGTATTTGTAGAAAGCTCAGAACCATTTAATCTGTTACGCTTTATTCGGGAACCGGAAAACCACAATCGAAGTGTGGAACACCTGTCGTACCTTGTGCGCCAGGAAATGATCAACCGATTGAATCGACATCGTCAAAGCATTGTGGGCCCGACCCTTAAAACCAATGAAGAACTTAAAGAAAGTATTTTGCGGAATGCTGAGTTTCAGGATTTTCTTGAAGACTATGCGACCCAGCGTAAAATGCCCATTCAGGCAATTTATCGCAAAGCAGATAATTATTTGACAGAAATTGCAGCAAAGTACAGCAATAATATGATTCAGGTATTTTCCTGGGCTGTGGGATGGATTGCAAATAACATGTTTGAAGGCTTTGAGTATAATCAAGAAATGATTCCCACCCTTAAGCAAGCCGCGCAAAAAGGACCATTAATTCTTGCACCATGTCACAAAAGTCATATAGACTATTTAATATTATCCTATGTTATGTATCACAACAATATGCCCTGCCCACTGATTGCTGCAGGCAAAAATCTATCCTTCTGGCCATTAGGCCCCATTTTTCGAGGTGGCGGTGCATTTTTTCTGAGGCGATCATTTCGGGGGGCCATGTTATATTCAAAAGTGTTTGCTGCTTATGTCAATACAGTTTTAAAGGAAGGCTTTAATATTGAATTCTTTATTGAAGGCGGTCGCAGTCGGACCGGTAAACTGAATCTTGCCAAGCTAGGGTTGCTATCTATTATTTTAGATGCTTACAAGAATGGCATGTGTCCTGATCTTATGTTTGTGCCTATTTTTATTGGATATGACAAAGTTATTGAAGAAAAAGCGTATATTAGTGAACTGGAAGGCCATCAAAAAGAACCCGAAAGCTTGATTCAGGTGATCAAGGCCAGAAAGTTTTTATCCCGACGATTTGGCCGGATTTATGTTCAATTTAACGAGCCCATCTCACTAAAAGAGATATTGAAAAATTTTGATACACCCATCCAGAATATGTCATCCAATGAATATCAGGTGTTGTGTCGAAATATCGGCCATCGATTAATCAATTCTATTAATGAAGTGACTGTTGTGACCCCTTATGCCCTGGTCGCATCGGCTTTGCTCAATTGTCCGCTTCAGGGGTTTACCAAAAGTGAGTTTGCCAATCGCGTTGAAACCTATCTCAATTATCTTGTATCCATAAACGTAAAACTATCTGAAACATTAATCAATTATGTTCAGATAGTTGAAACTGTTTTGGAAACATATGTCAATCGAAAAATAATTGAAAAGCTGGAAGTGAGCAATGTTCGTGAAGCATTGGGTGATTCTCGCATTCGTGTGAATCAATCCAAACGACATCAATTAGACTATTACAAAAATATTTGCATATGCTTTTTTATTCCAGCCGCGTATACATCGCTGGCAATACTGGCACGAGATGCTTTTCAGTTTGCTGAAGATGATCTTTATGGAACCTATGATTTTTTGAAAGAGTTTTTCAAAAACGATTTTGCCTATGATGCAGACAAAACCAATCAGGATTACATTCAAACCTGTATCAAAGCATTTATTGATGATGCCATTGTGATGCCCCATTCTGAGCTTCCAGATGTCTATAATGTAACATCTGTGGGATACCGAAAGTTGGGATATTTTGCCCTGTTTTTAAAATCATACTTTCAGTCTTATCGCATTGCCCTAGATGTTTTTATGGAAAACCCCCAGGACAAACTGGATGAAAAAGAATGTATCAAAAAAATGTATGCCATGGGCAATAAACTTTATAAAAGATCAGAAATCGACCAGACCGAATCCATAACCAAAATTATTTTCAAAAACGCCATGAAATATTACAATTATCACGATATTAAAGGAAAAGAAAATGTGGATGAAATTCATTATTATGATGAAAAAATCCGGCATTTTCTGGCGGTATTATCAAAATGATGCAGGCAATGATACTCGCAGCAGGGCTGGGTACACGTTTGCTACCCTATACTCGGATATGCCCCAAGCCTCTGTTTTCAATAGATAGACAACCCATCCTTCACCGCACAATCATGAAATTGATTGGAGATGGTTTTTCTGACATTTTAGTCAATACGCATCATCTTGCATTGGATGTCCAAAATTTTATTCTCAGTCAGAACTATGCAGGTACAGTCCAGGTGTGCCATGAACCCAAAATTTTAGGAACCGGCGGCGGCATCAATAATATGTTGAAACAGGCTGCTTCTGTTCCAATACTGGTTGTAAACAGTGATATTGTCACTGATCTGAATTTTAAACATATTTATGACATTCACAACAGCCATGATGATCCAGTAACATTGATCCTGCATGACGAGCCGCAATACAATACTGTTCGCGTCCTTAACAACACAGTTGTTTCTTTTAAAACGAATGATACCAATGATACCCTTAAAGCGTTTACCGGAATTCATGTTATTGATGCCATTGTGGGAAACTATATTCCTGAAAATAAAAATTACAGTATTATTACAGCATACGAACAAATGATTCATGATGGACACCGGATTCACGCCCATATTGTAAGCAATCACTATTGGGCTGATATTGGAACCCCCCAGGGGTTTGCCAAAGCATCAGCCAGAATGATGTCACAAACAGCATTTCAAACAGTTGAAAAAAAATTTCATGCCCAGAAACTCAAAGGTGATGGATCAGATCGGTTTTGGTGGCGATATCAGAGTGATGAAGAATCTATGATTATGGTTGATCATGGGATCAGTCGCATTGCAGTTCCTGGCATAAACTTAAAAAATATAGATAAAACCCCTCAGTCATGTCTTGAAGTTGAATCATTTGTAAAAATTGGTAATCATTTGCATTCATGTGATGTGCCAGTTCCCAAGATTATTCATTACGACTTGTTTTCAGGCATTGTTTTTGTTGAAGATTTGGGTGATATTCACTTGCAGGATTATGTTTCTTTGATGGATGAGGCGCACATTAAGTTTGCTTATCAATCAGTGATTGATATTTTGATTCATATGTCAACACAAGCTGCTGTTGGGTTCAATAGTGACTGGACCTGCCAGACAGCCTGTTATGATGCTGCCATGATTCTTAAATATGAATGCCGATATTTTGCTGAGGCGTTTCTTAAGAATTATCTGGGAATCAATATCGCGTGGTCTGAGCTTGAAATGGAGTTCTCTGCCCTCACCAATGCAGCCATAACAAATACACAATGGGGATTTATGCATCGTGATTTTCAATCCAGAAATATTATGCGCACAAAGGATCAATTTTATGTCATTGATTTTCAAGGAGGCAGATGGGGCCCCATTCAATATGATCTGGCATCCTTACTAATTGATCCATATGTGGGGCTGTCTGAATATTTGCAGGATGAACTCCTGGCATATTGCCTGGATCAATACAGCCGGATAATTGATATTGACTCCCATTCATTTATTCAGACGTATCATTACTGCCGATTGTTTCGAAACTTTCAAATGCTGGGCGCTTTTGCGTTTTTATCCAAAACAAAGGGCAAAAAATCCTTTGAGCAGTATATTCCACCGGCTCTGGAACGACTGAGACAGGAAGTTGAGAATTGGTCATTTGTTGCATGTCCAACTATTATTGATTGCATTCTCGAAAAAGGGTTATAATTCTTTAATCTTGTTTTATCACGATCAATGTTTTCCATCAAAAAAAAGAATCAATTACCTGATAATTATCCATGACCCGCCTGGAAATGATGGAGTGAATTTTATCTGATAATTCCTCAACAGACAATTTTTCAACAGTCTCACAGGGGATTTCCGGAAGAATTTCCACAATAATTTGATTTTTGCCATGAAAATTCAGGCTGTGCTTGGGTAAAGCTTCTCTGGTTCCGGCTATGGCGATAGGTAAAATTGGTGCATGGTTATCTTTGGCCAAAACAAAGGCCCCGGGTTTAAATGATTTTAATTCTCGGGTTTTCGCGCGTGTCCCTTCTGGAAACATATAAATCGAATTTCCTTGTGAGATAGACCGGTTACAGTCATCAAACATTTTCTGAACACTTTCTTTGTCGCCGCGGACCAAAGGGATATACCCATTGAGCCCCATATTCCATCCTACAAATGGTATTTTAAATATTTCAACCTTTGATACCCATTTAAAATGAAAAAAGAGTCGAAAAGCAACCAGAATATCCAGCAATGATTGATGATTTGAAATGACAATATAGGTTTTATGCTTGTCGATATTTTCCTTGCCTTTAATTGTAACAGACCAGGCAGGCATTACCCATATATAGATGGATGCCCAAAAGCATGAAAACAAATGCAATATTTTCAAACGCCTGTCAAAAGCAACAGTGAATAGCCATATTAACAATGCAATACAAAAAAGGAATACACAAGAGACACAAATAAATGTTAAAAAAATAAATGAGATAATCCTGTTGATCATTGTTTCCCTCATATGCAAAAAAACACATAGTTAAAAGACAATATTTTCCAGCAAAATTAATATGATACTTTTCATTGATTGGATATTAAATGGCTACCTGATACCATTAATTGACAATACAATCAAGTTAAATCTTGGTCTTGACAAAAGGTGATATTTAATGATACATTTCAAAATAGACTGAATTCAGGGGACACGATTCTTATTCTTGACATAAAATCTTATAATATAACATTCTATATCAAAAAATAAGGTCATGTCCCCGGAATTCAGTCTATTTTGGTTACACTAAAAAAGATTAAATGTCAGAAGGAGGCAATAAATGGCTGTCAGCAAAGAATTGTTGGACATTCTGGTATGTCCCAAATGCAAAGGTGAGCTTCACTTGAATGACTCTCAAGATGCTCTAATTTGCAAGCATTGCAGGCTTGTATATGAAATTAAGGATGGTATACCAATTATGCTGATTGATGAAGCCAGGCCTTTATAGAACATGAGTATCCCCCAACTACCCAGGCCAGCATGCCTGCTTGTGGGCATGTTTATGAAAGATCAGACCCTTTTTCAACCTGTTATCAATTGCCTGACAACTGAGTTTGGTGCCATTGGATTGGTGAGCCGGTGGTTCAGCTTTAATTTTACATCCTATTATGAAAAAGAAATGGGGGGGCCCCTGTATCGTCGGATGATATCATTTTTACAACAAATTGATCCATCACAATTACCGGATATCAAGCACAGAACCAATGATATTGAAATGCAATTTGGCAATCAGGATAGGCGGCAGGTAAATATTGATCCTGGCTATCTAGTGCCAGAGCGTTTTGTTTTGGCAACTGGAAAAAACTATACCCATCGTATCTATTTAAACAATGGCATATATGCGGACTTAACCTTGATTTATCAAAAAGGACAATTTCAAACATTGCCCTGGACATATCCGGATTATGCTGCTGACAATGTAAAATCATTTTTAACCAATGTTCGTAAACATTATTTATCCATGAAAGAGAAAGACCATGTTTAACAGTATGACTGCCTTTTCTCGGGCGGAAAAAAATACCGATACAGTTCAGGTTATTGTTGAAATGCGAAGCTTGAACAGTAAAAATTTAGACTTAATCCTGCGGTTATCTTCACCCTATTATTCCTTAGAAGAAAAAATTAAAAAGACGATTAAAGCCCATTTAAATCGAGGGCGCATTGAAACCATGATAACCATTCAGGAGACCATTGAAGAAGAGAACCGGTTTGAAGCTGATTTAGACCGGGCCACTGAATACATTAGTGTTCTTGAACAGGTAATTGCACATTTTCAATTACAACATGCAGTGACCTTGCGGGATATCATGAAAGCCGGTGGTGTTATCAAACCCCTTGAAAAAGAAAATGACCTTGAAGCAGTTGAACCTGTGCTGATAGAATGTCTTGAAACAGCACTCAAGGATATTTGTGCCATGCGTGCCACTGAAGGTGAGGCCCTTGCCAGAGATATTGACAATCGTTTGAATGATATTTCACAATCAATGCAAACTATTTCTACCCTTGCCCATGAACAGGTTGATTATTATTGTCAAAAGTTAAAAGATCGAATAGCCAGTTTAACCCATAATATAATTGAAATTGATCCTGTTCGCATTGCGCAAGAGGCAGCTATACTTGCTGATCGCAGTGATATATCCGAAGAAATCACGCGTCTTGATAGTCACATTGAGCAATTCAGAACACTCATGAATGAGAACCAGCCGGTAGGCAGAAAACTCAATTTTTTACTTCAGGAAATCGGTCGAGAATTGAATACCATTGGCTCTAAATCGGGAAGTGCAGAGATTTCTAAAATTATCGTAAATTTAAAATCAGAACATGAAAAAATTAGAGAGCAAATTCAGAATATCGAATAACCTATGTTTGACACAAGGAATGAATATGGAGCAAAATCTTATAAATATTGGCTTTAACAATACAATTGTTTGTGATCGTGTGGTGAGTATTCTGTCTCCTAATACTGCGCCGATGAAACGACTGAAAGATGAGGCACGTGAAGATCGACGTCTCATTGATGCCACTCATGGACGAAAAACACGATCAATGATTATCACAGATAGTAATCATTTGATACTGTCAGCCATTCAGCCGGAAACCATTTCTCAACGATATGAATTATGTCGAGGGAATGAAAAAACAATAAAATTTTCTGATAAAGGTATTGAATGAAAGGAAGATTATTTATTATATCTGCACCTTCAGGTGCAGGCAAATCAACCTTATGCAACAAACTTAGAGCGCACTATCCAGACATTCAGTATTCTATATCCTATACCACAAGACCCCCCAGAAATAATGAGTGCAATGGGGTTGATTATAATTTTATTTCTTGTGATGATTTCAAGAAAGGTATTCAAGATAATCAGTGGGCTGAATGGGCCTGTGTCCATGATAATTATTATGGGACATCTCGGGAATTGATTGAATCTTATCTTGACACAGGAAAAGATGTTTTGCTTGAAATTGATGTTCAGGGAATGCAGCAAATTGTTGATAAATTTCCAGATGCCATTACCATATTTATTAAACCACCATCTCTTGAAGTCTTGAAAAGTCGGCTGGAACGTCGCGGTACTGACGCCCCAGACGTTATTGAAAAACGATTGCTCAATGCCACAAAAGAATTATCCTATGACCATTTATATCAACATCATATTGTTAATGATAATCTGAAAACAGCGGCACAGCAACTGATTTCACTTTTTTCATGAATCGTCTTGCCCCAAATGTGTGCAACGTCTGCCCGAGGAAATGCAGGAAAAACACGCAAGAACAAAAAGGTTTTTGCGGCATTCATTCGGGAATTGTGCTTTCAAAATCCCTGGTACATCATGGAGAAGAGCCAGTTTTTTCTAAGGATACAGGTGTGGGGAATTTTTTTTTCACTGCCTGCAATTTATCCTGTGTGTATTGCCAGAATTATCAAATCAGTCAATTGCGCAAGGGAGAGTATATTAGCGAGTCAAAGTTTATCGAATTAATGTTTAAGTTTCAGGATAAAAATTGTGCATTCATTGGCCTTGTATCCCCCAGTCATCAGTCGCCTTGGATTCGCAGGGCTGTTGAAAAAGCAAAGCAGTCAGGCTTAAAAGTCCCTTTTATTTACAACAGCGCTGCTTATGATGATCTTGAGCATCTCAAAATGTGGGAGGGGCTCATTGATGTCTATCTTCCGGATATTCGATATTCAAACAATGCTATTGCCAGCCGATATTCTTCTGCAATAAACTATGTCGATATTTCAAGAGATGCTGTCGCTGAAATGTACCGGCAGGTGGGAAATCCACAATTTGATACCACAGAAGAACATATTATTTCAGGCTTATGGGTCCGCCATCTGGTTTTACCCAACGCTTTGGCAGGCTCATGGGAAACCTTATGCTTTTTGGCACTGGAATTATCAACTAACATTGGCCTTTCTCTGATGTCGCAATACAATCCACTGTATCGGGCCAGGGAATTTGAAGAACTTTCGCGGTGTATTACACAACAGGAATATGATGCAGTAGTCAGCATGTCGGAATCATTGGGGTTTAGAAGGGTTTTTCGCCAGGATCTGAAAACTTCGCCCCATTATTATGTTCCGGACTTTGATCGGGCGGATCCATTTGATTGATCGCAATTTTTCATAATCAGCCCGCACCATTCATCTTGAGTTTTTTGTCCCACCTTTTCAAGTTCACTAAAGCAGTCAAGAACTGCTTCTTCTTGGGTTAAATAAAAACCACTTAAGATCAACACGCCAGTTTTTTTTAGATTTTTTTTCAGTGCGTTTCGCACAGGTTTAAGCTCCTGGAGCATCATATTGCTAATGACAATATCAAACGAAGAATCCACGCATTCTGGAGAACCGCAAATTGAAAGAACCTGGCCTGTCATATGATTTAATTGAAAATTATTTTGTGCATCAAAAACAGAGGGAAAATCAATATCCATGCCCACCAGGCGCTTTAGTCCCAAAAACTGTGATGCGATCAAAAGGATACCTGAACCAGTGCCAACATCCAAAATGGAATTGAGGGGGGCTTGTGCATTCTCAATGTGAGTGGATAGTAGTTTGAGGGCTAGAATTGTTGATGGATGTGAGCCTGAGCCAAAACCATTGCCTGGATTGATCAGTAAATGATGTTGAAAAACTGAATCTTTAGGAATTTCCCAGGGGGGACAGACAATCAGTTCATTATTTATGGGAATGGGATGAAAATGTTTTTGCCACTCTAACAGCCAATCTTTGCATTGATGAATTTTACAATGAATCAAACGCAATTTTTCAGGGGAAAGCATGTACTTGTGTTGGAAAAATGTAAAAATATCTTGCATTTGAATGGACATATTTGTAAAGTAGACAGCCAAAGTAATACGTGATGCTGTTTCAAAAAGATGTTCAATGCCGGTTGCTCCCTGTTCAAAGCAATGAACAATAAAGATCTCTTCCCATTCTGGAGTGACCTGAACAGTCATTTTTTGATAGTTTTTTTCGGACATTTTTTGTACCCAAAAGGATCCATACAGTATCTTTCTAATTAACGCAACGATTTCTTTTTAACAGCCGGGGAGTTGGGGGCAGACCAATTTCCCACAGCAAAAGGAAAATAAATGATTGAGTATCATCCAATCAAACGACCGACAATTCTGGGTGCATTGAATGAACTAAAAATTGTGCTGGATATTGTCAAATCAGGTGCCATGCATTTTTTTATATCGCTGCCACCGGCCAGACCACCAAGAAAAATCATACTGCTGCCAGGTTTTGGTATGACAGATAATAGCTTGAAACTCTTGCAACACAGATTAAATCTATGCGGACATAAGGCAATGATGTGGGGAATTGGCCGAAATCATGGAAAGGTGACACCTCTTTTGAACGCTTTTGGAGAACGTCTGCGGAAAGTGTTTGAAATTGAAAAAGAACCCCTGGACTTAATTGGATGGAGTTTGGGCGGATATATTGCCAGAGAAGCGGCCCGAGACAATCCAGATGCTGTCAGGCAAGTGATTACACTTGCTGGTCCTGCCATAGGCGGCCCTAAATATACCCTTTGTGGCATATTTTACGAACAATCCGGTTGGGATCTGGATAAAATTGAGTCAACTGTTAAAAAAAGGTTTGATAATCCAATCATGGTTCCCATAGTTTCTATCTATACTCGGTGGGATGGTATTGTGTCCTGGGAATCGTGCTTTGATAAGTGGTCACCTGATGTGCGTCATATAGAAGTACATGCATCTCATATGGGAATGCCCTTTTCAATGGAAGTTTTATGGCGTATCATTGAAAACTTATGAAGGGAAGTTGGGGGCAGACTCTTCTAAAGCTCAACGTTGAATTGAGAAAGGTCGTATATGGGGGCCCCGGAATTCAGTCTATTTTGGTTACACTCTTAACTATTAAAGGAAGAATGGATAGAGTTTTAGAATCAATTCATTTGCGAAGATCTGTAGATGCAAAGTGCAATGTGTGAATGTGTGAATGTGTTTATCAATTAAAAGATAAGATAAATGTATACATGCTTGCAATAAATAGAATTTTTGATAAATTTAGATTGAAGGCAAAAATCGTTACTATAATTTAATTGGAGGAAAAATGAAATATTTCATTCAAAGTTTTATCGTTGTGTGTTTGAGTATAAATATTGCCCAGGCAGATAATATTTGTATTAACGATTTTAAAAACAATGGAAAAATTGAAATTGAAGAAATCATTTATTTAATGAAGGGTTTGACCGGTGATTATGAATTACCCGAAAACAAGGTTCATGGTCAGCTTGTGATTCCAGAGTCAGTTCAAATAGATAATATCAGGGTGTCCAATTTTTCAAGTTTTCAACCTGTGGATACTGATGGACATTTTAATGTCAGTCGGTCAAATATTCTGGCTGCTGTCAATAATGTAAATGGGAATCTGGTTTATCTATCATCACCATCATCGTCAGGTAATATTGTGTTGAATGCAAAAGAAACAGCCATTTCATTGATGGTTCAAATTCTGCCAATCACTTTCCCATACTATGATCGGAACTTAACAGCATTAAAAGAATTGATCTATGAAATTCCAGCAGTTGTTCAATTAAAAGAAAAAATTGAACAGGTTGTGGCAGACAGTGGCTATTTAAAGGTTTCAGACTTTTCAGCCAATTATGCGTCAGCAGGCCGTGCAGTTCATGATGCTTTCAATCTTTCATCGAGCGGTGCAACCAGAAGTATGAAAAGTTTTGTTGGGGGGATTAAGGTGACGCCCTCAACTGAATCTTATCTGGGAAATGGCAGATATCGTGTTCGTATGGATGTATACAGTCAGATGGGTTGGTATATGGCAGCCACAGAAGGTCAGAACAACACTGATGGTTCAGTTGAAATAATAGACAGTAACAAGGGGCAACTCATTGCACCAATGGACAGCACTCAATTTTTAGGCACGTTTACCACAATTTCAGGTGTCAAAAACTATTTTAGTGATTTATACAAAGTGTTATCTGGTGAAATTTCAATCCTGGACAGTATCTGGGATACCAAACATACTCGAATCACAATGGATATTCAGGCAGACCATCCCATTGTATTTACCCACAACAGTGACAGGATTATCATTGCCAATGCCATTTATCTGGTTACGCGTGGGTTGAAACTGGATACACAATTGATACTATCCGAATTTCTAACAGATGATCAGGTCTATTCAACCTTGATCAATTGTATTCAATCCAAAGACTGGGAAAGTTTACTGACATTCACAAAAAATAAAGTGGCATCATATATTGAAGCAACCATTACAGACAGTCTGTTGAAAAAAATATCAAACGAATTCATCAGCATACCATCACGTTCAGCAGGTGTGATTGACATATTGAGCAATCAATTGAGCAAACTGGTCAATACACAGCGAAACAATATGGTGTATAAACCTCAAATAGATCCCTGTACAGTTGAAATATTATCTCCTAATGACAGCCAGACCTATCAACCAGGACAGGATGTTACTATTCGCTGGTCAACATCAAAAATGCACCCGGCAGATAAGATGATAATTTCTATGAAACGATCATCAGTCAGTGATACCTTAACCGAACCAGATAATAAAAACTGGTATTGTTTTACATCCCATGGGGCATCTGCAAGCAATGATGGCACAGAAACGATCACTTTACCCAACAACCTGGTATCAGGCAATGACTGGCGTTTTTATGTGCGATATGATCAAAGCGACATTTGGGACGCATCAAACAGCAGACTCACTTATGAAGGCCATACAGGCGAAACATTTACCAATTCACTTGGAATGACGTTTGTTTACATTGAACCCGGCACATTTATGATGGGCAGCCCATCTGATGAGCCAGGTAGATGGGATAGAGAAACACAACACCAGGTTATGTTGACCAAAGGGTATTATTTGCAGACAACCGAGGTAACCCAGGGGCAATGGAAAGCAGTAATGGCAAATAACCCATCCTATCTTTCCAATTGTGGTGATGACTGTCCAGTTGAGCAAGTATCATGGGTTGATGCACAGGATTTTATCCAAAAATTGAATCAAAATTCAAGTGATGCCTATCGACTTCCCACTGAAGCAGAATGGGAGTATGCCGCGCGAGCAGGATCAACAACTGCCTTATATAGTGGCCCCATAGAAATATTAGGAGATAGAAATGCACCGGCATTAGATCCAATTGCATGGTATGGGGGTAACAGTTGTGTCAGCTATAGTGGCGGTTGGGATTGTTCTGGCTTGTCACAAACGCAATATAACTGTTCGCGTTGTGGAACACATCCTGTCGCACAAAAACAGGCCAATGCATGGGGACTATATGATATGAGTGGCAATGTTTGGGAATGGTGTGACGATTGGTATGGATCATATCCGACAAATTCAGTAACCGATCCGATGGGGCCATCATCAGGCTCGTACCGGGTGCTACGCGGCGGAAGCTGGAGAAACTACGCCCAGGACTGCCGGTCGGCTTATCGCGGCAGCAACAGCCCTGGCTACCGCGGCTGCGGCATCGGCCTGCGCCTTTCGAGGACGCTAAAACCCTGATTCACAATGCACCTCCTTGTATTTTTGTTGAAATTATTACAAATAATTGCATTTGGGGTGTCGGGACATCCCTGGACATCCCCTTTTTAGTTGAAAGATAACAGGTTTGTTTTTAGTGACCTTTGAACGTTTTTTGTCAGTATCATCAATGCAAAGAGTGCCATTTGTGATTCCATAACGCTGGATAAAAAGTGTGACCGCATAACCAAGCAGATATGACCAAGAAATTTTGGACAGGGTCAAAAAAAAGAAATCTCATCATCGTTATTCAAAAAAGAAAAAATATTATCCAGATGAATCGATTTCAAGTCATACCCAACTTGATTATCTGACAAATACTTATCCATGCAAACAATGCGGAGAACAGACGAGTGCATGGGTTAAATTGGATATGTCAACGAAAACATGCATCTGTCGAAAGTGCATATCAACCCAGCAAAGGAGAATAACCGATGTCTCAATCTAAAATGGCATTAAAGTCCTATCTTGAAGCAATTGAAGATCATTGTTAATTGGTAATTCACTTTTACCCCGGAAGACATCACCTGGTGGAGCGTATTTGCTCACGAGATCGGTCATTATTTAGTGGGCATTTATGATGAGTATTACAATGCAAGTGATTACCGAAAGAATACGCGCACAACAAAACCCCCGACTCCCTTTCTGATCATGTAACTGATTTTTTAGGCATGAAATTTGCCATAAAAAAACTTATAGTTGACCTGAGACGAAAAAAACGATATTAAACAGTTAAGTAGTTAAAAAAAATTAAGGCAATTGATTGGCTGAAAACTTATTCTTTTCAACTGAAATTTTTATCATCAAGTCTAAGAAAATCAATGGTTGAATACTATTATTAACCCTTAAAATTGCATGTATCGCAATTTTTTATCAATAAAATGGAAAGAAAAAGAATGGAATCGATTAGTAGCTGGATAGATGAAAATCACCCAGACACATCTGCTAAAAAAACCCTGTCTTACAGTTTTTTTAGCTTATGCATCGTTTTGACCGGTATCTGGATGTTTTTTTTAGGTATTTGTGTGGGCCGAGATACCTGTCCGATTCGTTTTGACAATGAATCAATCATGACAGAACTTGCCCAATTAATTGAGTCAGATGTTCAAAAGCAACAAGAATATGCAAAATTGGTGAACAGTCAGGAAAAAAAGCCAGAAATAGAGTTCTTTCAGGCCCTGAAAAAAACAAATATTGATTTGATGCCCCATGCACAAGACAATCGGCCTTCACAGAATTTAGATCGTAATGTGCCTGAAAAGCAATTAATCACAAAACGTTCTACTAAAAAGAAAACCAGGGGAAATTTTTCTATATCCAGGGAAAAAGAAAGGGATTTATCCGATTGTGTTACCTTGCAAGCAGCAGCGCTAAAAGATCCCCATGCAGCCATTGAAATGGCCAGACGATTGAAAAACATGGGGTTTCCTGCTTACACTGCCAGTATTAATCTGCCCAAAAAAGGCTTGTGGCACAGAGTTCGGGTGGGCACTTTTACATCAGTAGAACAGGCCAGGCAAATGAAAAACCGCTTGCAAAAAAATAATATTAATTCCATTATTGTCCCATTTGATCAGGGAGATGACTTTAATTTTGCCAATGCAAAAGATCGTATTGCATATCCCGAATCCTGATAAAGAGAGGTTTATATGGCTATCACAAAAAAAGACATTCTTCACATTGCTGAACTCGCAAGGTTGAACCTTGCAACTGATGAAATTGAAACATTTACAAATCAGTTTGGCGATATTTTATCTTACATGGAACGGCTCAACCAGGTAAATACCGATGAGGTGCCGCCATTGAGCCATCCCGGCCAGATGATCAATGCATTTCGTGAAGATCTCGTCATGCAATCAATTCCAACACAACTGGCGCTTTCCAATGCACCCAACTGTGATGAAAGCGCTTTTATTGTTCCAAAAGTTGTTGGATAAACAACCATACTTTCGGATATGACTATGAATAAAAATTTGACTTTCAATAGTGTCAATCTTTCAAAGGATTTGAAAGAAGAACTTCTGGTACAATTCCAAAAAGCGGATTTGAAATCAGTCAATATCATAGCCAGTGCCCCTCATCAATCAAGTTCTACCGCACCCATATTAGAAATAAGTCCAAAGGATTTATTGGTTTTGCTCAAACAGTTTTGCCAGCAAAAAACTGAGTTGGAAAAAAGGGTTGATCTGGCATTACGTCGTGCGACTCAGATTAAAAAATCAAGCAAGGATGCTGATACAGCCAAAAGTCACTTTTTTGCCAATATCAACCACGAAATTCGCACCCCCCTCAATGCAATTGTGGGTATGACCGACTTACTCATGGATACTGAATTAAATACTGAACAACTAGAATACGTTGAGTCAGTCAGTACGGCCACCAAAAGCCTTCATTACTTTGTCAACGATCTGCTGGATTATTCAAAGCTGGAAAATGAACAATTCGATCTCAATCTTATAGATTTTGACTTTCGCGTTGCAATTGAAGAAGTGGTTGACATGCACGCTGCCAGAGCCTTTTCAAAAGGCTTAAATTTTACCTGCACTATTGATCATCGTATCCCGCCAATGCTTCATGGGGACCCTGCACGATTGCGACAAATACTATCTCACATCACTGACAATGCCATTAAATTTACCGATGCAGGTTGGGTGACAATTGATGTTAAATATATTCGTGAAATTGATCAATTTGTGGCCATTCGTTTTGAAATCAATGATACCGGTATTGGAATGAACCAAAAAGAAATGGAAACCATTATTGCTCCCTTTGTTCAAGGTGATGGCAGCACTACCCGAAAGTATGGGGGCATTGGAATGGGATTGACTTTGTCACGACGTCTCATTGATTTAATGGAAGGCACCTTAGATATTTCATCAAATGATGGCAATGGTACAACTATTACCATTCATTTGACTTTGGAAAAGAAAAAAAATGAATCAGATAATATTTGTCAATGCGCTGATATTGCTGGAAAGCACTTTCTCATCGTGGATAATAATGAGACCAATCGACATGTTCTAAGGGAAATGCTTCGTTGGTGGGCCTGCACATTTGATGAAGTCAGCACTGGAAAACAGGCAATTAACAACCTTCAAGCAGAAGACAAAACATATGATGCGGTTCTTTTTGACATGGAATTACCGGATATGACTGGAACTGAACTGATCCAATTATGCAAAGAAAACAAATCCTGTCAGGATATTAAGACCCTGATGATAACATCTCTGGGACAACGTGGAGAAGCATCCAAACTGAAAGATATGGGGCTTTCGGGTTATCTTACCCGACCGGTTCGGCATGCTGTTCTTCATGATGCCCTGGCTGAGCTACTTGACTGCTCCCCAAAAACACCTGAAGACAATGATAATCTGATCACCAAGTACTCTGTTCAGGAAAACAAAAAACGTCGGACACGAATTCTTTTGGTTGATGACAGTATTGTTAATCAGCAAATTGCCTCAAAAATCATTGAAAAACTTGGCTTTCGTGTGGATGTTGCATCAAATGGCCAGGAAGCTATCACTGCATTGGCCCAAACACCTTACGATATTGTTTTTATGGATGTCCAAATGCCAGTGATGGATGGCATTGAAGCAACAAAACATATCCGAAATAAAACATTCCAGACACGCAACCCTGATGTGCCCATTATTGCAATGACTGCGCATACACTTCCAGGTATTCAAAAGCAATTTAATGAAGCTGGAATGAACGATACAATCATAAAACCCATTCACCCTGATGAAATTCTTAAATGCATTAAGACATATTCCTGTCAGCTGTGTACAAAAAAAGAAATAAAAACAGACACTGATGAAAATAGTACGCCTGAAGAACAAACAGATCAAAAGACTATTGATATTCACACAGAATCAGCCACAATACAAAATGAATCTGAATTTATTTATGATCGTGAATCATTACTCAAACGTCTGGATGGAGATGAAGAACTTTGTTACGATATCCTTTCTGATTTTCTCAATGATATCCCAGAATTGAGCGATACCCTCAAGATGGCCATTGACCAGGAAGATTATAAGACCATCGCGTTTATTGCCTTTACAATTAAAGAAGGCGCGGCTGATATTTCATCTGACCCTATCATGAATCTGTGTGAACAAATTGAGCTCGCTGCCAGGGCAACAAATTTGGAACAGGTAAAGCTGTTTTTCAACAAATTACAAACTCAGATTCAACGTCTAAAAAATAGTGCCCAACCACAGATATCAGTAACAGATTTCTGCATTCTGGTTGTTGAAGATGAACCCTCCAACCAGAAACTCATGGAACGATTATTGAAAAAGAAAAATTATTCCTTTCAAATTGTCTCCTCCGGGCATGATGCCATTATGGCTATGAAATCAAAGCGATTTGATCTTGTATTTATGGATGTTCAATTACCTGGCATGGATGGCATGGAGACTACCCATCGCATTCGGTCCGAAGAACCGCAAATTATCAATCCCGATGTTCCTATTGTTGCTGTTTCTGCACATGCACTTACTGAAGATCGATCTCTTTTCATTTCTGCCAATATGAATGATTTTATTGAAAAACCTGTTCAAAAAACACAACTTTATAAAAAAATTGAATTTTATATGAACAGGCAACCCAAATATGACATTAAAGAACCCGACGCCATGAACAACCAACAAGAAAAAAAGGTAACAGTTATGGAAGAACAAAAAACAGTTATGTTTGATCGTGAAGAATTAATGGACCGCATTGGAAACGATCAGGCCATCTATGAAAATACTGTTCGTTTTTTTAAATCACACGTCACAGATTTACTGGCTCAGGCAAAAACGATTGTTGATAGTAAACAACCAGAAGATATCGCCGCTATCGCACATACAATCAAAGGAGTGGCTGCAAATATGTCCACCAAAGAAATGGCTGAAACTGCCCTTGCCCTTGAAAATGCAGGTAAGGAAAATCAAATCAATGAAGCGATCCACATTTTAAGCCAACTGTTTGACCAGTTTGAAGCTGTTCAAAAGTGTTTTTAACAGGAGACCCAATGAGCTTACAACGTTTGTCCTCATTAAAACCATATCAGACAGAAACCAGTCCCTGTAAGATCAAGTTATCTTCAAACGAAAACCCATTTGAAATGTCTGAATCATTAAAACAAAAAATTCTTGAAAATATGAATCAAGTATCCTTTGGCCGCTACCCGGATCCCACATCACAACAATTAAAAGAATTGATTGCCCAACGCATGGCAGTTAAAGCAGATCAAATTGTCCTTGGCAATGGCTCTGATGAATTGATTCAATTATTGATAATTATCGCTGCAAAATTGAACCAAAAGGTATTGATTCCGACCCCCACCTTTCCTATGTATCAGGTCGCGGCAGATATTGTTGGAAGGCCAAAACTTGAAATCCCACTGAATTCAAACTTTGAACTTGATGTTACCCGCATTTCACAAGAACAACTTCAAAGCATCGGTCTTGCATTTTTTGCCCGACCAAACAATCCAACCGGCAACTCCTTTTCAGTGGATCAGATTCGCTGGGTGGCTGATCAGGGTATCTTCACTGTCATTGATGAAGCCTACATTGATTTTTCACAACAGTCTCATTGTCTTGATATGGCACTGAACAGCAATCATATTGTGGTTTTGAGGACATTATCCAAAATTGGGCTGGCTGGTATTCGGCTGGGTATTTTAATTGCCCGATCTGATGTCGCTCAAATTATTGATGCTGCTCGCATGCCATTCAATATAACCTACCCATCACAAATAATAGCACAAACAGTTCTTACTGATGGCATTGATGAAATCAATTCGCAAATCAATATCATCAAATCAGAACGCGATCGAATTTTTAATACATTGAACGTTTACCCACAGGTTCAAGTGATCCCATCTGATGCCAATTTTTTGTTTGTCAAAATTGACAATGCGAATCATGTGCATAAAGAATTGATCAATCGCGGTATCCTTGTACGAAATATGAGCAAATATGCAGGATTAAACCATTATTTGCGGATTTCAGTGGGAACCCCTCAAGAAAATGATTGTTTTCTAGCGGCATTTGATACGATTATTTAGGAAATTTCGCTCTTCCCAAATGGGCCAACATCTCCGATAAATCATGAAACCAAGAAATCGCGGTAATACCGGGCAACGCCCTAAGTTTCAATAGAAATCGTATCCCGCGTGGGCTGATGGGGAAAACCACTGATCGAACTCATGATATTTTTATCCCTTTGAAATGTCGGCTCACTCTGAATATAGGCTAAAACCAGTTGTGCGGTATTTTTTAAGGATAAAATATGCGTTCTTTCGTACCCATGAGAACAATCAACACCAAATCCGATTAAAGCAGTACGAATATCACTTCCAGCCTCAATAGCTGAAGCGGCATCAGAGCGATAATACCGAAAAATATCTTTTCGATAATCAATGCCCTGGGACAAACACAAATGAGTCAATTTTTTATTTAAATGATAATCAAAAGGCCCGGTCTGATCCATCATGACCAGAGTGGCAGCATATTCGCTGGAGTTTTGTTTGGGCGCAACCATGGCACTATCAATAACGATCATTTCAGTAATATCATTGTACAGGACTTCGGTTGCGCCCATACCAACTTCTTCACTAATGGTGAATAACAGATGGCAGTCAACTGGAAGTTCAATATGTGATGTACTGATATCCTTTATAAGGGATAACAAAATCGCGGCACCCGCTTTATCGTCTAAATGACGAGAATTGATATAGCCATTTTCATCAATCTCGGGGCAGGGATCAATTGCAATAAAATTGCCTGTTTCAAAACCATAAGATATCAATTCTTCCTGATTCGAACAGTTAACATCAACCCGGACTTCAATATTATCCCAGGATACAGGCTGGGAATCGATTTCATCATTATACACATGTCCTGAGGCTTTTAATGGCAAGATTCTGCCCCTTATTTTTTTATCTTGTGTAAATATTGTTACACGCGCGCCTTCAGCAAAACGACTGGACCATGTGCCAATTGAAGAAATTGCCAGACGCCCATTGGATTTAAGGCGTTTTACCATTGCCCCCAGGGTATCTAAATGGACACATACTGCACGATCCAAAGTATCCAACTTGCCTTTCAGGGTCGCTCTAATGGCCCCTCTTCGCGTAACATTATAAGGGACATTAAAAAATTCAAGTTGTTTACAGACATAATGCACCACCTGATCTGTATAGCCGGATGGGCTTGGAATTTGGACCAGGGAAAGCAATTGTTCCTGTAAATATTGTTGATCAATTTCAAAATTTGTTTTCATTGGTTACCTGCTGTTTCTGGAAAAAGAAAATCAATAAATCTTTCGGCGGTTGGCTGGGGTTCATGATTGGCCAAACCCGGACGTTCATTTGCTTCGATAAATGCATATTGTTCCCTGCGATAATCATCGACAATAAAATCAAGCCCTGTCACAGGAATATCAATTATTCGACTGATTTCTACTGCAGCCAATTTAATTGTATCCGCCAGATGGTCTGTGACATCATGAATGGTGCCACCTGTGTGGAGATTGGCAGTTTTTCTAACCACAAGATTTTTTCCTTTTTCCAAAATAGATTCATAGGTATATGATTTTTGTTTTAAGCAGCGGAATGTTTCATTATCCATTGGAATTTTACTTTCCCCACCGGTTGCAGCCAGTCTTCTCCGATTGTATTTTTCAATCAGTTCATTGATCGTATGGTTTCCAGTCCCAGTAATAACCGGTGGTTTTCTCACAGCAGCAGCAACCACTTCAAAATTGATCACAATCACTCTGAGATCAACGCCTTCAATCAATTCTTCCAGAAGTACATCAGAACAGGTTTCTCTTGCTTTTTTGATTGCAATATCCAGATCATTTTCATTGGAAATATCCACACTGATACCATTACCCTGTTCCCCGCGAGCGGGTTTTACCACCAGCCGTCCAACCTGTTTCATAAAGGCATAATCTTTCTTTTTCGACTTTGATAATTCTTGCAGGGGAACTTGAATATTTTTATTTTTCACTAATTTTCGTGTCAGGCGTTTGTCATCACATTTAGTCATGGCCACTGCATTTGTCATTTCAGAAAGGGATTCACGACAGGCAATGGTTCGACTGCCAAAGGTCAGGTTAAACAACCCATATTTTTCATCAATAATGTCAATCAAAATGCCTCTGTTACGTGCTTCATCAACAATAATTTTTGCGTAAGGATTTAATGTGTTTTCCGGGTTAGGTGCAATGTACAATCGCTGGTTAATTGGATTTTTACGTTTAATACAAAAAGCTGGAATTCTTTGAAATCCAATCTTTGTGTAAAGTTGAATGGCGCTGTTGTTATCATGAATAACACTGGCATCAACAAAGGAACGTCCCTTTGTAAAATAATGTTCAACAAGCCGCCTGACAAGCTCAATTCCAATTCCAGGAAAATTAGCCTGAGGATCAACAGCAAGAGACCATAGACTGGCGCCATTTTCAGGGTCATCAAAGGCTTCAACATGATCGACACCGGATACAGTCCCAATAATCTTATTATTGTTGACATCCTTTGCAACCCAATAGGTTCTTAATTTGCTTGCACGCTTATCAATCATGAATTCAGGGTCTGCGCCTTTCATATGACAGGCGGCATAAATACGATTGACAGCCTTCGCCTCAATTGTTGACGATAGTCTTTGAATAATAAAAGGTTGTTGTAAATAATTGACGCGATGGTAATCATACGACCATAATCTGAAGGTATGTGAAGGATCAATAAACAGTTTGTCAGGTGCCATGCTGACAATAACATGGGGATCAATAACATAAATGGCAATATCTCTTGAATCATATCCCTGAGTACACATGGCTTCAACAATTCTTTCGATTGATTCAAAGGTATGGCCAAATACCAGACGCCCCCATCCCATTTCAATGAATGCATCTGACATCATTTTTTTGGTTTCCGGGCTTTGAATTTTTTCCCAATTTCTCAGGGACTGTCCAAAACCTTTCTCTATCCGATGATTTGATTTGTGCATTGGATTATCTCATTTAATTGATATGTGTTTGAAACCAGTATTCCAATAAAGCCACCTGCCATAATTTTGAACCTGAAAGTGGCGTAATATGGTTTTCTGGATCTTTTAAGAGCATATGAATGTATTTTTTGTTAAACACATCACGATTGATCGCAGATTGCGCATGTAGAATATCTTTAACTTTGTTTAAATAGTCGCCTCTCAGATAAGTTAAGGCCGGTACAGGAAAATATCCTTTTGGCCGGTCAATTACCTTTGATGGAATGACTTCTCGTGCCAGTTCTTTTAAAATATATTTTCCATTGTTTCTGACTTTCAACTCAGCCGGAATGCGGGCAGCAAATTCTACAAGTTCATGATCTAAAAAAGGGACACGCGCTTCAAGTCCCCATGCCATTGTCATATTGTCTACACGCTTGACTGGATCATCAATAAGCATAATTGTAATATCATTTCGAAGTGCTTTGTCAATAGCCGAATCTGCTCCAGATATTGCAAACGATTGAGAAATAAAGTCCATACTGTAATTCGATGCTGCAAATCTATGATGAACTGTCTGCTGGTATTCCTCATGATTTCGATCAAAAAACACCCTGGCATAATCCCCAACTGGATCAATAGAGGTCATCATGGGGGGATACCAATGGTAACCGGCAAAAACTTCATCTGCTCCTTGACCGCTTTGGACCACTTTGACATGCCTGGAAACTTCTTCACTCAATAAATAAAAACCAATACAATCATGGCTGACCATTGGTTCATTCATACTTTTTACACATAAATCCAATGATGGCAGCACGCGGGAAGTATTTACCTCTATCTTGTGATGGATTGTATCAAACTCCTGTGCAACGACATCGGAATATTCAAACTCGTCTCCCTTCTTACCTCTAACTGCTTCAAACCCAATGGAGAATGTATTTAAATCTTTACTTCCCATTTTGGACAGAAGGCCAACAAGCAAACTGGAGTCCAGGCCACCGGACAGAAGAACGCCCACAGGAACATCTGCTGTCAAACGTCTGATTACCGCATTTTCAAGTTGACTTTTCAAGCCTTCTTTCCAGTCATCAAAAGTGAAATTGTTTTCTTCAGTTCTTGAATTAAAATTAAGTGTCCAGTACTTCTTTTCCTTAATCGCTCCATTAGAACTGATTGTCAGAGTATGGGCGGGTTTGACTTTTCTGACACCTTTAATAATGGTATGGGGTGCAGGGACAACCGAATGAAAAGTCATATAATAATGTAATGCAACTGGATCAATTTGGGTATCGACATCTTTATCTGCTAACAATGCAGGCAGGCTTGATGCAAATCGAAAAAAACGTGATGTTTTTGAATAGTACAAAGGTTTAATCCCCAGACGATCTCGAGCAAGAAACAGTTGATCATTCTCTCGGTTATAGATTGCAAAAGCGAACATCCCATTGAAATGATCGACACAGGATTCACCCCAGGCATGGAATGCTTTTAAAATAACTTCAGTATCACCGCTTGAAAAGAAATTGTATCCTTTTTTCTTGAGGATTTCTTGTAAATCTTTATAATTATAAATTGTTCCATTGAATACAATGCTCAACCCCAAATGACTATCAATCATTGGTTGCTGTGCATGATTACTCAAATCGATAATTTTTAAACGTCGATGGCCAAACAAGAAATGAGATTGTCCATACAATCCGGATGCATCAGGGCCTCTTGGAGACATTTTATCTGTTATGGCCCCAATCATCGAAAGTGAAGGATGTTGATTGTCAAATCTTATTTCACCGCATATTCCACACATGGTACTCCTTTTTTTATAGCCTTGAAAGGCTTTTGTTGTTACAGCCCAAGGGTCATTCAGTCGAAAAAATAACCCTGCGCGCTATATTTTTTTCTTGATTACTTTTTTTATAGTATATTATCATAAAATATCAAGTAATAAATTTGGAGAGGGGTCGCCCATTGCAATCGGACATATGTTTAATTTCGGTTTCTGTTAGAGGGCGAACATAAGGTTCGCCCCTAAATTGGTTTCGGACATTGGTTGGATTTCGGTATTTTTTCCAGGCAACATTTTCCCCTAACTTGTACATACGCCCATCGCTTACTTACTCCCTCTCAAACAAGTATAAAAGATTTGAAATTGTCTGGCGTTTAGACTATAAGTCAGTCTTATGTTCGACCTCCCAACAATAACCAGAAACAAAAAATACAACAACAAAAGGAGCATTTCAATGTCTGATCAAAAGCAAGGACACATGCAGAACATAAATACATTACGTTCCAATTTTGAAAAACTGACATACCCAGAACAAAGTATTGTGTTGATTATTTCACTGGTGAATTTCTCCATGACTCGCACGATACTGTTGAAATGTCTGGTCAAATTAGATGTGAGAACCCCTAAAGGAACACGTTTTCAAGGCCATACCTTAAACCAGGTACTAAGCCGGCTAATCTCTTTGAATCTTATCAGTAATGCTAACTACCCTACACCAAACAATGATTTTGCGGATTATGCCTTGCAAATTGCTTCAGAATTAAACATTCTGGAACCAATCGCAGAAATGCTGGAAAACATGGAAAAAGAGGGATACTGCCTGACTGATAAAAAATTGCATGAAATGGCTAAAAAACTTCGCCGACTGCGTCTGGCTTATTTTCGTAAAGATTATGACACACTTGAACAACTGTTTTCTCAGGCAAAGCGGACGCTTACCCAGGATTATATGATCAAGCATGGTTTGGAGACATTCATCCATAATGTTTCCCAAAAACCATTCAAGGGGGACCTTCCTGATTCAATAAAAATATATTATTGCCATAAGAAATTGCTTGATAGCATTATCACGCTGGAACCTTGCCATAAAGATTTTGAGGTATTTCAATCCATTTACAACAAATCAAAAGAATTTTCTCAGGAAGATAAACTGATTCTGGGCCTTCACTATTTGTATCGGGGCCAATTTGATGAAGCCTCTGCCTTAGTTTCACAGCCCAATAATTATGAAGACTTATTCCTAAAAGGTTGGCTTGCATATATTTTGGGTAATGGAGATGAGTGCCTTGGCTGTTTTAAAATTGCCTTAAACAATGAAAACATTTTTCATAATAGAGTCATCAATGTAGCGATATTTTACTGTCTGGCCGAGCTTTTAAGGCAAGACTCTTCTGATAGCTTTGATCAAATCCACAACTTGAAACGATTTGTTAATGGAATACAAAAGGAAGACTGGTTTTCAGATGCATTTAAAATCTTTGAAAAAGCCATACGTTCTCGTCTGGAACCTTCTTATCATCCATCCTTTAATAACTTGCACACCCATTATAACTACATGCCAGGCATTAACAGGGAACAATACCCAGCCATGATTAAATTATTTAACGCTTTAGGTAATGCCTGGTTCAAAGGAGATTCTTATGGGCATTTAAACTATTATGATGTTTTTGAAAAGGCTGATCCTGACCCATAAGCCTGTCATTGAATGGCCAGAAGGAAAACCCATAAAACTCAGCAAGCCTTTATCAATCAACGAAATGTCATTTTCCATCCAAAAGAAAACTGATTGGTTTGAAACCAATGGTGAACTCCATATAGATGAAGACAAAACCCTTTTATTTCGTAATCTTTTAGATTTAATTGACAGTACGCCAGGAAATTTTATTCCTTTAGATGATCATCATTTTTTGGTTTTAAAAGATCAGTTTTGCCGACAATTAGAAGCATTTAGTGCCATCTGTAAGAAAACCAAAAAGGGGGCCAGTATTCACAGGCTGGCAGCACTGGCCTTGGGAAACTTTTGTGATGGGGCAAGATCCATTCATTCAGACAGGCATTGGAAAAAACATCTCAAGCATCTGGAAGAAGGTTTAAGTTATGAACCAAAAGTTCCCACCACATTTAAAGGCGAGTTAAGGCCTTACCAGATAGAAGGAGTTCAATGGTTAATGCGTCTGGCATATTGGCAGGTGGGTGCCTGTCTGGCTGATGACATGGGCCTGGGTAAAACCATTCAGGCATTGGCATTGATGTTAAGTTGTGCCCATGAGGGGCCTGTTCTGGTTGTGGCCCCCAGTTCTGTGACTTTCAACTGGTTGCGGGAATGCAAACGTTTTGCTCCCACCTTAAATCCCAGCCTCTTTATGGGAAAAAACCGCAAAAAACAGATTGAAAATTTAAAACCATTTGATTTATTGATTTGTAGTTATGCATTACTGGTTAATGAAAGTGATCATCTTAAAAAGGTGTCATGGCGAGTTGTCCTGCTTGACGAAGCCCAGGCAATCAAAAACGCTGATACCAAACGATATCAGGCAGCAATTCAGTTAATGGGCAAATTTAAAATGATCACCACCGGCACGCCCATTGAAAATCATTTGGGCGAATTATGGAATCTGTTTCAATTTATCAATCCAGGCCTCCTGCAAAGCAGAAAAGCATTTAACCAGGGATTTGCGGGGCCTATTGAACAAAATGGTGATCGCAAAAAACGTCTTGCCCTGAAAAAACTAATCCAACCTTTTATTTTACGACGCCTTAAAACCCAGGTACTTGATGAATTACCTGCAAAAACAGAAATTGTGCTGGAAGTTGTTCAAAGTGATGAAGAAATAGCCCTGTATGAAGCCATACGTCAACAGGCACTGGAAAAATTATCAAATGCATCGGATACTCAAAAAGGTCAGCAATCCCTCATGATTTTGGCAGAAATCATGCGTTTACGTCGCGCTTGCTGTCATCCATGTCTGGTTTTACCCGAAAGTCAGATAGCCTCCAGCAAGCTGAACTTAGTGGGTGAGGTATTGGAAGACTTGCTTGCAAATAATCATAAAGCATTGGTTTTCAGCCAGTTTGTTGATCATTTAACCATTGTTCGAGAATATCTTGATCAAAAAGGCATCAGCTACCAATATCTGGATGGCAAAACCCCTGCAAAAGCGCGCCAAAAACGTATTGATGGCTTTCAGGCTGGTGAAGGCAATGTTTTTCTGATCAGTTTAAAGGCAGGCGGCATTGGCCTTAACCTGACCGCAGCAGACTATGTTCTTCATCTGGACCCCTGGTGGAACCCGGCAGTGGAAGATCAGGCGACAGATCGGGCCCATCGCATTGGTCAACAACGACCGGTGACTGTTTATCGATTTGTAACACAGGATACCATTGAGCAGAAAATCCTGGCTTTGCACCATAATAAACGCAACCTTGCCCGAGATTTACTCTCTGGAAGCGATATGACTGGTAAAATGTCCAATGAAGAATTATTGCGTTTGATCGAAACATAGTACAGCAGGGCAGAAATAACGCCCGATTTTTCAAAACAAAAAAATCTATTTTTTTGCTTTACCCCCCATCATAACATGTCAAGGCATAATATTTGCATTGAATGGATCTAATGATTGTTTTTATATTATTAAACATAAGGATATTCTTTTAATTTTAACATGTTGAAGATAACTTCAATATGTTCCAAATTATCAGGTCCTGTGTTTTTCATTTGATCCAATACATTAGAAAGATAGCCCAATGACATGTTTTTATCGTTTGATTTTCCAAACAGTTATCATGTTTGGAATGATTCATACCGCATGGTGTGACTCAAACACACCTAAAGATGCGTATTATTATCCTGCAATCGAATCTGTGGGATTTATTAGTCGAGACAGTGTTCCATTTGCAGGGACCATCCATTCCAACGAGCATAATCAGGTGATGAGTGGATGGGATCATATCCTTTATATAAAACCCTATCGCAACTATTTTTTTAAAAAGAACGCCTTATTTGTTGCTTATGGTCCTATAGAAGATGTTTACTCTGATAACGTTTTTATGGGAGTTCACTATCAAATCAAAGGTGTTGTTGAAATCATTGCCATGAAACCCCGCTTTGTTAAGGCCAGGATTGCAAAATCCTATCTGCCCATTCGCAAAGGAGATCATATAAAACCCTATGAAAAGATCAATCATTATATTCCAATTACTGATGATGTCCCCTACATTCGGTCACATGTAATTGCCTCTGAAGGCACACGCCGGATGATTGGTCAGGGTGATATTGTATTTATCAACAAGGGACAGAAAAATGGCGTTCGTCCCGGCAATATTTTTGATATTTTTGAGCACCAGGAAAAAGATTTTGAGATGTCCAGAAGAACTGTTTTTGTGGATCCTTCAAACCGCTATCCTTCCGGCCAATTACTTATTCTTACAACCCAAAGACTTACAGCCGCGGGGTTGATTACATGGTCAAAAAACGAACTGTTGATGGCACATCAACTGGATGTTCATTAATGATAAACCAATCAGGATTTTAAGGAGTCTATTGTGAAAAAGCAAATCATAAAGACATTGTTTTTTGTTTGTATGATATTGTGTCTGTGTATCTTTCCCATAGCCTGTGGTTCAGGCGGTAGTGGTGATCCAACAGGCACAAGCACAGGCACCGGAACTGGTACGAGTTCAGGTACCGGAACAAGTACAGGTCAGCAAACATCATCTTTTAGCGGATCAATTGAGATTATATCTCCCAAAGATGGCATAGAGATCAGTACAACAGAGGGCACTTCTGTAGAAATCAAAGCCATTGTCACAGATAGTGATAGCATTGTTCAACCTGATGTTAAGTTAAAATTTTATACAGACTATGGCAGATTCACCCGAATCACAAAGACCGATGAAAATGGTGAAGCTTATGCCACCTTAAAACCCTTGACCAGTCAGAATGAACCCAGGCGAATAGCCAATGTGTATGCCTATGTTGGTGATGAAAACTCAAAAGAAGCGGTTTCAAAAACAATAAAAATTCATTTTTTGTCTCAATTAAGATATGTTTCCGGGTATGCCTATGGGACTGATGGTAAAGCAATAGAAGGCGCCAGCGTTTCTGCATTTTCTGAATATACCCAGACTGTTGAAACCAATGAAGAAGGATTCTATTCCATGTATCTGCCTGTTGGAGACCATACAGTGGTTATCTCCCATGAAGATTATGCAGAAACCTATAAAAGCCTAAAAATCATGGAAGATGATACTGCTTTCAGCAGTGATGGTCTTCTGATTAACTCCTCAATTACCACCAAAGGTCATCCATTCAGCATCACAGGAACCTTTAGTTCAAATATGATAGACGGCCAGGTCTCTGTGTTAACGATTCCGCCACAGCAAAATAATATCGCAACCGCAAATGGGGATACCCTTTCAAGTGCACAAATTGGCATTGACTACTTTGAACCCCAACAAATTCTCCCTGTGCCTTTACCCAACGCAGAAAATTATACAACGACCTTTGTGGATGGCCAATCTCCCAGTATTGTTGTATCTATCAGGCCGGGCTTACTAAAACTATCCAACAAGGCCACCTTGACACTGCCAAATCCAAACCAGTTAACAGATACGAACAATTATGTTCTTCATTATCTGCCTGACAAACACAAATGGATCCATATTGCAAAATTGAATGGCACCCCCGGCAATCAGACAGTTTCAATTTCTGAAGGCGGGATCTATGGCATCTTTTTTAATAATCAAAAGGAAAATCAATTTCGATTGGTTCAAGGGCGCACCGAGAGCCCCAACTCTTTTGTATTTATTGGAGACAAATCGGTAAAAAGTGATTCAGAAGGATATTTTAGTGCAAAAGTCTATCAATTAGATATTATGAAAGCATATGTCTACAACCCTGCAAAATCTTCCATTATAGAAATAAAATTAAACACCAATGGCGGATCAAATGAACCGGTTGATGCATTTGTATATGATATGATTTTGAATGCTACTCCCACAAGTATTTATGCTGATGGCACCCAGGAATCCATTATTACCGCTCTGCTGATCAGTCATGATCATAACCCTATTAAAAATGCTGAAGTTCAATTCAGCAGTGATGATGGCAGAATTGATGGCGCGGCATTTACTGATGATAAAGGAAAGGCCACTGTTACGCTAACCAGCTCAAATAAAATCAATCCAAATGTCACTGTTACCGCTTTATACAGCAAATTTGAGAAAACAGTTACTGTAAAATTTGTTGATCCCCCATCCCCTGAACCCGAGAAAATATCCATTGACCTGTCCCACTCTGTAATTCATACCATTCCTGAATCTTCATATTCTGACTCAGCCTATATTACTGCATTCATAGTCGATGTTAATGGAAATCCTATAGAAGATGGTCAGGAAGTTACAATCAGCAGCAGCTTTGGGGATATCGACCAGGACTCTGATGGCATTCAACAATCGGTTACTGCACATACCACCGATGGAAAAGTGTACGCCCAATTTAAAAGCGCTAAAAATTCAGTGGGTATCGCCATTATCACAGTATCTGTTGATAATATCAGCCAGCAGACACTGATTACTATTGAGCCGGGTTCAGTAAACAAAATTAAATTTTCAGAAAACCAGATCAGCCTCGTGGCAGATGGGCAATCTATGATCACATTAACCGCCCTTGTTTACGATGCCAATGATAATCCGGCAATGGATGATGAAACCATTGTATTTGATATTATCAATACAACAATAGACACCGATTATGGCCGCCTGATTCCCAGCGCCAGGCCAACAAAAGGGGGCAGGGCTGTTGTCACCTACCAGGCCGGCACTCAAGCAGGAACTATTGAAATAACCGCAACATCAGTTGCCAGTTCTGAAAACTACACAGTATTTTCAGAAAATACTTTTGTTGTGACATTAATCAATGCCCCAATTGCCACAATTAATCTGGAATCTGATGCAGTTAATTTAAAACCCAACGAACAATGTACAATCACAGCAACCCTTTTTAATGCAAAAAATTTCAGAATTAATTATCCACAAAAAATTCATTTTTCCACGACCAATGGGGATATTGATAATACCCAGCCAGGGGTGCAGCATGATATTTTTATAACAACCACAAATGGTGTAGCATCAGCCATGTTAAAAAGCCCCAGCAAAATTCAAGGCACTGCAAAGGTCACAGCCACTGTGGACGATAAGTCAGATTCTGTTGACATTCGATTTGTTCCCGGACCTGTGGCCAATATTCAACTGTCTGCCACTGCTGAAACCATCAAAGGAGATGGTAAAAGTCAGAGCATTATCTCTGCAACTGTCAAGGATAAAAACGACAATATTGTTTTGGATGGTGAGCCCATTCATTTTTATTCATCAGATCACTCTGTGGATATAACGTCGTCAACATTGAATGGTGTTGCCAGTTTTACCTATCATTCGAGCATTGGCGCTAAAAATATTGCAATCATTGCCCGATCTGAAAACAATATTACAAGCACATTCAATATATTACAGACAGCCACCCTGCCCAAATATATGTCTTTATCAGTATCACAGGTAACAGTAAAATCTGACAATTCCGATGCCGCAGAAATCATTGCGATTCTCAAGGATGAAAGCAATACAGTCATTCCTGGAATGTCAGTACTATTCAGCGCCAATGGGGGACAACTCCTCCAGGGACAGGACTTTACAGATGAACAGGGACAGGCCAGCACATCCTTTAAATCTGGCACAGATAACAAAACCAACAGGGAAGTCATTATCACTGCTGAAGTCGAAGGCGTCACATTGAAACGAGAAATCCCAATTAATATTGAGGGATCAAGTGTCAGCCTTTTCTGTGATAATACTGTTATTACAAAAGATGGTAATGTGACCGCAGAACTTATAGCCACTGCACAAGATGCTGGAAATATACCGGTTTTTGATGTGCCGCTTTCTTTTTCAATGAAGAAATCATCGGAAAATCAAGGCCAGCTCAGTCTTCAAATTAATGGCAAGTCCTATTCTGAAACCCGACTTCTGAATCAGACATTCAATACCAATACCCTGGGACAGGTAAAAATTATTGTATCAGGCGTTAAAGGTGAGAATGAAGGGCTTGTTGATATCGAATTATCAGTGGGAGCCCTGGGTTATACTGCTGTTCAGGATTTTCAGTTAAAGGATTCTGGTTATACAGTTCAGTTTGTTGAGCCCATTGACGATCAAATTACGTACATGGTGGGTGAGGCGCCGGTTCAGTTGACAGTATCATCAAGTCAAGACTCAACTCTCATATTTTCAACGTCTTTGGGATATTTTACAAATGGTGAAAAAACGCAAGCAGTAAAATGTGATCCATCAGGGTTGGCCACCACGACATTTCAGGCATTGGCCGCAGGCCTGGCATCTATCCAGGTGTATGATCAGCAGAATACATCCATATCAGATGATCTAAAAATAGCCATTGCCCAACCCAAGGAAAAAGCCGCCCAATTAACGCTTCAAGCAAATCCCAAAGTAATTGGTATCAGCACCCAGGCAAAGAAAGAAACCGCAGAAATTATAGCAACAGTTCTGACCAGTGATGATTCAGGCAATGATAATTACGGCAGTCAGGTGGTTGGCAATGCCACTGTTGTTTTTTCCATTGCAGGTTCCACTGGTGGTGGTGAATTTATAGATCCGGTGAGTGTGCAAACAGACAGTTCTGGTCGGGCCAAAACAATTTTTACTTCTGGCACATTAAGCTCTGATGCTCGGGGAGTCCAAATAACTGCCAGTGTTCAGGATGGCAATGTTGCGGACAAATCTATCTTTATCAAGATTGGCGGGTCAACGTCATCCATGAGTATTGGAACTGCCACAGAATCCAGAGTAGTCAATCCCACAACTTATGCCACACCCATGTCAATTATTGTCAGTGATTCCAATGGAAACCGCATGGCCAATACAGAAATATCATTGAGCTTATGGCCCATCAAATACAGAACAGGTTATTGGCAAGATGAACCCGAATGCAAACCGATTATTACAGGTGCTTTTCCTAATGAAGATTCAAACCGAAATCTTATCCTTGATAACCAGGCCGAAGATGTCAATAAGGATGGCCAGCTAACACCACCCAGCTCAGCGGCGGGTAATGTGCCATCAGTGGTTAAAACCGATGAAAATGGTGTGGCCAATTTTGATCTGGTATATCTGAAAAGCAATGCCGTATGGATTGAAAACCGACTTGAAGCCAGCACAATTGTTCATGGTTCTGCCACCACAGAAGTGCTTGATTTTGTGCTTCCCTATGTTGTTTCAGATGCCTGTTTTCTGGATGCATCCCCTTATGAAAATAAAGAATCTGTTCAAAAACTGGAGAGTCTATCCCTTAAATCCACTTCTGAGAATGTTATTGCTGATGGTCAGAGCAGTGTTGTTGTGACTGCCAGCTTGATGGATCATAACAATGAGAAAATTTTTGACAATCAAGAAATTACATTTTCAACTACTGGTGGCTGTCTGGCCAGGGCTTTATCATCAAGTATTGCCGAGGAAGATTGCTTGCAAACACTTGTAGTTCAAAACACCAGCGGAACAGTTCAAGTCCGGTTGTTTGCTTCACGTAAAGTCGGCAATGCCAATGTGACTGCTATTGCAGAAAATGGGGTGAACAGTGTGGTGGGGCCCATATCTTTTATTCCGGGACCGCCCAAAAGAATTATTATTGTTCCGGAAAAAAATTCGTTAAATGCTGATGGCCAAAGTAAAACCAATATTCGTATCAATGTATTGGATAAAACAGACAATCCGGTTGCTGATGGTGAATCTGTTCGACTGGAAATTGATCATGGTAATTTAAACAAATTTGTGGCGCAAACCAGTAATTCCCTGGTCAATTTTGAATTTACTTCACCGGGCTCAATTCCATCTGAAACATATGCAAATATTACAGTCACAACAACCAACAATGTTGTTCAAACCGCTCGCATTTTACTGAAACCCTATGTGCGATCAATCAATGTGACCAATGGACGAACCACAATAGCATCCAATGACTCCACATTGATCACTGCCACTGTGAAAGATTCCAAAGATGAGCCCATGTCAAATATTCCAATCATATTTCAGTCAACTGGTGGCAAGATTAGTGAGGATTCTGATATTATTCAAACAATCATATACAAGGTAACTGATAGCAATGGCCAGGCTTCTGTGCCATTTTTGCCAATCAATCGACTGACAGGTGAAGGCAAACTTGTTATCAAAGCCGGGGACGTTACTGCTGAAACAATTATCACAGTTGTACCCGGTCCTGTGAAAAAGATCGTTCAGGTCGATACCAATCCATCAATACTGGATGCGGACAATCAAAGCACTTCAGAAATAACTGCCTTGATTTTAGACGATCGGGATAACCCTGTTGCTGATGGTCAATGGATACAGTTTTCAGTCATTGGCACAAACGCAAAAACCAATCCAGCCAATGGTCGGGTTTCAACGCAAGGCGGCAACGTCAGTCTTATTTATACAGCGTCTTCAGATTATGGTCAGTTTACAGTGCAAATATGCTCAGAGAGCAAACAGGATATCTGTGCCACTACATTTATCACACAAAAACAGGCATCAGTGAGTCAGGTCAATGTGTATAGCAGTGATGCAGTACTCATGGCTGGCGAAAGTTGTCATATTACCGCCCATCTGAAAGATGCCGGTGGGCAATTTATTGCCAGTAATGCCATGGTAATTTTCAAATCCTCCATTGGTGATATTGACCCCAATAAACCCGGGGTTCAAAATGCAATCATGACAACCGCTTTTAGTGGCAAAGCCTCAACAATACTCAAGGCGCCAACCAATATTCTGGGTGAAACAACAATCACTGTTTTGGTAGATAATTTTTCAGGGACAGCACAAACATCAATGACCATAATTCCAGGCCCAATTGCCAGTATTCATCTGACAGCCACACCTGATATGCTGGATATGGATGATCAGAAAGAAAGCATTATCACAGCCACAGCAACAGACATTCATGGCAATCCGGTTGCAGATGGTGAAAGTATTCGCTTTATGAAAACTGGTGCTGGACATTTATCGGCTCCCAGTGGATCGACAATTGGCGGGATGGCATCAGTCAAATTAATTGCTGATGCCACTGCAAGCATGGTAACCCTTGTGGCAAAATCAGAGACTGGCGATGTTTCTGATAGTGTTCTCATTAACATTTCACAGATTCTGCCAGCAAAAATGTCCATATCCACATCAAAAACATCAGTTAAATCAGATAACACCGATCAGGCGGAAATTGATTTGATTGTTTTGGATGAAAATAACTTTGTTTTGCCAGGCATAAAAGTTTTCTTTGATGCCAGCGGGGGGCAACTAAAGATACTGTCTGATATCACTGATGAAAATGGAAAAGCCACTGCCTATTTTTCTTCCGGCACTGTTGATCGAAACAATCATACAGTGGTCATTACAGCGCGTATTAGCAATTTATCACCTGTCCAAATACCGGTAAGAATTAGTGGTTCCAGTGTGACACTTGAAACCGACAATACCAATATAACTGTGCCATCGGGTAATGATCCCATATCCAGTACCTTGACGATCAGTGTAAAAGATGCTGGTGGTAATCCGGTATTCAATGCCCCTATATCATTTCAATGGGAAATGGCCTATCTCAAAGTGACCGATGCTGACGATGGTGAAGAATTACAACTCAATGATACCCGAACAAGTGATGTCAATGGTCAATATGTCTGCAAGGTCGAGGGTATTAATGAAAAGGACGAAGTCAGCCTGAAAATTTCTTCACTGAATGCAACAGCCGAGCAAATTTATAAAGTCAGCGCACCAGGGAATGCATTCTCCATTGTTTCACCAGATACATCTCCCTATCAATTGAGTGTGGATGCGCCTTTGACGATCCAGGTAAAAGCACGTCCGGCGGGTGTCACCACAGTGGTCTTTTCAGCATCCATTGGGGCATTTGAAAACAACGAAAATGTTTTTGAAAAAGCTGTGCCCCAGGGCAATGATATTGTTGAAACCACTTACAAAGCCCCTATGGCAGGTTTAACAACAATTCAGGTTTATGATAAATATCGTGAACGCATTTCCGATTCCTTAAAAGTTGCAGTGACCCAACCCACGAATAAGGCAGGTAAGTTATTACTTCAATCCAATGCACTGGTTCTGCCCCTTAGTTCAGGGGGAACCATGAACAGCGTGACCTTAAAAGCCAAAGTTCTGACAACCAATAATCAGGTTGTTGGGAATGCACCGGTGGTGTTTACAATACTTAATCCCACTGGTGGGGGGGAATCTATTTCACCGGTCATTGCCTTTACCGATGCCACCGGTGTTGCAGAAACATTGCTGACATCCGGCTCATTAAGTTCTGGCAGTGATGGTGTCAACATTCGGGCAGCCATTGTGGGCAATTCATCCATCTCTGATAGTGTGGAAATTGTTATTGGCGGCGCGGTTGGTTCTATCTCCATTGGAATTGGCACAGAGGTCAAAGATATCAACTCTACAACCTATTCACTTCCCATGTCCATTCTGGTTTCTGATGCCAATGGCAACAGCGTTCCTGGTGCCATTGTGACTCTGGGAACATGGCCAACGCAATTCAGCACCGGTCGATGGGGTGAAAATGTTGTTTTTGATAATGAAGGTAAATTACAGACATTGGATCCACCCTGTCGGGCATATGTTACCGGCACATTTAGAAATGAAGATGTGAACAAGAACCTTCTGCTGGATGAGGGAGAGGATTTGAATCATGATGGTCAATTGACACCGCCGAACTCATCATCCGGAAATCTGCCATCAACAGTCATCACCGATGCCTCTGGTGTGGCAAATTTTGAACTGGTTTATCTAAAAATGAATGGGGCATGGGTTGAAACAAAAATATCTGCCAGCACCATTGTTCATGGCACAGAAACCTTATCATCAGTAAAATTTAATTTACCCGTTGCAGTGAAAGATGTATGTCATCTGTCTGCATCACCTTATGCACCACCTGATGATGGCACCCTTGCCGGTCAGGTAGAAAAAATCATACTGACAGCCACGCCAAATACATTAATTCGTGATGGTAGAAGCAAGAGCAAAATTGAAGCCATTGTCACTGACGAAGAAGGATATCCTGTGGTTGATGGTGAAATGATTCGATTTGAAATCACACAGGGCAAAGGGACGATTTCCAGCACATCAACATCGACATCATCCGGACGGGCTACAATTATTTATACCGCAGCATCAAATACCCAGGATACCACTCAGGTTGTTATCACAGCAACATCATCAAGCAGCCCTGTAACCCAAACAGTTGAAATTCAATTGATTCCAGCCTTTATTGAAATGAATGCCATGCCGCCCAGCATTCCGGCTGATGGTGAAACACAGGCATCGGTATCTGCTGTATTGAAAGATGGCAAAAACAATCCGGTTATTAATGCTGAAGTCAAATTTTCGACGAATTTGGGAACAGTTCAGGCCAGTGCCATGACCAATGAGTTTGGTAAAGCCACAGCCATTCTGGTCAGTTCAAAACAATATGGAATTGCGACTGTGACTTCTGAATACAGTGGTTACACGCAACAATATACAGTTGTATTTGAAAAATTGCCAGGAGACCCCATACCATCGAAAGTCTCATTGTCTACATCACAGATTTCAGTGAAATCAGATAACAAGGAACAGGCAACAATCACTGCCATTGTTTTGGATAAACACAATGCTGTTTTAAAAGATGTGAATGTTATCTTTAGAGCTACTGATGGTCAATTATCTGAAAGTTCGGTGGCAACAGATGAAAATGGTGAAGCTTCCACGCAATTCAGTTCCGGCGCGCATGATAAAACCAACAGAACAGTTACAATTACCGCAGAAACCGGCGGCCTGACACCTGTTCAGATTCCCATTGTCATTACTGGTTCAAAGGTGGAGCTGGATGCTGACAATTCCAGTATAACCATGCCCTCTCAATCCACTGATTATACACAAATCAGCGCCCAACTGGTGATCAATGTATCTGATGCTGGTGGCCAGGGCGTATTCAATACACCCATTGATCTGACCTGGTCCGGCACCGGTGATATTGAGGTTGAAGACCCCGCAGGTATTGGTATCCCAACTGTCAATGGATTCAAGCTCTGGTCTGATGTTACAGGAAAAGCCACAGTATTGGTAAAAGGCAAGAATTCAGGGTCAGTGGATGTAACAGCCCATGCATTGGGTGCTACAGCAAAGAAAACGTTCATTGTTAGTGCGCCGGGATACGCATTTGGTATTCTTTCACCGCAAATGGAGCCATTCAGTCTTGTGGTGGGTGAACCATTGCCCATTACAGTGCGCGGCGGCCCGCCAGGCCATTATACAGTGGTATATTCAACCACCAGCGGCAAATTTGACAACAATGATTCTGTTTGCGAAAGGGCAACCAATGCCAATGGTCTTGCAAAGGCTGTCTTTGTATCTCACAAAGCGGGTATGGCAACGATTCAGGTTTACAATCAAGGGAATTACCAGACATCGGATTCCATCAAGCTTGCAGTGTATCAACCGGTTGAAAAGGCAAGCAAGATATTACTTCAATCCAGTTCAAGCTCAGTGCCAATCAGCACTGGCGGCACACAAAATACCATTACGCTTCGGGCAACAGTGACTACTGATTTTACGACCAATAATCAGGTGGTAGGGAATGCGCCTGTCATATTTTCAATTGTGAACCCCACAGGTGGAGGAGAATTTATATCACCAGTAATTGTGTATACAGATAATAGTGGTGTTGCCACCACACGATTTACATCGGGTTCATTGGGGTCAACTGCCAATGGTGTGACAGTGGATGCGTCATTGTTAAGCATGCCTGACATAAACGAGCAAGTTAAGATAGTCATTGGCGGTGTGGCCGGTTCTGTTGCCATTGGGCGTGGGACCAGTAGAGATATTGTTACAGTGGGTAAATCCGCTTATGCCCTGCCCATGTCTGTTCTTGTGGCAGATGCCAATGGGAATCGCATTGCGGGTGCTGTGGTATCATTAAATGCCTGGCCGGGGAAATATCATACCGGTTATTGGAAAGCGAATATTGTTTATGATTATAGTGGAAAGCCATATACACTCAGTCCCCCCTGTGTGCCGGTAAGAACCGGAGATTTTCCCAATGAAGATATCAATGAAAACCTGTTTATGGACCCGGGAGAAGACAGCAATAATGACACTGAATTAACGCCGCCCAACTCTGCTGCGGGAAATCTGCCATCAACAGTAATTACCGATGAAAATGGTGTGGCCAATTTTGATCTCATATACCTCAAAGCCAGCGCCCAATGGATTAGCAATCGCATTCAGGCATCAACTTATGTGCATGGAACAGAAACAGTCAGCTCCATCAGTTTTATACTGCCAAACCATAGCACAGATGTCTGTAATTTGCCCAATTCGCCCTTTGTCAATTATACCGGATCTGTGGATTCAATTCAGGTAACTGCCAGTCAATCTTATTTAATTGCGGGTCATAGCTGCATTATCTCTGCTTTAATCAAGGATGATGAAGGCAAAGTTATTGCCGACAGCACCCCTGTCTACTTTGTAGCATCAGGCGGTGATATAAATGGCGAATTACCCGGCAGTCAACCCACATTCACTTCAGAAACAGTTCATGGCATTGCGACCGCTACTCTGGTCAGTCCGCTGGATGATCTAACCCCCATTGAGGTGACAGTAAGGGCAAGTGATTTTACTGACTCTATTTATATTGATGTGGTCTCTGTGCCACCTGCTCACATGTCATTGTCTACATCAAAAATTGCAGTCAATTCTGATAATTCAGATCATGCAATTATTACTGCCATTGTTCTGGATGAAAACAATTCTGTATTAAATGGTGTCAATGTTGCTTTTCATACATCCAGTGGTCAATTGTCTACAGGTTATGCGCCTACTGATGAAAATGGTAAGGTTGAAGTACTGTTTTCTGCGGGTAATTATGATCAATCCAATCGAACCGCTACAATCACTGCTAAAGCTGAAGGCCTGACCCCGGTTCAAATACCTGTTCTGGTTTCTGGTTCCACCATTGAAATGATACCAGAAAAAACCAATATCACAGTGGATTCTGGTGTATCAGGCATAACACCAATCACTGACCAACTGAGAATCAAAGTCCTGGATTCTGGTGAAAAGCCAGTTTATGACACAGAGATTCAAATTACAGTTGACAATGATGGCAACCCGCGAGTGGACTTGCAGCTTGCTAATGGCAAAAGCTATACATCCATTTTTGTCAATGCTGCAGCCAAAACAGCAATCATTAAAACCGATGTTTTAGGAGAGGTCAGGTTGAAAGTGGTGGGGCGATCCTCTGGAGATACAGTTGTCAAAGCAAAAGCATTGGGAGCGACTGCATCAACACGCTACAAAGTTTCTCAGGATGGTGATGAATTTGGTATTGTGTATCCAAAAACAGACATTCACAGCGCCTTTGTCAATGAACCATTGATGCTGACTGTTCAGGCAGGTGCGGGTAATGTGAGTACAGTTGTATTTTCCACTACCAGCGGATTTTTTGATATCAGTGAAAACAATGTCATTGATTCACCAGTAATTGATGGATTTGCAAGGGCAACACTGGAATCTGATGTTGCGGGTCTGGCAACCATCCAGGTGTATGATAAAAACAATTATCAAACATCAGATTCCTTAAAAATTGCTTTTTCACAACCCAAAGACAAGGCAGATAAAATACTGCTGCAATCCAGTGCGAGTTCATTGCCAGTAAGTCTGGGAAATATTGAAAATACAATCAATCTTAAAGCCACAGTGCTAACCGACTACACATCCGGCAGACAGGTTGTGGAAAATGTGCCGGTCTTGTTTTCCATAGAAAAACCCACAGGCGGTGGTGAATTTATTACTCCGGTTATTGTTATTACCAATTCTGCGGGTATTGCCAGCACAAGGTTTACATCCGGTTCATTGGGATCCAGTGCCGATGGCGTTTTGATTAAAGCCACATTGATAAACAAACCGGATATTGAAGAAAGCCTGAAAATCGTTATTGGTGGTGTTGCTGGCTCTGTTGCTATTGGCCGGGGCAGTAGTCTGGATATTGTGGCCTTGAATCCATCAACCTATGCACTTCCCATGTCTGTCCTTGTATCGGATGCCAATGGTAATCGAATGGCCAATGCACAGGTGTCTTTGAGTGCATGGCCAGTTAAATATTCAACAGGCTATTGGGGATATGATCCATATCAGTCAACATATTCCTGGTGTACACCCAATATTTTGGGAACCTATGAGAATGAAGATCTCAATGAAAATATATATCTGGATCCAGGTGAAGATCTCAATGGTGATGGAGAATTAACACCACCCAATGCTGCGGCCGGTAATTTGCCATCATCAGTAACCACTGATGAAAATGGTGTGGCAAATTTCAATCTGGTGTATTTAAAATCCAGTGCTGTGTGGATTACCAATCGCATTCGAGCATCAACTTTCGTCCATGGTACAGAAACCCGATCTTCTGTAACATTTAACCTGCCCTATATGACAATTGAATCTTGTGAAATGCCCAATGCGCCTTATATCAATCTCACCGGATCAGTCAAAACAATAAGCCTTGCACCTGAGCGTGACTACCTGGTGGCGGGTAGTGCCTGCGCAGTAGTGGTGACTGTATTGGATGATGATAATAAACCCATTCGGGGCAATACACCTGTTGTATTTACATCATCAGCCGGTGATATTGATCCTGATATTCCGGGAGTACAATCCAAGAAAACGATGGTCACCCAGAATGGTCAGACACAAATAGACCTGGTGAGTCCCAAAAACATGGTTGGATCTATTTCTGTCAGCGCAGAATCATCTGGCATTACAACCAGTACAACCATTGAAATCATTCCAGGTGATATGGCAACCATTGATTTGATAGCAACTCCCAACAATCTTACTGCTGATGGTGAAAGCAAATCTCAAATTGAAGCCTTGGTGACCGATCAATTTGGCAATCCTGTCATTGATGGTGAAATGATTATTTTTGAAAAAGTGGGTCTGGGGATTTTGAGTGACAACAGTGCCACCACCAAAGATGGTAGGGTGGAATTAACCTATCAGGCGGCATCAATATCAGGAGAGACGACTATTCGTGCTATTTCTGGAGCATATTCAACAATTTTTGATGAAATTGTTATTCCACTAATTCGGGCACAAGTGGGAACAGTGACCATTGAAAGCGACAGTTATATTCTTAATGCCAATGGCAGCACGCCGGCAAGTCCTGATGCTTACAGCGCGATTCTATCCATTACTGTGAAAAAGGAAAACAAAGAGTTGGTGGAAGATGGTACACTGGTAACTATTGAAACTGATATGGGAGATCTGGATCATATCAACAATGCTGTTGCCGGCGTTCAGAATAAAATTATGGCAGCAACCCAAAATGGCATTGCCAGGGTTTTCATTACCAGCCCCAGCAACATGACTGGTGTGGCTGAAATTGTTGCCACAGCCGGTGGAAAATCTTCCAAAGCCAAAATATCCATTGTTCCCGGTCCTGTTTCAAATATTTCTATGAGCGCAGAACCGGCTTATATGATGGCTGACAATACCAGCCAAAGCCAGATTCAGGCAATGGTTTCTGATATCAATGGCAATCCTGTGGTCAATGGAGAGACAATCCTGTTTGAAATTACTGGTGGAAATGGGCTGTTGGGATCAACAGGCAAGGTGGCCGGAGCAGCAACCAGTGATGGTATAGCTGAAATAATCTATACTGCGGCATCAACGCCTGGAACCATCACTATCTCGGCAACCAGTGCATCCAATATGACTGTGACAGGCACTGTCAATTTAACACTCACAAAGATTGGTGAAGCCGCTTTATCTGTTGAAAGCAGTAAAGCCTATCTTGTAGCAAATGGCTCCAGTTGTCAGTTAAAAGCGATTCTTACCGATCCTTCAGGCCAATACGTACCCGATGGTACTTATGTTAAATTTGTCACCACAATGGGTGATCTGGACAGCCTGGGTACGCCATTGTCAGGGGTTCAAAATGAAGTTCGTGCAAGCACAGTCAATGGTCAGGCAACAGTTCAACTAACCAGTCCCACCAACATGATTGGCACGGCCACAATCACAGTCAGCGCCGGTGAATTGAGTCAAGAGTTGAATATCAGTATCGTTCCAGGCCCTGCCAACTGGATTCATCTGAATGCCTCTCCCAATAATTTGAATGCTGATGGCACCAGCACCAGCACAATAAAAGCCATTGTCACAGATATACATGGGAATGCTGTAATCAATGGCGAAACCATTCATTTTGCATTGCTTGATGCCAATGGCCGCCTGTCTGCCGAAACTGGCTCTACAATTGATGGTGAAACCAGTGTGGTTTATACAGCCGGATATACACAAGGAAAAGGGACTATTGAAGCATGGTCTGATGCTTACACCCAAGTTCGACAAACGATTGAAATTGTGCTGATTGATTCAGAAATTCAGGTGGATTCCATCATGCTTGAGTCTACAAAAGATGCAATCATTGCCAATGGCTCAGGGTGTGAAATCATAGCTACTGTGCGGGATGATTCCGGCAACATTGTAGAAGATGGTGCGCGGGTAACATTTACGACCACACTTGGGGATCTGGATCCCTATTCCCAGACAGTTGATGGGGTTCAAAAATCAATCATTGCTGAAACAGTCAATGGGCAGGCGCGAATCAAACTGGTCAGCCCGACCAATCTGCTGGGTGAGGCAGAAATTACTGCCACAATTGGTGGTAAATCTGAATCAATTATCATTAATATCATTCCTGGAATGCCCAAAAACATTGTTCTCACTGCAACACCAAACAATCTGTTTGCTGATGGCATGAGTACTTCAAGCATTCAGGCATTTGTGTCTGATGCATTTGGCAATACCATTGTTGATGGCGAAACCATTACATTTACATTAACAGGTAATGGCCGATTTGCAAAAACCGGATATACTCAGGCAACAGCATCAACACAAGGTGGAAAAGCCACTGTTTCCTATATTGCAGGCACAGTAACCGGCATAGAAAGCATTGTGGCGACAGCCAATGCCAATAATATTACGCAATCCATACCAATTACATTGATCAATGGGGATGTTGAAATTGATTCTATTATCCTTCATGCAACAAAAACAATTCTCACCGCCGGTGGTTATACCTGTTCTCTCCAAGCCACTGTCAAGGATCAGGATGGCAATTTTATTAACGATGGCACAATGGTGACTTTTACCACCACCATTGGAGATATTGATAATCTCAATTCCGGCAGCCAGCAAATCATATCGATTCCAACAAATAATGGACAGGCGTCTGTTGTGTTGACGACACCCACTAATATTCTGGGTAATGCCAAGATTACTGCTACTGTAGGGGGCAAGAATGCAGAAGAAACAATCACCATTGTGCCTGGGCCTGTGGGACAGATCAATCTGTCTGTCATTTCCACTGGGAATGAATTAACATCAAGTACAAGCAGTGAGACAACAATCAAGGCCAAAGTTATGGATCGCAATGGAAACAATGTGGTTGATGGTGAAACTATCGTATTTACGATTGAAATTTATGGTGGTGAAACCACAAATTATACGCGATCCACAGTCAATGGTGTGGTAGAAATGCTTTACAACCTGTCATCATCCGCAGAGACAGTGACCATTACAGCAACATCCATTTCAACCCTTGTGAAAGTGAGCAAAACAATTAATCTATCAGATCCCAATGTAATGTCACCCCATGATATGTCCATTTCAACAAACAAGCAAAGTGTTGCATCCAGTAATACAGATACTGCAATCATAACAGCCATTGTTCTGGATAAGAGTTATGCTGCATTATCTGGTATCACAGTGAATTTTTCAGCCAATGGCGGATTGTTATCTCATGGATCCACTACAACAGGCCCAGATGGTCGGGCAACAGTAACATTTTCATCAGGAGATTTGGATAAACAAAACCGGATTGTGACAATTACTGCAACTGTTGAAGGTCTTGTGCGGACCATTCCCATTCAAATTATTGGTTCTACAGTAGAATTAAGCTGCGATAAAACCAGTCTGACAGATGATGGCAGTCTTGTGGCAAGCTGTACAGCAACTGCAAAAGATGCTGGGAAGCAGACAATTTACAATACACCCATCAGCTTTTCAACTGGAAGGACAAGTATGGACACTCTCAGCACTGCTCTGGTTGTTTCAATTTTGAATGAAAGTGGTGAGACGCCCTATACGATTACCAGTGGAGACAGCGGAGAGTATTCAGCATCTGGCGGTAATCCAGGACCCTATACCGCCATGACCAATATTGAAGGCAAAGTGAATTTCAAGATTCGGGGTATTTTGGATAAAACTGGTGTGAGCAAACTGATTGTCAGGGCATTGGGTAATGACAGTCAGCAAGAATTTATTATCAATCGGCCAGCCAATGCTTTTGGTATTATTGAAACAGATCCATCAGTCAATGATTCGGGAGTGGTTGAATTAAGTGTGGGCAATTGGATGGGCATTAAAGTCAATGCAGGAACAGCCACAGCCAAACCAGTCACCATTGTTTTTTCTACCAGTGTGGGGCAATTTGGTAATGGGCAATCGATTGCACGTATTCCAGTGGCCCAGGCTGGGGGTAGTGCTTACACAGAATTGCGATCCACTGTATCGGGGTTGGCATCCATACAGGTTTACAGGGAAGATAACCAACAGATTTCTGACACTTTGAATGTCGCCATCTCCCATTCACCGGATAAGGCCGGACAATTGTTACTTCAATCTGAAGCCAGTGTGATTCCCATGAGTAAAAATGGTGTGGTGCATACAGTTGAATTAAAAGCCACAGTGTTGACCTCAGCCAGCGAAGGCAGTCAGGTGGTTGGAAATGCACCGGTTGTTTTTTCCATTGTGAATCCTGTTGGGGGCCAAGAATTTTTATCGCCAGTTGTAGTGTATACAGATAGCTCTGGCGTTGCGAGAAGTATATTCACTTCGGGTAGTATTGGCTCGGATTCAAAAGGATTGACCATTACTGCGACTTTGGTGGATAATTCTAGTATTTCCAGTCATGTGAACATGATTATTGGCGGTACGCCTGGGTCTATTAGTATTGGCCTTGCTGATAAAGCAACATCGCTGAATGAAACCACTTATTCGCTGCCAGTGTCTGTATTGGTGTCAGATGCCAATGGCAGCAATATTTCTGGAATTGCCATTTCTTTGAATATTTGGCCGGAAAAGTATTCAACCGGATATTTTCTTTTTAAAGATGGGAGTTGTAATGCCATAGTCACTGGTACATTCCCCAATGAAGATACGAACCAGAATTTGATTCTGGATGCTGGTGAAGATCTGGACAACAATGGCAAGCTGACCCCCGCAAGTTCATCAGCCGGCAATATACCTTCAGTGGTGTATACTGACAATAATGGTGTGGCATCATTCAATCTGGTATATTTAAAAACATCCATGTGGATAACCGCCCGATTGTCGGCATCAACAATAGTCCAGGGAACAGAAGCGACTGCTGTAATGAGTTTTCGTATGCCATATATTGCTGATGATGCATGCAGACTTCCAGATTCGCCCTATCTGGCATCCAGCAATGATATCGCATCCATCAACCTGTCACCATCCACTGGCAAGCAAATCAATGCCGGGGGAATAAGCTGTGACAATGCCAGCCTTGATTGCTCTGAACGTTGGACATTTATTGAAGCCATGTTGTTGGATAACAGTGGAAATCTTGTAAAAGATGGTATGCCAGTTGTTTTTAAGACAACCGCAGGGAGCCTTGCTGACAGCAATGGTGTGACATCCAATAGCACCCCCGCAGATGCTGGGGTGAGGATGTATACTGCTTTTACGACATCTGGAATAGCACGTATTAAATTGTTTAGTTCAGATAAACTGGGTAAAGCGGTCGTGTCCGCTGAATCTGGGTTGGTGAAAGTCAGCACAGTCGTGGAGTTTATTGCTGGACCAGCAAGTCAAATTATTATCAATCCCAGTCCAGTCAGTTTACCCGCTGATGGTGAAAGCGAAAGCCAGTTATTGATAACTGTTCTGGATGCAACAGGTAATCCTGTAAACAATGGTGAGACAGTCAATGTGTCTGTGGATCATGGTGTTTTGAACAGGCGTGTTGATACCACAACTGATGGCTTTGTATATTTTATTTATACAGCGCCATCATCCTTGCCCAATAATGAAGTTGCCAGCATTCATGCGGTTGTTTCCAATGGTGTGGAAACCATAGAAACGATCAACCTGACCGGCCCGCCCATTTCTGCAATTGAATTATCGATTGAACCGGATAGTTTGCCAATGGATGGTCAAAGTAAGGCCACAGTTTTTGCCACAGTCAGTCTATCTGGTGGTGGAACTGTGCCAGATGGCACCACTGTGAATTTCAGTATAGTTGGGGCATCGCCAGAAAAAGGGAGTATTGAAGAAAATGGATTAACAGCCAGCGGGGTTGCCCGCGCGATTCTGACCGCAGGAACGACATCTGATCCTGTAACCATTCGTGCTGAAGCTGGTGGGCGAACATCAGAGATTGTCATCCGATATACTCAAGGCAGTATGAATGTTTCAATTATTCCAAACTCAATTCTGGGAACTGGCATGGCTTATGCCAGTGTAGTGGCAGTGCCAAAGGATGTGACGGGTAATGTGGAAGAAAATGCAGTGGTATTATTTCAAATTGATAATACAGCAATGGGTGGTTTTACTGAGTTTACAACGCTTACCAATGAAATGCTGTCCTCAGGCGGTTCATCGCAATTTACTGCTCGCGTCATCAATGGGGAGGCCAAAGCATATTTTATTGGGGCAAATATTGGAGATAAAGTCAAAATTACAGCCATCTGGGATCAAAACAGCAACAATGTCTTTGATACCAATGAAGTATCTGGCTATGAAAGCCTGGATATTCAACCGGCACCATCATTTATCATTATTGGTGAAAACTCGCCAGATCCATCATCCATAAATATCAAAGGAACCGGTGGTGTATCAACGTCGCAAATTGTCTTTGAGGTCAAAGATTCCAGTGGTCAGCTTGTGTCTGATGGGTATAAAATACTGTTTTCAATTAATAGTGGACCCAATGGCGGTGAAGACATTCAGCCGATGTTTGCTTATACCAAAGATGGCAAAGTGAGTACGATTTTGCGAAGTGGGTTTAAATCTGGACCTGTGAGTATCAAGGCAGTTTACTACAATGATACGAGTATCAGCACCAATACCAGTCAGGTGGCAATCAATGCCGGACCGCCTGTTGGAGAAGAATTTGGTATTTCTGCCCGGTATAGTAATATATCTGGTTTGTATAATTCCTTTTTGGAAAACAATATCAGTGTGAATGCTGGGGATATTTATGGTAACATGATACCGGACAAAACAGTGATTTCATTCAAAACATATAATACAGGCGGTTTGTTTCAGCCCAATATTGCAGTGACCCAAAGTGGTATAGCATCCAATGTGCTGTTGTCAACCGGCACCAATCCTGAGCCATTGCAAGGATTTGTCTTTTTAACTGCTGAAGCCAATAATGGTGGTCGCACCACACATATTACCTGTCTGGCTGTAACCCCAGATAACAATCAAATCATTTATGCAGGCACCAATGGCGGTGGTGTTTATAAATCCATTGATTCAGGTGGTGAATGGGTGAATATCAGCCGATCATCTGAATATGCCGGACAAAATGTGATTGATCCATACATTAATGATATTGCTATTGATCCGGCGGATCCCAATACAGTTTATGCAGCCACTGGATATCTTGGTCGGGGGAATGTCTATCGAAGTCTGGATGGTGGTTTGAACTGGAACAGTAATAATACTGAGGAATGGTATGGCTTATTGGGTGGATTGAACAGTGCTGTTCAAACAGTTTTGTGTGATGATTTTGATGAGGGCTATACTCGATTTATGTGGATTGGCACTGATGGTCAGGGAATACTGTATTCAAAAGATGGTGGTGATACATTCCTGGAACTGGGTAATACAAAGCCAGCCGGCAATACAATTCTATTGTCAGATCCTGATGCATACTCCAATCCCAATAATGTGGGTAATGGTTATATGCGATTGCCCAATCTGTCATGCAGCACAAAGGGGCAAACATGGACTGCGAAATATATTGTCAGTTATAAGAGTATGGATAACAAGAGCAATGCGACCTATTCTGAAAATATTGACATTCAGGATGGTATTTCGCCGGAAAGCTGGACAGTTCGTAAGGTGGATATATCCAGTTGGGTATTGACCAATGAAACAGAAACACAACACTATACCGCCGCATTGAATGAAAATCGGGTGGCCACATTTGATCAAACATCACCACTGGCCTTTACAGTCTATGAAAATGAACAAATTACGTCTGCTATCGGTGAAAACTGTGTATTTCATTTGGCTGGACAATGGGAAGTGCGTGGTTCCACAACAGGCAAACAGGGGGGAACAGCAACAAACAATCTTTACTATCATACTGATGATGAAGAAGTGGAGTTTATAATTATTTCAGGATCAACACCATTTGGACATAATGATGAATTCTCTTTTATTTCGGAATCTGGTGGTCTGGGGTGTGGAAAATCCGTCCGAGATATTGTTAAAGTCCCGGGTTCTCATGGCATGACTGCGGAATTGTTTGCTGCAACATCTACAGGTGTTTATCGAAGTATAGATGGTGGACGAGTATGGAGTGAAACAAAGAATTTTGTAGGCGATAATATTACGACACTGGAGTTAATTAAACGAAACAATGATATTATATTGTTTGCAGGTACACAAAATGCGGGTGTCTGGTATACTTATGAAAATGGTGTAAGCTGGATCAAACATAATGATGGTCTGGGATATGGTTTAAGCACAACAACACCAACAGCAGATGTTGAAAATATTGGTAATGGAACAGTGATTGTCACATTGCCTGATGATACAGGCAATACACGTACAGAAACATGGATTGTCACATGTGAATCAGAAAGTAAGGATGGGGGTGTCTTTTCAGTCATAGGAACGTCATCTGGAGTTCGTCTGTCTGCCACAGTGGGTGCAGTAACTGAGTATACTGAAATGGTATTATATATTATTGATGGTGAAAAAGATTTTCAAAAAGGGGATCAATTTACATTCCGAACCATTCGGGATCCAGGAATGGAAATCAAGGATTTGCTGGTTTACAGTACGCCAGATTACAGTGAAAGAAGATTGTACGCCATTACGAATTTCTGGGGTGTTTTGGAACCCCATGCAGTGGGCAGTATTTATTCAGTGAGCTTAAGTATAGCTTATACGCCAGATAGCACATGGACCAGAACCAATGAAATATCTGGTTTGCCGCCATACGAGCCGCCTGGTGATGTTACACTGTTTGCACAACACGTGATGGCAACCAATATCGCGGATAATTATAAAGCCTTGAATAATCGAGAAAAACCATCTCAACTGTATATTGGTGGAGAAGGGATCAACTTCTGCATAACAGATAGTTTTAGCAACCTTGCAACAGGCGAGTTAAACTGGCAGGAAAGTAAAATTGGCCTGTCCAATTTAATTATGGCAAGGCGACCGGTCTTGTTCAGTGATACCTGTCATATGACAGTCAAAGAGCAGATTTTGTGGGGCAATCCAGATACACTGGCGTACTTTCTGTATGAAATCTATGTGCAGGATAAGAATGGAAATCCGCCCATTCAAGGGTCGTTGTTGACTTACAGCACGTATAAAATTTCTGAGGGAGCATACAAAGTGCTTGATGGGGATGTTACCATTTGTGACTATCCTGATACAATGATATCACAGGGGACCTATCGAGATAAGAGTGATCCTGAGACCAATGTGCCATTCAGGCTTTATTTGCAGATGGGACAAGATAGTAAAGTGCGTGGGGTTGAATTCAGGTTTAGACCTGCGAGTTATGATAGTGGTGGGAATATTGTTGCGCCAGGGTCATCTGGTAGTGAGCAAAAGACGCCGAGGTATGAGTATTGATTGGTTTGCCAAATTGATGCAACGTGTTTAAAGCATCTAAAATTATTTCTTTATTGGATAACTTGCGATGATGATGGAGGTGAGGGTTTGTATTCCCAAATACAAATATCATTAACCACAGGAGAATACTGTTGTTGCACCACTTGCCTTAATCAACTGGCGAAATAAATTCCATGACGATCAAAAACAGGCTTCATTTTTTCCTCAAATCCATTTTTGCTAAAATAAGCCAGTCGCAAGTTCTTGTGTTGAAATCGTTCTTTTGCCAAACGTCTGGCTTTTTCCGCAAATGTTTCCACTATTTTTTTCGTAATGTTATGAATATACTCAGGTGCGTAGTTCTTACATTCCGCCATGATTACGACTTCTTTTCCTTCCAGAACAATATCTATCTCATGACCGGATTGAAGAAAAGAGCAGAGTTGATAGGAAAAATCTGTTACTGAAATCCCTTCTGTCAAACCGCCATTATTATCAATAATTGACTTGATAAGCCCCAGCAGTATGACACGTTCATAATAATGCCCTTTCAGGTTGTTATGGTCACCTTGCAGTTTTTTCAGTTTTTGTCTCAGAATATCAGCATCTTCAAGGCTCAGTTTCAATTGTCTGATTCGTTCTTTCAGGTAATCAAGAAGACTGTCATTTCGGAAATATTCGTTAAAGTCTTTATCCGGCAAACCCAGTATATCTGGATAATTGGTCATCAATACCTTTTTTAACGTTCGGTCAAATACGCCGCCATATCTGCCCCGGTTTTGCTCAACAATATCATATTTGTAAAGAAGTTCCAATTCGTCGCGCAGTTTCTGATCATCAATGTCAAGGGACATTTCTCGTTTTATATCCATTGGATAAAACCATTCACCTTCATGCCTGCATAAAAACCAGGTCATTCTTCGCATATTGATATCATTTACCGCATTCATTGCCAGCATTAGGTATTCATCCCAATCACGCTTGATGGTTCCGTTTTCAGCCTCGTATTTCAAGGCTTGATCGGCATCTGCATGAGTTGTTATTAACGGTTTTCCAAATTTTGGACTCAATATATCAATGATCCGCCCAGGAACGTTATTCGTAATGTGGACGACATACGCAGCAAGCTCAGGTGTTATACTGTGACCGAAGATTGTTCCGTAATTCATTGTCATATGAATTGTCTCTTGCGCATCCATCCTGGGAACAATAAATTCATCAAATCGGTGCGGCAGCCATCGCATTAGTTCTTCCGATACCACCCCCATAAGCGAACCGGTGATAATCAGTGGTGCAGCTTTCATTTCTGCAGTAGACATATAGGATTTGCAGGGTTTGTCTTCAATGCCGGCATCTATGTACATGTTCAAATACTGGAATTCATCAATCATCTGTACAATCTTTTCTTCGACACCTGGGGTATTTGCAAATCCACGTGGCGTTGATGTTGCTGCAAGTACATATTCATAGGGTGATTTATCTCTTTTAAGCATATGCAAACAATCGTTTAAATCGGATATGATTGTATTTTTATGTGGAAAATCAATCGTCTCAAATTGTGTTAAGAGTAACAAAAAATCAACTTTGCTTTGAATATCAACTGCACGTCTATTCAGAGAAGTATCCCTGGTGTAGTAACCAATTGCCTGGAGATAAAACCGGCTTACGAAATCTTCAAAAAATTCTTTTCCAGTACGCTTCCCTTCAGAAAATTCATAGTAAAACGGTATTAAACCCTTTTTTTCGCTATAAATGATATTGTATAAACGCTCAAGAATCAGGCTTTTGCCAATTTTGCGCCGGCCAAGAAAGGCGATACTGCGGCTGATTTTTTTGCGAATATTGTCCGCCCAGTTATACAGAAATTCTAATTCTTTGATTCGACCGATAAAATTTTCAGGTTCACCCACACGCTCTTCGATGGCAAACGTTATGCTTTCAAGATTCCATCTGTCATTTTTGTCGAGTTTCAGCAATTTTTTCAATATATCCTCCCAAACAGAATTATATAAGTTGATGTTTATGTGTTTTGTCTTAAAATTTTTATGTTCATTTTGGACGTCTTGTTTATTCTGTATTCCATTTATTTTTAGAATCCCTTAATTTTTGAAAAATGTTTTTATTGGATCGGTAATAAATAGCTGAAAACGAAATGAACATATCATATATTTTGGTGAATAGGAAATTGAAAACGTTTGGAGAATTAGAATTCTGAGGGTTTAATCCGAATTTTAAAACATTTTCTTATTAATTGTAAAAATATAATTATCTTTTGGGTGTGGAAAGTGAGATATAAACTATGATTACCGAATCATAGTCTATCAAGTTCATCAGATGAATCATAGTTCAGACAATTTACCGAAATTCATCATTTTTCAATGTTTCTCGCCAAAAAGTCCGAATTTTTGGGAATGCGCCCGAGATTCATTTATATTATGTTTATCGTTTTGTTATTTTAGGTCCTACATAAACAATATATAAAGGATTATTTGATTTGATTGGCCAGGAAAAATGAACACGAAGTTGGGGCGTTTGTGTCCTTCCATGCCATGGGCAAAAAATTGGTTGCGCATGATTGTCCGGGTTTTTGAATGTTAATTTCTTTTTAAACAATGATTTCTCAGTTTCTGATGAATCTGCAAAAATTGAACCCCGACCACCACCGCCTTTTTTTCCTGTAAAAAAATCTTGATAAATCTGATGTCCTTCAGAAGTACGTTCGCCATCTGAGTTGAAACAAGTTTTAAATTTATTTAATATTTCAA